>PVBE010093785.1_pt1 | contig 12108 bp, 9 predicted proteins | sample 1631181 | NCBI WGS metagenome assembly PVBE01 (sample SAMN08397723, study PRJNA350692) | Marine metagenome, whole genome shotgun sequencing project. | isolation source: water | place: Pacific Ocean | collected 2012-04 | reverse complement strand
TAGCCGCCCGGAGAACTGCCCGGAGACCCACCGCGGCGCGCGGCGGCCGCACCGGCGCCGTAGGGACTGCCGCCGCGCGGCAAAGCACCGGCAGCCAGAGCCAGTAGACCGCATCCAAGCCCGATGAATCTGGCTTGGCTGATCGGTGCACTACCGGCGAGTTCGGATGAGTTCAGCCACGGTTCCTGCCGGGCGTCCGGTGAGTTGCGAGTACTTGAGGAGGTATTGCACCGTGGTCGTCATCACCGTCGCGTGAGACCACGTCAGCGGGCTCACGCTGATCGGGGCGCCGGTGTACGGATCAAACTGCTCGGCAAGTACGCCTGACTCGAGCGATCGCAGTCGTGTCCACTCGAGTTTCGACACCGCCGCCTGCAATTGCTCCACCGTCGTCGCAGTCGCAATCTCGTACTGTGCCAACCACAAAGTACAGATCGCCCACGGGTTTCCAGGGACACTTGCAGTGTCTTGAGTTTCAACCTGGTGGTAATAATCATTCTCGTACCGGGCCACACCACCGATGCCAGTCGCGACCGTCAGTCGATCACGAATCGCCGCCATATGCGAGGCGACCCGTGAATCCTCCGCAGGCATGGCATCAAACGCAAAGAGCCCCCACCCGCTGGCATCAAGTGTCATGTCGTGTGTGTAGGAACCGTCATCTTGCAGCGTCACAGCTCTGGCATAATGCCCCGCCGACTCGCACCACATGTACTCATTCATGGCATGACGCATCTGATCGGCCGCCACCCGATATCTGGCCGTCTCTTCGGCGGCTCCGAAGTCGTCGGCAAAGTCCCTCGCCGCCTCAAGCGCGCCAATACACGCTGCAACCGTAAAGAGGTGCACGCCGTGCCGCTCTTCCCACAGATCCCACGAGGGCTGCGGAAGCCCATTGTGGTCGCGGAAGGATATGATCCACTCTGCGGGGATAGTCACCAGATCCCGATGCATTTCTCGAATGAACTCGACGTCGCGGAACACTTCAAAGTGCCGGCGGAGCGCCCACACGACGAGCGCCGTCTCGTCCTGCTGAATCGGTAGGCTCGGGCGGCCGTCCTTGAACCACGGATGCCAACTGCTCGCCAACGTTCCTGTTGGGTTGTACTTGTGGAGAAAGTAGCCCTCGGGCTCGATGACGTTCTGGCAGAATCGAAAGAACCGCCGCGAGAGCTCGCTGTGACCAGCAAGAATAAGCGCCTGACTGCAGAGCGCGCCGTCTCGCGGCCACATGTACGAGTACGTGTCACCTGCGAAGTGCGTGATGTCGGTGTCGTTGGCAGCGATGATCGCGCCGTCATGGTCGACCTGCGTTCGCAGGATGATCTCGCTGCGAACGTAGTGGTCTCGAAGCGGTTCCGGCAGCGGCGAAAAGTCCAGCGGTTCCTTGCATGCCCACAGCCGCCAATACGCCTCGGTCCGACGAATCATTCGCTCGGCCGTTCGATCGAGCACCTTCTGATTGAGTGCCCTGACTTCTTTGTATGAATGCGCTGCCGCGATCCAATAGACGAGATGCGATTTGCCGCCGGCCGAGATCTTCAGATCAAAGCCGATCGTCGAATCAACCGAGCCCTGCGAAATGGCACTTCGAACGAGTTGCCCATCCTCCGCATCCCGCCATGTCCCCTCAGCAGTGCCAAGCCGTTTCGTGCCGGTCGCAAAGTGATCGAGCCCGCACTTCCGGCTGTCGCAGCCGTTGACAAGAAAGTAGCTGCCATCCTTGTAATGCACCAGGCCCATGGTCTTGGGGTCGTAGTTGACCGTGTCGCCGACACGAAATCCGCCGATAGAAATGTCGTGGTGAAAGAACACCCGTACTTCACGCTGCACATTCTTCAAATCGTGGACACGAATCGACCGCAGGTATACGGGGTTGTTGTAGTCAACCGCATCTTCACAGTGCAGTTCCAAGCCGAGACGGTCGTTTCGAAGTAGAACCTCGGTCACCATCGTGTCGGGCTTGTATCTGAGCGAACGCTCCCAGCTATCGTCCTCAACCCAGGCAAAGTCGCCGTCGGCCCAAACGCCGAAGTGCTGCACATGCCCACCCGTGTGATTGGGCATGCCGACATGCGGCCAATACAGATCACGAATGCGATACTTCCGGTCAAAGGTCACGAGCATGTCGCCGTTGCCGACCGGGATGTCACGTGGCATGGATTGAGAACTCCGTCAGATATGAGATCCGAGTTGCTCCAGCAGTACGGCCATTCGCACTGCCACGCCACTGGTCACCTGATCCAAAATGATGCTGCGAGGTCCATCGGCTGTTTCAGCAGCCAACTCCAGCCCTCGATTGATCGGTCCCGGATGCATGATGAATGCCCCATCTGGAAGCTTCGCGGCCCGTCGCTCGGTCATTCCGTACATCGAGGCATAGTCGCTCGTAATCGCGGCCCCTCGCTCAAACTGCACTCGCAGCATCATCGCCGCATCCAAAATCGGCAGCACTGCGTCAAGATCGTGGCACACGCTCACAGTCCCGCGGCCCGTGTCGTCCAGACCATCCAGCAGGCCTCCGAGAGAGGCTGGCGTCATTGACGGCGGCCCGATCAACACGACATCGGCTCCAAGACTGGTCATCGCAAAGACCGCCGAACGCGCCACCCTGCTATGGGCAATATCACCGGTAACTCCGACCGTGCGGTCAGTCAGATCCATGGATCCCACCGCTCGTGTCAGCGCCAATGCGTCGAGCAGACCCTGTGTCGGATGCTCGCATGTCCCATCGCCCGCATTGATCACTGGACAATCGACGTGCCGAGCCACAAGATGAGCGCCCCCACTGGCGGCGCACCGCACAACGACTGCATCCACACCCATCGCCGCGACGTTGCGAGCCGTGTCGATGAGCGACTCACCCTTGCTCGCACTGCTCGACGATCCAATGAGATCGACCGTCGTACCGCCGAGTCGTCTGGCAGCCACCGTGAACGACACCCGCGTCCGGGTCGAGTTCTCAAGAAAGAGGTTGGCGATGATCCGGCCGGCGAGGGTGTCGCGAGGACATACCTCACCGGTCACGATCGGTAGCAGCGACGCTGCTGATTCAAGCAGACCAACGAGCCGCTCGCGGGAGATCTCCCGCAAACCAAGCAGATGCCGCGTACTGACACTCGTCGTTGTCATCCGGGATCACATGGTATCCGCGATCGGATTCGACCGGGCATCAAGTTATGTGGCTGAGCAACTCCAGAAGATCATCGACCGACACCTCCCCATCGCCGTTGAGATCAGCCGAGCAGCCCGTGCACGGGCCCCATTGTGAGAGCAATTCAAGCAAGTCGTCGATCGTCACCACGCCATCGCCATTCACATCGCCAGGGACCACCGCGACCTCGTCTAACTCGATTGTGGTCGCGTCCATGACAACCGGCGGGGACATACCTCGGGCCACATAGGCATCCCACGCGATTTGACCACGGTCATCGGTGACGTTGGCGTCACGAAGGAATTCCATCATGTCCCGCGTTGTCGTCTGGAAGTACATCGTGACGACGGCATCCACAGCGCCCGCTGGAATCTCGAAAGCAGTATCCGACCAGTGTTGGCCGTCCACGTACGTCGCGCCAACCGGCGCGGCATGGATGGCCTCGAAGGCGGCGTTAGTGAATCCGACGGGTGGAATCCGGTTGTCCTTGACTACGTGATCACACAGCACCAAGTGATACGACTCGCCTGTATCGACACCGGTCGCGTCGGCGATCGTTTGCGAAACACCAAGCCGCGCCTCCCATACGTGTGTCGATGCTTCATCCAGACTCGCATCGATCCAGTTGTAATCGCCCAGCTCTTCGATTATGGCACCGGACACGTCGTGGAACTCGATGTTCAACCACATGCGTCGCCCCTCCGGCATGCCGGTGGGAAGTTTGTGGCCCGACCAATTCGTCACGCGAATATCAAGTTGACTGCCGTTTTGGCTGACATCCATATCGCTCGCTGCGGCAAGCATGTCCGCCGTCCGCTGCATGGACATGTTCACGATCTCATCGGTCAAACCCGTGTACGTCGAATCCCAGAGATCGTGGACAGCACCGACCACCCAAGTGTTGCCCCCGGCAAAGCTGTGAACATCAATGTCGTCACGTGAACCTATCTCCGGGAGATACCAGAAACTGCAATTCGCTCCGTGTGTCTTGGGCATGTGGCAATCCTGGCAGGACTTCATCACGCCATCGGGATGCCCGTCACCACCAAATCGACCATCGGGAAATGCGACACCGCTCGCAGCAAACTCACTGTTGAGCCACTCGCTGTACGTGCGTTGTTCGGGAAACATGTGGTAGGTGTTCTGGGTCGGATGCGCTGCATCCATGTCGTTGAGTTCAAACGACTCGGTCGCCTCGTTCCAGCTGAAAACTGGGTTCCCCAAATCGTGGCACGATGCGCAGATCGATGCCTCGGAGTGATGCGGCGAATGCACAATTTGCGCCGCTCCGTGCATGTTGATGCCAACATCATCCAGCGGCCCGCGGCGATCGTCCTCCGGGTCGAAGATGAATCGTCCATTACCGGGGTGGGCCGGATCGGGATACGTCCCATCATCGATGAGCGCTTGAAGAATATCCGAGTCCTGAGCTGGATTCTCATTCGACGAGATCGGATCAACCAGTCGGTGACAGAAGGCACAGTTCACGCCATCGAAATCATCTGGGTCCCATAGGTCGTCGAGATCACCGGACGTACTCCGGCCGCCAGCCCAGCCTGTGGGCGAGTGGCATCGAATGCAGTACTCGCCGGCGCCTGCAGCGTCTTGGCTTGCGATAATCACCGCCGCCTGCCAGACCGGATCTCTGGCTGATTGCGCCATCATGGTGCCGGCCCAGTTGAAAAACGGTGACGTAACAGCATCCGGGTTGTCGTCGTCGGTGAAGTTATGACAACTGCTGCAGGACCAAGATTCCGAGAATGGCTCCAGCCCGGCTGGAAGCGGTTGGCTCCCTGGCTGATAGAAATCCTCGGCCGTCGTAGGAACCTGAGTCTGATCAGACTGAGCCCTGACCGCCATGCCCCCAACGACAACCAAGACCAGCAGGCTGGCCACCGAATACCTGTCGTTCACGCGGGAACTCCCTCTTCAACTTCAGGCCTGCTCGCCCCCACCTGCGAAGAAGCCACCACCTTCCTCCCTGACGGTACTCCTCGTCTGGCATACGTCAAGCGCCGTCCGGCGGATCGGGGGATGAATGGATAGACTCGGGCCGACATGATCCGACCCTGCATAGCCGTCGCTGCTCTGGTACTCACTGGCTGCTCCGCCCATCGGGGCCCCGAGATGCTCACCATCGCGTCTGGACAGTATTCAGAGGCGTTTTCAACAACCGTCGAGCTGGTCCGTCACCGTGGCTGGGAACCCGAATTGATGGACCGCCGCAGCGGCGTGATTGAGTCGGGTACGGTCCAGGCTGGTTCGCTGATCGAGCCGTTCCGGCTCAATACCGAGGACTTCGACACAATCATCGAGAACACCCTCTCCAAAACGCGAACACGGGTCCGGATCGAATTCCGACCCACTCGACCTGCCACGCTGGCCCGGTCCAGTCAACCAGTACTCGACGCTCCAGACTATGTGGCCCGCCAAGGGCTGCAGGATCTCACCCAACTCGATCAGCCCCTCGATCTCAGGGCCTGGGTGTACGTTGAACACGGCCACAAGCCAAATCTGATGCGAAGCACTTGGAGTCCAAAACTCACGGCCCAACCCAAACGAACCGGCTACGACAGGCAGTGGGAGCAGCCTCCAGGCGGCGTCATTTGGATACCGACCAGCCGAGATCGCAGCGCGGAACGAAAACTGCTCGCGGCGATCGAGCAGGCCCTTCAGACCAACCAGCCTGTTCAGGCGGAATCTGAGCCGCCAACAAGCTGAATCGCCCTATGTATCGATAAAGGAGCCTTGCAAGCGACACGGCTGGTGGTACGCTCGGGTGTTCGCTACACGTGGATGTTGGGCGTAGAGGAGCGCACAGACGATGAAATGTATCACCGCAGTGATCGTGGCCACAGCCACGGGCGGCGTCATGGGCGACTATCGCGAACAGTGTGGCTGGGATGACCTTGTAGCTCGTATTGGGCTGGAAAACGTTCCGACCGGAGTAGACGTCATTGTCGGTCAGGTCGAGGCCCCCACCGAAAATGGGTATTACATGCCCGATGCATCCAACCCCGAGTTCGACGGCAAGTACCTGATTCGCCGATCCGGTGGTTCCACAAATAGCTCAACACACGCCACCTCAGTCGGCAAGTTGTATTACGGAAACGACACGAGCATGGCCTCGGGTGTGTGGTTCATCAACTGCTTCGAAGTCAACAATTGGTTGCAAGCTGGCTATCTCAACATCGGAACTTCGATGTCACCGCTCGACTCGATGGGCGGCCTGAAAGTATGGAGCCACTCATGGGTAGGGTCTTTTGGGAACCTCACCTACGATCATGAGGCACTCCGAAGGATGGACTGGGTCGTCGACCGGGACGATGTCTTCGTCAGTGTCGGTATCAATAACGGCACCGAACAAGTTCCACTGCTGAGTTACGGATTCAACACCGTCGCCGTGGGTCGCCGCGATGCAGATCATTCTGCCGGGGACATCCCGGCTCCATACGAAGGCGAAGGACGAATGCGTCCCGACATCTGCGGGCCGCGATACACGACAAGCGAAGCTACACCCATTATCTCGGCGGCCGCAGCCATGCTCACTGAGATGGTCCGTGACGACGCCGATCTTCCCACCGAGGGAGAAGCCGCCGAGTCGCTTCGAGCGATTCTGATGGCATCGGCAGACCACAACGGCGCTCAGGGAGCCGAGTGGTCCAACAACGCCCCGCAGGATGGTCCCGAGCGAGGACTGACAAACCGACCGCTCGATGAAAGCGTCGGATCCGGCCACGTCAATGTAGATCGCGCTCATCAGGTCATGTCGGGTGGGCGAACGGAGGGCGGCAGTAGTTCCGCCACCGCCGGCGCCGCCACCACGCACGGCTGGGATCTGGCCACACTGGATCTCGACGAAGAGGGCTGGTGGCAATTCAGCTTTCCAGGCGGCTCGTCAAACCTCTCTATTGTCGCGGCATGGAACCGTGAAGTTTCAGGAAACTTCACCTCATACAGTTTGGCTGATGTCAATATCGAACTCTTCGTGGTTGACGGCGCAGATGTCTTGCCACTCGTGGGCGATGACGTCAGTTTCGGCAGTGGCAATGTCGCCAGCGCAAGCGAAGTCGACAACGTCGAACTCATCAATGTGAATGACCTGGCACCCGGTACCTATCTTCTTCGCGCCGAACGTGTGGATGGCAGCGGCGGCGACGTGGACATCGCCGTAGCTTGGTGGTCAGAGACAGAGACCGGTGGTATTCCCGGCGATATCAACGGCGATGGAACAATCAGTGTTGATGATCTCCTCCTCATGCTCGCTGCCTGGGGTGACTGCGCCGACTGCCCAGAAGACCTCAACGCCGACGGCCTCGTTGACGTCAATGATTTGCTCTTGTTACTGTCGTTCTGGTCATGAAACCTATTACAGCGTGCCTTTGCATTCTGGGGACCGCCGCAACCTGCGCTGCCGACTATCGAAGCGTCTGCGGCTGGACAGATCTTGTCGAGCGACTTGGTGAAGACAACGTCCCACGCGGCGACGGTGTCATCATCGCCATGGTCGAGAGTGGAAGTGATGGAAACTACGCCCTCGACGAATGCTCCCCTTGGGCCTGCGATCCAGAATTCGACGGCCAACTCATCACGCTCAGATCCGGAGCGTCGGGGAAGTCCAGTCACGCGCACTCTGTCGGGATTCGATTGTGTGGGCACGACTCGGGCATGGCTCCTGAAATTCTGCAGGTGCAGTGTTACGAGGTCAATGGATTCATTGGCAATGACTGCCTCAAGACCGGCAACAGTTCTTCCCAGCCCGAAGTCTCGGGGGCCGTCAGGGTCTGGAACCACTCGTGGGCCGGCGATGCGGGCTCTGATTCATACAACACCGAAATTTGCCGGCGTATTGACTGGATGGTTGATTCGCACGCAACCAAGCCGGTGGTGTGCGTCGGACTCAATAACGGCTCGGAGCAAATGCCGCTGCTCGCAAATTGCTTCAATGTCATTGCTGTGGGCTGCCGCAACAGCGATCACAGTCACGGCGCCGTCCCCGCTGGGCAAGACGGCGCAGGTCGTCAGCGACCGGACCTGTGTGGCCCCGAGGTCACAACCAGCTACTCCACGTCACCGGTTTCAGCGGCAGCAGCGATGCTGATCGGCGAGGTTCGCGGAGATGACGACTTGCCCGACGATGGCGAGCAACCGAGCGTCATCAAGGCGATCCTGATGGCGTCCGCGAATCACGTCGGCCCCGGAGATGACAATGACAGAATCTGGTCCAACGGAGCACCCGAAACCGGAACGAACCGCGGCATCACAGCCGGGCCACTCGACGCGATCGTTGGGGCCGGGCATCTCGATGTCAATCGCGCCCATGTGATTCTGACCGCTGGTATGCAAACCGCCGGCGCCGCCGCTGCCGCCGGGTGGTCGAGAGAAACGCTCGCTCCAGGCAGCGAGGCCGAGTGGTCTTTCAATGCACTCGGATCAACCGACATGTTCGTCGCCAGCGCAGCATGGAACCGAGAAGTGTCCTCCACGTTCAATTCATGGTCACTCGCCGACCTCAATCTTGAGTTGCTTCGCGTACTTGAAGGCGAACCCCAACCGCTCACCGGCGATGCCGGCATTGAGGTGTTCACCAGCGGCAACGTCCGCAGCGAGAGCCAGATCGATCCGGTGGAGCACCTATATGTCACGGGTCTCGCTGCAGGCCACTATGTCCTGCGGCTTGAGCGGGCTGATGCCAGCGGAAGCGACGTCGATGTCGCGGTGGCCTGGTACACCACGGGCGAGGTGGTCGACGCCGATCTTGATGAAAACGGTGTCGTCGGCATCGAAGATCTGCTGTCGCTGCTGACCTCTTGGTCAGCATGCACCGACTGTGCCGCCGATCTCAACCAAGACGGCGTGCTCGACCTAACCGATCTCTTGCTGCTCATCGCCCGCTGGGGGGCGTAGCCGGCCCAGGCTCCCACCGGACGGGCCAATCGCGTCCACTACCATGCCCGGCATGCGGCGCGCCCGGCTTGGCTCCTATCTCCTGCTTGCTCTCGTCCTCGCCGGCTTTGCCGTTTTCCTGATCTATCCGATCTGGCTCACGGTCGCGGTCGGCTTCGAGTCGAAGGGCGGCGGCTTTACGCTGCACCACGTGCTCGAAGTGCTGCGCGATCCCTCAACCCGAATCGGGCTGCTCAACGCACTGGGAATTGCCGTCTGCACGACGACGGCCGCCATCATCATCTCGATTCCCCTCGCACTCGTCTCGGTCAAGTGTGACTTCCCAGGCAAGACCGCTTTCAACGCGGTCATTCTCGTACCGCTCATCCTGCCGCCATTCGTCGGCGCGATCGGGCTACACCATCTGCTCGGGCGGCACGGAGCCATCAGCGAACTGCTCATCTCACTCGGGCTGACCGATCATGGAGTTGATTTCATCGGCCAAGGTGGCTTTTGGGCCATCGTACTAATCGAGGCTCTGCATCTGTATCCCATCATTTACTTGAATGCAGCCGCGGCCCTGGCGAATCTTGACCCGGCCCTCGAAGAGGCTGCTTCGGGGCTTGGCGCATCGGCGTGGCGGCGACTAAGGCAGATTGTGCTGCCACTCATCAGGCCGGGGCTCTTTGCCGGCGGCACGATCGTCTTCATCTGGTCGTTTACCGAACTTGGAACGCCGCTGATGTTCGACTATCAGCAGGTCACGCCCGTTCAAATCTTCAATGGCATCAAGGAAATGGAGGGCTCGACGCAGCCCTATGCCCTGACAGCGGTTCTGCTCATCGTGGCGGCAGCGGCCTACTTGATCGGCAAGGTGTTCCTCGGTGGCCGCTCGAGCACCATGTATGCCAAAGCCTCAATTCGCTCAGTTCCAAAGCGGCTCGGACCGCTCGGAGGCATCGCAGCGATTTGCCTGTTCGGTGGTGTCACGCTCGCAGCAGTCATGCCGCATATCAGCGTCGTGCTTGCATCACTCTCTGTCGAGGGAGCGTGGTACGACAGCGTACTCCCGACGCAGTGGACGATGCACAATTACGACACAGCGCTTTCACACTCGCTTGCCAGCGGTTCGATCCGAAACAGCCTTCTGTATTCGTCTCTCGCAGTCGGTGCCGACCTGATCATCGGTCTGGCGATTGGTTATCTGATCGTCCGGGTGAAGGTGAGGGGCCGAGGTCTCGTCGATGCGCTCGCCATGCTGCCGCTGGCAGTTCCGGGCCTTGTCATGGCCTTCGGCTACGTCGCGATGACGCTCCGCTGGCCATTTGGCAAGGGTGATCCACTTGAGGGTGTGATCTCGGTCGTTGGTGCAGACCCGAATCCGGTCCTGCTGCTGGTCATCGCCTATGCGGTGCGCCGGCTGCCCTATGTCGTTCGATCAACTGTTGCGGGCCTCGAACAGACCAGCGGTGAACTCGAAGAAGCTGCGCTCAATCTGGGGGCCTCGCGGACGAGAGCGATCCGAACGGTCGTTATTCCGCTTATCACCGCGAATCTCATCGCTGGTGGCTTGCTCGCATTCTCCTTCGCCATGCTAGAGGTCAGCGACTCGTTGATCCTCGCCCAGCGAGAGAGTGATTACCCGATTACCAAGGCGATCTATGTTCTCTTTGAACGTCTTGGCGATGGTCCCGGCATCGCCAGCGCGATGGGCGTTTGGGCCATGGCGCTGCTTGCCGTCACGCTCGTTGGCGCGTCGGTCCTGATGGGCCGAAAGATGGGCGCCATTTTCCGAGTCTGAGGCCGCCACGCCAACCCCGACTTTCAGCCGCATACTGCTTTTTGGCAGCACTCGAGGGAGTAGCCCGTTTTGCGTTGTAGCGTCCTCCGTGCAGGCAATAGTGCCCGCATCAGCGAATGGAGGATCGAACAATGACGACTCTTGGATCAATCTTGATCGCAGTCTTTGCGCTCATCGGATCCAGCACGGGGGCGCCTCCGCCAGACCCCTGCAAACAGGTGATGGCACCGCCCATTGTGATCGACGATATACACGAAGGACCTATCGAAATCGCAATTGCCTGGCACGTTCCAGGTTCCAGTGGCCGCGCCCTGAGCCCGCCGCTCGAAGCCCATGGGATGATTTGCGACGGCACGAGCGTACTCAGCCCCCGCATGCTCCAATCGGACGACTTGATTACGCAAGGGGCGCTCACCAACACGGGCGAATCACTCATCACAATCTTGACGACCGAGGGTGAGATCATCGACCTGCCTCCGGGTCGATCACTGTGGGTGGGATCCTTGGACATGCTCAGCCCGACGCACCACTGCATCTGCGAGTGCATGTGCACGTCCTGGCATGGAAGCTACGCCGTCACCTTCACGTGCGAGGATGGCCAATGCCCGAACAACGGCACTCGCTGCAAAAACTGGTATCAGGGTGGTCTCGAGGAAGGAACCCTCAACGGATGCCACGTCATCTATGTACCGAAGCCATCGCCCGACGTCCTTGATCCCTGAACTCCATCGCTGGAGATCTTGATGGGCGGGCCAGCGTAGTTCGGAGGGGCATCCCTCTATACTGCCCATTTCACCCACTAGACAGGTCCATTTCATGCCCTACACCCTCACCCCCGCGCAGCCTTGGGACGTCGATGTTGACGACGTTGATTACCTGGCCAATCGACCAGACTCTGGCGACCGGTGGGTCCTCAACTTCGGGCCACAGCACCCCGCAACGCATACCACGTTGCGGGTTGTGCTGGAATTGGACGGAGAGCGGGTCGTGCGGGTCACGCCCCATATCGGGTATCTCCACAGCGGATTCGAGAAACTCGGCGAGCACCAGTCGTACAACCAGTTTGTCTGCACAGCCAGCCGCCTTGACTATGTCGGTCCGATCTGCAACGACATCATCTGGCACAACGCCGTCGAGACCCTGTTCGACATCGAACTAACGCCGCGATGCAAGGCCCTCCGAACCATTCTTGGTTGAGCCGGTGTTTAGCAAGATTTCATCATCTTTCTTTTTCTCTTGCTGTTGTTGTGGCTGCTGGGAGCCACTG
>PVBE012490751.1_pt1 | contig 12109 bp, 9 predicted proteins | sample 1631181 | NCBI WGS metagenome assembly PVBE01 (sample SAMN08397723, study PRJNA350692) | Marine metagenome, whole genome shotgun sequencing project. | isolation source: water | place: Pacific Ocean | collected 2012-04 | reverse complement strand
TTGTCGCTGATCCAGGGCAAGAGGATCGAGACGGGTGTTGCGCTCGTCAAACATCCGAGCGCGAGAGCGGTCGGCTTCACGGGTTCGCTCACCGGCGGACGCGCACTGTTCGACGTCGCGACCGCGCGGCCCGACCCGATTCCGGTCTACGCCGAGATGGGGAGCACGAATCCCGTGTTCCTTCTCCCGAGCGCGTTCGATGGCGATGGCGCGACCAGTCTCGCCGCCGGGCTGCACCAGTCGGTCACCTTGGGGGTCGGGCAGTTCTGCACGAACCCCGGCCTGATCATCGCCATGAAAGGGGCGTCGACGGATTCGTTCCTGGCGAAACTCGGCGATCTGATGTCAGGCACGCCGGCTGGGACGATGCTGCATTCCGGGATCCGATTCGGGTACGAGGACGGCGTGGCCCGCATGCGGCACATCGACGAGGTCGAGGAGAAGGTGCAGGGTGTCCCGGATTCAGGTTTGGCGGAGGCCGATGGGCGGTGCCAGGTGCACGCCACACTCTTCTCGACCGACGCCGAGACCTGGCTCTGCAATCCGGTATTGGCGGATGAGGTCTTTGGGCCGACCAGCCTCGTCATCCAGTGCGAAGACGAATCACAGATGCAGCTCGTCGCCGAGAACCTGCCCGGGCAGCTGACGGCGACAATTCGCGGTTCGGTCGAGGAGCTGCGCGCCAAGCAGGAGCTTCTCGCGACGATCGAAGACGTCGCCGGCCGCGTGATCCTGAACGGATTCCCGACCGGCGTCGAGGTGTGTGATTCGATGCAGCACGGCGGACCCTATCCGGCGACGACGGACGCGCGGACGACGTCGGTCGGCAATGCGGCGATTCAGCGCTTCGCGCGACCCGTGTGCTACCAGGGTATGCTCACCGAGCTGCTGCCAGACGCATTGAAGGACGAGAACCCGCTCGGGATTCTCCGCATCGTCGACGGGAGAAAGACCCGCGAAGGCAAGGTGAAGTCGTGACGGGCGAGTATCTGAAAGGTCTATTAGGGCTCGAAGGTCAGATCGCAGTGGTGATCGGCGGGACAGGCGTCTTGTGCGGCGCGCAAGCGATCGGTCTCGGTCGGGCGGGTGCGCACGTCGTCGTGGCGGGTCGTGACGAGGAGAAAGGCCGTGTCGTCGTCGACGCGATCATGGAGGCCGGCGGAGCGGCGGAGTTCGCCGCGGTCGATGTGTGTTCGCGTGATTCGATTCAGGCTCTCGCAGACAATGCTGTCGAGACGCATGGCGGCGTGGACATCTTGATCAACGGCGCCGGCGTCAATCACGCGGGGAACTACCTCGAACTCGACGACGACGATTGGTCGCGAGTCCTGAGGGCGAACCTCGACGGGGTCCACCTGGGATGCCAGGTGTTCGGTCGGCAGATGGTGACACAGAACAACGGCGGTTCCATTCTCAACGTCGCCAGCGTCTCTGCGCACACTCCGCTGTCGCGGGTGTTCGCCTACTCTGCTTCGAAGGCCGCGGTCGTGAATCTGACGCAGAACGTCGCCCGCGAGTTCGCTCCACACGGTGTCCGCGTGAACGCGCTCTGTCCGGGGTTCTTTCCGGCCGAACAGAACCGCAAGATCCTCGACCCGGATCGCATCGCGAAGATCATGGCGCAGACGATGATGGACCGGTTCGGCGAGCCCGACGAGCTGATCGGCGCCACGCTGTTGCTCGTCTCGCGCCGAGCCGGCAGCTTCATCACCGGCTCGTCGATGTATGTCGATGGTGGCTTCACGGGCATGACGCTCTGAGGCGCCGCGCGCGCCGATCAGATCAGCTTGGTCTTGCCGGGGAGCGCGTATCCAGGGCTCTGGATCGGCGTCGCCAGCGTGAGGTTCTGCGGGTAGAGGTCGAGCTTGGACTTCTCGGCTGCGAACGTCCAGTCGACCCTCTTGCCGGTGTAGGCGGACATGCGGCCCATGATCGCAGTGAGTGAACTCTCGGCGGTCTGGCGCAGTTCGACGATCGGCTTCCCGGCGACGATGGAGTCGACGAGGTCCTTGTGCTCCTGCTTGTAGGCAGCACCGATGTTGCCCTTGATCTTGCTGATCGTCTTGCCGTCCGCGTCCGTGATCGTCGCCGTTCCGCTGAACGACCTGATCAGCGCCCTGCCGCCCTGACAGTAGATGACGTTGTCGTTCGATCCGTGCGTGCCTGCGAGTTGCCGACACTTGAACGAGACGAGCTTCTTGCCGGGATACTCGTAGTCGATGCTCATCGTGTCCCACATCTCACTGTCGGCGGGCCGGTAGAAACGACCACCCGAGGCATAGCACCTCTCCGGGGGGCCTTGCATCACCCAGTTCATGGCGTCGATGTTGTGGACCGCCTGCTCCGCGATCTGATCCCCGGACAACCAGACGAAGTGCATCCAGTTGTGGATCTGGTACTCCATGTCCGTCATGGCCGGCTCGCGCTTGCGGTACCAGATACCGCTGCTGCAGTAGCGCGCCGTCATGGCGATGATGTCACCGATGACGCCCTTGTGCAGTTTGTCGATCGTCTCCTTGAAGCTCGTCTGGCGACGATACTGGGTGCCGGTGACGATCGCGGTCCCCTGAGCCTTGGCCGCGTCGTGGGCCTCGCAGCAGATGCGATAGCCCGCCGGATCCACGCACACGGGTTTCTCGGCGAAGATGTGCTTGCCCGCTGCGACAGCCTTCTTGATGTACTCGGGACGGAAGCCGGGCGGCGTCGTCAGGAGCACGAGGTCGACGTCTTTACGTTCGAGGATCTTGTCGAGCCCTTCGAGGCCGCCGTAGATATCCTTGTCGGCGACCATCACGCGATCGCCAAACTGCTTGTTGCTTTTCAGGTGCTTGAGTTGGGCGGCCGCCTTGTCGCGATGGAGGTCCGCTACCGCGACGAGCTCGGTGTTTCCGTTCGCGACGAGGTTGTCACGCGTGGCGCCGGTTCCGCGACCGCCAGTGCCGACCACCGCGATGCGTATCCGGTCGTTGGGTGAGCGAGTCGGTCGCGTCGCTGCGCACCCCGTGGATGGAATGGCGGCGGTTGCGATGGCTGCTGCCGAGGCGGTCATCAGAAAATCCCGACGATTCGATTGCTGTGCTGGGTTCACGTTGGCTCGGTGTTGAGAAGGTTGCGTGACGATCGTGACTCTATACCGTCGCCGCGGACTGGGCGAGAGTGGAAAGTGTCACGGCAGCAGATCCTCCGCGATGGCTCCCGGGGACGGCACCACTATCCGCCGGGTCGTATGCCGCATCCGCTTTGCAACAGATGAAAGATCGGGTACAAGTCAATTGGCTACCCTGCCACACCGCGAACCAGATTCCACCATGCAGACATTCCGTGTGGGGCTTCGAAGTGCCCTTTTCGTCGCTGTCGCCAGCTCTTTCCTCGGGTCCGCCCTGTTTGCGCAGAAGGACCCAGGTACCTCGTATCGTCTCCGCATCCTCGATCCGGTGACGCAGCAGCTTCGCCGCAACCTCGAGGCCAGCTTTGACATCGTTGCAAACGCCCAAGGAGGCTTGGACGTCATCGTCCTGCCCGAGGGCATGGCGGACTGGAAGCGCACGGGCATCAAGACGAAGCTCGTGTCGAGGGGTCGCCCTTACGCGGAGATGGTGCCGGAACTGGCGCCGGACGCGCGCTACTACACCGCCGCTGAGATCGTCACGAAGATCGATGGCTTCGTCACGAGCTACCCGCTGATCGCGAAGAAGATCGACTTGTCGACTCTGACCGGAGTCGGGAAGACCCACGCGGGGCGCACGATCTACGGGCTGAAGGTCTCCGACAACGTGGGTACGGACGAAGACGAACCCGCGATTCTCCTGGGAGCCCAACACCACGCCCGCGAGCTAGCGACGCCCGTCATCGTGTTCGGAGCGATCGACCGGATCCTGAAGGGGTACGCCACCAACGCCGCGCTCAAGGCGTTGGTAAACAACAACGAATTGTACTTCGTCGCGTGCGTCAATCCCGACGGCACAGACTACGTCTGGACCAACGACAACAACTGGCGGAAGAACCGTCGCCGCAACTCGAGTTCGAGCTACGGAGTCGACAACAACCGCAACTACACCTTCCTCTGGGGTCGCTGCGGTGCCTCTTCGACGACGAGCTCGCAGACCTACAAGGGGCCGTCTGCGGGCAGTGAACCGGAGACACGGACGATGATGGGCCTGCAGCGAATGCTGCGACCGGAGATCTACCTGGACTTCCACAGCACCGGACGCGAGATCCTGTTCACCTACGCGCCGTGCGCGACCGTAAACTCGACGATCCGGACCCTGATCGACCGATACATCAGCAGCCTACGTTCGCCGATGAGCTACGCCACCCGTGCCCCCTCCGCTTCCGGCGAGTCGCCCGAATTCCACTGGGCTGACGGCGGATGCATGGCGTTCCTGACGGAGACCTTGTCCCGCTCGTCGGGCTTCCAGCCCTCCTACACCGTGGCGGTGGCCGAAGAGGTCAGGGTCTGGCCTGGCGTCGAGCGAGCTCTCACGACGTGGAGGCCTGCGGTCCGAGGCCACGTCCGGTCGATCTACAAAAACCAGCCGATCGCTGCGACCATCCGCTACACGCCGAACCTCTTCGTGCACGGCGAGAAGGGTGCGAGCCGCGCGCGTGACGGTCGCTACTGTATGTGGTTGCCGATCGGGACCTTCGCGGTCACGTGGTCCGCGACCGGGTACCGGAGCGTCACGAAGACGATCCGCGTCACGTCGTACGACACGCCGCAGGCGCACGAGATCTTGATGATCCCCAACATGGCGACGCCCACGATCGCGAAGAGCGGCACGGATCGCATCTGCACGACGACGAGCCTGACCTATACGAGCACGAACGACGGCAATGAGACGTACTGGATCGTGATCGCCGCCGGTACGAGCCCGGGTATCGATATCGGTGGCGGTCGGAGCGTTCCGCTGAATGCGGACGCCGTGTTCCTGGCATCCCTGCGACCGGGAGTTCTCTTGAACAACAACACCGGGACGCTGTCGGCGAGCGGCAAGGCCACCGCGACCTTCCCGATCCCGAACATCCCCGCGTTCATCGGTCTCACCGTCTACGCGGGAGGCATCACGCAGAACAGCAACTACTTGAACTTCGTGAAGAACTACAGCGGCTCGATCGCCATCAAGATCAAGTCGTGACGCGCAGGCAGTCGTCGGGAGAACCGATCCAGAACCACACGTAGCACCGCGGTCCGTCCGACACGTCGGGTAGGACCGCGAACGCGCGGTGGTCGAAGCTGATCTCGACGGACCAGAGTTGCAGCTGCGCATCGACGCGGCGGCCCCCGAAGAGCGGTCGACCGCCCAGAGCCGGATGCCGATCGTCGAGGGCGAAGAACGTCCGGTAGCGCTTTTCCGCCAGCGCCTGCACCCGATTGGGCAACGACGCGGTGCGCTTGACGAAGTCCCACGTCCGCAGGCTGCGCACGCCGTTCCGGCTGTCGTCCGGATCGATCTCCTGGGTCTTGCCGTCGGCGAACTCACTGCTTGCCGTCGTCCCGAGGTGGTGCACCGCGGGGGGCAGGAGGCCGTGGTCCAGTGCCTCCAGCGCGACGAGCGCCGCATAGGTCTGGCGGAACGCCAATGCGTTGCGCACGGTGAGTCGGTCGACCACCGCCGTGTCCAGCTGACTGACCAGGCCTCGACCGATCTCCAGGTGAAGCTGGGCGGTGTGAGCGAGTCGTGCGTGGAGCGAGGGGTCGTACGTCGCGGCGGCTTCCGCCCATTCGCTCCGCGTGCGGTCCTCGAGGCGTCGGAAGTCCTCGTAGGTGTGCAGCGCCCGCTCGACGAGCTCGTTCAGGACCAGTTCGCGGCGATCAGGGCCGGCGTGGGCGTGCAACCCCGTCGCCGCGAGCGTGTCCGCCAAGCACTGGCGGGCGGTCGCTTCGTGCTGGCGCTGCTGGATTCCCATCGGGGTATGCGTTCACTTCGCGTTGACGGGCGGCGGTTCGCAGACGAGGCGAATGCCAACGAAATCCGCATCTGTGTGATACCAGATGCTCTTGGGGATCTGTGGATCCTGATCCTTCCAGTCCTCGTGCGACGCGAGGCGGGACGCGGAACGGCACTTGTCCGGCGGCAGCGCCCAGCTGCCGCCGCGCACGACGCGCGGGTAGAGCGTCTTCGGCTCGACCATCGGGTTGTTCAGACTTTTCAAATCGTAGGTGGCATACGCATCGAGGGTCCACTCGGCGACACTGCCGTGCATGTCGTAGAGACCCCATGGATCCGGTTTCTTGGTGCCGACCAGGTGGTACTCCTCGTCGCTGTTGTCTTCGTGCCACGCGTACTCGCCGAGTTTCGTCGCGTCGTCGCCGAACGAGAACGTGGTCGTCGTGCCGGCACGGCATGCGTACTCCCACTCGGCTTCGGTCGGCAAGCGGTACTTCCGGCCTGTCATCTTCGACAACCACTCGCAGTAGGTCTTCGCGGCGAGCTGTGTCATGCAGATCGCCGGGTATCCTTCGCGCCCCATGCCGAAGTCCATATCGACGTACGGAGGTGTGGGTCGGGTCACGCCGTCGACCTTGTTGTCCGACTTGGACCAGAGGTCGTAATCGTCCCAGCGTATCTCGTGCTTGCCCATCCAGAACGCGCGGATCGACACCGTGCGCTGTGGTCCCTCGTCTCCCTTGCGGTTGGGTTCGGATGCCGGGCTTCCCATTTGGAACTCACCAGCGGGGATCGCCACCATGTCGAACTTGATGTCCGTTCCCTTGAGCTCCTGGGTGAAGCCCTGAAGGACTCTCGGCTCGGGCTGCGCTGGCAGTGGTTGGACGTGCGCGGTCTCACGGCAGCCCTGGAAACCGGCGCACAGCGCGACGACGGCGAGGAGCTTCGCGAGACAGGACTGCGGTAGTTGGGACGCTGACATTGCGGGCGACCCTTCTAGCTGCGCCGGACGGCCAAGACAAGGCGGCCCTGGATTCCGATGACGGGCAAACAAGGGCGAAAAGCCTTCGGGCTGCGAATATGGGATCGGGCCAGATCCGTCGTTGCTGTGTGGCCCCCATGGGACGGGCCCCGGGGCTTGGGAATTCTATTGCGGTGTAGGATATTCTGGGCATACCGCTTTCGGCGGATAGGATTTGAAGGAACCGCCATTTGTCGCTCACCCTCAGCATGCCGATGAATCCTCACCACGAGCCGCAATCTCGCCCGTCCACCCGTCTCATGACCATCGCCGCGATGGTCCCTGCCCTGCTTCTGGGCGCCTGTGCGAAGAAAACTTCCGGGGGGCCGCCAGCCTCGGCGGCGCCTGGGCAATTCACCGAAGTCAGCGCCGCCGCGGGAATCGACTTCATCCACGGGTTCCACAAGGTCCGGGGCTCGATTCAGCGCGTCACCGGCGGGGCCGCGTGCGCGGATTTCGACCGGGACGGGTTTCCCGATCTCTACATCATCTCCGGGGATAGGGCAGGAAACGTGCTCTATCGCAACAAGGGAAATGGGACCTTCGAAGACGTCTCCGACAAAGCTGGCACGCGCCTGCGCGGCGGCGCCTGGTGCGGCGCCACGTTCGCTGATCTGAACAGCGATGGGTTTCTCGACCTGTTCCTCGCCGGTGTCGTCGATACGCCGCCCTGCATTCTGATCAACCAGCAGGACGGCACCTTCAAGGACGCGACCCCAGGCTCTGGCCTCGACAACGTCAAGACGGACTCTTTTTGCGTGGCGTTCGGTGACTACGACCTGGACGGCGACCTCGACATGTTCTTGACCCAGTGGCAGGTCGCTCGAACCCAGACGGAGAACACGCAACATCTGTGGCGGAACAACGGCAGCGCCGGCTTCACGGACGTGAGTGCGGAAACCGGAGTCTCCGCTGCGTTCAGCTCAGGGAAAGACAATTTCACCGACTTGTCGTTCACCCCGAACTTCACCGACACGAACAACGACGGCTACCCCGACTTGCTCATCACGGGCGATGTGGGCACGAATCTTTCGTTGCGAAACGTGGACTTGGGGGGCGGCAAGCGTGGATTCTTGAACGTCACGAACGCCGTACTGTTCTCGGAGCACGCCTCGGGAGCCGCGATCGGCGACTACGACAACGACGGGAACCTCGACTGGTTTGTGTCCGGTGTCTATCGCGCCGCTGGCAGCGTCGCGGGTCCGTTGACCGGCAACCGCCTCTATCGCAACACAGGCGATGGGACGTTTCAGGACATGACGGATGTCGCCGGCGTGCGCGATGGGAGTTGGGGTTGGGCCGCGAGTTTCGCGGACCTCGACAATGACTCGAATCTCGACATCATCCAGATCAACGGCTTCGGTACGTCGCCGGTCAGCTCCTTCAACGAGTTCTATCGCGACCCGGCCAGGATCTTCATGTCGAACGGTGATGGCACCTTCGAGGAGAAGGCTGCGTCTCTGAGATTCGATGACTTCGGTCTCGGTCGCGGAGTCGTGTGTTTCGACTTCGATCGCGACGGCGATCTCGACATCTTCGTGGCCAACAGCCTCGGCGCACCGCGTCTGTGGCGCAACGACCTGCGCGCTGTCGGTAACTACCTCTGCGTGGCACTGACCTACGCACCGGGTAACCCTCGTGGTATCGGTGCGCGAATCAAGATCAGTGCGGGGGGGAAGACCCAGATCCGCGAGATTCGCGGCGGCTGCCACTACGTATCGCAAAACCCCGCCGAGGCTCACTTCGGCATCGGCTCCGCAGCCGTGATCGATGCGGTAGAGGTCACCTGGCCCGACGGCTCGAAGAGCACCCAGACAGCAGTCGAACCCAACAAGCTCCTCCGCATCTCGCGCTAGCGAAGGAGGGGCGATCTCCCGGCGGGAAAGACTACCCGCCGGGAGATCGCGGCACTATTGAGTCACGCTGAGCGCATTCGCTTGGTGCCCGGATGGGTACGGATTTCGCATCATGTGGTCTATCCCTCGGGTCCATAGCGCTGGTCAAAAGCGGCGCCTGCCCAACTGGAGCTTCTGCGAGCATGAAGACGAACTCTGCGCTGGCACTGTGTGTGTCCATCCTGTGTCCCCTGGCCGAGACAGTGTTGGCCCACGGTGGGCAATACCGTGGCCCGACGATGAGCCCCGGACGGCTGGTGGGGCCCGCCTCCCCCGGCGCGACCGGTCCGATCACGGGTGGTCCGGGGATGGCGGCCGTCATCCCCGACGCCACGCGGTGGCAGGTGTGGTGGGAGTTGAACAAGGACCCCTACCTCCGGGCGCCCAAGATCGCGTTCGACCCCGCGGCCCCGGAGAACGCGCGGAAGATCATCACCGACAAGCAGAAGATCGATGTGATCATGCCCGCGCTCAAGAAGGCGCTCGGCCAGACGTCAAACCAGCACGTGACATCAGCGTGCATGATTGCCCTGGCGAAGATCGGGCTGGATCATCCCAGCTTCAAGATCCTCGATGTGTTCCGCAAGCGGCTGAAGCGCGGCAACCAAGAGATTCGGGAAGTCGCCGCGCTCTCCATGGGCATCTCGAAGCAGCCGGCGGCCATCGACGATCTCGCCGCATTGTTGGAGGACAAGCCGCAGGGTAGGAGGTGGGTGGGTCGCGCGAACGTCGGCTCCCGCACGCGTGCGTTTGCGGCGTATGGGCTGGGTCTGATCGCGAAAGGCAACGACGACGCGGACGTCAAGACGAAGGTCTACGAGAGCTTGAAGCGCGCTCTGAACGACAAGAACTTGCGGGATCGAGATGTCCTGATCGCCGTGCTCAACGGATTCCGCTTGCTCGACCCCGATCCCGCCAAGGGCGCCAAGCACCGGCGGTTGCTGTGGTCCGCTATCCAGACGCTCGAGGCCTACCAGGCAGTCGAGGTATCCAAGAGCAGGCAGATGGTGAAGGCCCACGTGCCGACCGCTGTCGCGAGATTGATGGGACGTGGAACTGGCACCGACCGCCAACGGATCAAGAAGGGGTATTCCGGCTTGTTCAAGAGCCGCCGCAAGCGGCACGCGACCCTGTATCAGTCGACCACCATCGCCATGGGGCGGCTGCTCGTTCCGGTCGAGGAGCACGCCGCGGAGGGGCCGCACATGAAGCGGATGCGGGCGCACCTCAACAAGAGTCGCGACGAGCTGACGAAGAACTTCGGGCTCATCTCGATGGGGCAGATCGGCGGAAAAGACAACCTCGAGCACCTGCTCAAGGTGTTCCGGACGGGAAAACGGGACACGCAAGGGTGGGCGGCCATCGCGCTGGGTTTGATGTCCTTTTACGCGCCGAAGCCGGATCCAGGGAAAGTCAAGCCGACACAGGCCGGGAGGGATCCCGTCCGCGTCAAGATCGGCTCAGCGCTGCGGAAGTCCCTCATGCGGATCAACAACCGCGACGTGCGGGCCGCGATCGCGCTGGGTCTCGGTCTGGGTGGCTACACGAAGGCCGCGCCGGACATGCGGGAACTCTTGAAGAAGTACCGCAAGGTGCCGGAGTTCGCCGGATACATCGCGCTGGGGCTCGCGCTGATGAACGACAAGCCGTCCGGCAAGCTCATCGAGGAGATCATGGCGGATGCCAATCGCAAGCCGCTGCTGATGACGCAGACCGCGCTGGCCCTGGCTCGCTTGGAACATCCTGGCGCGAGCATCACGCTGCGGAGCATTCTCCGCACGGGGAGTCGCTTCAGGACGATCACTCTCGCTTCCGCTTCGAATGCGATGGGGTATTTGGCCGACCCGGGCAACGTCAAACCGCTCGTAGGAATCCTCGCTGACCAGACCAACAACAAGTTGGTGCGCGCCTTCGCCGCCGTCGCGCTCGGCTCCATGGCGGAGAACGATGCCTTGACGTGGAGTGCGTGGATCGCGATGAACATGAACTACTCCGCGACGGTTCCGACCCTGTCGAACGGCTCATCCGGGATCCTGGACATCCTCTGATCCGGGCAGCAGGCCGGATGGCATGCCTGAGTTCTTCGGGAAGCTGGTCGACGATCAGCCCAAGGACAAGGCGAACGACGTTGAGGGATCGGACAAGCCCGACAAGTCGGGCTCGAACGGAGGCACCGCGCCGAAGCGAAAGAAGTAGTTTCATCGTCGCGGACGGGAGCCCCTTGTTTCCCGTCCGCCCACGGGTTCGATTGACCTATGGAACTCGACCGCCGTGCATTCCTCTCCGATTCTTCACGCGCCGTAGCCGGGCTCGGCCTCCTCTCGCTGGGTGCGTGTTGCACGAGCGAAGAGAAGTCGCCGGTCGCGCACGCTCCGCAAAAGTCACGCACGAAAGAGAACTCCCTCTTTCAGATCTCTCTCGCGCAGTGGTCTTTCCACGTCGCCCTGGGTCGTGGCAAGTCCGCGACCATGGACAACCTCGAGTTCGCGCGTGAAGCGAGCGAGCTGGGATTCGCCGGCGTCGAGTACGTCAATCAGTTCTTCAAAGACAAAGCGAAAGACGCGAAGTACATCGCCGAGATGAATAAGGTCGCCTCCGACAGCGGCATCAGGAACTTGTTGATCATGTGTGATGGCGAGGGGCGTCTCGGCGATCCAGACGCGAATCGGCGGAGGAAGGCGATCGAAAACCACTACCGGTGGGTCGATGCTGCGAAAGAGCTCGGGTGCCACTCCATTCGAGTCAATGCGGCGAGCAAGGGGTCGTACGACGAACAACTCAAGCTCGCGGCGGACGGCCTGCGGCGGCTGACGGAATTTGGCGCGCAAAACGACATGAACGTCATCGTCGAAAACCACGGTGGATTGTCATCGAATGGAGCCTGGTTGTCTGCGGTGATGCGAGAAGTGGATCACCCGCGCTGCGGGACGCTCCCGGACTTCGGCAACTTCAGGCTGGGCGGAGGCAAGGAGTACAACCGCTACAAGGGCGTGCGGGAACTCATGCCGTTCGCGAAGGCCGTGAGTGCGAAGTCCCACGACTTCGATGAGAAGGGAAACGAGACGCGCACGGATTACATGAGAATGATGCGCGTCGTATTGGACGCGAACTACCGGGGCTTCGTCGGCGTGGAGTACGAAGGCAAGAAGCTCAGTGAGCGTGACGGCATCATCGCGACGAAGAAACTCCTCGAGCGAGTGCGGGACGTCGCGACTCGGGAAGGGTGGTAGCCCCCACACGAGGAAAGCACTGCAAGTCCTGACGCGATTCGCGCTACCATGCGGGTCGGTCATGGGTGGTGATTT
>PVBE011962848.1_pt1 | contig 12110 bp, 11 predicted proteins | sample 1631181 | NCBI WGS metagenome assembly PVBE01 (sample SAMN08397723, study PRJNA350692) | Marine metagenome, whole genome shotgun sequencing project. | isolation source: water | place: Pacific Ocean | collected 2012-04 | reverse complement strand
CCCGCGAAGAGACCGTCGGCGCAGTGGTTCACCCGGCTGCTCTTGCCGTGCACGATGGCCGGCGCCCGCACCACCCGACCACCCAGGCGATGCACGATGCCCTGGTGACCGAGGCAGACGCCGAGGATCGGAACGCTGGGGCCGAAACGGTCGATCACCGGTCCGCAGACCCCGAAGTCGCGCTCGTTCTCGGGGTGGCCGGGTCCGGGCGAGAGGACGATATGCGACGGCACGATCGCGTCGATGTCGTCGATGTCGACGGCGTCGTTCCGATGCACGACGACATCTGCGCCGAGACCTCCGAGAAGCTGGGCGAGGTTGTGCGTGAACGAGTCGTAGTTGTCGATCAGCAGCAGGCTCATCGTGCGGCGTCGGCCTGGCGGGCCAGGGCCATGGCGACGGCGGTGAGGCCGCCGCGGGCCTTGTTGCGGCACTCGCGGTCCTCGTTGGCCGGAACGGAGTCGTGCACGATACCGGCCCCTGCCTGGATGTGCACGCGTTCGGGCTCGACCACCAGCGTCCGGATCGCGATGCAGGTGTCCATGTTGCCGGCGTAGTCGAAGTAGCCGATGGCGCCGGCGTAGAGGCCGCGCCGGTCGGGCTCGAGACGGGCGAGGAGCTCGCAAGCGCGGATCTTCGGTGCTCCGCTGACCGTGCCGGCCGGGAAGCACGCGCGGAACACGTCGAATGCGGTCTTGGCGTCGGCGAGCGTGGCTCGGACGTCGGTGACGATGTGCATCACGTGCGAGTAGCGCTCGATGTGCAGCGGGTCCTCGACGCGGACGGAGCCGATGCGGCCGACGCGTCCGAGGTCGTTGCGTCCGAGGTCGACCAACATTCGGTGCTCGGCGAGCTCCTTGGCGTCGGCGAGCAGCTCCCGCTCGAGCGCGTCGTCTTCCGCGGGGGTCCTTCCCCGCGGCCGGGTCCCGGCGATGGGCCGGACGAGGAGCTCGTCTCCGTCGAGTCGCACCAGCACCTCGGGTGACGCGCCGACGACACAGGCATCGTCGAGCCCCAAGAAGAACATGTAGGGCGACGGGTTCAGCGCCCGCAGAGCCCGGTAGAGGGTCACCGGATCGACGGTGGCCTCGACCGTGGTCCGCTGGCTGACGACGACCTGGAAGATCTCGCCGGCCTCGATCGCCTGCTTCGCTTCGACGACCGCCGCCTCGTAATCGGCCGCGGTTCGATTCCTCTCCGTGGGGAGCTGCGGGTCGGCCTGGCCGGCGATATGCACGGGCCAGGGCGGCTCGGCGGGGAGCTTCGCGTCGGCGACCCGGGCCAGCAGCGCCTCGACCCGCGCGACGGCCTGGGCGTAACCGGCCTCGCGATCACCGGCGAGCGGCATGTGGGCCACGGCGATCACGCAGTGGTCTCGGTGGTCGTAGATCACGACCTGGTCGGGCAGGAGCATGCACGTCTCCGGCATTCCGACGCCCGCGCCCGGGGGCAACGGAACGCGTTCGAAACGCTGTAGCGCGTCGAAGCCGACGTAGCCGACGGCGCCCCCCTGGAAGCGAGGCAGATCGGGACGTGCCGCGACCACGTACTCCGAGAGAATCTGCTCCAACACGGCGAGCGGGTCCGCCGCGTCGATCCGCGCCTCGACGTCGCGTCGGCGGACCACCGCGACGCCGTCGTCGAAGACGATGCGATCGTCGATGCCGATGCCCATGAACGAGTACCGCCCCATGAGCTCGCCGCCTTCGATCGACTCCAGGAGGAAGGAGCCTGGACCCCCGCCGCCCAGCTTCCGGAAGATCGAGATCGGCGTGTCGAGGTCGGCGTAGACCGCGGCGCTGACCGCAACGTGGGTCTCCCCACCGCGAAGAGCGAGGATCTCGTCGAGCGGGGGCTGAGTCGAAAGGGTCACGGTCGGTCGGGGGTCGGAGCGCGACAGGAGCGACTTGCGGTCCCGATCATTCGGAGGGGAGGCGGCACTCGTCCGGGCTGCCGACGCACTCGCAGAATCCGTCTTCGGTACACTCATCGGGCACCCGGCAGGGGCGCGCGCCCGCGCAGTCGCCCCAATCGGCCCACGTACGCGCGACACATGCGCGGCTCTGCCGCCCGCAGTCGTTGCAGTCTCGCTCCTCGGTGTCGTCGGGGCAGCACTCGGGTTCCACACAATCGCCCGTCGTCCACGACACATCGATGCACTCTCGGCGCTCCTCGCCACAGATCCCGCACTCGAGGATCTCGATGTCTCCTTCGCAGCACAAGGGCTCGGCGCACTCGCCGACGTTGGTCCATCGACCGCCCTCGCAGATCCGCTCCTGCTCGCCGCAGAATCCGCATGCCGTCGTCTCCTCTTCTCCGTCGCAACACGCGGGCTCCAGGCAGACGCCCCACGTACTCCAGCGCCCTTCGTCAGTGCACGCTCGCCGCTGGACGCCGCAGGAGTTGCAGGGACGCTCGTCAGTCTCGTCGAGGCAGCACTCGTCGGGCGTGCACTCGCCGGACTCGCCCCACTGGCCGGTCGCGTCGCAGGTCCGATTTCGCGATGTGCAGTCGTCGCAGCGTTCCCGAGAAGTCGTTCGGGGACAGCAATCAGGAGGACTTTCGCACGCGCCGGTCTCCCAGCGGCACTCGTCGCTGCAGGTCGAGTAGCGGAACCCGGCGATCGCCGTCAGGCCGCAGATCAGCTCGTCGCAGGGCTCGACCTCGACGTTGCCGGGCTCGCAGGCACCGAAGCCGAGGCACTCGCTGATCGGACCCCACTCGCTGCCGGGCAGGCAGACCCGACCGGCGGTTCCGCAGCGGCCGCAGGGCTCGTGGCGAATGTCGCCAGACCGGCACGTGCACTCCGTCGGAGCGGTACAGTCCTGCCACTCCCCGTCGACGCAACGCTCGATGCCATCGAGATCGCACTCGCTCGTGCACGGGCGCGTGCTCCCGGCGCTGACATCCGGGTTGTCGTCCTCACAGTCGTTGCCCCCGCACGCGCTGTCCGGCGACCCGTCGAAATCAGTGTCACGCGGGCGGTAGGTGCAGGCCTCATCGATACATCGGTCGGCGGTACACACGTTGTCGTCGTCGCAATCGCGATCGACGACACATTCGGGTTCGGCATCGACCTCGGCGTCGACGTCGGCGTCCCCGGCCTCCACATCCTGGTCGTCGCTGTCGGGTTCGTCGGGCTCGTCGACCGCATCCACCGTCTCAACCTCCTCGATGTCCTCGACCTCCGGGGCCGTGTCCTCGGGCAGATCCGGGATGAGATCGGGCGCCGTGTCACCGGGCAGCGAAACGATCGTGTCCTCGGTGTCGATCGAGGCGTCTGGCTCGGCGTCGTCTGGGGTATCGCCTCCGCCACACGACCAGGCGCAGAAGAGCGCGCCAACGAGCGCGAGGACGAGGAAGAATGGGTGTCGCATGAAGTCTCTGTCAGGGGAATCGACCCGAAGCATGATAGGGAGCCGCGAGAATCGAACAACAACCGCGTGTCTTGCCGTGTCAGCGGCGGCTTGCAGCCGGCCCCGTGGGGGGCCTCTCGTCAGACATCTTGCAGGGTCGACGCGGCCGCCGAGAGGTGTGTCCGCGGAGCGTGCGCGAGCCCGAGCAGTCGCCTACCATGGGGGCGTTTGCGCTGGCGTCAACCCACAGGCGATGATGAACGCATTCGAACCGCTGTTTCGCGGCGACCTTCCGACCGGGCTCCACGACCCCCGATCGACGCCGGTCGGACGCCTCTTCGCCGGGGTGCTGGCCGTGCTCGCGCTGACGTTCGTGGTGCAGGGCTGCAAACCGGAGATCGGGCCCGAGGCGGAGATCCGCGCGGTCGTCGAGGCGTTGGAGTTGGCGGCCGAGGAGGGTCGCATCGGAGACTTCTGCGACCACCTGGCAGAGGACTATTCGGATGATCGAGGCAACGATCTCGCGTCGCTGCGCGCCGAGCTCTTCTTCTGGCAGCAGCGCGGATCGGGGTTCACCGTGACGACCCGGATCGTCGAGGTGGTCGTGTCGACGGAGACCGAGGCGTCGGCGACGGTGATCGCCGGCGTGGCCGACGGCCCGATCCTCTCGGCGGACACGCGTGGCCAGATTCGTCGCTACGAGCTGGCGTTCACCAACGACGGCCGCCGGTGGCGTGTGCGACGGGTCGCGTCCCACGACTCCGACGTCGTGGAGCTGCTCGGCGGCTGATCGGGAACGGCAGGAGCGCGCTGACTCGGTGAAGGACCGGTTCAGGTCTGGTCGCGCACGAGCCGTGCCAGGTCGGCCGCGACGGGCCGCGGGTTCACCGGGCCGGCGCAGTTGAAGACGATGCCGTCGAACGGCAGCTGGGCGACCTGCGCGAAGAGCGCGCGCCCGTCGAGTTGGAGCGTTCTCGGATTCGCGTAGGCGTCGCTCCCCGTCGTGATCTCCATCTGCTCGACGAATGCCCGGAGCGTGTCTTGCGCGGTGAACACAGCGGCGAAACGTCGCCCCCGGTCGTCCGGTGCGAGCATCAGCTCGGGCGCATCTTCGGGCCCGGTCACGATGATGTGGTAGCCGGTATAGCGGGCGAGGATCCCAAAGCCGTCATCCCAATCTCCCTCGCGCCACAAGACCTGCTCGACCTGCACCGCTCGCGCGATGTCGCGCAGATGGCCGAACTGGTGGGTTTTGTAGTGGAACCCGCTCGCGTCGAGGGGGTTGACGTCGACCCGGCCCCACGAGGCGCTCAGCTCCCCGAAGATCGAAAAACCGTTGCTCCGGATGATCTGTTGGTCCGCCGAAAAGCGCCCGGCCCGGGTCTCGTAGGTCTGCAGGGCCTCTTTGTCGGAGAAGATCCGAACGATGGGCCCGTCACCAGAGTCGTCGGGCTCGGCGACGACGGCGACGCGGCTCTCCTGCACTCGGCAGGGCACGCTCCAATCGCGATGTGTGATCAGCGAACGCGCCAGAATTCCACTGGGGATCTGCTGGGCCTGGTGCGCCGCGATGGCATCGCGCAGTTTTGGGAGGTTCGACGGCATTCGGTCGGGACAGCGAGGCCAGGGTCGTGAGGACGCCGCCGGCCATTATCGATGCGTGCCGCCCAGGGGGCAAGCAGGGGTAGGATCGGCGCCTGCCCCTTCGCGAGGCTCCTCAGACGACCTTGGTCGTCTCGAACGTGATGCCCCGCTCCTGGAGGCGGACGATGTACGGCAGCCCGAGTGCGGTCGCGGGCGTCAGCACCCCTCCTCGCCCCCCCCCGCCGGGCAGTGAATCCCGGCGTGTGGCCAGCAGGATCGCCGCCTCGCACACGAAGGTGACCGTCGCCTGGTAGCCCGGGTCGGATTGCGCCGCGACTCTCGCGAAGACGCGCTTTCCGTTCTCGGTGTGACCGACCAGCCGCGCGTCGAAGCGTCCCTCGGACAGCTCGGCCGGGCTCGGTCCTTCTCCGGGGGCCGGCGTACGCTTGCGGATCAAGTTCCTTCCCCACGTGGTGCCCACGATGAACGCGAAGAACCACATCGCGATCGAGATCTTGATCGCCTGCCACCGACTCGTCGCGGCCTGGGCCTCCCGATAGGCGAACCCGGGGCCGTATCCCTCGCCGAACTCCGCCGAAAGCGCGTGGCTGCGACGCACGACACGCGTGTTGACCGGCGCCATCACGAACGGAGCGGTCCACTGGTCGAAGTCCGGATCCAGCACCGGCCCCGTCTGGTCCCGAGAGCGGGCCCGCACGTCCTGGGTCCGCTGCGCCGAAGGGTTGAGAAGCACGGGATCGGCGAGGTCGCTCCGACCACCGGACTCGCCGATGTTCAGAATCGACGCGACGGTTCCCCCGCTCACGCCACCCTTGGTGTCGAACACCGCGCTCACGCTCTTGAGCCCGGCCCCGAGCTCGCGCCGCGCGTGGTCGGAGATGAAGAGCACGCCGAGGTCAGACGGCACCGAGTCGAAGCCGCACATCGGCACGATGCGCACGCCGCGGTCGGCGGCCCCGCCGTGCCACGTGTCGATGATCTTTCGAACCCAGGGTGTCTCGCCGGTGATGTCGACGTACTCGACCCCGTTCTTCACGCACGATTCGACGAGGTAGGTCCCGTATAGTGCGTAGGGCCCGACGGTCGAGCACATCACCCGGGTCTTCTCGACCATCGCATCGATCGTCTCCGGGCGCTCTGCGTCGGCGACGATCAGCCCCACCTGCTCGGCGAACTCGGCCCCGAGCTGCCGTCGCACGTTCTCGAGTTTCGCCTTGTCTCGGCCGGCGATCGCCCACCGGACACCCGTGGGGACGTGGCGCCGTAAGTACTGGGCGCAACGGCGCCCCGTGTACCCGGTCGCCCCGAAAAGGACGATGTCGAAGCGACCGTCGGAGATCTGCTGAGGAGGGAGGGTGTCGTGCCGACTCATCAACTAGTCCGTGACCGATAAACGTCCCGCGTTCGCGGTCCGATAGCCATCAGCAACGCCCGGCGCGCCCGAGTCGCAATACAGCCCGGTCGCGCCGGCGTCTCCGGAAAACCGATAACCATAGTCATACTCGCCCGCGACCGGGGCGACCAGAGTGCCCTGGTACTCGTCGTTGTTCGGCTTGCTGGCGGCGCTTCCGAGGTATCCGGTGTTCGCCACCGCCGAGGTCCGCGTCCAGGCGATCGGACGGCTGCCGGCGAGCACGATCATCCGGCGTACGAGAAACCCGCCGTCGATGCCAACAGGATCCCGATGCCCGCGGAGATGGTGGCAAGCACCGCGGCGGCACCGAAGCAGAGGCGGATCGCCGGCGTCAGGTCCGAGCCGGCCGCGCGGCGGGACAGCGCGACCAGCAGTGCACCGGCCAACACGAGGAAGAGCGCGTAGGTGCCCAGATGTTCCTTGACCTCGAAGAGTCGCCCGAGCGTCCGGCTGGCGACGTAGAGCTGTTGGCGGACTTCGCGGCGGTACTCCGGGTAGATGAACCAGCCCATGCCCATGGCGGCCGCCATGAAGAGGGCAGCCAGATACGCCGACCAACGAACACCGCGGCTCGGGCGCCGGGCTCGTCGCAGGGCGATCGGCGGGTGCCAAGAGAGCGCGATCGCCAGAATCGCGATGTGCCCGTGGATCTTCTCGCAGAAGAGCCAGAAGCTCATGGCCACACCACCGACAGGATCGCGCAGATGACCACGATCGGGCCGACCGATACGGTGGCGATCCGCAGTGCTCGTGCCTCGCGTCCGCGAGCTCCCCACCAGGCTGCTGCGGCGAACACGGGCGCGAGGTAGCCGGCCGCGATCAGACGCCAGAAGTACTCGATGCGTACCGACGCCATGACCTGGGCGGGATCCGGTCCCGGATGCCAGATGGCGTTGTAGGTGCGGTCGAGGGAGTAGAAGGCGCAGCAGGCCAGCGCGGTGAGAACGGCCGTTGCCGCGGCGCGCCGGGTGGTCGCCTCGGCAGCACGCGGCGCACCGACCGGCGTCGGCGCGGACGCTTGCCGTGCTTCACCTGTCATCGAGCCGTCTTCGAAGGCATCGCAAGCTCCATTCGTCGACGAGCTACCGGATCTGTGGACCAGGAGTGGAGCACTCTGGGGCACTCGGGGTCGGGAAGGAACGGGTCACCGAGGAGGCGCGCGGCGATCACGCGACACCCCCCCCTTGCAGATCGTCCGACATCGGCACGATGCGCACGGTTCGGGGGGCGCCTCGTGGTGCAGACGATAGTGCAGGAGCCCCGGATCGCAATTCCAACCGTCGACCAACGCGTCGACACCGCCGACCGGCACGTCGACGAAGCTGCAGGGCGTGACCCGAAGATCGGCGGTGACGGCGGCGCCGCGGCGGTCGTGTGCACCCGGTCGCCCGACGCGGGCCTCCCGGGATCGGCCATCGCATCCGTCGTCAGGAGGGCGAGCAAGCCCAAGATGGTTGCCAGCGGCCGGAACCGAAGCATCGTCGGGGAGTGAAGCGGTCAGTCTGTGCAGACGTTGGCCGCGCCGGGGGAGCCCGTGTTCACGCCCACCCCGTAGTCGCCGGCCGAGACACACCAGTTCGCCGGGTCCGACGCGTCCGGGCTCGCGGGTTCGGGGGTGCGAGCCAGGGCCGCGCCGTTCGGGATCGACCAGTCGCCCGTGATCGAGTCGTAGCGCACGGCCGCGATCTCGGTCGTACCCTGCATGATCACGATCTCGTCGGCGTCGTTGGTGAGCGTGAACGAGCCGGCGGTCTCCCAGGCGAACCCGACCCGGCCTGGCGCGGCCTCGGCCCTGCGTCCGAAGACGAACCAGGAATCCGCGGCGATCGTCACGCCGGACACCGTGAAGCTGTTGGTTCCGTCGTCGCGGATCACGACGCCGCCCAGCGCCAACTCGTGGCCCGCCGCGTTGAACACTTCGAACCACTCGAAACCCGTATCCGTGCCGTCCGGATTCGCGATGAACTCGGTGATCACGAGGTCCCCGGGGTCGAGGAGGGTCACGCACACGCCCTCTTCGCAGAAACGACCCGTCGTCGCGCAGTCGGTGACGACCGTCTCGTAGCGACACGCGCCCTCGACGCACTCGCCGGGGAGCGTGGCGACGTTCGAGATCGTCTCGTCGCAGAAGGCGGCCGGCGGCGACTCGCACGTCACGCCCTCGCACGGATCGACCTCGCTCGTGCACACCGACGTGCACCCGTCACCGTCGTCGTTGTTGCCATCGTCGCACTCCTCGCCGGGGTCGACGGTGCCATCGCCGCAATAGGGACACGGCGGATTCGCCAGGCCGGGGGTCCCGGTCGCCCCGACGATCCCGTAGTCGCCTTCGCCGGGGCACCATTGGGTCGGGTCGTCATTGCCATCGGCGGCGAGGACGCCTCCGTCGAGCGACAGCGATTGGCCTCCCGGGATCTCCCAGGCCACCGGCTCCGCCGCTTCGTCGTACGCGACGCGGTCGATGACGAGACCGCCGAACTCGAGAACGATCTCGTCGGCCGTGTTCCCGATGGTCAGGTTCGCACCGGTCCCCCACGCGTACCCGACCCGATCCGGGGCTGACGTCAGCTCTTCCGCGAGCACGACGTACGCGCCCGCGCCCACCGCCGTGGGGGCGGCGACCGTGATCGCGTCGCTGTCGTCGTCGCGGACGACCATCCCCTCGAGCTCGAGGGTCCGGTCGCTCGCGTTGTAGATCTCGATCCACTCGAGTCCGTCGTCGGAGCCGGTCGCGTCGGCGAGGAACTCGGTCACCACGAGGTCTCCCGGGTCGATGCGAACCACGCAGGCCCCTTCCCGACAGATCAGGCCATCGTCCGCGCAGCCGCGGTCGGTGGGCGTGTAGCCGCAGACCCCCTCCGCGCACTCGCCGATGTCGGCGTAGGTCGTCAGCACGTCGAGCGTGCACGTCGCTGACGGCGGAGTGTCACACACGATGCCGTCGCAGGGATCGATCTCGAGGGTGCAATCGGCGGCGCATCCGTCGCCGTCTTCGACGTTGCCGTCGTCGCACTCCTCCCCCTCGTCGAGGATGGCGTCGCCGCAGCTCGGGCAGGGCGGGTTCTCGACCCCGGGGCTACCGAGGTTCGGCGGGAGTCCGTAGTCGTCGATGCCGATGCACCAGGCGAGGGGATCGCTCGGGTCGTCGGCGTCCGGACCGAGCGCGACGGACGCGCCGTTCGGGTCGGGCATCGGGATCTCGGCGCTGTCGTCCCAAGCCACCCGGGCGAGCGTCGTCTCGCCGATCGACAGCACGATCTCGTCGTCGTCGTTGCCGAGCTGGAACGTGCCCAGGTCGCCCCAGGCGAGGTCGACGCGCTCGGGCGCGGCACCATCGGCCGTGCCGAAGACGAAGAGCGCGCCGGCTTCGATGCGGGTCCCCGCCGGTACGGTGAACCGGTTCGTGCTGTCGTCGTGGACGATCACGCCGTCGAGGTTCACCGGCCCATCCGTGAGGTTGACGATCTCGAACCACTCCTCGCCCGTGTCGGTGCCGACGGGGTTCGCCATGTACTCGGTGATCCGGATCTGGCCCGGGAGCGCCGTCACCGCGCACGCGCCGTCGAGGCAGATCTGTCCGAGTCCGGCGCAGTCGACGCGGTCTTCGGTGTAGCGGCACTCGCCTTCGAAACAGGTCCCTTCACCCGTCGAAGCGACCGCCTCGTCACCCTCGCACCGGGGTGCGGGCGGATCGCCGCACTCCTCGCCGAGACACGGGTCCAGGCGGCATTGGGAGACGTCGAGGCGACAGGAGAGCGTGCAGCGGAGCGTGCCGTCGTAGAAGCCCGCCGACTCGCAATCCGACTCGCCGAGATCGTCGCCGTCGCAGGCCTCGTCACCCTCGCGGATCCCGTTCCCGCAGTCGGCCTCCGGAGCGTCGGGCACGTCGGTGTCGTCAGGGGTGTCAGCAGCGTCGGCGTCCGCGGTGTCCGTTCCGGTATCTGCGGCATCGGTGTCCGAGCCGGGCACGTCGGCGGTGTCTGCGTCCGGGAGACCGGCGTCTGCGTCCCCGCCCCCGACGTCCGGCACGATGTCGGATCCGACTTCGTCCGCGTCGAAACCCGGGATCGAGCTTCCGTCGCGTGTGTCCCGAGCAGAGGTCGTGTCCTCTCCGACGGCGATGGGGTCGGTCGATCCCCCGCAGCCGAAGGCAAGCGCGAATACGAACGGCGAAACGAGCAAGATCGAGCGTCGGCGGCTGGTCGTTCCCATGACGGGCTCGGGGTTGGAGACCCCTCCCTGATAGCGCAAGACGGAGCCGGCGTCGTGGGGCTTTCACGCGCCGCCGCCGGTCTGTGTTCACGACTGAAGCCGCGGGGCGCAGCGACGCTCAGCCGAGCGCTGGTCCGGGGACGTAGCGACGCGCCCACGTGGCCAGGACGTTGGCCACGAACTCCGCGTCCGCACGCCGGGTCAGGAGGTGATCCGCGCCGTCGAGCGCGACGAAGCTCCTCGGGTGTCTCGCGGCCTTGAAGAGCTGTGCGGCGTTGTCGATTTCGACGACGACGTCGTCCGGGGAGTGGAAGATCAGGAGGGCTGCTCCGAGCTCCGCCGCCGCGCCGGTGCCGGATTGGCGCTCCAGGTCGTCGAGGAAGTTGCGCGTGATTCGGAAGGGCTGACCGCCGACGATCACCGTCGCTTCACCGGTGCGCTCGAGCTCGGGCTCCACTTCGGTGAGCAGTCGCCGGACGTGCTCGGGCTCGGCGGGAGCGCCGATCGTCGCGACGGCGCGAATTCCGTCGATCCGCGTGGCGGCCATCAGCGCTGCCGTGCCGCCGAGGGAATGGCCGACCAACAGGCACGGAGAGGCGAATCGTTCGCGCATGTAGGCGGCCGCGGCGACCAGGTCGTCGACATTCGTCGACAAGGTCGTCTCGGAGAAGTCACCGCCGCTCAGTCCGATACCGGTGAAATCGAAGCGGAGCACCGCGATGCCGTGGCGCGCCAGACCCCGCGAGATCCGGGCGGCGGCCAGGCTGTCCTTCGAGCAGGTGAAACAGTGAGCGAACACCGCGCACGCATCCGCGGTGTCCGGCGGATGTTCCAACAATCCGGACAGTCGCTGTCCCTGGTGACCGGAAAAGACGAGCCGTTCGCTCATGGTCTTCGGTGCGACGTGAGTACCCTGAGACACCGTAACGCATCGATGTGGCGCGCGCTACCGCTACCCGGCGCCGGACCTGGGCGGCAGCAAAGTCCGGGCCATCCGCCATCATGTGCGAGATCCTATCGCGCCCCCGGCTCGCAGAGCCGGTCTACACCCCTGAGGCAACCCAAGACCCTCGACTTTGCGATCCCCTTGGGCGCCGGGCGATCGGGCCCGACGGGCGATCAGACCTCCTGGGCGATCGCGTGTGCGAGCACCGCTCCTGCGCGTTGGTGTCGGTGTACTTGACGATGAAGTGTACTTTGGCCTGGCTGTCGGACCCTCCCGTACACTTTGCCCCGCTAGCCAGCGCGTACAGATCCAACTCGAACGTCTTGCCGCTCATCCCGCTGCCGTTCTTGTATTCGAACGTGACACACTCAGCGCTGTCGTCCTTGGACGCGATCGCGCTGTTGGTGTCACAGGTCTTTCCCGGCGGCGCGACTTTCACCCCATACGTCGCCGTCAGCGGGTTCGCGCCGAGCACCAAAGCGTCGGTCCATGACCAGGTGAATTTGACCCGAGCGTGTTTCTCGTCGCTGAACTGCTTCTCGATCTCCTTGCAGTCGGCGATGTTGATGAGGTGTTT
>PVBE011401709.1_pt1 | contig 12110 bp, 14 predicted proteins | sample 1631181 | NCBI WGS metagenome assembly PVBE01 (sample SAMN08397723, study PRJNA350692) | Marine metagenome, whole genome shotgun sequencing project. | isolation source: water | place: Pacific Ocean | collected 2012-04 | reverse complement strand
GCTTTAATATTTGGTATCGTCAAACAGGGAATAATTTTTGCTGGCGTTGATGCAGATTGGTTTCAAGTATTTATGGGTGTTTTGCGTCGGGTTGCAGCGTGGCGATCAGCGAGAGAGCGGATTGGCGTGCGTCAGCCAAGGCCTCCTTGGGCGTCATTGGCAATTCGAGTTCTGGCAACCAAGCGGAGCCGCATTGCTTGATCGCCTCGATGCAGATGCTGCGCCATTTTTCGACCTTGGCCGCTGTCTTGGCGTAGTCCCAATTCGGCACGGACCGATCGGACAATACTGGCACGACTCGGTGCGCGCCGAGTTCGGTGGCTTTTTGGACGATGAAATCCATCGCCTTGCCCTTGGCCACAGCTTGATAAAGCGTGATCTCAAAGGGCAGGGGAGGCACGCTGTTTTCTTGGATGATATCAAGCGTTGTCGAGTCGTTGCGAACTTCCGCCGCTTGGCAGAGTAGTTCCTTCCCCGCGCCGTTCAGCACGACAACGCGGTCGCCTTCGCGCAGGCGCAGTACGGAACGTGCGTGCTTGGATTCCGCCGGGGAGAGGCGAAGCGGGTTGTTGTGGCAATCCGCCGGGGGAATATAAAACCGATGCATTTAGCTGGAGTGTGACTAGGTGAAAAACTTCTTGGCCTTCTCGAAGAAGGAGCCGCGTATGGGGTTGACGCGGTCGTCACAGAGTTCGCCGAACTCGGTGAGCTTGGCCTTCTGCTCCGCGTTCAGCCGGGTGGGCACCTCGACGATGACGCGCACATGCAGGTCGCCGTGCCCGTAGCCTTGCACGTTTTTGACGCCTTTGCCGCGAAGGCGCAAAATAGTTCCGGACTGGGTTCCGGGCGGCACATTGATTCGAGCACTGCCGTTTAAGGTGGGTACTTGAATCTCCGAGCCAAGCGTTGACTGCACAAAGCTAACGGGCACTTCGCACTGCAGGTCGTCGCCGTCGCGCTCGAAAATCTCATGCTCCTTCACGTGTAGCACAACGTACAGGTCTCCCGGTTTGCCGCCGTGAACGCCGGCTTCGCCGTTGCCGGTGGAGCGCAGTCGCGCGCCGGTATCGACGCCTGCCGGGACGCGGATGGTAACTTTGCTGGACTTGTCGCGGCGCCCCTCGCCGGTGCACTTGGGGCATGGCTTGTCGATTGAGGCACCACTGCCGTGGCAGCGGGGACAGGTCTGCGCGACGCTGAAAAAGCCCTGCGCCTGAACAACCTGTCCGCGGCCGTTGCAGGTGCCGCAGGTTGAGCGCCGTCCGCCGTCCGCGGCGCCGCTGCCGTTGCACGAGTCGCAGGCGTCGAGTTTGTTGAGGCGGATGTTTTTTTCGCAACCTTGGACAGATTCCTCGAAGGTCAACTCCATATCGTAACGCAGATCGGAGCCGCGCGATGGGCCCGATGAGCTGCGTTGGCCGCCGCCAAACAAATCCTCAAAAATACCACCACCGCCGCCACTGCCGCTGAACGCTTCCCGGAAAATATCGAACGGATCGTGAAATCCGCCGCTGCCGCGGCTAGACCGGGAACCTGCGCCGAAAGCGGCGTGGCCAAACTGGTCGTAGGCTGATTTTTTCTCGGGGTCACTCAGGGCTTCGTAGGCTTCGCCTATTTCCTTGAATTTTTCCTCAGCTCCCTTGTTGTCGGGGTTTTTGTCAGGGTGATATTTGACGGCAAGCTTGCGGTAAGCCTTTTTGATTTCATCAGCTGTTGCCCCCTTGCTGATGCCCAGCACCTCGTAGTAGTCGCGCTTGGCCATTCTTATTTCTCGTTGACTTCACCGGCATCCCCGGATGGGGAGGCCACGACGACGGAGGCGGCCCTGAGCAGGCGATCCCGCAAGCGGTAGCCTTTGCGGGCTTGCTCTAGCACGGTGCCTTCGTCGGCCTCATCGGTTTTTCTGCGAGATACGGCTTCGTGCTGTGAGGGGTCGAACGCTTGGCCGGTGGCGTCGATCTCGACAAGGCCGGCCTCTTCGAGGGTGCGCTTGAGTAGCGTGTGAACCATCTCGATACCGGTTTTCAGCGAGTCGACTGTGCTGTCATCGGCGTTCCGAACGGCTGCCATGGCCATCTCGAAACTGTCCATCGTGGGCAGGAGCTGCTCAATGAGGGACTCGTTGGCGTAGCGGATGGCGTCCTGTTTCTCCTTGGCCAAGCGCTTGCGGAGATTGTCGGCTTCGGCCACCTGGCGCTGGAGCCGGTCATAAAACTCCTCCGCCTTGGCTGCCTGTTGGCGAAGCTCCTTGAGTTCCTCCGGGGTGGGAGGGGGAAGTTCCTCCTCCTCTTCAGGTTCTTCGTCCGCTTGGCCAAGCGCTTGGCTGTCCTGTTCCGGTGTGGACGGGTTGTTGCCGTCTTTCTCCTCCGAGTCGTTGATCTCGATTTGGGTGGTGTCTTGGCTTTCCTCTTTGGCTTCCCTGCTCATGGATGTCTGCCGATAACCGGCGACAAATATTGTACACGATCGTCCCATACAGGGCAACCGCGAAGCGCGGGCGTGAGGTTGTTTGCATCAATTGGGGTTTGTCGGTACGATTCTGGAAGGTTTTAGCGAATGCCGGAAAAGACAAAAAAAGAGGTACAACCTCAGGCTCGAGACTATTTTGAGAAGGGGATCATCGCGTTGCGAAAGGACAATCTCGACTACGCGACCAAGCTCTTCGAGCAGGCGCTACGGCGTGAGCCGGGGTTTTTCGAGTGCCGCGAGGCCCTACGCCTCAACCAGTTCAAGCGTTCCGGCAAGAAGAGCGGCCTCTTCAAGATGTTCGGCAAGACGACTTCGACGTCGCTTTTGCCGAAGGGCCAGTTGGCGTTGAAGAAGAACCCGATTGAGGCGATCGAGGTGGCCGAGCAGGTCCTGAATGACGACCCATACAGCGTGATGGGCAACAAGCTTTTGGCAGATGCCGCCACGGCGGCCGGGTTCCCGCGCACGGCGCTGTTCGCCTGGGATCTCGTCATGCAGAAGCAGTCGGATGACAAGGCTAACATCATGCGATACTGTCAGGCGTTGGTGAATAACGGCGACGTGGCCAAGGCGGAGGAAACCTGCACGGCATTGGCCAAGGCGCACCCCGGCGACCAGGAGGTGCTGCAGTTGTCCAAGAACCTGACGGCCAGCCGAACCCTGTCCGAGGGCGGCTACGACAAGGTCGCCTCCGGTGAGTCCGACTACCGCGCGGTGCTGAAGGACGAGGCAGAGGCAGTGTTGCTCGAGCAGGAGAACCGGCGTTCCGAGCAGGAGTCCACAGCCGAGAGCCTTATTAAGGAGTACGAGCAGCGGTTGGTGGACGAGTCGGAAAACCTGAAGCTCATTCGCTCGCTGGCGGAACTGCACAGCCGCGTGAAGAATTTTGACAAGTCAATCGGCTACTACGAGCGGTTCAACAAGACCAACCTGCGCTCCGATGCCGCCGTGGATCGGGCTATCGTGGACACGAAACTGTTGCAGTTTGACTGGCGGATTGAACAGGCCGGCCAGGGCGATGCCGGCGAACTGGAAGTCGAGCGCAATGCGTTTGAAATGGACCAGATTCAGCGCCTGTCCGACATGTACCCCTCCGACTTGTCGCTGCGATACGACCTCGGTGTGCTGCAATTCAAGGCCGGCGAGATCACTTTGGCGATCCAATCCTTTCAGCGTTCGCAGGCCAATCCCCACAAGGAAATCCCGTCGTTGATGCAAATGGGCAAGTGCTTTGCAAAGCGCGGCATGAACGACATGGCGGCGGGCACCCTGCAAAAGGCGCTCGATAAAAAGGAAATCATGGACGACGAAAAAATAGATTTGCACTACCAACTCGGCTGCGTGCTCGACTCGATGGATCGGACGGGGGAATCGATCGATCAGTTCAAGCTTATTTACGAGCGCGACATCGGCTATCGCGACGTCGCCGAGCGGGTGGATGCCTATTACGCCAACCTTGGATAGGCCGGCACTGGAATGATGAAATCAATGACCGGTTACGGGCGGGGCGAATGCACAGCAAAAGGCGTGAGCATCACCGTCGAGTTGAACTCCGTGAACCGCAAACAGGCCGAGGTGTCGCTGAGTGTCCCGTCGGAGCTGGAGTCGATCGAGCCCGACTTGCGCGACCTGATCCTCGCCTCGGTGTCCCGGGGCCGAGTCAGTGGCCGGGTCGTTTTGCAGTATACCGGGTCGAGTCGCGCTTCCGTCGTTGCCGTCAACGAGACGCAAGCCAAGGCGTACCGGAGGGAACTCAGCAAGCTAGCCAAGTCGCTGGAAATAGCTGATAACCTCTCGCTGGACAGTCTCCTGCGCCTGCCGGGAGTGCTTGAGAGCGTACAGCCAACACCCGATGCCAAGGCGTTTCGCGCGCCGATTAAGAGTGCGCTTGGCCAAGCGCTTGAGGGTTTGTTGTCGATGCGCGAGAAAGAGGGAGGCAACCTTGGCTGTGACTTGGCCAAGCGCCTGGCCAAGCTGCGCCGCATCGTTAAGCGAGTGGCGAAGCTTGCTCCGGATGTGCTCAAGCACCACCGGGAGAGACTGATCGAACGATTAAAAAAAGCCAACGTCGACGTGCCGGACATGGACGACGATCGCCTGCTTCGTGAGATTGTTTATTACACGGATCGAACGGACATCACCGAAGAGTTGACCCGACTGGGCAGCCACTTCGTCCAACTTGAGGAGTGCCTGTCCGACGTTGTGCCGGTGGGGCGCAAGCTGGATTTTTTGGCGCAGGAAATGTTCCGGGAAATCAACACGATTGGCTCCAAGGCGAACGACGCCAATATTTCCAGCGAGGTGGTGACCCTGAAAACCGAGTTGGAAAAAATCCGCGAACAGGTCCAAAACGTCGAATGACTGACGCCGTTTCCAGCACGCCGCTTGTGGTGGTGATTTCGGCTCCTTCCGGGGCCGGCAAGACCACGCTTTGCGACAACGTCCGCGCCGCACTCCCGAGCGTGAGCCGTGCGGTGACCTGTACCACGCGCTCGCCGCGCGACGGCGAATTGGATGGCGTTGATTATTATTTTCTCGGAGAGGATGAGTTCCTCGGCAGAGTCGAAGGCGGTGAGTTTTTGGAGAACGCCGTCGTGCACGGCAACCATTACGGCGTGCTGAAGTCGGAGCTGCGGGCCAAGCTCGCCGAGGGGAGCGACGTGCTGCTCAACATCGACGTGCAGGGCGCGGCGACCATCCGCGAAGCGGCGGCGGACGACCCGGTTTTGAGTGAGGCGTTGGTCACCGTGTTCTTGTGTCCGGCAAGCTTGGGTGATCTTGAGCAGCGGCTTCGTGGGCGGGGCACCGACTCGGATGAAATCATCACCAAGCGCTTGGCCGTGGCCCGGGAGGAGATGGATCAGGCCGGAAAATTTGACCACACGCTGACCAGCCAAACAAGGGAGTCCGACCTCGGGCAGATGCTCGGGATCATCGAGCGCGTCCGTTTGGCCAAGCAGGAAACTGTATCGACCAATGAGTGAATCCAAAAAAGTGGTGCTTGGTGTGAGTGGCTCGATCGCCGCTCACAAGGCGATTGACTTGGCCAGTCTGTTGACCAAGGCCGGGTGCGTGGTGGATGTGGTGCTGACAAGAGACGCGCAGGAATTCGTCAAGCCGCTTCCGTTCCAGACACTCACGCGCCGGCGAGTGATCACCAGCCTGTACGATGAGGAGGAAACCGGGGTCGCGCACATCCGCGCCGCCGATGAGGCGGACTTGCTGCTGATCGCCCCGGCAACAGCGAACACCCTCGCCAAGCTAGCTCACGGCTTGGCCGACGACGCACTTTGCTGTGTGGCGCTGGCTTTGCGGCCCGAAGCCAAGGTTTTGATTGCCTCGGCGATGAACGGCAGCATGTGGCGACACCCTGCCACCATGGCCAACGTGGCGACGCTTACAAAGCGGTGCGCGGAGTTTGTCGGGCCAGACGAGGGGTTGTTGTCCTGCGGTTACGACGGCATCGGGCGGCTTTGGCCCGTGGATGGAATCGCCAGTCGCGCCCTTGAGTTGCTGGGCTTGGAGCAGTCGAACGATTGATTAAATGGCCTCCCCAAGGGGCAACAAGACTTGGATAGACTGGTGGCGGATGTCCCAGTTGTTCCGTTCCGTTGCGCCCGACGCCGGCTCGCAGCGCGCGCGAATCCAGTTCATGGAGCGGAACACCGTCCTACCGATCAAGGCGGTTTATTTCCTTGTCCTCATTTTTTATCTTTACTTTGGTGAGTGGCCCGAGATGGACTCAGACCGGGTCCGCTGGACTTTACTGCGGACGATTCAGTGGTTCTTCATTTTTTGCCTCATCGTGAATGTTGTTATTGGCGTGATGCTCGTTCGGATGGAGGAGTTTTCCACGCGAGTGCTTCGGGAGGTGGTGTTCTCTATTTGCCTATTCGATGCGCTGCTGCTGGCGATGATGACCGAGCTGACCGGCGGCTTTGAGAGCTTCCTATTTTGGATGTTCCTCGGGTTGCAGATCCGCAACGCGATCAGCATGCCGATCGCCTCAACGCAGATCGTGGCCAACCTCTCGGTCAGCGTGATTTATCTGTGCGCCGGTGCGTTTGACATTATTGTTGCGCGCTCAGAGGAGGAGCTTGAAAACATCACGGGCGAGCCGGTGGTGCTCCGGGCGTTGCTGTTGGTGCTGATGACGGCTTGCGGTTACGGGTTGCAGGTGTTGATCGACAAACAGCGCCGGATGGATGCCGAGGAGGATGAGTTCGACCGGCGCCAAAGCCAGCTCCAGGCCTCGGGCCGGTTGGCGGCGGAGATCGCGCACCAAGTTAAGAACCCGCTGGGTATCATCAACAACGCGGCCTTCGCCCTTGGCCAAGTCGTCGGAGAAGATAAAATTGCCAAGCGCCAAGTTGGCTTGATTCGGGAGGAGGTCAACAAGGCCGACCAAATCATCACGAAGCTGATGGGCTACGCCCAGTTGGTCGAGGGGAGCTTGGCCAAGCTCGATGTCAACAAGACTCTTGAGACGGCGCTGTCGCAGGTGTTGCCGAAGGGGAGCAAGTTCGGCACCCGAATCCGGCGCGATTACGGCATCGCTCTCCCGCCGCTGATGGCGCAGCCCGAGCACATCAGCGAAGTATTCGTCAATATCATCCAAAATGCCCGGGAAGTGATGGGTAACGACGGCGAAATCAGGATAAAAACCAGCTATGAGGGCGATTACACCTTCCGAGTGACCATTGAGGACAATGGCCCGGGGATACCGGCGGATCGCTTCGAGACTGTCTTTGAGCCGTACCACACCACCAAGGAGAAGGGCACCGGGCTTGGCTTGGCCATAGTCAAGCACAACACTGAGTTGTACGGCGGGACGGTAAAAATCGAATCCGAACTTGGAAAATACACTCGCTTCACTCTAATCTTCCCAGGAAGGACGGCCCTGCGGCTCCAGGCTTTATGAACAGAAATTACAAGCTATTGGTTGTTGATGACGAGCGCAACATGCGCGAGTCGCTCAGGACGGTCCTCGAATCTCGGGGAACGCTCGTGGACACCGTCGAGTCGGCGGAGGAGGGATTGACGGCCATTGAGGCGTCCGATTACTTCATGGTTATCACCGACGCGCGCCTCGAGGGGATGAGCGGCTACGAGTTTCTGCGGGAAACCCATGAGCGCTGGCCGGACTTGCCGGTGCTGATGATCACCGCCTACGCCACGCCGAAGCTAGCGGTGGAGGCAATTCAGACTGGCGCCATCGATTACCTGTCCAAGCCGTTCGAGCCGGAGGAGTTGCTGCACTCCGTCAATCGCTGCGCCGAGCGGCATCAACTCATCCAGCAAAATGAAAAGCTCAAGGCGCGCCTACCGTTTGGCTATCAGCTCGATGACATCATTGGGAACTGCCAAAGTCTGAGGGAGTTGCGGGAGATGATCCGGACGGTTGGTCCGACCGAGGCGACTATCCTGATTCTCGGCGAGAGCGGTACCGGCAAGGAGTTGATCGCGGGCTCCATCCACCACTCCAGCCACCGCCGTGAAGAAACCTACGTCCGCCTGAACTGCGCGGCTATTCCCGAAACCTTGCTCGAGAGCGAGTTGTTCGGGCACGAAAAAGGATCATTCACCGGCGCGGTGAAACAAAAGACCGGACAAGTGGAGGAGGCCAACGGCGGAACGCTGTTCCTCGACGAAATTGGCGAGATGTCTCGCTCGCTGCAGGCCAAGCTGCTGCGTTTTCTCGAGGATGGAACGTTCGTCCGGGTCGGCGGTACGGAGGAACAGCGGGTGGACGTCAGGATTCTTGCGGCGACGAATCGAGACATTATTGACGCCATTGAGGCCGGCGAATTCAGGGAGGATCTGTACCACCGCCTAAACGTCGTTCAATTGCGGGTGGTCCCGTTGCGCGAGCGAGAGGGTGACGTGACATTGTTGGCGGAGCATTTTCTTTCAGGGTTTGGCCGGAAGATGAACAAACTTTTTCAGCCGCTCTCCGGCGAGGTGCAGCACATGCTCAACACGCACCATTGGCCGGGTAACGTCCGTGAGTTGCGCAACACCATAGAGCGAGCGGTCATACTTGCCACCTCCGACGTGATCCACCCCGTCAACCTGCCAGATTTCCGACTCGAGACGCGCCTTCGTAAGGAGGACGATTTAAGCATGTCGTATGAAGGGCTTACGCTGGAAGAAGCGCTCGCCTCGTTTGAGCGAGACATGATCCGGGCAGAACTGGCCCGAAATAATTCCAACCTCAGCAAGGCCTCGCAGAAACTGGGCATTAGTCGCCACGCACTGCGCTACCGCATGACGAGACTGCAACTCACCAGTGAGAACGGTGCGGACGATGAGAATAAACCAAACGGCGAATGAATTTTTATATGAAATTCCCTATACAAATACTGGCTCTACTCAATACCGGCACCTCTAACACCGGAGGAGGATTTCTGGATGCATTCAAGGGGCCGTTGCTGATTTTGGCTGTCGCACTTGGCTTGGCCCTGGTCATTGCCATTGTCATCCTTGCCATGCACCGGGATGGCGGGGCTAAACAATCCCGACACGGACGTTCCGCACGTCTCACGACGGCCAAGCCGAATGCTCCGGGAGAGGAAGGCGACGGCCGAAAGAAACGTCGCCGCCACAAACGCCGCCGCCGGGATCACCGCAAACGGAATCCGACTCTGTCCGAAACCGGCGGCTTGCCCTCGAAAAACGACGACTCACCGGGGGAACCCAAGGCGGAAGAAGAGCAGTGACGCAAGCTTCACAAAGCCAGTTAATTACGGCTAAAAGCGGCTCCAATTTGGCAGCCGCATTTTTCTTGCTGCCCAAGGCCAAGCGTCGTGGGATGGTCGCGCTTTATGCCTTTTGCCGGGAGGTGGATGACGTCGCGGACGACGATGCCGTGTCCTTGACCAAGCGCGCCGAAATGCTGCAGCAATGGAGGGATGACATCCGGCGTGCGTGCGAGTGGGGGGAGCCTCAATTCGAGGTTTGCCGCGAGTTGCGACCGTTTATTCGGGAATACAATTTGCCGTTCAGTTTATTTGACGAGTTGCTCATTGGAATGGAGTCCGACTTGGAAAAAATCCGTTACCGTGACTTCGACGAATTGAGACTTTACTGCCACCGTGCCGCCTCGGTGGTGGGGATGTTAAGTATTCGCATCTTTGGCTGCGATGGCGAAGCGGCACAACGCTACGCTGAAAACCTTGGCCAAGCGCTGCAGTTGACGAACATACTGCGCGACGTCGCCGAGGATGCGGAACGGGGCAGGATCTATTTGCCGCAATCGATGCTCGAAAAACACTCAGTCGACGAGAGCGATGTTCTGGAGGGTCGCTTCACGGTTGGTTACGAAAACGCAGCACAGGAAATCGCCGAACGTGCCTGGGCGCATTATCGGCTGGCTCGCGAATCATTACCGCATGGGCAGAAGCACCGGCTCGTCGCTTCCGAAGCCATGGGTGCGATCTATTGGCGGTTGTTGATGAAGCTTCGTGCCGCGCGGTACGATGTTTTTGGATCGAATCGGGGCAAGTTGAAAACCAGTCGCTTGGCCAAGCTGGGCATCGGATTGAAAACCTGGCTTTGCTTGAAACGGAATGCCTACAGGCCGATTTACGGTTAGTCAGCCTTTCCTGCCAATCGACCGAGAATCATTTCCAATTGCTTGCGGAAGATGTACCGGTTGTTCGGTGTGATCACGACCGGCCGCTTGCCGCGTTTGCGGTACAAGACCAGCATTCGGTGATTCCCCTTCAGAGTATTACGCCAAACTTCCGGTTTACCTTTGAGGCGTTTCGAAATCCTGTCGATGTCCATAAACGGGATTCTGCGCAGGGGAAACCCCATCCACTCCACCACCACGGCCTTCGAGCCTATACGGAAATCAATTCTCGGCATCATCCATAAGATCGTCAGGATAATTACCACCCACACCCCGGGAACTCCCCAAGCGATGAGTTCCCAATTCTCTGACAGAAAATCCAATTGCACGGTTTGGTTGGTTGCTGCCAGTTACCTCGGGTCGGGGATAAACAGTATTTGCCCTATTCGCATCGTTCGCGGGTTAAGTTTCGGGTTTGCGTCTAGCACAGACTTGAGCGTGATTCGTTTCTTTGCGCCCTGACTTTTTAAATCTGTATTGTAGGCGGCAATGATGGCCGAGATGGTTTCATTTTTTTGAACCGTATGCTCAAAACTCTTTTGGGAACTGGAGGAGGGCTTGGTTGTCGTGACTCCACTCGAGCCGGATCGGAGCAGGGCTTTCATTTCCTTGAGAATCAATTCTTTGTCCTGCACGCGTTTGCGATCTACTTCGCGGATGGACTTGGCCAACCCCTCAAGGTCGGCGCGGGTGGCGGTGGAGGGATCTTTTGCCGCGGTCTTGGCCCGAAGCAACAGCACCTCGCCGCGGAGTTTTGAGAGTTCGCTCTTGAGAGCGTTATGGGCCATGAGCAGGTCTTCAAGTTGGCTCTGCAGTCGCCGATAATCCTCCCGGATGGCACGTGCATCGAGTGAAGGCTCCTTGGCCATGGCGGGGGAGGTTTCTAACAGGCAAACCGTTGCCAAGAACGAGGTGAGCAACAACAAACGCTTCATGCCGGCAACCTAAGCCCGTGCTCCAGCAAACTCAAGCCGCAGCCGGTTATTTCACAAATTTTTGATTGCCACCACTTGCCTAAGACGGCTCAATTCGCGCCGTGCAAACCTGTTTTCGATGGTTGACCAACCTTTTCCCGCTCTGGTCTGTCCTTGTGGCGGTGGTGGCACTGGCTTGGCCGGGCGCATTCGACTGGTACTCCGGCACCATGATCCAAGTTGGCCTTGGCATTATCATGCTGGGAATGGGGCTCACGCTTACACTCGACGACTTCCGGCGGGTGTTCGTGATTCCGTTTGCTCTGCTTGGCGGCGTGGCACTTCAATTCGCAGTGATGCCGTTCCTGGGTTGGGGTATCGGTCACATGATGCAACTACCGAGAGATATGGCCGTAGGTTTGGTGCTGGTTTCCTGCTGCCCCGGAGGGACCGCCTCGAATGTCGTCGCCTTTCTCGCCCGGGCGAATGTTGCTTTGTCCGTCAGTATGACCGGCATCTCCACGATGCTGGCCGTGGTGCTTACACCGTTGCTCACTAAATTGTATGTAAACGAAAGAGTGTCGGTTGATGCACTTGGCTTGTTGCAGAGCATTTTGATCATTGTGATTTTGCCTGTCGCCGCCGGCGTTGGGATTAACCACTTATTTGGCAAGGCAGCCAGACGTGTCGCCGTCGTGTCGCCGTTCGTCTCGGTGGTGTTCATTATCCTGATTGTTGGCTACATCCTCGCGCAAAACCGTGACTCCATCCTCGAGAATTGGCGCATGCTTGTCGCCGCAGTGCTGCTGTTGCATGTCGCGGGTTTTGGGCTTGGCTACGGTTTGGCCAAGTTGATGAAGTTCGACGAGCAGTCGAGTCGTACAGTATCGATAGAGGTAGGGATGCAAAACAGCGGCTTGGGTACAGCCTTGGCGACAGAGCATTTTACGGCTCTACCGTTGGTCGCCGTGCCGTGTGCTGTCAGTGCCGTGACGCACTGCATCATCGGCAGCATCGCCGCCGGGGTCTGGCGAATGATTAATGCCAGGTCAACCGGCGATCAGCAATAGATTGCAAACAGGACGGTTCGGGTG
>PVBE011764647.1_pt1 | contig 12111 bp, 11 predicted proteins | sample 1631181 | NCBI WGS metagenome assembly PVBE01 (sample SAMN08397723, study PRJNA350692) | Marine metagenome, whole genome shotgun sequencing project. | isolation source: water | place: Pacific Ocean | collected 2012-04 | reverse complement strand
CGTTGACGGTTCGCGACTTCTTGGCCGGAGCGGGTCTGGCCCGCGCGGGGTCGGGTGGAGAGCGACGCTTCTACGTCACCGACGCCCCCGACCGCGTCGGCGAGGTCGGTGACCGATTTTGGGGGGATGCCTTGGGTGAGAGGCTCACTCTCGATCATGTGGACATCGTGGATTTCCCTTCATGATCGTCGGCGTCAACACCGATGTCCGCCACCGCGGCAAGACGTTCCATATTCAGACCGAGGACTCGGGGCCCAATAACCCGGTCCTGGTCACCCACGTCTTCGTCGGGGGCTCCATCATCGTCACCCGACGCAGTGAGTACGCCGACCTCTTGAACACCGCTGATTGGGAGCAGGCCGTTCGCCAGCGGATGCGTGGACAGCATCGAGAGGTGACTGAAGCGCTGCAGCGGGGGGACTTCAACGACGAGATCAAGCGGGCCGGTCGTGGGCCAGGTCGGTCCGACATCCCGCTCGCCCGCGACACCAAGGGCGCCAAGAAGAAGAAGAGACGGCGCACGTCGAAGCCGCCCCAGGCGCCCAAGCCGCCCTCGGGGAACACAGACGGGCTGCCGCCGCCTACCGTAGACACGATGCCGCCGGCTCTCGATTTACCGCCGCCCACGACGGCACCGCCGCCGCCGGGGCTGACGACCAACCCTCCACCGGCCCCGGACGAAGGACCCGAGTATCGGACTCCGATGACCGACGGAGAGGTCCTCGATGGTGAGCGTTTGGCCTGGTATCTCAACGACGCCTGAGCGTGGGCGTGAGGCCCAGGTCTTCATCTCTCCCGTCGATCTCGGCCGGGGTCTCCCCATGAGGATTGATTCGTCGGCCCCGTAGGGGCTAAGCCTGGCGACCCGGGACGAGATCCCCCATGATTCGTTCGGCCCCGCCCTCGTGGAAGGGCTCGACCTGTGTAGATCCTGCTCGGGGTGACCCGGCGACGAGAGACGAGGGATGGTCAAGAGCAAGACACCGGCACGTAGACGGCGCCATGGGCGCGGCGTCCTGTCGGGGATGAGGCGACTCATCGATCTCCGGCGGGCGGCCCGCCCATGATCAGACTCTTTCACGTGTCCAAGAGCTACGGTCGGGGCGAGCGCGCCCTCGATGACGTGAGCTTCTCCATGGAGAAGGGAGAGTTCGCCTTCGTCACCGGGCCCTCGGGAGCCGGCAAGACCACGCTCTTACGTCTCCTTTTCGCCGCCGAGCGTCCCTCCCGCGGGCGCGTTTTGGTGGCCGACCACGACGTCTCTCGTCTGCGCGGCTCCAGCGTGCCCATCCTGCGCCGGAACGTCGGCGTCGTCTTTCAAGACTTCAAGCTTTTGCCGCGGCGCACCGTGTTCGACAACGTCGCTTTCGCGCTGGAGGTGCTGGGTCGACCCCGTTCGGTGATCCGAGAGCGGGTGATGACCGTGCTCCGGCAAGTGGGTCTTGGCCACCGCTCTCGCTCTCTGCCCATCCGACTGTCCGGCGGAGAACAACAGCGCGTCGCCATCGCCCGGGCGCTCGTAAATCAGCCGGCGGTGCTCCTGGCCGATGAACCCACCGGCAACCTGGACGCCGATTTAGCCGTGGAGATCATGGAGCTCTTCGAGACCGTGAACAGTCGGGGCACTACGGTGCTCTTCGCCACCCACGATCGCAGCTTGGTAGAAGGCTACACCAAGCGTGTCCTTCGCCTAGAGCAGGGTCGACTGGTGAGCACATCATGATTCACCGTCAACTGGGTTACGCCGTCCGTCGAGCGACACGCTCCATCCTCTCGGCGCCCGTCCTCCAGTTGGTGGCCGTGAGCACCATCGCTTTGGCCCTCCTCGTCTTCTGTGTGGTGGTCACCCTGGCGGTGAACCTCGACCGCGTGGCCTCTCAATGGGGCGATGAGATGGGGGTGGTGGCTTTCTTCGAGGGCGATCCGAAGCCCGAGACCGTGTCCGCTGTGGTCTCCGAGGTGTCGGCCTGGGCCGAAGTCGATCGGGTGAGGGTCTTTACCCAAGCTGAAGCCCTCGCGGACCTCGGCGCCGCCTTGGGAGATGACGCCGCCCTGCTCGAAGGGGTCGATCCGCGCGTTGTGCCCGCCTCGATGGAGGTGATGCTGGCGGAGACGCATCAGTCGATCGGCGCCGGGCAGGCGCTCACCGCGCGTCTCCGAGCCTTGCCGACTATGGCCGATGTCAGCCGGATAGACACCGGAGAAGACCTCTTGGGACGCCTCTCCCAGGTGCGTGACCTATTGCATCTCGGCGGTTTGGTGGTGGGCATCTTGGTGCTCCTGGCTGTGGTCTTCATCATCTCCAATACGATTCGATTGACCCTCTATGCGCGGCGGGCAGAGCTCGAGGTGATGCGCTTGGTGGGCGCCGCCGAGTGGTTCGTCCGCGTCCCCTGTTATCTCGAGGGCGCTGTGCAAGGGGCGGCCGGCGCGATGGTCGCGCTGGCAGGCACCTGGGGACTCGTCGTCACCTTCCCCCAATGGAGCCCACTCCAGACCCAGGAACTCTCGTCGGGTGCCTTGGTCTTTCTCTCCACCGGCAGTATGGCCGCGTTGGTGGCGGGGGCTGCGGCGATGGGCGTCATCGCGAGCCACCTGGCCGCGGGTCGATTCGGCACCGTCGGAGGTGCCGGTGAATAGGCGGCCCTGGAGTCGACCCCCTCGGAGAGTGGACCACCGGCACGGGGCGTCTCTGGTCAAAGTCGCGCTCGCGGTCTCCGTTGTCGGGCTCGTGACCGCCGGTGGTGCCCAGGGAGAGGCGCTCTCAGACGCCGCTCAGGCCCTGGTCGCCGAGGAGCAGTCGATCGCCGAGGGCCTGGATCGAGTAGATCAGCGAATCAACGAGGTGGTCCAGGCGCAGGAGCTGATTCGGCTCCAACGAGAGACGCGAACGCGGGATGTGTCCGCCCTGGATGGCCGACTGGACGGCCTTCAGGTGCAAGCCGACGCCCAGCTTGTTCGACTTCGGCGTCGCTTACAGATGCGCCGTCGCGCCGGCCTGGGTCAGGCCGCCTGGTGGCGACTCTTCTTGAGCGCCGACCATCCCACGACCTTGGTTCGCCGTCGGGGGTCTCTAGGCGCCGTCTTGCGGTCGGATCTGACGTTGCTCAAATCATCTCGGTCGGCCATGGACACGCTCCGCGGCTTACAGCGGAAACGGGCCGCGGCGGTGGCTGATTTAACGGCAACCGAAGCGCGACTCGGCGGACAGCGCCGACGTCTCGAGGAGGAGCGGAGTCTCAAGGCCGAGGTGCTTCGGCGGGTTCGTGCCGAGCGCCGCCTCCACCTGAGGGTGGTCACTCAACGGGCAGCCCAGCGGGCCACCCTCGCCATCCCGGCTGATGCCGGGACCGTGGCCGACGACTTCATCGCCGAGAAGGGGCATCTGCCCATGCCCACCAAAGGGCGTGTCATGCGCCGATTCGGTCGACACCAAGACCCGGAGTTGGGGACGGAGACGCTGAGCACGGGGCTCCTCATCGACGCGCCGCTCGGCGCGCCGGTTCGCGCAGTTTTCGATGGTCGTATCGTCTACAGCGGATGGTACAAAGGCTACGGGAACTTGGTCATCGTGGATCATGGCGGGGGTCATCACACGCTCTATGGACATCTCTTGGCCATCTCTCGTGCGCAGGGAGAATCCGTGAAGCAGGGGCACATCATCGGCGAGGTGGGCGACACCGGCTCCCTCCGCGGACCCCAACTCTTTTTTGAACTGAGAATCGAGCGGCGTCCGGTGGATCCCGGCCCGTGGATGCGGTCGAAGCCATGAGAAGACGGTCTTTTCTCTGGGTCATCATGGGCCTTCTCACCATTCCCGGCGTCTCCGCCGGGGAGAAGAACCCGAGCAAGATGGCGCCCACTTTTCGCGCCCTCGACGTCTTCTCCGAGGTCTATGGCCACATCAAGCGGGAGTATGTCGAGACGGTGGATCCATCCACTTTGGTCTACAGCGCTATCGCAGGCATGGCCCGCGCGCTTGATGCGCACTCAGAGTTCTTGACCCCCACCGAGTTGGCTCGGTTTCGGCGCTCCACCCGAGGGGGATTGGTCGGGGTGGGGATCGAGATCGCGGTTCGGGATGAAGACCTGGTGGTGGTGACCGTCCTGCCGGGGGCGCCCGCCGCCGAAGCGGGGATCGTAGCCGGGGAGACGATTCGCCGAATCGACGGGCGGCGGAGCCGCGGCATGACCTTGGGCCGCGCTGTCCGCACCCTCCAAGGCGAGGCCGGCACCCTCGTAGAGCTCCAACTGGTGGGTCACGACGGTCGAGCGCGACCCGAGGTGCTCAAGAGGCGCTTCGTGGAGGTGGAGTCCGTGGCCGGCGGTTTAATCCAGAAGGGGGTCGCCCATCTGCGCGTCCGCGGCTTTCAGCGAGACACTGCGAAGCGATTGTCGGCGCTCTTGGGGCGACTTCAGGAGAAGGCGGGTGGCGAGTTGGCGGGGGTGATCCTCGATCTACGCGACAACGCCGGCGGCCTCGTGGCTCAGGCCGTCGACGTGGCGGATCTCTTCTTGGTGGACGGGAAAATCGTGACCATGCGCGGTCGCACGCCATCGAGTTCCAAAACCTGGACCGCCGGGGCCCTCGGCACCTACGCTGACGTCCCCCTGGTCGTGGTGACCAACGCCGGGACGGCCAGCGCCGCGGAGATCGTCGTGGGCGCCCTTCAGAGCAATCGGCGGGCGGTGGTGGTGGGCACTCGCACCTTCGGTAAAGGCTCGGTTCAGCGGGTGATTAAGTTGAGTGACGGCTCCGGGCTGAAGCTCACTGTAGCCCACTATTTTACCCCTTCAGGAGACTCCATCCAGGGCCGCGGCATCGAGCCGGATCTGGTGGTCTCCAAGACGGTGGGTGTTCGTCGAATGACCCCCCTCGGGACCCTTCTCGAGACCAAGGTAGACGAACGCATGGACAATCCGCATGGTGATGCGATGCCCACCCGCGCTCCCCTGTCCGACCCTGTTCTGACCCGCGCCCTCGAAGTGGTCCGGGTCTCCGACATTTTGCGGAGACGTCCTTGATGTGGCGCGTCGTGCTCCTGGCCGCGGTCTTCGGCGGTGTCTTCACCCTCGGTGTGGACCGTCTATTGGAGGCGGACTCAGGGTCCGAGGGTGACGCCTCTCCGATCCTTCGGAAGACGTCGGCTCCACAGACGCCCGTCATTCCCATCGCCGACCCGGGCGCCGCCCGCGGGCTGGTCTCCCAGGTGCTCCCCACCTTGGGGGTGTCCAGCACGGCTGTCGACTACGGGGTATATCCCCTTCGAGGGGTCGGCCGGGGCCCCGAAGCCACGCTCCCCTTGGTCAGCTTTACCTGCCCCGCAGACCGCCCCTGCGGAACGATTTTTCGTACCCTGGGACAGTTGGCGACCGCCCAAGGAATGGGCCTCGTGGGCCATGGGAGGGAAGAACGACCGGGGCGGGCGCTCCACCGCGCCCTCACCCACCAAGGCCGGCCGGCGCTCGCGCTTCGCGCCTATCCGCCGGGCCCTAGGCTCTCCGTCGTGCTCACTGGGGTGGGCCGGGACGCGGCGCTCATGGAACCCCTCTCAGGCCTCGATGTAGACATCACCTTCGCCGTCCACGCCGGCCTTCAAGACGCGCCCGCCGTGGCGCGTCGGTTGGTGGCGACCGGTCGCGAGATCATCGCCCACCTCCCCATGGAACCCAGACGACCGGTGGCGGGGGAATCACAGCGCTATTTGGCCACCAGTATGAGCGTCGAGACCATCGAGCGGGAGACAGCCGCGTACTTGGAGCGGGTCCCAGGGGCCGTGGGTGCTGACAATCATCGAGGCGGTCGATTGACGACGTCTCGGGTGCATATGCAGGGCGTTCTCTCGGTCCTGGCGGCGCGCGGGGTGTTCTTCTTCGATGGACGCACCAGCGACGCCTCCGTGGCCACGGCCACCGCGCGGGCCAACGGGGTGCGTGTCGCCGCGCGCTCCCACCGCTTGTCAGGGGACGCCGTCGCCATCGACACTCAACTCAAAGCCGTGGAAGTGGCGTTGGCGCTCGAGGGACACGCGGTGGTGGTGGCCGAGGCTTCAACCACAGTGATCGGCGTGTTGCCTCGGTGGCTTCAAGCCCTCAGGAGTCGTCGCGTGTCGCTCTTGAGGTTGAGTGAGATCGTGCTCTAGCACCCCGAACGTCGACTTACGTGCGCGCGCGTTTTGCCGCTCCCCGAGGAGTGTGCTAATTGAGTTCAGTCGGGGTGTACTCTAATCCCGCCGCATAAGAGGGCAGTCATGCTTCGAATCGTCATAGAGGATGGTGAAGGCGCACAGCACGCCGTTCCACTCATCCGCGACGAGATCACCATCGGTCGCAAGGATGGGAACACCATTCGACTCACGGAGCGTAACGTCTCCCGCAAGCACGCCCGCTTGGTGAAGACCGGTGACGAAAAGAGCCCTACGATCCTGGTGGAGGATCTCGACAGCTACAACGGGATCAAGCTGAACGGGGAACGGATCTCCGGCCAGTGTACGATGCGACCCACGGACCTCCTCCAGATCGGCGATTACTTCCTGGAGCTTCAGACCGAGAAGCAGCGCAAACGCGCCGCCTCGATCCCGGCCACCGAGCCCGATGCCGCCCCCAAGGATCTCGCCAATGACGCGTTGGAGGAGGCGAACACAGGGCGACTGGTGGTGGTCTCCAGTAATCTGGCCGGCCAGGAGTATTCACTCCAGCGCCGCGAGGTGATCATCGGTCGCACCACGGCCGAGAACGACCTGGTCTTGAACCACCGCTCCATTTCTCGCCACCACGCCAAGTTCATCTTCCGAGACGGCGCCTTTACGATTTTGGATCTCGGCTCTGCTAACGGGGTCAAGGTCAACGGTGAGGCCTTCGGGACCACCACCCTGGTGAGCGGAGACATCCTCGAGCTGGGCCACGTGAAGCTGCGGTATTGTGCGCCGGGCGACGAGTATGTCTTCACTCAAAAAGACATCGAAGACGTCGACATCTCCGGTGGTCCTTCAGTGGCTCAATTGGTGCTCATTGCCCTCGTCTTGGTGGCCGTGGGTGCCGGCGCTTTCTTCTTGGTGGATCAGTTGGCCGGTGATGGGGGCCCCGCGTCCTCGGAGACGGCCGGGGAAGATCCCAGAGGCGCTACGGCGGTGCCGCCCACGACGGTTCCGCCCGTCACCTTGGACATCGGAAAGCTGCTTACAGAAGGGCAGGGGTATCTCGCCAAGCGCCAGTGGAGCGAGGCCAAGGGCGTCTTCGACCGGATCTTGCAGACCGCGTCGGATCACCCCGGTGCGCTCGCCGGGCGAAAGACCGCAGTCGATGAGATGCGCAACCAGAAGATCTTTCAAGAGTTGGGCGGCCACGTCGCCGAGAGTCGTTGGGAAGAAGCCCTTTGGCGCTTCGGTGAGATGAACACCGCCAGCGTGTACTACGTGGACGCGGCCAAGCTGCACGTCAAAGCGCAGCAGGGGCAAGCCGGCGTGAAGTTGGCCCTCGGGCGGCGTCATTTGAGCGAGCAAAACATGAACGGCGCGCGCGCTGTTCAGGCGGAGCTGGCCGGTTTGGGCTACGCCTCCGTTCAGGCCCAACTGTTGGACACGGAGATCGCGTCCGCCGTCGCGTCGGCTCAAGCAGCGGCCAAAGCGCCTGACGCGAACGCGCAAGTCAACCAGCCCCCGAAGGCGACGACCAGCACGGACACCGCGTCCGACCCGGTCGATCCACCGCCCAAGACCGTGGTCGAGGTGGCCGCACGTGACGAGGAGATCAAACCGGTGGTGAAGCCGGTCAAGAAGCCGCCGGCCAAGCGACGCCTATCGTATGATGCGCTGTGTAAGAAAGCCTTGAAGAAGATGTGGTCCGGAGATGCCACCGGTGGTCATCGATTGTACGAAAGAGCGATTAAGCTGAATCCCAGGCGGATCGAGGCGTACAAGAAAATGTGCGTGAGCCTCAAGAATAGCGGGTCCGAGAAGGCCTACAAATACTGCCGAGAGTGGTACCGGCGGGAGACCAACCCCATCAACCGAAAAACGGCCAAGAACAACATGGAAAAGGCCAAGGCGAAGCTCGAATAGTGAGCAGAGCGACTTAAAGTCGCACTCTTCGCTCATCCGCAGGCCATGCCCTAAGAGGGATTCGGAACAGCATGAGACGAATCATCGATCTCACGGTATCGCGGGCATTAACCCTCATTTTCTTGTTCTCCATCGGTTCGATGACCGGGGCGTCGGCCCAAACGGTCGACCCCTATAACCTCTCGGTTCAGAACTTTCGTCCGGCCATGGACGCCCGCAGCTTCGTCACGGTGGAGCGTAGTAAACTGCTCGGCACCGGGGAGCCCATCATCGGGCTCTTCATGGACTACGCGCGAGACCCCCTGGTTCAATCCATCGGCCAAGAGACCACCCCGCTCGTGAGCCAACTCCTCATGGGTCGCTTCGTGGTAGGCATGGGCTTCTTCCACGTGGTGCAGCTGGGAGCGAGTCTGCCGGTCTTCATCCTGCGTGGTGACGGTGACGGTTCGGGCGACGAGCCGACGTTGTCATCGGACGGCATCGGTGACGCAGAGGTCTCCCTCAAGATCAGAATCTTGGATCGCGATGACTTTCCCATCGGTATCGCGTTGGTCCCTTCCATTCAATTCGGTTCCGGAGCGCCTAACACCTTCGTCAGCAATGGACAGACGCCGCTGCTGGTGCCCCGAATGGTCATCGATTGGAATATGGGCACTCGGGTGGGCATGGCCATCAACGTCGGAGCCAAGCTGCGAGACCGTCGCGTTGTGGACGCCCCGGTGCTGCGCACGGATCCGGAGACGATGATGGTGTCGACTCTTCAAAGGGATGACCCCGTGATCGCGGGGAGTGAAATCACCTTCGGGGTCGGCCTCGGCGTGGAGCTCATTTCGGAGCGGCTGGATCTGGTCTTGGAAGGGATCGGAGCTGCGCCCCTCGAGGCGGACGCCGCGCGCGCTATGCCCATCGAAGCCGTCCTCGCGGCGCGCATCTTCTTATCGGGTCGTAGTCATATGGCGCTGGGGGCGGGTCGAGGGTTGATGGGCGCTTACGGTGACCCCAGCTACCGTCTCTTCGCGGCCATCGTCTTCGAACCGGCCCTGGGAGACCGTGACAAGGACGGCATTGACGATGACATCGACCAATGTCCCGACGAACCCGAAGACCGCGATGAGTTCCAAGACCTCGACGGCTGCCCCGATCCGGACAATGACAACGACGGCATCTTGGACATCGTCGACCAATGCCCCGAGTTGCCCGAAGACAAGAACGGCTATGAAGATCTCGATGGCTGTCCCGACGGCAAGCGAGACCGAGACCGGGACGGTATCCTCGATATTCGGGACCAGTGTCCCGACGAGCCCGAAGACATCGACGGCTTCCAAGACCAAGACGGCTGCCCCGAGGCCGATAACGACAACGACGGCATCGTGGATCGGCACGACAACTGTCCCACGGAGCCCGAAGATATCGACGGCCACGAAGATGATGACGGCTGCCCCGATACGGATAACGACGGTGACGGCATCGCCGACGAGGACGACCAATGTCCCGACGAACCGGAGAACTTCGACGGTATCGAAGATGATGACGGCTGCCCGGAGCGCGCCCGCAGGGTGGTCATCACCGGTGAGAAGTTGGAGATCTTGGAGAAGGTCTATTTCGAGACCAATAGGGCCGTCATCAAGACTCAGAGCTACGCGATTCTCTACGAGGTCGCCGAGACCCTCCGCCGGAACCTCCAAATCACCTCCGTCGAGGTTCAAGGCCACACGGACAGTCGCGGTAGTGATGACTACAACCTCGATCTGTCAGAGCGTCGTGCTGCCGCCGTTCGCGCATTCTTGATCGACGAAGGTCGGGTGGATGCGGAGCGTCTGACCAGTCAAGGCTATGGTGAGAGGCAACCCGTGGATCCGTCGGAGAACGAAGAGGCTTGGTCCCAGAATCGACGGGTCGAGTTCATCATCCTCGACTAGGATCAAGGGAATTAGGGTAGGCAGAAGGAGCGCGATTCATGGGTGACACGGGAGACTCTGGAGGGACCAAGAGCGTCCTCATCTTCTTGGCGCTGATCGCGCTCATCGGCCTCACGTGCTTCGCCCCGATCTATAAGGGCAAACCTTTATTGCACCTGATCCTGCCCGATGGCATCGGACCGAAGCCGCCCATCACCAAGCCGAACCGCGACCTCAGGTTGGATAAGCCCCAGCCACCCCTCGAGACGATCAAGCCGCACGAGGAGCGCGACCTGGACCAACTCATCCGGAACTCGAAGAAGAAGAACAAGAAGAAATGACGCAACGCGTGCTCGCGTTGGCTGTGACCCTGGCCGCCGTGTTGGGGTGTCTCGTGGAGTGGGAACGGGCCCAGGCGTCTCGGGTAGACGATGCGGTGATGGCCCTGCGCACCGCCCGCCTGGGCCCTACGACGCGCGCGCGGCTGGGCACCTGGTTCCGGGCCGTCGAGCCTGAGACTCAACTCACGTGGCGAGGCCACCCCGCCGGTCTCCTGGACGCGCGCTCCGTGGTGGAGCTGGTGACCAAGAGCGGTGAGGCTACCCACGTTTACCGATTTGCCGTCAGATTGGACGACCGTGACGTGAAACCCTTGGACCCTGCGTCAGAGGCGCTGGCCCAGCGGGTCCGTCAATGGGCGGCGCGATGAGGGTGTTCGGCGCTCCCTTGGGCGCGGTCATCCTCTTCGTCGCGCTCGCTCCGGCCGGCGCGGAGCCCTTGTGGACCGATGGGACCCAAGATCCCATCGCCGGGCCATCCTCACCCCTCACCTTCGGCGCCTTCAGTGAGCTGGCCGCTCGCGCTGCCCCCGCCGTGGTGAGCATCGAGACCGAGTCCGCTGTGCGCCGCTCGCCGCTGGATCACCCCTTTCTCTCTCGACGGGGCGGGCCGGTCCGCGTGGGCGCGGGCTCCGGCTTCATCATCCGGGCCGACGGGTATGTGCTCTCCAATAACCACGTGGTGGAGGGGGCGCGTCTCATCAAGGTGCACCTCAGAGACGGTCGGGTCTTCGGCGCGAGCTTGGTGGGCCGAGACCCAGCGACCGATGTCTCCCTGCTCAAGCTCCAGCTCAAGGGAGAGCGCCTCCCCACGGTGCCCCTCGGAGACTCGGACGCCTTGCGGATCGGGGAGTGGGTCGTGGCCATCGGGAACCCCTTAGGTCTCTCACACACAGTGACCGCGGGCATCGTCAGTGCCAAAGGCCGGCGAGAGGTGCGACCCGACGGGCGCCTCCGATATCCAGACTTCATCCAGACCGACGCGAGCATCAACCCAGGCAATAGCGGCGGCCCCCTGTTCAACGTCCGGGGAGAGGTGATCGGGATCAACACCGCGGTGAGCGCACAAGGTCAGGGGATCGGCTTCGCCATCCCCATCAATATGGTGAAGACGATCTTGCCCGGCTTGGCGGCGGAGGGCCGCGTCACGCGCTCCTGGCTGGGGGTACAGATCCAAGAGCTCACGCCTCGGCTCGTCCGCGCGTTCGCCCTAGACAGCGCTCGGGGCGCCTTGGTGACCCACGTCGTCCGCGGCGGTCCGGCCGCCGAGGCGGGCATTCGAGAGGGCGATGTCATCGTCTCCTTCGGCGCCAAACGCCTCCAACGCCACGATGATCTCCCCTGGCTGGCCAGCACCGCCGGGGTCGGGAAGCGCGTGGCCGTCACCTTGATCCGCGGTGGACGCCGGCAGCGGGTCCGGGTTCACCTTGGTCGACTTCCTGAGCCGGGAGTTCGACCACCCGTCAGTCAGCGCCGAAAGGTCCCTTCGAAGCGTCCAGTCCTCGGGCTACAGTTGGCTGACGCCTCGCGACGTGAGCGTGCGCGGCTCGGTTTTGATGGTGGCGTGGAGGTCTTGTCGGTGGACCCCGGCAGCGTGGGTGCTCGGGCGGGTCTCAAGCCCGGGGATTTACTCCTTCAACTCAATGGATCGGCTTGCCGGGACAGCGGCGATGTGGCTAAGCGTCTGGCGGCTTTGGGCAAGGGTAAGCTCGTCCGCTTGCTGGTGGATCGACCCGAGGGGCGAGTCTTCTTGGCGTTCACCCGATAGAGGTGGGTCAGGGCACCCGTTTCACCTCCGTTTGTCGCCGGCTTTCT
>PVBE011153552.1_pt1 | contig 12111 bp, 10 predicted proteins | sample 1631181 | NCBI WGS metagenome assembly PVBE01 (sample SAMN08397723, study PRJNA350692) | Marine metagenome, whole genome shotgun sequencing project. | isolation source: water | place: Pacific Ocean | collected 2012-04 | reverse complement strand
GGCAAGTCGTTTGCCGAAGAGCGGGCACTGCGGGCCGTGGCGTTCACGGCGAGTCTCTATCTGACGGCGTGGCAGCTGTCGGAGGGGGTGCGGTTGCCTGGATGGCTGGAACGATGAGTGGAAACACGCACGCAAAATGGAGCCAGTTCACGCGTGCAAAATAGAGCCACTTTGAGCTAAGGAATAGCGTCCGGATAGGACGCGTGTCAACGGCCCGGGCGACAGCCCGATCTATTCAGCTTTTTGTCTTGGTCGTTTTTCCTCCTTCTTTTTTCGTTTTGCTCTTTTTCAATCGGTAACTCTCTCCCTGCATTTCGATGATATGTACTCGATGGGTGAGTCTATCGAGCAGTGCCCCGGTCAATCGTTCATCCCCAAAGATCTGCGGCCACTCGCTAAAGGGCAGATTGGTGGTCACGACGAGCGAAGTGCGCTCGTAACATTGGGAGAAAAAGCCAAACAGGTTTTCGGCTGCGCCCTGTCCCAGGGGGACATAGCCCAACTCATCGACGATGATCAAATGGCGTTTGTCGATGGCGCGTTCTAGTTTTTGTAGGTGGCGCTCTTCTCGCGCTTCGGCATAGGTTGTAGCCAACCCCGTCGCAGTGAAAAAACCAACACGATAGCCTCTTCGACACGCCTCTCGTCCCAAAGCAATGGCCAGGTGGGTCTTGCCCACGCCCGGTGGACCCAAAAAAACGATGCCTTCCCGTTGGGGGATAAAATGGCCCTGACCCAGATCGAGTATCCGTTTTTTGTTAAGGGAAGGCAGGGCTACAAAATCAAAATCGGCGATCTCTTTTTCCGTGGGGAAACCGGCTTCTTTAAGTCGCCGCTGGCAGGCTTTACGCTGACGCTGAGCCACTTCTAACTCGGCCAAGTAGTGCAGGAATTCCTCAAAGCTACGATTCTCCTGGGCACATTGACGGGCTGCGCGGGTGTATTCCTGCAAGATCGTCGGCAGTTTCAAGGTCTTGAGATGGCTCTTGAGATGGCTCTTGAGCAACATATCGACACTCATGACGGACCCTCCTCCTGCAACAGCACATCATATTCGCTGGCTGGACGGATGCCCGTATTCTTGACCTGAAAGAGCGGACGGTCGGACAGGTCTAACGCATCACCAAGCGATGGGGGTTGGTAGCTCAAGACGCTCTTGACGGCTTCGTCGGAAAAGGCTCTGCGCTGTACGCAGATCGAGACTGCTTGATGGACCGCTTCCACTGGCCAGCAGGTAAACAGCAAGAGGATGTCAATGTATTTGCGGGTGCCTTCGCCCTCATAGCGATACTCCAACTCACGACGCATACAGGCAAAATCGTTACCCCAGGACTCCCCTTTGAAAGGACGGCCATGGTGTATCCCACCCGGCTTTTTCTCTAATAGGGGTATCTAGTGAAGTGGGTCGAGGACATACTGATGTCGATCATACGATCGGGGATGGATGGCTACGGATTGCTCTTGAGTCCAGATCTCGATACGGTCAACAAAACCTTTGACCTGCACCGGATGGTGCGCCCAACGCACGGGTAGCGAGTAGTCGTTGGTATCAAAACGCACGGTGGATTGTTTGCTGGCAAAGGTCGATTGCTGACGGCAAGCTGAAAAGGGTGTGGGCGGTAATTCCAGAAAACGCACACGCTCTTCCTCCAGCAAAACACCTCGCGTCTCCTCGCGACGAGGCGCTTTTTTGTCCAGCTCTTTGCGGCACTGCGCTTCCAGGTGGTCATTCAATACTTCCAACGAAGCCACCGTGGGCAACGGCGTCATAAAGGTACGCTGGCTGTGTTTGACTAGATTTTCTACATGCCCTTTTTCGTTGCCCGAGGCCACATTACAGAAGCGGGTCTCAAACAGGTAGTGGCTACGCAACGCGACAAAGTGACGATTGAGACGACGGTCCTGTCCTTGACCTACCGTAATGACGGCACTCTTGAGATTGTCGTAGGCCAACTGTCGCGGCACTCCACCTAAGAAGGAGAAAGCATTAACATGACCATCGAGAAAACACTCTTGGACTTCCTGAAAATAGGCGCGCACATACGACACGCTGCTGTAGCATAAGCGCAGGCAAAAAAGGAAAACCTTTCGCTCCACCCCATTGATCAGACACCAGGCTTGGCCCCAATCGACTTGACCTTCTTCGCCCGCATCGAATTGGAGAGGGAAGAAAACCTCGCCCTGGGTCTGCTTGCAGTGAGCCAGATAGCGGCGCACCGCGCTGACACTACCGGTAAAACCATACTCGTCGCGTAAACGCTCATAGATCCGAGTGCCCGTGTGGCGCTGTTTACGGGATTGGGATCGATCCGCTTTGACCCAGGCGTCGATCAGGGCAAGAAAAGGATCTAATGCGGGACGAGGAGGGGGATTTTTTCGACGATAACCCGGAGGACTCGAATGAGTCAGGGCTTTCGAAATCGTGTTACGGGAATGCCCCAATTCATCCGCCGCTTGGCGTTGGGTTTTTCCCTCAATGCGGACTCTACGTCGGATACGCTCGTAATCAGCCACGTCTAACATCTCCTATCTCCCTATAAATAAGAGGAGTTACACTCTCATTTATAGAGATCGGTTACGTGGCTCTATTTTACATGCGCGTTTGGCTGACTACTGGCTCCATTTTGCGTGCGTGTTTCCAGATACCACGCCGCCCTTGCCGCTGGTGATGTTGGGGCCGAGGATTCGGCCGATGGCGGGATCATCCACCATGACCCCACCACTGAAGTCTTTTCCGTGACACTCGACGCAGGCGTACCGGGCCTCCACCAGATGCCGGCCACGGGCGAGGGCCCGTTGGCCGGCCCGTGCGTCGAGATCCGCCTCCGCGCCCTGCGTGCGCAACAACTCATCCCGCTCCGCCTGACTCAGGGGGTAGGGGACGGCGAAGGCAACGGCATGAACTTCTATCCTACCGGCCAGTTTGGCGTCGACCGTGGACTTCACCCAGATGAAGCCGCCGGCCAATACCACAAGGACGAAAATGGCCAGGGCGGCCACGATCTTGAGAATGCTGTTCATGGTTCCTCCCACTGATCGATCAACTTACCCGGTACCCACCCACCTCCAGTCCTTCGGCAAACACCTTCGGCTCCACGTCGAATCCCGTGCCCGGCGCATCCGGCACGACGAGGCAGCCGTCCTCCATCACCCAGTCGTCAGCGATGACGCCCGGCATCCGCGCCGGACTGGCTTCCAGCAACTCGTAGTTGGCCACCGACGCGGCAAAGTGGGCGTGGGCGTAGCGCTCGACATAGCTGCCCCAGGTGTGCGGTGCGCAGCGGCCACCCCAGCCTTCTATGGTGGCCGCCGTCTGCCGCCACCAGGTCAGACCCAGTCCGTGGAAGTCCTGCTGCACGACATCGATCCAGCCGTCGCGCACGAGATCGAAGAAATAGGGAGGTGGCGCGAACTCGCCGTCGGCGACCAGAATGTCCCAGCCGTTGTCCTCGATGAACATCTTCAGAGCTTCGTTGATGGCGCGATCTTCGGCGAAGGGCTCCTCGAACCAGTAGAGGTCGCAGTCGGCGCACAGCTCCAGCGTCCGGGTCGCCGTGTTCAGCGTGTTCCCCATGTTGGCGTCGATCATGATCTTCGCGTCAGGGCCGGCAGCGTCGCGGACAGCGCGTACCACGAGAGCATCTCTCTGCAGGCCCGGCTCGGTGTCCATCCAACGGGCGCCGCGGCCCACCTTGATCTTGAAGTGGCGGTAGCCGTGCTCCCAGCCGCTGGCCACCTCGTCGGCGAACAACCGGCGGGCGCCGTCGTCGTCCAGTTCCAGGTCGTCTATATAGATGGAGGCGTCATAGAGCGGCACCCGCCGCGAGCCGCGGGCGCCCAGCAGTCGATACAGCGGCATGTCGAGCAGACGGGCGACGAGATCCCACAACGGCAGGTCGACGTTTTCAGCCTCCGCCCTGCAGCCTTCGGGCAGACGGAACAACTCGCCGACGGTGCGGCCCACCAGTTGCTCGGCTTCCTCCTGCGACAGGCGGGACCAGCTGATGCCATGGCCGCCACCCGAGGTGCGCAGGCGGACGACGGGGTCACTGACGCGGGGGCCATGGGTGGGGATTCGGGCGTTGTAGCCGATGTCGCGTGGCCGTTGGCCACGCAGGGTGATCTTCTCGATGCAGTCGATGCGCTCGGCATAGACGCTGTCGAGGCGCTGTTCGATGTCGGCGCCAGCGTCGGCTTCCGTCATGTCCGCGCCGACCTCGAGCTAGCGGGGCTGGTAGGCCAGACTGGGACCCAGCCAGCGCTCGACCACGTCCTGCGCCATGCCTTTTCGCTGTGCATAGTCCGTCACCTGATCCTGCCCCACGGGGCCTACGGAGAAATACCGTGATTCGGGATGCTGAAAGTATAACCCGGAGACGGAGGCCGCAGGCTGCATGGCGAAATTCTCCGTGAGGGTGATCCCGGTTCGTGAGGATGTGTCGAGCAGCTCGAAGAGCGTGCCCTTCTCGGTGTGGTCGGGGCAGGCCGGATACCCGGGCGCGGGACGGACGCCGCGGTACCCCTCGCGGATGAGGTCCTCCTTCGACAGGACCTCGTCCCGCCCATAGCCCCAGTCGTGACGGGCGCGCTCGTGGAGCCACTCGGCGAGAGCTTCGGCGAAGCGATCGGCCAGCGCCTTGACCATGATTGACGAGTAGTCGTCATGGCCGGCTTCCAGCTGGCTGGCGCGCTCGTCGGCGCCGAGACCGGCGGTGACGGCAAAGACACCCAGGTGGTCACCGGCCTCGAGGTTGCCGGCGACGAAGTCGGCAAGGCACAACATGGGCGCGTTGTCATCCCGTTTGCGCCGCTGCTGACGGAGGAAGTGGAAGCGTGACAGCTCCCGCTGCCGCTCATCATCGAAGAGGACAACGTCGTCACCCTGAGTCCGGGCAGGGAAGAGGCCGTAGAGGGCCTGAGCCCGGATCCACTCTTCGTCGATCATGCGTGCCAGCAGCGTCTGTGCATCAGCGTGCAGGGTCCGCGCCTGCTCACCCTTCTCGTCGTCGGCCTCGAGCAGTTGCGGAAATCCGCCGCGCAGCTCCCAGGTGTGGAAGAAGGGCGCCCAGTCGATGTAGTCCACAAGGTCTGCCAGTGGCACTGGATCGAGCAGGCGTGTACCGGTGAACTCCGGTGTGGCCACACTGGCCCCGGAAAAGTCGAGGCGAGGGCGTCGTTCACGGGCCTGCTCGTAGGGGAGCAGCTCGCGTGAGCTGTCGCCATCGCCGGCCTCGAAGGCGGCCAGCGCGCGTTGCTGCTCGGCGCGGTTCTCGTCAATCAGCGTCTGCGCGTCGTCGCCCACGAGGCGGGAGACCACCGCCGGGGCCCGTGAGGCGTCGGCCACGTGCAGCACCGCGTCGGCGTAGGCGGGGGCGATCTTCACCGCCGTGTGCTTGCGGCTTGTCGTGGCGCCACCGATGAGCAGGGGAAGCTGGAAGTCCTGCCGCTGCATTTCCCGGGCCACGTGGACCATCTCGTCGAGAGAGGGTGTGATCAGACCGGACAGGCCGATCAGGTCGACGCGCTCGTGGCGGGCCGTCTCCAGGATCCTCTCCGCCGGCACCATCACGCCCAGGTCGATGACGTCGTAGTTGTTACAGCGCAGCACGACGCCGACGATGTTCTTGCCGATGTCGTGTACATCCCCCTTCACCGTCGCCATCAGAATCTTCTTCCGCTCCTGGCGGGTCTCACCCCGGGCGGCGGCCTCCTGGCGGGCCTTCTCCATCAGGGGCTCCAGGTGGGCGACGGCACGTTTCATCACGCGGGCACTTTTTACGACCTGCGGCAGAAACATCTTACCGGCGCCGAAGAGATCACCGACGACGTTCATGCCGTCCATCAACGGCCCCTCGATGATGAGCAGGGGAGAGTCATAGACACCGAGAGCTTCCTCCATGTCCTGCTCGATGAATTCGGCTCTTCCCTGCAACAGGGCGGTTTCGATGCGCTGAGCCAGTGGCGCGTCACGCCAGGCCGTGTCCTCGGCTCGGCGCTGACTGCCCCCCTTGTCCTGCAGGCCATCAGCAAAGACCAGCAGACGTTCGGTGGCGTCGGGTCGGCGTGCCAGCAGCACGTCTTCGACATGCTCGAGCAGGTCGGCGGGAATGTCCTGGTAGAGGACGAGCTGGCCGGCATTGACGATGCCCATGTCGAGTCCGGCGCGGATCGCATGATAGAGGAACGCCGAGTGCATGGCTTCCCGCACGGTGTCGTTGCCACGGAAGGAGAAGGAGATGTTGCTGACCCCGCCGGACAGCTTCACCTGAGGGAACTGTTCTTTCAGTACTCCCAGACTCTCGATGTAGAGCCTGGCGTAGTGGTCGTGTTCCTCCATCCCCGTGGCCACGGTGAGGATGTTGGGGTCGAAGATCAGGTCACCGGGTTCGAAGCCCAACTCGTCCACGAGGATGCGATAGGCACGGTCGAAGATCTCGACGCGCCGTTCCACCGTGACCGCCTGCCCGTCCTCATCGAAGGCCATGACGACGACGGCCGCCCCGTACCGGCGGCATGTTTCTGCGTGCCGGCGGAATTCCTCTTCGCCGGCCTTCAGACTGATGGAGTTGACGATCGCCTTGCCCTGGACGCAGCAGAGGCCGGCCTCGATGACATCGAAGCTGGAGCTGTCGATCATGATCGGCACCGTGGCGATGTCGGGCTCACTGGCGATGCGGTTGAGGAAGGTCTGCATCTCCCGCGCCGAATCGAGCAGGCCTTCATCCATGTTGACGTCGATGATGTTGGCGCCGCCCTCGACCTGCTGCCGGGCCACCTCCACGGCGGCCTCGTAGTCCCGCTTCTTGATGAGGCGAGCGAAGCGCCGCGACCCGGTGACGTTGGTGCGCTCCCCGACCATGATGAAGTTCGAGTCGGAGCGGATGACGAGGGGTTCGATGCCGCTGTAGCGCGAGTCTGTCGCCGGGGAGGGAGGAACGTGCGGAGAAACGCCGGCCACGGCGGCCGCGATGGCAGCGATGTGGCCGGGTGTCGTACCGCAGCAGCCGCCCACCATGTTCAGCATGCCGTCGCGGGCGAACAGACCGAGCACCTCGGCCATCTGCTCGGGTGTTTCGTCGTACAGCCCCAGCTCGTTCGGCAGGCCGGCATTCGGGTAGCAGGTGATCGGCAAGGGCGACAGGGCGCCCAGGTTCTCTACATAGGGGCGCATGGCTTCGGGGCCGAGGGAGCAGTTGACGCCGACGCTGAGCAACCCGGGGGCGTGTTCGACTGAATACCAGAACGCCTCATCCGTCTGTCCGGACAGGGTGCGGCCACTGCGGTCCGTGATCGTCACCGAGATCATCAACGGCACCTGGCGGCCACCGACGTCGTAGAAATCCTTCAGAGCGTAGAGACAGGCCTTCAGGGTCAGCGTGTCGAACACGGTTTCGGCGAGCAGGACGTCGACACCACCGGCGATGAGACCTTCGATCTGGGCGCGATAGCCCATGGCGATCTGTTCGAAGGTGTGAGTGCGGAATCCCGGATCCTCGACATCGGGGGACAGCGACAGTGTCGTCCGTGTCGGACCCATGGCGCCGGCGACAAAGCGCGGCCGGGCCGGATCTGTGGCTGTGGCCGCGTCGGCGGCCTGACGTGCCAACTGTGCCGCCTCGCGATTGATCTCGCCCACCAGATGGGCCAGGCCGTAGTCCTCCATCGACACCGGCGTGGCATTGAAGGTGTTCGTCGAGATGATGTCGGCGCCGGCCTGAAGATAGGCCCCGTGGATGTCCCGGATCGTGTCCGGGCGAGTCAGACAGAGCAGGTCGTTGCAGCCGTTGAGGTCGGAGGTATGGTCGTGGAAGCGGTCCCCGCGGAAGTCGGGCTCGGTGAGTCCGCGGCTCTGGATCTGCGTCGCCATGGCCCCGTCGAGGATAAGAATCCCCTCCTGGAGGCGGGCACGGAGCGGATGATCGGCAGAGAAGGGGGGCTGAGTCATAGGTGTCCGAAAATACAAGCGACACAAGCGAATGTCAATATCAAGATATCTTGATATGCCAGTCCGTCGGCCCTGAAAATGGGCCGGGAGTTTCCGGCAGCGACGGGTCGCCCGATCTTCTTTCCACCATGACCGATGAGAAGACACATTCCGGGTCCCGGGGACCCACCGCGCCGATGGCAGCGACGACGGTTCTGGCCGAGGCCCTGACCCTGGCCATGACCGTGGACGAGCTCGTAGGCGGCGAACATGCTGCCGACCTCGTCGTGCCTGGACAGAGCCTGGGCACTCCCGATGCGGAACGCGGGTGGCAGACCGCCGGTGACGGCATCGAGGAGGGGGGAGGCAGCGAATGGCGCGTTGGTCAGTTGGGATACCTGCATATCGTGGACGGCTGCGTGCAGGTGATCTCTCCCGTATGGGTCGCCGAGGACGGCAGCGAGGCGCATTTGTTGTGTCTGCGCGCCTTGTATCCCCGGCCGCAACTGCGCCCTGACTGGGTGCAGCAGGCAGTGCAGGAGGCCGGCGTCTGCCACGGCGTCGTCGAATCCGCCATCGAGGCGCTTTGCCGTGACCCCGCCACGACGGATGACACGGTGGCTTCCGCCTCCGTCCTCGTCGCCTGTGCCACACCCCCGGTACACGGCAGCGACGGGCGTATCGACTACAGCGTCGACCTCGACAAGAGGGCGGGGCTCCTGCTCCCCGACGGTTCGATCGACCTGCGCGAACGCAACAGTGCCGTCGGTGTCACCGCCGGGCAGACCGTGGTCCGCATCGAGCGCTCCACGCCGGGACAGAACGGCAGCGATGTGCGCGGCAAGGCGCTGAAGGCGGAGAACGGGGCGGACCCCGAGTTGACGTCGGGTGAGAACGTCCGCCTCGAGGCGTCCGCTGACGCGGGGGAGGCACTGGTTGCCGAGATCGACGGCAATCTGGCCGTGGAGTCGGGTGTCGTGCACGTGCGTTCCGTGTTCACCGTGCCTGGTGACGTCGATTATGATGTGGGCAACATCGATGTGCCGGGTGATGTGGAGATCCGGGGGCTCGTGGGATCCGGTTTTTCCGTCAAGGCGGGCGGCACGATCGCCGTCACCGGCACGACTGAACCCGGCGCGACGCTGCAGGCACGGGGAGACGTCATTGTGGGGCAGGGGATTGTCGGGGAGAAGACGCGGGTCATCGCCGGCGGCAGTGTCACCACCAAGTTCATTCAGAACAGCTCCGTCGCCGCCGCAGCCGACGTCACCGTGGGCAGCTACATCTTCAGCGGCCGTGTACGCGCCGGCGCCGGAGCCGTGCGCGTCGAGAATCGGGGTGGCGGCCGGGGCGGTTCGATCGTCGGCGGACAGGTCCTTGCGGGCACCACCGTCGAGGTCCATCGCATCGGTTCGCCCGAAACCGACCGCACTCTTGTGGGCATCGCCATCGATCCGACGCTGGCGGCGAGGGTGACCGAGCTGCGACAGGATCATCAGAAGCTGATCACGGCGACGGTCCGGATGCAATCCGCCATGCGGATCACCTCACCAAATGACCGTGAGCAGTTGGCGCACCTGCTGGCGCGGACATCCGCCGCCGACCTGGACAAGGTCGAGGCCCAGCTGCAAGAGCTGCGCCACATGCTGCAAGAGACCGAACAGGTTCAAGCGAAGATCGATGTGATCGAGGCGGACACACGACGGTTGCTGAGCGGGGGCCGCGTCCACGCCCTGCAGGAGGTCTTCGCCGATGTGCAGATTCAGATCGGTCCGGCCGTGCGTCAGATGACGGAGAAGATCACGGGAGCCTGCGAGTTCTACTCGGCGGACGGCCGCGTGCAGTGGCGCGCCGCCAGCAGCGACAGGGAATCAACCACTCAACACCAATGAGACACCGAAAGGAACGAGGAACATGGCACCATTGAAGGTCGGCATCATCGGCGTCGGCGGGATCGCCGGCACCCACATTCCCGGATGGAGGGCATCGGCGGACGCCGAGCTGGTGGCCGGTAGCGACATCAGCGGCGACGTGCTGCAAGCCTGGGGACGGGAGCAGGAGGTATCGAAGCTGACGACCGATGCCAAGGAGCTGATCAACGATCCAGACATCGACATCATCGATGTGTGCACTCCGAGCTCGTACCACGCCCCCCTGTCGATCGCCGCCCTCGATGCGGGCAAACACGTGATCTGCGAGAAGCCGCTGGCCCCGACCCCGGGGGAGATCCGGCAGATGATCGAGGCGCGAGATCGCTCCGGGAAGAAGCTGATGACGGCGCAGCACTTCCGCTTCCAAGGCAGCTCCCGGGCCATGAAGGCCCAGCTCGACACTGGGATCATGGGGGACATCTACCACGCCCGCAGCTGGATGCTGCGACGGGGCGGGGCGCCCACCGGGCTCGGTTTCATCCAGAAGAAGAACTCCGGCGGTGGTCCCTGCATCGACATCGGTGTTCACATTCTCGATCTGACGCTGTGGTTCCTCGGAAATCCTGTCCCGGTGTCGGTTACGGGTGTAGCCAAGGCGGAGATCGCCAAGCAGGATAACGCCTTCACCGGTTGGGGCGGAGGTCAGCCCATTCCTCCGGAGTTCGATGTCGAGGATTTCGCCGCCGCCTTCATCCGTTTCGACACCGGAGCCACTCTGGTGCTGGAGGTGTCGTGGCTGCTCCATCACGACACTCAGGGCGAGGATATGCAGATGTGGCTCTACGGCACCCAGGCCGGAGCCCACTGGCCGAAGAACGAGATCCTCGAGAGTCACAAGCCGACGAAGCAGTTCACGAACAAGACGCTGAAGCTGCAGCCTCCGGGGATGGAGCCGCACGCCGAGGAGTGTGTGCAGTTCGCCAAAGCCATCGCCGAGGGGGCGCCGTCGCCGGTGCCGGCGGAGCAGTCGCTGCAGGTGATGACGATTCTGGATGGGATCTACCGGTCGCAAAAGACGGGTGGTGAAGTGCGGCTGTAGTTTTGCGGCGTCTTTCGTGCGCGGCGGCGTGCGCGGGGTTACGGCGACCACGGTCAGCGTTTGCGGTGGAGTTGTAGATGTGGAGGTGGTTCTCTCGGAATGCGAGCCGGCCCCTCGGCCCTGCGGGCCATCAGGGCCGTCTCGACGGGGGCCGTGGACTGTCGGTGGTTGGCGCTGACCTGACGGTCGCCTACACCCCGCGCCCGCCGCCACTCCGGATCCGGCGGCACGCTCTGGAGAAGACTTAACAGCGTTGGCCTTGGCGGGTGGTGCTGAACGTGGGAGGGTGAGTCTCTCGGTGTCACGCGGTCGGCTATGGCATCCCGCATGGGGCCGCGTTATCCTGGTCTGTATATTCCCAGGTGAGATTGCGTTCGTAGCATATCTATGTTCTTCGGGCTCAGTCGCTTGTGATCTCGTCAGGGAGTACGTTCCGCAGGGCATATCTGGCGGCGGTTGCAGTGTCCAGTGATGATAGATTGTTCAGTCGAATGGTAGTTGGCCAGCCCTGGTCACTTGGGGGAAAGACCTTGGCTACGCGACAAGGCCGAGGCGAGCGGCATCTTCAAGTGCCCACTACGAAGAGAAACGTTGGGTAGTTACGATTCGGAGCAGGCGACTCAATCGATGAGCCATCCTCCATATCCCACACTGCATGCAGACGTCAATCGCGTGCTTGACCACTTCCGCTCCCAACTTCATGAGCTTCTTGGCGACGAGTTCGTCGGAATGTACTTGGTGGGATCTCTTGCGTTGGGTGATTTCAATCCGAACGGCAGTGACATCGACATCGTTGTGGCAACTTCTGGAGAGATCGGCCCCAATGAACTGGGTAGTCTGAAGCAACTTCACAGCGCGTTCTCAGAGAGCGGATCGCCTTGGTCCTCGAGAGTCGAGGCGATCTATATTCCCACTTTCGCACTCCGGTCTACCGGTTCTACCGGTACAGTCGCGTCACACTTCCCACAGATTGAGAAGGGTCGGGCTATGGATCTGGCTCCGCTGGAGGATGGATGGATCTTTCAGTGTCTCACGATTCGAGATCACGGTGTGAGGATCATGGGACCCGATCCGAGGACACTAGTGCTCTGTTAAAGAGTCGGCATTGAGTTTTGGACTTTGGCTAACTGGGTGTCTTCGGTGTTTCGGTTTCGCCATCGGAGGTATTCCTGCATGCGTTGGCCGACGTCGCGATGATCTGCGGGATCGCTGTTCTT
>PVBE011574210.1_pt1 | contig 12112 bp, 13 predicted proteins | sample 1631181 | NCBI WGS metagenome assembly PVBE01 (sample SAMN08397723, study PRJNA350692) | Marine metagenome, whole genome shotgun sequencing project. | isolation source: water | place: Pacific Ocean | collected 2012-04 | reverse complement strand
TTCTTATTCCTTTTATATTTTTAACCACTCATTCGGTTAGACATTTAGAATTTTTTCTTCCGCTATTTGTAATTGTTCTTGCGATGATGTGGCAATCTTATGAAAAATCTCTTACTTCTTATATTCGAGATGTAAAAAGATTCATTGAACGTTTTCCAGTTGTATTTATTTCTATTACTTTACTTCCAGCCACATGGCTTTTGTGGAGCTTACTTACGATTTATAATTTCCATTCTCTATCTGCACCATCATTATACGAGTATAAAAGTATTTCTAATACAATTAATAAAAGAGTGCCTAAAGATGAGCTTATTGTTAACACACGCTGGGATATGTTTCCAATGCTTTTTTATTACACCGAACATAATTATCTTGTAGGAATGGATCCAGGATTTTTATATTTAGCTGATGAAAGATTTTATTCTGTGTTTAATAGATTACGTGATGAAAGTGTCGTTAAAGATGACATTGTAAATTTTTTATTAAAATATAATTATAATTATGTTATTTCATCTGATGCAATATATACTGATGTATTGGGTATACGATTATTTTCTGATGAGACGAATTTTAAAAAGTTATATGACGATGAAAGCCATGCATTGTATTTATTAAAAAAACAGTGATAGAGTAGTGATAATCTATGAATACTAATTTTTTATCAATTATTGTCCCAGTATTAAATGAAGAGGGCAGTATCAATCAATTATATGAGGAGCTTGCCAAAGCACTTTCTTCTGATTTTTGTTATGAGATTATTTTTATTGATGACGGCTCTATAGATTCAAGTTTTAAGATCATTTCAGCTATTTACAATAAAGACCCAAATCATGTGCGTTTTATTCGATTTCGTAAGAATTTTGGGAAAGCGTCTGCATATTCAGCTGGTTTTGAAAAGGCGAAGGGCGATGTGATTGTTACTATTGACGCTGATCTTCAGGATATTCCTAGCGAGATACCAAAATTAATTTCAGAGATTGAGCAAGGATATGATGTTGTTACTGGTTGGAAGAAGGATCGAAAGGATTCATTTTTAACAGTTGTTGCATCAAGATTTTTTAATTCAATAACATCTTTTGTTATGAAGAAAAAAATTCATGATATTAACTGTGGACTCAAGGCATATAAAAGTACTGTAATAGATGAAATAAAAATTTATGGTGACTTGTATAGATTTATTCCATTACTTGCTCTTGATGCTGGTTTTAGAATAACTGAAATTCCGGTTTCACATACAGCACGTACACACGGTAAATCCAAATACGGATGGAAGCGCTTTATAAGTGGTTTTGTGGATATATTTACCGTTGTATTTATAACAAGATATAGGACAAAGCCATCTCATTTTTTTGGTGTTGCAGGTTTTGTATTTTTTAGCATAGGCTTTGTTTCGGATGCTTATGTTACAGTATTGAAAATATTCACAGGAACTACGCAAGGCAAGATACCTCTATTATTATTTGGTATGCTTTTTATGATTATTGGGATACAACTTCTGTCACTTGGGCTTTTGGGTGAATATATTCTTGCGTCTAATAAACGCCATAGAACATATACTACGAGAGAATCGAGCTACCATTAACATTATTTTTATTGCGCCACTTTTTAATATCTGTTACCATCATTTTATTGTATGAAACATTTTATTATTATTTTATTTATATTCGCGATAGCTCCTATTAAGGCTTATGCTTATTTAGATCCTGGGAGTGGAAGTTATATTGTGCAAATTATTGTAGCATCTCTGGTGGGTGGGCTTTTGACAATGAAAGTTTTTTTTACACGTTTAAAAATGTTCTTCCGTAAATTATTTGTTTCTGCTGAACAAGATAAAGAAACAACTGAAAAAAATGAAAACTCATGAAGCCTCCTATCGCGATCCATCAGGATTTTTATACGAGAGAGGGTCTGTTTTATATAGACAAGTTAATAAAGAATATTCAAAACATTTAGAATATTTTTTTTCTTCAGGACTTTATAATAAGCTTTTAAAAGAAAAGCTTATTGTTGCTTCTCCACGTGTTGATATAACAAAACGTATGACTGAAGATGCTCATGCTGTTCTTCAGCCAGAAATTGTGCCATTTATCTCATATCCTTATGAGTGGTGTTTTGACGAACTTAAAGATGCAGCTCTTTTAACTCTACGGATTCAGAAAATTGCTCTTAACCACGGGATGATTTTAAAAGATGCTAGCGCCTATAATGTACAGTTTGTTAATTCACAGCCAATTTTTATAGACACACTTTCATTTGAATTATATGACGGATATTCACCATGGATAGCGTATAGACAATTTATAGAACATTTTTTAGGACCATTACTGCTTATGAGGTATGTTGACGAGCGTGCACTTTTATTACATCGTGTTTCCTCTGATGGTGTACCTTTAGATATGATTGCTAAACTTTTACCTAAAAAAACATTATTAAACACTGGGGCGCTACTTCATATACATTTTCAGGCAAAGGTGAAAGAGGTTACATCGTCAAGAGAAAAAAAGCAAGATTCTAAACTGGGTAAGAAAAAACTTTTAAATTTAATTACTCATTTAGAGCAGGTAATTATAAAATTATCTGTACCAAAAGCAAATACTCTGTGGGGGAAATATTATTCACATACAAATTATAATGAGGCCTCTTTTAAAGAAAAATCAGATGTGATTTCAAAATTTTTAGAAATTATTAAACCCAGTATTGTATGGGACGTGGGTGCAAATAATGGGTATTTTACAAAACTGTGCGCAAAGTTTGCAAAAGAAATATATGCGTTCGATGTTGATTATGCTGCAACTAACGAGCATTATCTTTATTGTAAAAAGAATATAGATTCTAAAACACTTCCTTTAGTAATGGATTTAACAAACCCATCTCCTTCCAATGGCTTTTTTCATACTGAGAGGAATTCTTTAATAATGCGTGCTAATGCAGATACGGTTCTGGCACTTGCTCTTATTCACCACCTTACTCTTAGATATTCCATTCCTTTTAAGCGTTCGGCAGAGTTTTTACGTGCGCTTGGCAATACGCTTATTATAGAATTTCCTCACGCTAATGATTCACAAGTACAAAAACTTTTGGGACACAAGCTCGGAGTCGCCCATGAGTATTCCCAGGAATTATTTGAAAAAAGTTTTTCTGAATATTTTAATATATCATCAAAACACGTCTTACTGAATGCTAATCGCACAATATACTATATGATTGGAAAATAATATATGAAAATACAAAAAATATGGTTTTCTATATATGCGTTCGTTTTTGCAATGTATCCATCCTTATTTTTGTATATAAACAATAGCGACGAGCTGACATTTTTCCCATTTGTTTTTTATACGGTTATCGCGTTGTTATTATTTGCATCTTTTTTATTAGGCGCACTGTATTTGTTAGTAAGAGATTATACGATTTCAGCGATACTTACTTCTATTATGTTGATTTTATTTTTTTCACACGGGAATATAATAGATCTTTTTATACCCCAATTTACTTTTGATATTGGTGTAGAAAGAATATTTTCATGGGTTGTATTTATAATGATTTCTGTTATATTTATTTTCTTTTTTTTTCTTTTTCACAAACACCCGAACGCAGCAGTTTTATTTAGAAAGTTTTTTTCGATATTTGCACTAGTACTTTTTGTTACTCTTATATATGAAATAGTCCCAAAATTATATATTGAATACGAGGCGATGGCAGATATTGACCAACCAGTTGCTTCAACTGCAATAAGAGACGACCTTCCCGATATATACTATATTATTTTAGATGGGCATGCTCGTGAGGACGTATTGTCTGAATTATACGATGTAAATTCATCTTTGTTTTTTGAGGGTTTACAAAATATGGGTTTTTATGTTGCTTCCCAAAGTCGTTCAAATTATACACAAACATTTCTATCCCAAGCCGCAACATTGAACATGAGTTATCTGGATTATATTGCTGATGAAACATGGGAAAGAGAGAGCGATGACCTTACTGCACCAAAGCTTATGATAAGGGACAGTTCTGTTATCAAAGAAATTAAACAATATGGCTATAAATATGTTTTATTTTCCAGTTTGTGGTCAGGGCTTGCACAAAAAAATGCTCTCGTTGATCAAACTGTTTCACCCCTGATATCTGCTAATGAATTTGTGTATGTCTTATTAGAGCGAACGCCACTTTCTTTGTTTATGCAAAATTCATTCACTTTTAATTTCAATAGAAATTTTTTCAAACAAACACTCGTGACCCTTGCAAAGGTGCCTGAGGATCCCGAGTCTACTTTTACATATGTGCATTTTGTTAAACCGCATCCACCATTTGTATTTGATGCAGATGGGAATGTACCAGATATAAAAGTGTATATTGGATTGGATGCAGAATGGAAAAATTTTGGTAAAAATACTGCAAAAGAATATAAACGATTATATCGAGATCAGGTGCAGTATGTTGACAAGGTTGTCCTTGAAACGATATCGTTGATTTTAGAAAAATCATCAATCACACCTATAATTATTTTACAGTCAGACCATGGTCCAGCTGGACAGTTTGTTTGGGGTAAAACATCAGACAATCGTGGACTGCAAGAAAGATTTTCTATACTTAATGCTTATTATTTTCCTGATGGCGACTATGGTGAACTGTATGAATCAATCACACCAGTTAATAGTTTTAGAGTTTTGTTAAATAAATATTTTAATGGTTCATATGAGTTACTTGCTGATAAGAATTATTTTTCCTCATATCTTACTCCATATAAATTTAAAGATGTAACAGAGCAACTGGATTTATATGAGCAGTAATCTTGAGAAATATACTTCTGCAAATCCTCTGCAACAATATTTGATTAATCGTTTTTTATTAGGTTTATCTGATATATATAAGGGTACAGATTCAAATAGTTTACTTGAAGTTGGCACAGGGGAAGGGCATGTTTTAGATTTTTTTTCAGAGAAAAACATTCTTCCTGAAAAAACAGTTGGCGTAGACATAAGTACAGAAGCAATTTTATATGCAAAGAAACGAGCACTTCCAGTAGTATTTAGAGAAGCGTCCGCGCTTACGTTACCTTTTGAGGATAGCTCATTTGATACCGTTATGTGTTTAGAGGTACTTGAACATATTGTGGATTTTGAAAGAGCGCTTACTGAAATTATAAGAGTATCTAAGAAATATGTATTACTTAGCGTACCGTGGGAGCCTTGGTTTAGTTATGCAAATGCACTTCGTGGAAAAAATGTAAAAAAATTTGGACGAGACCCAGAACATGTAAATGTATGGTCAAAAAAATCTTTTCATTCGCTTGTTCATAGAGAAGGTTTTAAAATAAAAAAACATTTAATCGTGTTTCCTTGGCAGGTTGCAATGCTTGAACGGCATTAATAGTGCAAATAATCTAGTGAAATTGTCTTACCGTGAGGTTGAACTTCATGTATATTGTATTGTTGAGAGGCATATCTGTTTACTACGCGCTCACCTGTGAATGTAACAGGAGTAATGTTTATAGATTTTGCAGGGTCTATTATGAATGATGTTTTTATAACGCTACCTTTTTTCCAGGATGGAGTGGCATATAATCCAAGACTTGGAGGCAGTATCACAGAATAGTTATCACTATCAATTTTAAAATTTATAAATTTATTACTATCATTAGTTTTTTCAAGTGTTAATGTTAGTTTTAATTTATCACCAATACGTTCATCTAATTTTTCAATAGTCCATCCATGAAGTGATAATGATTCAGATAATTTTTGTGTTCTTGTTGATTGTGCGGTCACTTCTTGCTGGTATACATTATTTTTTTCATCATTTTTTTCAAACAGTAAATATGGACCTATTGCTTTTTTGAGTGCATATTCCTGTTCTATTAATTTTCCTAAGCGTAAGCCTGGAAATTTTTGCTTGGTTTCTGGACGGTGTATTGCAAGTCCATGGAATACCATTAAATCATTAGGAGAGAACATTATGTGAGTTGTGTTTTGAGATATTTCGAAGATTCTATTAGAGAACTGGTATGTATTATTAAATAGATACCACAGGCGTGCAATTTCTTTTCTTTGGGATAAATTTGTTGCAAAATCTTTAGTCACTATTACTCCCGTATCGTTAGGTATGTCGCGAACTATTTCTTTTCTATATATATGGTTAGTAATATATGGATCATTTGAGAAAGGAGCAGATAGTGTTTTTGGTAAAGGGCTCATTAATATAAAACTATAAAGTGCCCCAGCACTTATTATAAGTATGATGAGTTGATTTATGTGTGTGTACTTGTTTTTTATATATGAAGCGCTATAAATGTATGCTATGAATATTGCTGCAATAAACACAGCACTGTAGTGTAAAAAAAGAACATTTAATTTAGCAACTTGCCCGAGTAGCAGTACCCCTATAGGGATAATAAGACCTATTAGATATTTTGGTCGTATGAGCGGGATAAACGAAAATGGTAGTAGGAGACCTAAAAACATTTCAAAACTTTGTTTTTTAAATACTCCTGTAAGCGTGTGTATGGGGTGGAATATAGTATTTTTTATTATCTCTCCCCAAGAATTTCCTAGCCAGCCATAATAATGCAAATATATGTATCGATCATCTGGTTGAAATGTATTTATTAATTCAAGAGCTATATAGAACCACACTATACCAATACTAAATGCTGTCAGTCCGTAGAGCAGTGCTTTAGTATTAATTTTTTTTGAAATAATTATTAAAAGACCAATACTTGCAACGGCGTACGCAGCTTCTTCACGTATTAGAACAGTTAGTATCACTGTAAATAGAAATGCACGAAATTTTTTTTCAATAAAAAAATACCATAGTAGCAGAATAAAAAATGGTATTATTGATGTATTGTGCCACTCATATAGATTTATACTGTGAACAAACGGATTTAAAAACCAAGTTCCAATGATTACTTTACTCCACGTCTCGTTTAAATATTTTTTTGAAATTTTATATAATGGGAATGCTGACAATGCTAGCATTGCAGTAGAAATGACAACTAATGTAAATGCAGATGGAAATATTTTATATAGGGGATAAAATATAAAATTAACAAGAGCCAAATGGTTTGAAAGATATGTTGGTGGTTGAATGGATGATGCAAACAGATCTCCATTGTTAGTATTCCAAAATACTTGATTACTAATAGCCAAATCAAAACTATTATATAAGTCGTAACTAAATTTTATATATGTAGCTAGTAAAAATATAGCTATATATAGAAAAGCGCTTACCCATAGCCAAAGCGGAAAAGAAGAAAAAATTTTCTTAATAATTCTTGACAAATTGTTCATAACATGCTATATTGGTATATTCAGTTTTTTACTGTTCATTTGATTTTAACGCGTCAAGCGTTATGAAACAAGAAGGTTCTACACGGCTTTAAGCCACAAAAGGGAGGAAGTGCAATGCGCTTTCAGCATCTCATTTTTCTGGTTTTCGCAATGGCTCTCATGGTCCTCATGGGATGTGCTTCTACCTCCAAAACGCTTCGTAGCGGTTACAAAGGGGAGTCCACCATTACGTGTGACGAAGAGACCGGTGAGGTCACCACCAAGGCAACCGGCATGCCTGGAGTGCTCACAATCGTGGTGGGGTCATATACCCCGGGCGTAGAGCATGCCAAGAGGCTTTGCATTGCTGAGATTCGAGCTCGTGGTCGCGTGAATGTCGACAACGCCAAGGCGAATGCCATCAATGCATCGACTGCTGCGTTTGGCAAGGTCACAGTTACTGAGAAGTTCGATGAGGCCTCGGGGCAGATGGTGAGCCGTACTACCGAGAGGGTGCCTGGAGATCTCGATGCGGCAGTCATCGAGGCTGCTGCAGACTACGCTGCCACAGTATCTTCACCTGACTCAAATACCTACGGGGAATCGAGTCGAGGTGATAACTATCGTCGTCGCGGGACTTCCGCTCTATCGAAGCTTCGACGGAAACGTGCACGTAGGCACTAGCAAGTAGCACCAGCCGTTCTCTTTTGTCCCGGATTTACTGAATAAAAATATTCAGTAGGTCCGGGGCTTTTTAATTTGGCATTAGTTCAGGAGCACCAGAGGAGTCTAGAATTGAATTTACAATAAAGTTACTTATAGAGAATGATAGTAATATAATTGCTATTCCAATAACTGCAAAAGTAATAATTTTTTTTCCTTTATCAACACTTTCTTGATTACCTGCAGCTGTCATGTATATTGCACCACCATAAATAAGAAGTGTAATAAATAGAATTCCTATAACTGTGAGTATTACATTAATTATACTAATAGCTATATCTTCAATATCTCGTTGATCTTCTAGCCCCGCCTCTCGCCTTAAGCGGTCAATATTATTTGTACTAACTTCCGCTGTTCCTTCAGGATTAGAATTTGCATACGTTGGCGCAGGTATAAGAAGTATATTTAAAAGTATTATTAATATGCTGAAGTGTAGGATATTTTTTTGCATATTTTTTATTACGTTACGGAATCAAATAAATTTGTTATCACAAATTCCGTAATTGCAAATGATAAAATAATTATTGCAAGTCCTATTACGGAATCTCTTATTAGGGTTCTTGCTTTTCCTACCTGCTCTTGGTTTCCAGCAGCAGTCATATACATAATACCACCGTAAATAATTAGCGCTGTAAACACAACGCCTATTAAACCTAGGATAGCTTGAATTACTCTTCCTACTACAACTACAATATCACTTTCACCTACTCCGAAAATTTTATTGCCAACACCTTGTAAAACACTTTGAGCCACATCTACTGATGCCGCTTCTACGTTTGTAGCGATAAAAGGGACAGTTAATATGGTTGTAAGAATAATTGCAAAAACGATATTTTTTATAAAAATAAACATTTATTTTTTTAATTTATATTGCTTGAATGTATTATAACAGAGTTTTTAGGAATAAAAAAACAGCCCCAAACCTGGGGCCGTTTTTATGTAGTCTAATGCGATTACGATCCGAGAGGACTACCTGTTGCTCCTGCAAGTTCTGTAATAACGAACCGCGCTATTGCGAATGATGCAATAATAATTGCAAGTCCAATAATACCTGCAATAATTGTGCTTCGAGCTTTTCCAACCTGATCTTCATTACCACCAGCTGTGAGCCATAGGAAGCCTCCCCAGAGAATGATGATAACTGCGATAATACCCAAGAAACCAAGAAGTACATTTACGAGGTTAATGATTACGTCTCTAATATCTGTGGTACCAATGTCTGTGCCTCCGATGTTACCTGCTCGGTCAAATCCCTCTTGAATGAATTGAGCGTCAGCTGCCATAGGAATTACGAAAAGCGACAATACTGTAAGAGTCACCACAGATGCTAATATATGTTTTTTCTTCATGCTTACCACCCCCTTTCAGGTTAGGATGTTTTAAAATGTTGTCATCATTATAACATAAAACTTTATTATTGAAAAGCCCAATTTTTTTATGAAAATAATACTATATTTTACGTAATAAAAAACAAACCCGCCTTTTTAAAGGCAGGAATGTTTTTAATTGGATAAATATTAGAATGTAACTGCTCCCCCAGTAGACTGTGAGAGAGATAGGATTAGGAATCTTGCTATTGCGAATGATGCAATTATGATTCCAAGACCGATAATACCTGATGTAATTATACTTCTTGCCGTTGCAACACTTTCTTCATTACCACCAGCTGTGAGCCATCTAAATCCTCCCCAGATAATGATGATAACTGCAATAATACCCAAGAAACCTAGAAGTACATTTACAAGGTTAATGATTACGTCTCTAATGTCTGTGGTACCGATATCTGTTCCTCCAATGTTATCTGCTTTTTCAAATCCCTCTTGAATGAATTGAGCGTCAGCTGCCATAGGAATTACGAAAAGCTACAATACTGTAAGAGTCACCACAGATGCTAATATATGTTTTTTCTTCATGCTTACCACCCCTTTACTTTTTAGTTAAAATGTAAAATTATACCATTCGGTCCCTCCTCCGAATAATGCCTCAGCATTAGTACCAGTAAATGCGATTACTATAAAGTTTACCACAACCCATGAAATCATAATAATCGTTAATCCAATAACTGACCCACGAAGCATGTTTTTGCCTTGTTCTATTCTTGTGGTATTACCCGCTGATAATATCATCATTCCACCTCCAAAAATAATAAATGCAAGAGCAATGGATGCTGAAATACCAACAATCCACCTTCCAATATTAAATAGTGCAATACTAAAATCTTTTATTGTACATTCACCCGACGTAACACAGCAAGGATCTACTCCAGTCAGAAGACCACCGCGCTCTCTTGAAATTGTTGATACAACCTCACCATGTTTATCTTTAGCTGCGCATTCCACAGGAGCTCCAAATGCAGGGGTAAGTATTGAAAAGCTGCCGATACTTAAAAGTAGTACAAGAACTATGGTTTTTTGCATATTTATTTTTTGTAGGACTGATTAATAATTTTTGAAGCATCATTAATAATTTTCCCTAGCTGTTTATTAATGTCAGTGTCTGAGTCCTGTAAAATACTTTGAGTTATCATTGTCTCGAATGCTTTTTTTGCGATATCTGAATTATATCCATAGTACCAATTTTTAGCTGTAAGGGATTGTCCAGCAAAAGCAAAAATATCTTGATTGTTTTTTTCTTCGTCAACAAGTGTGCGGAGCGCAGTGGGTCTCCCAACTACAGAAAGATATTTTGGTACTTGTTTTGAGCCAGCAATGAATTGTAAAAAGTGCCATGCAGGATCAATGTTCTCTGATTTTTTTGATACCGTAGGTATCCAATAGTTTGCAAGGTTAATAGGTTGAGCATTTTGGATTTGTACCATTGGAGCTACAGAGAAATTTAGCTTACCTACTGACTGCGCTTTAATAAGGGGTAAATGATACGAGTAACCAAAGAAGAATGCTAATTTTCCATTAATAAATGTTTCTAAATTATCTGGTTGGTCTTCATTCCAGCTATATGCAGTTGTCGGTGGAGTTCTTGCAAAATCACCATAAAAACGTAAGCCTTCAATACCAGGATTTCTTCTTGTGTCATCTTCAGTTATAGCGTTATTAAATGTTGCTATGGTTTTTTTCTCATTTGTCATTTGTGCACCTGTTTGCATCATGAGAAGTGCCAAAATATCAGGTGCATTTTGAACGTTATTTGCGGTTCCGAGAGCGGCACCAGATTGTATGATTTCGTTTTGGAGATTTATTTTGGTTAGCTGCCCACTCATATCTTGGAACTGTGACCAGAATTGTGGTGGTTGCGCAAAGCCTGCAGCATTTAGCAAGTCTCTATTATAGTAGAGTGCGAGCGTGTCTACGTATTGCGGTAAGCCATAAATTTCATCATTTATTAGGACATCTTCTGCTACTATATCTACAAAAACTTGTTCTAATTGTAATGGACTTATTGTTTTGATGGTTTCTATTTCTACTACAACGTCTCTGTTAAACCCACTTGAAGAAAATACACGTGGAACACTAATCTCTTTTGGAAGCGGTGCTATTTTTGATATATTTTTTCTTACATCAGTATTATGTACTACAAATATGTCAGGCCCTTTATCTTCTGCAAGAGCGTTTAATAGCTCCTGCTCATAGTCTTCTAATCTAAATTTAGTTATATTTACTTTTATGTTTGAAAACTGCTCATTATAAGCCTCTACAATATCTCTATAATCTTTTTTACTGTCCACAACGACCCACATTTCAAGAGTGATATTTTCGCTAATTATTTTGTTTTCAGGGACTATTGAGCAGCTAGCTCCTGCTGTAACAAGAAATATTGCGCAAAATGTCCAAAATTTTATTGAGAAAAAAATTGCCTTCCAATTGTTCATAGAATTTATTATACCATTTTTTTGGATTTTTTAATATTTATGCAATTGAATATTCTTTTTTATTTTTTTGTATAAGCTCATCATATATCATTTTGTTAAAATACGTTTTAAGCGGTTATTTTTTGTATTTATAATTTTTTGTAAACTATTTTCATTCATCGGATTTTTTGTAAGGAGCTGGATTATAGTGCCTCGTATTTTTCTGTCAGAATTTTTAAAAGGGGATTGGATTACATATCCTGCACTTTTTTTACTCGGATTTCGCTTCGGCATTTTGTGATCAAGGACTTCATAATGGACT
>PVBE012273750.1_pt1 | contig 12113 bp, 8 predicted proteins | sample 1631181 | NCBI WGS metagenome assembly PVBE01 (sample SAMN08397723, study PRJNA350692) | Marine metagenome, whole genome shotgun sequencing project. | isolation source: water | place: Pacific Ocean | collected 2012-04 | reverse complement strand
TGGCATCGGGTATCAAGAAAATACTGCAGCAGTTTGACCAGGTGATTGCCGTTGAGAACAACTGGAGTGATGATCTGAATGACGCACTCATCGACGATGAAAACCGCCGCTATTCCAATTTAGCCTGGCTACTACGGGCCCGGTTCTTGGTCGATGTCGACTGCTGGAGTGAAGTCAAGAGCCAACCACTCAAACCCGGCGCTATTGAGCGGGCCATACGAGCAAAACTAGCCTAGGAGAAAGCGATGGACATGGAGGTTTCCGCACCGCGATGCTTGCTTTGGTCCAACGACAAACCGACCACCCTTGATGACTATGCGTCTGAGGCGCCTCGCTGGTGCACTGGGTGTGGAGATCTGGCAATTCTGGCAGCGGTACAACGCCTGTGCCGGGATCAACAGCTGGCTCAAGAAAAAATGGTATTCGTTTCGGGAATCGGCTGCTCGAGTAGATTCCCACACTACGTTAACAGTTATGGCTTCCACGGGCTGCACGGGCGGGCATTGCCAGTGGCTGAAGGCATCAAGATCAAACGGCCCGATCTCCACGTCTTCGTCAATACTGGCGATGGGGATTGCTGCAGTATCGGTGCCGCTCATTGGATTCATGCGATTCGTTACAACATGAATCTAACCGTACTGCTGCACGATAACGCGATTTATGGCCTGACCAAGAAGCAAGTCTCACCAACGTCACCCAAAGGTCTAGCCAGCAATACTACACCCCGCGGAGCCTACCTAGATGGGCTTAATCCAATGGAGACAACACTCGGCGTGACTAATGTTTCGTTCGCTGCCCAGGTTGTTGACTGGGTCCCGGGACTCTTATACGACGTCATCTCCAGGGCATTTCATCATCAAGGACTGTCCTTCATTCGGGTGCTACAGCGCTGCCCTGAATTTTTGCCAGATTATTTCAATCCCTGGATGGACGATCCGGAGCAATTACTGGTCCTCACTCACGATAACGGCATACAACTAGGCGCAGACCTCTCGCGCATCTACCGTCAGCAACAGATTCATGACCCGAGCGACATTAACCAGGCAAGGGAACTCGCTTCGATCACTGACCGTATCCCAGTCGGGATTTTGTATCAAAATGAGAATGTGCCCTGCTATGAAGACATCATCCAATCGCAAGAACTGTTCACACCCGAGACCGTCCGGAATAACGTAGAAGCTGAACTCGACAGATTCACTGTTTGGCCTGCCCCGTGACACTTCTGGCAGTTGGCAGCCTTAACCAGTTTCCGCCAGGAGGAAAGAAATGGAGGTAAGTCTCAGACAACTCGTTCGTTTCCACCACACCGGGCAAAAAGCTAACGGCAAGTGGGATGTAGAGGCAGAATTTCAGCCTGCGCTGCTCGCTCCTTACCGGGATCTGTCGGCATTGCGTTACGACTACCCCATCGTCCTGACCCAGGATGATACCGGACAAACATGCACACATACGCTGTCGGGAATTATAGATAGTGTTCTACAAGAGATCGCTCCAATGGGGCTTGAAGGCGAGCCGATGCGCAAGCACTGCCTTCGACTCGAAACCCGGATTCGAGCCCTCATCCATGGTGGAAAGCAAGGCACGCTGGCTGAACTCTGGGACCTGGCCCAGCATGAACTGGTCGACGAAAGCAATCAAGACGGGGATGGACGCCTGACCGAAAATCTGAGTCTAGCTCGTAGAGCGGTGGCCGTCGGCGGCCGAATTATCGATTGTGATAAAAACGCTACAGCGGCACTTCTAGAGCACATTTGGATGGGTATACAAAACACACGCTCGCGGAAGGCGCTGCATAAGCTGGATCAGCTGGCCCTGTCTCTGTCGCAAATTCTCGAAGCCGATTTTCAGAAAAGCGACGCTGCCCGAACGCCTGAGATCCTAAAAGAGTCCATGGGGACGACTTGCGGCGATAGCTTCGATTTTCAAGCAATGTCGCAAATCCTAAAAAAGGGTTCGCGGGAGAGTTCGTTGACTGATCGTAAACGCCAACGGATAGGCGACACCTTAACAAGTTTGCGCACACAGCGTCTTTTCCTTTCTCAAACGGACACATCGAATGACCCCGACGATCGCCTTCAAGCCAGGCTTGTCTTCTCCAGCTGTAGTGATGCATGGGAGACCTTTCAGACCCAGATTGCCGAGAAAGTCCAACTCCTCAAGGCAATTGCTGTTGCTGAACTGGAAATTGACAACCGCTACGATGAATCGGAAAACGATGACCTGCTTGCCGGCTTCTCCCAGCGTTCACTCTCCCAAGAGGATCTAAATTTTTTCCCGGCCTATTTGGTCGTGATGAACAGCAGAGACTGCCAAGGAAATGAAAAGGCCAAGTTGATCGATGTACTCTCCTCCGGGCTACCCATAAAAGTACTAATCGAGACCAATGATATCCTGGCAGACATCTTACCTAAATCTGACCAGCTTTCATTTGGCTCTTCAAGTCAACAACTGGCAACTATGGCTGTCGGCTTAAGTGACGCCTTCGTTTTCCAGTCGACCAGTTCGAATCTGTTTCAGGCGAGAGATCGAGTTTATCGGGGGTTGTCCTACCACGGACCTGCCCTGTTCAGTATTTTCTCAGGCCTGGGTGACGACGTAACCGATCTGCCCCGCTACCTCACTGCAGCTTGCGCCATGCAGTCGCGAGCTTTCCCAACGTTCACCTATGATCCTGCACAAGGCACAAATCTTGCAGCACGTTTCGATATCGAGGACAACCCACAAATCGATCTGGACTGGCCAGCACAGCACTTTACTTATGAAGACGAAGAGCTCCAAAGATTCTCGGAGAACGTGGCCGTTACCTTGGCCGATTTCGCCGCTTGCGACAAACGCTGTGTGGGACACTTCGCTAAGGTTCCCAAGACCAACTGGAACGACGGGGTGTTATCTGTTGCGGAATATGTTGGCCTGGCCGAAGATCAGACTCAGAATAAGCTACCGTACGTGTTCACCGTGGAAAATGAGACCCTTCACAAGAGCATCGTCGACAATAAGCTGATCCGAGCAACCAGGCGCTGCCATGATACGTGGCACAGCCTGCAGGAATTGGGGGGAATCAACAACTCGCATGCCCTGAAGTTGCTCAAACAAGAAAGGCAGCAATGGCAGCAGGAGACAGAACAAGCACTAAACGAGATGAAGAGTCAGGCGGTCGTCTTAACGGCCGTCGAGTCGGACAGGCAGCTTGTGTCCGGACAGGAAACTGTTATGGAAGCGGCGATCGGACAATCTGAGCCAGAAGAGGAGGATTCCGGCGACGAGGCCTACATAGAAACTCCCCGCTGTACGACTTGTGACGAATGTACCGACCTGAACAGTAAAATGTTCACCTACGATGACAACAAGCAAGCCTACATTGCCGACCTTTCTGCTGGAACATACCAGCAACTAGTAGAAGCAGCCGAAGTCTGTCAGGTCGCCATCATTCATCCAGGCAAACCGGCCAATCTGGACGAACCGGGATTAAGCGACCTGGTCAAGCGAGCCGAAGCGTTCAACTAGGCAACTTTGGCGGGTGGCCGACTGGCGCCGGCTGGGCACCGCACGCATAGGGTGCGATCCCGTGGCATCGGCCGTCAACGAGCGGGGTCGCAGCCACGATGTGCGTAACCTGTTCATCAAAGATGGTAGCGTGTTCGTGGCCTCGGTCGGCGTCAATCCCACTTCGGCGGTCCGGGTGGTAGGACGCTTGTTCTTCCTAGATTCCGAATCCAATGGCCCTTGGCCAGAAGGATGGACAGGATCACTAGTCATCATACAGACCAGCTGATTCATAACTTTTTCTAAGGACTTACCAACAAACCATGCCCCAGCTAGGCAAGAACGACCGGCTCTCCAAGCGGCTTTTCCTTTTGCGCGAAAACGTACTTTTTCGCAGTCTAAGCACTGAAACGAGAGATTTCATTACTTCTATTGCCCGCCGATACCGCCTGACGTTTCAGCAGCTTTTGCAACTTACCGAAATCGACATTGACTTGCGGATGTGGAATGAACCGCCGCTAGCAGAGCAATGGATCGAACTTGAAAATCAGGTTATTCCGGGCAACGGCAGCCAGACCGGGAGGATCATTTTTGAGCAATTGCGACAGCAAAGGCTACTGCTTGTAAGTAAAGAAACTGTTTACGGCCGGTCAGCCGGACCTTTGGCTTGGAATTGGAAAAAAAAGGTAACAACGCATGAGGGGACTAGCACTGTATTTGGCATGTGCCCCGTAGCTTCGGAGAAAACAACCTGTTGCAACCTTAGGACCATTGATGCTGTCCAAGGGTGTGGCTTCGGTTGCAGCTATTGCAGTATCCAAACGTTTTATGAGCCGTCGGATATCTCTGTAGACAGAGACCTTGCCAGCAAACTGGCGAACATCACGCTCGATCCACAGAAGAACTACCACATCTGTTCGGGACAATCTTCCGATTCGCTCTTTGTCGGCGACCGATTCGGGGTTTTGACTGCTCAATTGGATTTCGCCCGCCGCAATCCCAATGTAATACTCGAATTGAAAACAAAATCGAAAAACATCGCTGCTCTGTTGAAAGCAGAAGTGCCACGCAACGTTTTCATCAGCTGGTCGCTAAATCCTCAGGTTGTCATCGACCATGAAGAACATTTCACGGCTTCACTGAGCGAACGATTGGCGGCGGCCCGCAGTGTAGCGGACAAAGGTATCCTGACGGGGTTTCATCTGCATCCGATGATTCACTACTGCGACTGGCAGAGGGATTACAACGCCCTAATCCAGAAAATTATATCTATGTTCTCCGTTGAAGAAGTCGCGTTTGTCTCCTTCGGCGCACTGACCTTCATCAAACCGGCTATCAAGAGTTTGAGAATGAAAGCACTGCCCAGTAAGGTGCTGCAGATGCCGTTGGAAGAGACAGCTGGAAAAGTCTCCTATCCGGTGGGAATAAAAGAGACAATGTTTCGCACGGCATGGCGAGCGTTCACGCCGTGGCACGACTCGGTTTTTGTCTATCTCTGTATGGAGAACCGGGAGTTATGGCAGTCTGTTTTTGGATTCTGCTACGATAATAATGATGCTTTCGAGAAAGCATTGTTGCGGCAGGTTTTTGGGAAAGTCTCCCGAGGTCTTCAGGGTATCGAGAAGAGTTAGGCCTGGCCGTTAGCGGTCAGAATTACACGCTGGCCATCGTCTGGCTGAACGGTTCTGTAAGCGCCCAGTACAAGTACAGCGTTGGCTTTTGTGACCCCTTGTATACCGCAAAGGTAGGTTTGTTGTTGTTATCCTCGGGCGATAGGGAAAGGTGTGACCCCGGGAGCATCTATCGAAGTGCTTTCGCCCATATCTATTTCTCTCAACACGTGCAGATGATTTATGTTCCCCCGACTTTCTTCCGCCTTCAGTCAGCGGCTCTTTTGATCTCATGGCCTTGGTCAGTTTCCCAGGAACTTTTCCGACACAATATTTGGGAGAATTAATAGCCTAGGTCTCGAGCCCCTATTCATGGATCGATTCCGATGATTAGCCTTAAAGGAGTGTGGATCGTTCCTTCAAATAAGGGGGCCGATCTTCAGACCCGACTGGGGCCCCTGCTGGAATGACAGAATAGGATTATCTTGCTGATCATTATTTGCTTCTGACGAGAAGACTCGGAGTTTCTCTTAATGAATAAGGCAATGGCACTGTGCCCAGAATGTGCCCGAGATCTGTCCATTCCAGCTCATTCCAGTCACATTCACGCGGAATCGGTGTGCGCAAGTAATTGTTTAGATGTGACGCTAGTGTGAAACGTGATTTCGAAATGTGGAGGCCGGGAGTTCGAACCTCCTCGGCTTCACCAATACACCGATATTGTTACGGGATGGCTAAAGCTTCGGATCGAAGCGCAAGGACCTTCTGCAGTGCCGGGCGTGCCTTCAATCGTTCGAGGTACGCGGTCACGTTATGTAACTCGGACAACTGGCTGCTGATTTGCTCGGAAATCAGGCAAGCGTGCCCCGTCACGGTATCTGCCGCAGTGAATTTACCAGCCAGATAGTCTCTGTCAGCGAGATGCGCATCGACAGCCTTCAATAGGTTGCCCAGGAGTTTAAGTGCTCGCTTAGCGTGCACCTCCGAGCGCCGATCCGGAGGCAGCAGGAGCGCCTCAACGACGTAGTTGCCGATCGGTGCCATCAGCATACCCTCGGCATAGTGCAGCCACTGCAGGTAGACAGGAAAATCTGGAGAGTCGACCGGTGGCGCCAAACGCCCCTCCCCATAGCGGGCTACCAGGTACTGTGCGATGGCTGTGCTCTCGGTAATTCGCATGTCGCCGTCATCCAGAACCGGGACCCGCCCATTCGGGTTGACCGCTAGGTATTCCGGCGAGCGCATCGCCTTGTCTCCGAGCTTGTAGCACTCCAGCTCGTAGTCAAGGCCGAGTTCGTTCAACAACCAAGCCGTTCGTTCGGCGCGGGTGTTCGGAGCGAAATAAAGTTTCATCATTGTGTTTTCTTGAATTTGGGGAATGTTGGTTGTGCGCGAATATGGTGGTATCGAAAAAAGTTGACTGGTCAGTTATCAGCCAACCCTGTTGGGTATTATGGCGTGGAGACCCGAGGCCTGAAAGGTCTAGACTTTTATCGCTCTAGCTATCCAGTACAGTCATACCTAAGGCTGGGGGTGTTCTCCCTAGCGTGACCGACAGGAGTCCACTCCAGCCTATTCCAGTCACAAACAAGCGGGATCGGTGTGCGCACGTGATTGATTAGCTGTGACTGCTAGTGTGAAGCCTGGTTTCGCAATATGAAGGTCGGTAGTCGGATTCCCCCATTTCAAGGAATCTTCCCTTCTATCGTCAACCTTTTCTAGGGTTAGTATGTCGGCCGACACCTCGACAGGGAGGCCTGGGAGGCCTTTGGCACCAGGTTTGTCTCTTGTGGCGGTATTACGGACGCTCAAATTCACCCAATGCATATCGAGTTTGAGATGAGCGTTATCCTTTTTCTGGTTATTCCTGGCAGTTGCCCAGAAGAAAAGAGGTGTTTATTCTTCCTCTGCCCAAAAGCATCCTCAAGAAACAACTAATCTCGGAGTTCGATATGGGTCAGTTTGCGAACCTCGCTCACGCAGCTGGGCCGGAAGGCATCACCCTATATAAAAGTGCCTGCCGTATGTGTCATGGTGGCTGCGGTGTGATCGTACATGTGAATGAGGGAAGAATCACCAAGATAGAGGGTGATCCTGACAATCCGATGAACAAGGGCAAGCTGTGCCCAATGGGAGCGGCAAGCCTGGAGCAAATATACAATCCTCGGCGGCTCAAGTATCCGATGCGCCGGCTGGGGAAAAGGGGCGAAGGCAGGTGGCAGCGCATCTCCTGGGATCAGGCCTATGACGAGATGGTGGCCAAAATCCGGAAAGCCACCGACAACGATGGCGCAGAATCGATTTGGGTGGGCACGGGCACAGGCCGTCACCATTTTCCCTATGTGTCACGCTTCGCCAACGCCATCGGCACACCTAACTGGGGTGAACCGGGTACCGCACAGTGTTTCCGCCCGCGTGTCCATGGCAGCATCATTACCATGGGGCAGTTGCCCATATGTACTTATACCAATGACATTTTTCCGGATCTGATCCTGTTCTGGGGTCACAATCCTATCTATTCGGGTCCCGACGGTGAATTGGGTTTTGGCGTGAGGGAGGCTCTCGCCCGCAAGCCAAAAATCATTGTTATCGATCCGCGGAAAACCACACTCGCCCGGCGTGCCGATGTATGGTTGCAGCTGCGCCCGGGTACCGACGATGCACTGGCTCTCGCCATGCTCAACGTGATCGTCGAGGAAGGTCTCGAAGACAGGCCATTCGTTGACCAGTGGTGCCATGGCTATGAAGAGCTGGCGCAGCGGGTCAAGACCTATACTCCGGAATGGGCCGAACCGATCACCTGGTGTTCTGCTGGCGATATCCGGGTGGCCGCCCGGCTTTATGCCCAGATCAAGCCGTCCATGCTGGAATGGGGCTGCGCCATCGAGCATACGCCTGCCTGCTTTCAGACCGTGCGCGCACTGCTGTGCCTGCCGTCTATCACCGGTAACATTGACCAGCCGGGAAGCTGGTCATTCGGCATGTTGCCCCTGCCACCGTTTCCACAGCTATTCGACAAAATGCCAGCCGAGCAACAGAGAAAACGTCTGGGCTTCGATGATTTCAAGGTCCTGAGCGGCGAACTGGCACAACTGCCCTCTGCCCACGTTCCTACCATATTCAAAGCCATCCGCAGCGGGGTGCCCTACCCCGTCCGCAGCGGGTTCATCTTCGGCAACAACGCCCTTGCCACCTATGGTGACGCCAAGACGGTCTATGAGACTCTGATGGCACTCGACTATCTGGTTGTAGCGGAGCTATATATGACGCCAACGGCCGAACTGGCCGACCTGGTCTTGCCGGTCGCCAGCTGGGCCGAGGTCGACGCCCTGCCAGCGGTGCCTTTTTACGGTCAGAACGTTATCCTGGCGCAGCAGAAAACCATCCAATATGGCGAATGCGTCCAGGATGAAGAGATCATGGCAGAGCTTTGCCGCCGCCTGGACACCGAGTTTGGACAGGAACCCCCGCAGCAAGTCTATGACGACATGCTCCGGGCCAAGTTGGATTTCGGTTGGCAGGAACTCAAGGCAATGGGTTTTTATCAGCCCGCGTTTAAATGGCGCAAGTATGAGGAGAACGGCTTTCAGACACCGACGGGAAAGATCGAGCTTTATTCCACCCGCCTTAAGGAGATGGGCTACGACCCACTGCCCTCGTTTGAGGAACCGCCGGAAAGCCCCTGCAGCACGCCCGAGTTGGCCGCAGAGTATCCGCTGATCCTTATCACCGGCGCTCGCATCCCTCTTTTTTTTCAGTCAGAGTACCGGCAAATACCAAGGCTGCGGAAAGGACAGCCGGAACCTGAGTGTGAACTGCATCCCGATACGGCAACCGCTCTCGGTGTCCAGGCCGGTGACTGGGTCTCCGTTGAAACCAAACGGGGCAAGTGTCGGCAAAGGGTCAAGATTTTCTCGGGTATCGATCCCAGGGTTGTTCACGCCCAACACGGCTGGTGGTTTCCTGAGGAAGAAGATTCTCCCGACCATGGCATCTGGAGGTCCAATGCGAATGCGCTGACCAGTATGGCTCCACCCTATTGCTCGGCCATGGGCACCTACCAGTTACGCGCACTTTTATGCAAAGTGGTCAAGCTGGACGACTCCGACGAACCCTGGTCCCCGCCGCTGGCAACAACATACAACAGCAACGTTGCCGAAGTGCAGGAGTGGGCCAAACAGCAAGCAGAGCACGGCAAAGAAGACAATAAACGCCAGCAAGAGGTCGATATTAATCATGCCCGTGCCGGGTGCTAGCGACCGGCAAAGGATAGTTGTATGCTTCGCCACTGTGAAAAATATACCAGCAGCGCAGCAAATGGAGAAAACCATAGCTTACCCCTCCTCTGTATGGTCTTCTACTCGCGGTCAAATCATTCACGGTAGCCAGCAACGACATCGGTGATGCTAAGATGTTGGCCACAGTACTGATCACACCGGTTCACGAACAGAATTAACCACGGAACTCAACGGTTCATCCATGCCAACCTACGATTATCACTGCCGGGCCAACCAGCAGGTGATTGAAGTCAGCCACCGCATGAGCGAAGTACTGCACTCCTGGGGCGAGTTATGTGAGCGCGCCGCTATCGCGCCCGGGTCAACACCACTCGACAGTCCCATCAAGAGGTTGGTAAACGGCGGCAACGTAGTCCAACGCGGAGCCCTGAACAACCCCGAAGCACCCCCTTGTGCTGTTACCGGTAACTGTTGCGGTGGTGGCGGCTGTGGGTTCACCTGATGGCATTACCTTGCCCCTATCGCGACGGCGTGATCTTGCTCTACTCCAGATTCTAGTTCGGCGTCTACGGAATCTTCTCCAATCAAAAAACCCCGCACCGACGGGGCTTTCTTCTTCTTATATAGATGCTAATGCGCTATACGCATTAAAGGGCAGAGGATTCGGTGAAGCGGTTACGTCGCTACAAGCCGATTAGAAATAGTCAGTAACGGGATATGTCCACTGGCTCTGGAAACAATTTACGGGCTATCGGATGCAGGCCGCAAGTTTAGTCTTCCTAAGATCAAAAACATCATATAAAGTAGTGTTTTATGGTGTAAATCACAATCCTGATCAGTAGAGGAAGACTGCCATGACGCTGTGGAAGAACTATCTGGACCAAAATCGTGAGCGCTTTGTCTCTGATCTCCTGGAATTCGTTCGTATTCCCTCAGTCTCGGCCTCAGCTGACTATGTTAAAGATGTGGAGCGGGCTGCGGCGTGGGTTTGCACCCGACTGGATCAGGCTGGGGCCGAGAATATGGCTGTTCTGCCGACTGGCGGGCATCCTGTGGTCTATGCCGATTGGTTGAACGCAGGCCCGGACAAGCCCACAGTACTTCTCTACGGGCATTTGGACGTCCAGCCGGCCGAGCCACTCGAGCTTTGGGAGAGCCCACCTTTTGAACCCGAAATTCGGGATGGCTGTGTTTATGGTCGCGGTGCGTCGGATGATAAAGGCGGGATGCTGGCGCCAATCCTGGCCTTCGAAGCCCACAAAGCGGCAACGGATACAGTACCAGTAAATGTCAAGTTTCTTTTCGAAGGGCAGGAGGAAATCGGTTCCCCGCAACTGCCCGCCTTTGTCGCAGAACACCGGGAAATGCTGGCATGTGACATGATTTTTTCTGCTGATGGCCTTCAGTGGGCCGAGGATGAACCGAACATCATTGTCGGTCTAAAGGGACTGATGGGTCTTGAGATCACGGTAACCGGCGCTTCCGCCGACCAACATTCCGGACTTCACGGTGGAGCCATCGCCAATCCCATTCAAGCCCTAAGTCATATCATTGCCTCTCTGAAAGGACTGGATGGTCGTATTCAGGTGGCCGGTTTTTATGACGATGTTGTTCCGCTTTCCGAGGAAGAGCGTGCACAAATCGCCCGCGTGCCATTTGACGAGACGGTCTACACGAAAGAACTTGGTGTTCCGGGTCTCTTCGGAGAACAAGGCTATTCGACATGGGAGCGTTTATGGGCGCGGCCGACACTGGAGTTGAACGGAATATCGGGCGGGTATCAAGGCAAAGGCTCGAAAACCGTGCTTCCGTCCACCGCTAGTGGAAAAATTACCTGCCGACTGGTGGCAAATCAGAAACCCGAGAAGATCTATGATCTGATTTGTGAACATATAGCAAAGAACACCCCGACTGGTGTTCGAGTGTCGATTGAGCAGCTTGAGGGTAGAGCAGATCCCTATCTGATGCCGAAAGAACATGACGCAAACCAGGTTGCGCATGAAGTGTTGTCGGAAGTATACGGAGTAGAGCCTTATGTCACACGACTTGGTGGTTCCATCCCACTGATGTCAGTCTTTCTAAGCGAGCTTGGTATCTACGCAACTACACTTGGATTTTCGCTTGGAGATGAGAATCTGCACGCTCCCAATGAGTTTATTCGGTTGAAAAATTTTGAACGGGGTCAGCAGGTGTATGGCCTACTTTTGGAAAGACTAGGGGAGATGTCGGTCAAGGGGCACTAATGCTTTTATAGCGTCGTGTGACTCTACGGATGTCTCTGTCCCACCCCCGGTAACTGGTCCAGTTTGATTGTTGGTGCATGGCCGGCCTTTGGTCGATCTGAATGATGGTTGCTGGAAGCTTCGGATCGCTCCACTCATAGCAGCGATTGGTCTCTAGTGACCAGGGGTTCCTTTTTGATCCCTGAGATCATCGTGGAATGTAGTTTGGATTGATCTAGTCTTGGTGTGCTGAAAACGTGCTGGAACTGGGGTCCATTCCAGTCCTCTCCAGTCCATTCAGGTCCATTTTGCGTGGAGTCGGAGCCTGTTATTTAAGCGATTTTGGACTGTTAGTTGGAAGGCCTCTGTCTTCACACGGCAGGGGTCACTGGTTCAAATCCAGCCGCGCTCACCATTTACTACTGTTAATTCAAAGGTCTACAGGGGTCAGTTCTGACCGCATCCCGTAGGCAGTGCTCATTGGCACACTCATGGCACAGTGAGGCAGTAGAAATGGCCCCAATCCGTAAAAGAAATGGACGCTATCACGTCCAGATCAG
>PVBE011664018.1_pt1 | contig 12113 bp, 17 predicted proteins | sample 1631181 | NCBI WGS metagenome assembly PVBE01 (sample SAMN08397723, study PRJNA350692) | Marine metagenome, whole genome shotgun sequencing project. | isolation source: water | place: Pacific Ocean | collected 2012-04 | reverse complement strand
CTTTCTGGCAGGTCATCTGATAGAAGTTGGGATACGAAACTCCATGATCTTGGAGTTGCGAATGATCTACTTGATCCTCTTGGATCAAAATCGTATAAATCTTGTTTTGCGAATGTGCAATAACCGACTACGTCTGCATGGATTTTTTGATCCGTCGCCCATTGTAGCCAGTCATCGTAGTCCACTCTCAATTCGATGTGAACAAATCTGTTTGCCAAAGGAGCAGGCATTCTATAAGTGACACCTTTGTCATTGTCTCTGTTACCAGCCGCAACAATTGACACGCCTTCTGGTAGGTGATACTGGCCTACTCTTCTGTTTAATATAAGTTGATAAGCCGCCGCCTGTACAGCCGGAGCCGCCGAGTTTAACTCGTCTAAGAACACGATTGCGTTAGACTTGGGATCAGTTGGCAATTCTGCCGGACTTGCCCATACCATGTTGTTCTCTTTTGAATTGTAATAAGGAATACCTTTGATATCTGTTGGTTCCCATAAAGGAAGTCTTATATCAATAACTTCTCTTTTCTCTGAATCTGCAATTTGTTTTACGATATCGGATTTACCAATACCTGGTGCACCCCACATCATTATAGGTCTTTGTAATTTGATACAATGTGTTAATGCTGATTTGGCCTCGTTTGGTGAAACCGTTCTGTTTTGACTGCCTACTGCCGCCTCTTTGTTTTTGTTTGCTCTTGCCATTTTGTACACTCCTCGTTAAAATGTTTATAATACCATTATAGCAGGAATGTGTTATACGTCAACCTGGTAAAAACGTCTAAAAAGTCGCTATTTTACTGACTTTTTTGCTCGTCCATCTTGCTCATAGCACGTGCCAAGCCGTATTTTGTGATATCTCCGGCAAAAAGCATGAGTTGTAATGCCATTTTTTCCATGGTTACTATGATCTGCTTCTTGTCAACAAAGTAAGGACAGTCAACAAATTCGTCTAACCATAGGTATGTTTGTGGAGTGAATATGACCTTTGCAGGAAACTTTATGGTGTATGTTTTAAGATCTAGTTTTTCCAGCATCTCCAGACCCGGTTTGGTAAGCCTAAGCGATCTAGCCTGGTAACTTTCCCTTACATTTTGCCACCAGGTATAATAGTTTGTTTTGACACTTTCCTCATGGATGGGTTGTTCCAATAGTTCTAGAAAGGTTCGTGTGTAGACTGTCTTGCGATCCATACTGCTATTTAATTGGTGGAATTATCTTTTAAACTTTTCGCCGGTCTTTAATAGGTACACGCCAAACTTGTCAGTGTTGTGTTGGGAGTTTAACTTCTTGGCCAAATTCTCTGCGTGACCTGGGTTGGAGAATGACACTTTTTTGTATTTTGGTCCAGGATAGTTGGCCACAAGGCTTGAAGATTTCAAATTGATTGGCTTGCCATCATAGAACACTGCCCAGATGCCCTCGGCCGCTAGTACCTCGTCCATTTTGAAGGTAGTCTTATTGCTGTGTTGGAGTAACACTGTGGGTTTTGGTCTGCTCATAATTTATAACTGTATTTACCAAAATATGCATGAGCAGGTTGTAATCGGTACAATCTATAGGATTAAAAATGTATTCGTTGCTGACTTATGAAACTATTTTTTTTCTGAAAAGTTGCCACCATCCATTTCTATGTCAATGGTCTGTGCTTCTCTGGCAGTCTTCAGTGCTTCGATGATCTCTTCTTGGATTGTGACCATTCTAGTCATGACTTGTGTGAGGCTGTCCGCCAGTTGGTCCGCCTCTTTGGCGGGAATGACAATCTGTCTTTCACCCTTTTGTCTTAGGGTTCTGATCCTACCTATTAGATCTTCAATTGGTCTTGTTTGTATCTTGGAATTCTTTGACTGCATTGTTTAATACCTGTTGCATTTCTATTTTTGTTTTCATTGGTCCTTTAAATTCATATCTTGACAGTGTTATCATTTTTGGGCAATAAGCCTTTCGCCAACCTTTTTCAAAACATATGATATAGTAACCTGCACAAAACTGACTTTTACTCTTTGGTGTTTTGGTGTATACCGGTAACTGCTTTTGCACATCAAACATTGGGTTGTAAGGGTGTTGGCTACAAGGATATCCATGTACATCAAAGTTGTCCTGTTGTACTTCTTGTTCCGGTAACTTTACATTAGACTCTTCAAAAATATTGAATCCAAACTTTGTGAACAGGCTCTCCTGTGTGTGGAACACTTGCCTCTTATCTTGTTTGCTGAGAAAGATCCAACCGTTGTCTTGCTGTTTAGAAAGGGTTCCTAACTTTTGGCCGTTTTGCTCGACTATCCAAAACCTGTCCTTCACTAGGGTCTTTGCTCTTACTGTCATGATACTAACCTCGCATTAAAAGGCTCAACATACAGTTGCGCCTGCTCACTAATTCTATTTAAATCATACTTGCCACAGAACCTCATGAATCTGATTCCAACTTGGTCTATACTTTTGTTCTCTGATTTGGCCTGTGCAATAGTTTGGTCTAATTCTTCTATAATTGCTTCTGGTTGTGCATGTAGATCTACTAACAATCTATTTCTCTCATAGTCTTCCATTACTCTATGTTCGTTCCCATCATGATCAACCCATTTAGATAACATAAGATTATTCCATGTGTAGCCTTTTTCATTCCTATCAGCGAATGCTTCTTGTAATCCTATTTTATTTTTTGTTCCTTTTGTTCGCACTCCAGGATAAGCACTGAAAATATTATCACTTGGATCGCCTCTCATGGCTTTCTCAAACACTATCCATTCAGTGTCGGGTGCTGGTTTTGGTGCTTTTAATTTTTTATCTATTACAGGTTTGCCTTTACTATCAAACCATCCTTCATGTGTAAGTGTTATTTCTGCAACGCCATTATACTGTTTTACATTATTTGCAACCAACTGATTTAGATCTTTGTCTGTGCTAATAATGACATGATTTTTATCTTGATGTTTGTCAATCCAACGTGCAATTAAATCATCTGCTTCTGTTCTTGCGTTTCTAAGCACAGTTGCATTAGTTTTGGTCTTAATAAAATCACAAAAATCGTCATAGCACTCCCAAAAAACCTCATTTTCCTCTTTTTCTTTCTCGGTCATTGCATCGGCCATCTCTTTTCTATTTCTTTTGTATGGTGCGTAATGATCCTTACGCCATGATCTACCTTCTAAACAGAACACAACATGGGTACCATTAAAATCTTGCCATGCTTTTTTGATTGAATTCATCATGATATGTATAGCCATGCCAACTTTCTCAGATGTGTCTCCTCTGATCACGTGTCTTGCACGGAAAAAAGTGTTTGCTGTGTCAACAAGTATGTGTGTCAAATTAACCCCACCAGTTTTGTGTAAACTTGGGAAGTCTCTTCTTGATAGGTGTCCAAATGGCCGCTTCTGCTCTGCCTATAACTTTAGGTCTTGGAACTAACCAACCAATCAGTACACCAAGTAAAAAATATCCCATTACGATACCTCAGTTTTGCCGTCGTCTCTTCTGTTGATCTGTACGTATCCAGATCCAGTCACGTCGATGCCTTGTTCATTTCCGATCGTTCTACAAAGTGTTTGGAACCATCTGTCAACAATTTCTTCTTCTGACTGTCCTTCATATCCAGATTGTTTTAACATATTCACAAACTCGTCATTCCAATCAAGTTCAAAGAAACCGTTTCTAGGATTTTCTGGATTAACGTTTAAGTTTAATACTTTAACCATCGGCTCTTCACTTTTCTTAGATGATTTTGTGTTCTTCTTCTTAATCGTTGTCTTTGCTGTTTTTTTAACTTTCATAATGTTATTATACCTTATTTTTATCTTTACGTCTACTATTATGTTCCAATAGCATTACCAAATAGATACACATGAACTCTTGCCGCTACATTGTAGCCTTTTTTGAATGCCTTCTCCGCTACTTTACCAGCACCTGACACTTGCTCTTCTTCCCTAGCACCTGTTGGCATAACCCATACTGGCCATTTGACACCAGCGTCTCTAAACTTGTCTATGGTTAACTCCATCTCTTCCCATTCCCTGTCGCTTTCGCCAACAACAAATTTAAGTTGTCCAGTGCTTCTTAGTTTATAGTATTCAGCAACATTGTCAGGCTTGATTGCTTTTTGTGTTTTTTCTCCTGATACTGTAAAAAGTTTTGGACTGACACTAAAAAATATTTCGGTATTGCAGTTCTTTACCCAATCCTTAAATGGTTCCTTCAATATTTGTGTACCGTTTGTTTCAAACGTCATTGAGCCTGGAAGATTATTTTGTTTTTCTAGTTCTTTGTATATTCCAAGCACTGCGGCCTGTCCTGTAATCATTAAAGGCTCTCCACCTGTAAAACACAGATGTTGATTTTGTTTGGACACCGGATGCAAAAATTTGCCTTCCGGATTTGAATCGTTTTTCAGTATATCAACAATTTTGTTTGCTAATACTGTTGGAGTTTCATGTCCCATTAGCCCTTTAAATTTTTTTGCCCAGGTATAAGAACTATCACAACCTTTTTCCCACACTGGTAAGTCTTCAACTCTTTTTACACTTGATACGTCAAAGTCTTCAAATGGCAATTCATATGTCTCCGGATTGGTTGGATCTTTCTGTCCAAAGCCATTGCACTGTAAATTACACAAGAAAAATCTTAACCATGCAGTTGGTACACCAGTATAGTGCCCTTCACCTTGTATGCTGTGGAATATTTCTGAATAATGATATTTTCTCTCTACTTCCATGTATATATTATATTTACTTTACCGTGATTTGTCAATTTGTGTCTTAACATGATAAGGATTTTTTATATTTTTATACCATGGTAATCTCGGATTCATGTGTTTAAGGTAACTTGGATATGTGTCTATAAATTCATTTATCTGTGCTGTGTCATTAAACCAATTTGTTCCATATGGAAACAACAATGAGTCATGCTCCTTTTCAAGTTCGGTCTCTATGTAAGCCTGCTCTATTATGTCTAGATTACCACACTCAATTTTATTTTTAGATTTGATTGCTTTTAGGACAGTGTGTGCTCTATCCTTCGTCTGCACCACAGGTGTTGCTTGGATTTTTTCAACCACGTTGTTAATTACAACATCTTCTATCTCGAGATCCAAATTGAATCTATCTGAAACTTTAAGTAACTCGTCTTTCAATGTTTTTACATCTAACATATTGTATACAGGAAACTTATAATGTTCTTTTTGTGACATTAAATTTTCCATGGCATTCCACCAATGATGCATTGACGAATCGTGGAACTGTATTTTTAGTAGTTCTTTCGCTACAATTTTGTTGGCAGGCATCGTGCCAAATGAATCTTGGACAAATGCAGTGTCTTGCCTAGACACTATTTGTTTGTACCTTGTTTCTTCTGTTTCCATGCCTGGTGTCCTATAGAATGCACATCGCTCTGTCCATACCAAATCTTTTTTATCATAGGTGACTATAATTTTATCTGCTGTGTTATCAATTATGTCTTCCCATCCTTCTAACCCCAACTGGTGTCCTAATTTGAACCTATCGTTGTACAAGGTCTTATCAAATTCGTCTACCCTGTTATTGCTCACCCAAGGCGAGTCCACATCCTTGAAAAGACAGTCTTTACTGAAACGGTCTAGCATCCAACGAATGCAGGTGCCCCACAATCCAGGTGAGAAAATTACTTGTATTTTGTTCTTGTTTTCCATAAATCTGGTTCTATATTCTTTGTTGCCTTTACTACCTCATCAATAGAGAATGATTTTTGTGTACTTGCCTTTACTTTATTTAGGTCGTCTGGCCAGTCACGATACAGTGCGTGTTGTATGTTGTCACTTACAAACTTGTTAAAACTTACGTGTGATCTTTCCATTTCTCCCTGCCTTGGCACCACCCTACCAAACGCATCGTCTAGTTGTGCAAGACCAGTAAATTCCATCATGATATGCCATTCCGGAAGATCTTGTATTGACCTGAAACCTAATTTGCATCTTGTTATACGGAAACTTTGCATTTTGTTTTCGTCTACAAGTCTTTGCAAAAAATTACGCATATTGTTGGCAAAGTCTACATCATTGATGCCTTGCTTTTTATCTGCCCAAATGTGATATATGTCAGCCAAAATAGTCCTCCATTATTCCTTCTCTATACAAATCTTGTGTGATGCAGTGTATACCTCCATCCCAAAAGTACCTATGCCTAAAATTACAAATTATTGGTTCGACTTTGTGTTTTTTAAAGTGTTCAAATACTTCTTTGTTGTAATTGTTACATATTATTGTGCTTTCGTCAATTGATAACATATTAACATCAAATACAGTTTCTTCAACATAACCAACCCAATCATTTAACCAAGTATTGACAAATTCTATAAGTTGGTCGTTATGTTCTTCTCCTTTTAACCACCATCTTCCGCCAACTTTGTGTTTTATGTCTAGGAAGGGCGAGACTTTGTCCCAACTTTGATCAGGCAAATAGAGGACGTCCCATTTAGGAAATTGTTGTTCATAATTTTGTATTTCATGCAGAGAAACTATACAACCAGGCTTAACCACACAGAAGACTGCATCACTGTGGTGACCTCTGTTTGAAATATGTACTCGAAATCCTTGTGACTTCCATATGCTTGAATATTTTTCTGTAAGGCTTACAGGAGTGTCAGGTTCTATATCCCAATATAGGTCCTTTCCAACTCTACAAATTGAGGCAGTATTGATACAACCATTAGTGGGTACAATCTCCAGGTCTTTTCTTTCAATTTGTTTTAAGACATCAGAATAACCAGGACTGCCTTTAGACACAGCATATATTTTTTCACCTATCACAGCAAAAAAATCTCTTGGAGTAACAGGCGGTTTACTGATGTTTTTCAAACTTTCAAATTTGTCCATGTCTAAAAAACTTCTATAGGTCTTTACTCCTGCATGTTTAAGAATTTTTTCTAGTGCTTGATAGTCTTCTTCTGTTTCCTCGGCTATCTTCTTCAAGGGATCCATTATTTTGTCGTTTTTGTAAATGTCAAGATCTGAAAACCATTCTGTCCTAAAACCAGAACCCAACCAGCAGTGTTTCAAAGGATGGAAAGTTGCATATCCTTTAACAGGAATCATTACTTCTTTTTCTTATCTAATCTTACAACCTTGCCGTCTGTGTCTTTTAAATGTCCAACTGATTCTCTTTGGATGTCGTTGTGTGAGAAGTTTGCCCAATAAAGTTCAAAGGCAACACCATCTTCTAAACCCTCGAATGTGTGATACAATCCTGGTTTGACAGCAGTAAAATCTCCCGGATTCAATATAGTTTCATCAACTAGATCGTAGTCCTTTTGCCACGTACGAATTTTCATCTTGCCTGACATGACGTAGAAACCATTCCATTTATATTCGTGTTTGTGTTTGCTACAGACACCGCCTGCCTTGTAATCTATTCTGTGAAATTCAAGCGAACTGTTTGCTAGAATAAGTTCTGTTTCTCCCCAAATTTTTCCTGCTTTCATCATATCTATATTTTACAATTAATGTAATGCTCCTGTCAATTGAATTATTTTTTCCGCTACTATTTTATTCCCTTCACTGTTCATGTGATTTATATCGCCTGGAAATTGCTTCCAAATATCACTGAAATTCACTGGCACAATTTCTTTTGCTATCTCATGGAAAGTAAGTTGAACTGAATTTGGAATTTTACTTAATTGAGAAACCAATAACTTGTACATGTCCAATTGGTATTCAAAATCATAGTAATTTTTCCAATACTCGTTTACCACCGACATGTCTTTGTTATTTTTGCTGTGGTAGTCAATGTCGGCTAATAAAAAATCACAGTTTGGTCTCACAGGATTGTGTATGTGTACAGGGTGTTTTGGCGTGTGTATTCTCCATGGACTTGTATGGCAAACCAATACTAAATCAAATTTGTCTGCTGGTATTGATTGTTTATAGATCTTGTACTCACCAACCCCTTTCTCGCTTCTGTTTTCTATGTCCATGCCCAGTAAACCAGGCCATCCATTGTTGTCTGCTGAGAAACTGTCTCCTATGATAAGTGTCTTCATGAAACTATTTAGATGGATTGTCAATGGGGGAAAATTTATTCCCCCATTAATTTTAAAAAATTACAAATAAGAACAACGAGGCTATAGCAATTATTACCGCTGTTACACCTGCGATTGTGTATATTGTGTTATCCATAATTTATTTTTTCTTGCCTATAATCTGTAATCTGTTTAATAGGATACCATATGCTGGTAAGAATACTATTAGACCAACTACAATTTTAGTCAGTGTGTTGTTTTGTGCAACAACGTGCCAGTTTGCACCGATCCATGATAGGTTGCCTTCAGCATCTAACGATCCTGCAAACGCAACGTAAAAGAATGAATAGGTATCAATTATGTTTGCCGCAATAGTTGAGATTGCCGGTGCCGCCCACCATGCCTTTGACTTCTCTCTGATTGCTTGGAAAACATATACATCAAGCATAGTACCAATTGCATAAGCAGTACCACTTGCAAATCCAACTCTGTATGCGTGTGGATCGCCAAGTGCTAACAATACTAAAACAGATGCAACGATTGCCGGAATGATTGCCATTGCAACAACGGCCCTTCCTGCTTCTTTGCCAACTAACCTAACTGTCAAGTCAGTTGCTACTACAACAATCGGAAATGTAAACGCCGCCGCCGCTAATGGAAACGATCCAAAAAATGGAAGTTCCGCGCCGGGAAATAAATCAAATCTGATTGTGACTAGATAGTTAGATAAGGCAATTACTGCCGTATGTAAAATTACTAGATTTCTAACAAGTGTTTTGTCTACACCTGCCATTAGTGATTTAAACATTAAATCCTCCTTAAGGTTTTATTAATGTTCTTTATTTTAACAGTTTAGGGTAATTGTGTCAATACAACCTTGTGTTTAATTTCGTATACCAGTAACGCCCAGTGTGTGCCTGTCGTATGTTGATGTGTTGGCTGTGGCGTGTGGCATGTACCATGGAAATTCAATTACCGAAAACTTTTTCCAATTAGTAACTGACTCTGTGCCCAACATCCATACCTGTCCAAATTTCCATTCACTTGCGAACACTGTGAACCTGGCCATTTGGTTGGGATCAAAGTCAATAGGACATCGATTGATGAATGGATTATTACTATCCACGTGTGGTGCTACAAAATTGCCTGGTCTCTGTATGTTGTAGATAACTTCAACGTATTTTAAATCTAGTTCATCTTCTAACATTTTTTTAAGACTGCCTATGTCTTTGATGCCGTGTTGTTCTAGTTTTGATTCTTCATAGACAGGATGATCTAGGTTGCCATCTAGTGAGAAACTGCCTTTAAACTGTTCGGCAACAATGTCTTGGTTTTCGTTTAGATGTTTTTGAATATCAGGCAGTTCTTTTTTCCAGTTAAAGCACGGCCAGTTTTCTTTCAAGTGTTGTTTGTAGTGTATCCTGCTGACATTTGCAAATTTGTCTGGATCATTTACAGAGTCCTTCCAACTGATTGGCATTTTCTATTTGTCCCACTCCTCCCATGGGAACACGATCCATGCAGGTGCTTCTTCTTTGTTTATTTCGTAGCCATGATAGTCAACTTTTACTTCTGATGGTTTGTTGTTGATCAATGCGGCAAAGCGTATTCTCTCATCGTGTTTGCCAAAGTTGTCTAATATGTATTGGAATGTGGCTCCGGAATCATTTATATCGTCAATAATCAAAATCTTCTTTTGAAAAGCAAAGGCTTTTTCCAGTACTGTGAGATTTGGTTTGGTGCTATGATCTCTCAATCTAATATCTAATACTTCATGTGCGGTGTTCAATCTATGAGAAAGGTATACACCAGGAATACATCCACCTCGATTTATACCTAGTATGATGTTTGGCATCCAATTTGAATGCACCATCTTATCCTCTATCTGTATCAATGCGTTACGCATCTGTCCAGTTGTAAAATAACTTTTTTTAACATCCTCTGACATGTGTTAATTTTACACTTTTTTCTGTAAATTTACAAGTGGAATAATTTTTTTGTAGTCGGTGTTTCTTATTTTGTCAAAATCTTGAAGACGTTTGACACATTTCTCAGTTAATACCAAATCTTGCTCTAGGTATTTTTGTGTTGCTTTCCTGACATAATTAATAAATTCTCTATTTTTTCCTTTGTAATCTTTTGTTTGTTCGAGAAACTCTAACTTGGCTGTTTTGGAAAGTGCAGATAAATGGTAACTGTCGGGTGTTGTAAGCATGATTGGATTTATAGGAATATCCATGGTATCAAAGTATTTCGTCATAGGAACGATTGAATGATAACTTATGGCCTGCACCACGTGATTAACACCTAATTTTAGATTCTTAATGTTTTTATTTTTCAATATTTTGAAATTGAGGCTTAGATCAGTCCATGTGTGTCCACTTCTGATGTAGTCTAACGTACTCCATATGCCTTCGCAAGAAACAGAGATCCAGACTTCTTTAAATTTTTTGAATATTTCGAAGAGTCGATTGTTTACAACAGTCAAATTTGTTGTAAAATGTAAAACACATTTACTTTTTTGCTTATCAGGAATATCGTCAATTACTTTTTCTAGCCATGGTATAATAAAAGGTTCTCCGCCTGTCATCTTAATGTGTATAGATTGCGGTAGATACTGCTCACACCATTCTACAAAGTCCTGTCGTCTAGGCCAATTAAACTTTTCTTGCTTAAGGTTTCTTTCATTCTCCGGCAAGTGAGATTTCAGTCCAGGATTAAGATTGAGTTCTGCAAGTAATTGACTACTGATGCCTGGTGAACACATTAGGCATTTCAAGTTGCAAAGGTTTCCGAGATTAAGTTCAAAACTCTGTATTTTTGAAATGTCAGGTTTTTCTACTTGTTTTGCTATCGAGTGATTAGAAAATAATCCAAATGTCCGATTCTGCATTAGGCGTAGCGAATCACCTTTCTTTTCTTCGTCCTTCCAGCAGGATTCACATTCTTTGCTTTTTATTCCGCTTATAAGATCTTTTCTTATTTGGTTCAAATAAGCCGAATCAAAATATTGATCGATTTGATCATAGTTGTAGTTTGAAGTTGTCTGTGTTTTGCAACATGGTGATAGTGTTCCAAGAGGATTCACTGTAAGACTGAACCACGGTGCCACGCAGAAGGTATTTTTATTAACAGGCATTTCAGTTTATTTAAAATATACCGAAATATGTAACGTAGTATCTGAATGCTCCTGATACTAACATTGCAAGTAGTATCGTGTTTAAAACTATTAGTGCTCTGTCGTGCCATCTGAAGCCAACCCAAAGCCACCCTGATGTACCTATTATACTGAACACCACGTCATAAATTTTTGGAATTTCTGCTACAGATCTGCAAAGTACAGCACAACATACAAAGAATACAGATATCCATTTTACATACCAAGTTGCGTCGTGTAATGGAGTAACTTTCTTTACAGTGCTAAGGCTGTCTTCAAGTGTTTCGATTTTGTCTTCTAACTCTTCTATTCTATTTTGTGTATTGCTCATAAACCTTATTAATTACATTGTTGGTAGTAACAAAACTTGCACACTTAGGCATGTCTTTTAATCTTCTAGCACCTATGTATGTACAGGCACTTCTAACTCCACCTAAAATATCTTCTACTGTTTCATTAACAGGTCCTCTGTCGGGTAAAGTTACTAGTCTGCCCTCGTTGCCTCTGTATCCATCTTTTCTTTTGCCGTGTACTTCTCTTGCACGATCTGAACTCATTCCATAACATTCTCTTTTGCCGTCTTTTACTTCTACTTCTGATTCATCGTGTCCTGCCAACATACCACCTATCATGACCATATGTGCACCACCACCTAATGCTTTTGCAATATCTCCTGGTTGTGTGCAACCACCATCTGCCATTATGTGTCCATCAACACCATTAGCCGCATCTGCACAATCTAGTATTGCTGAAAATTGTGGAACACCTACACCAGCCATTGTTCTTGTTGTACAAACACTACCTGGTCCTATTCCTATTTTAACTACGTCAGCACCGTTAATAATTAATTCCTCAGTCATCTCAGGTGTTACTACGTTACCTGCTATAATAACTTTGTCTGGATATTCTTCTCTAACTTTTTGAACAAAGCCAAGCATGTTTTGATGATATGCGTTAGCAACATCTATTGTAAT
>PVBE010871238.1_pt1 | contig 12113 bp, 12 predicted proteins | sample 1631181 | NCBI WGS metagenome assembly PVBE01 (sample SAMN08397723, study PRJNA350692) | Marine metagenome, whole genome shotgun sequencing project. | isolation source: water | place: Pacific Ocean | collected 2012-04 | reverse complement strand
GCGTCCCGCCATTGCTGCCAATCACACCCAGAGCCAGGGGATGATCATCAGCCAGCGCGCCTTTACCGCTAACGGTTGTCGCAACCGCAAGGTTAAACCGCTCTGCCATCTGAGCGAGACTCTTTTCAGCACGGCAACTGACCACAGCACCGCCGCATATCGCCAAAGGGCGTCTTGCCCCGGCCAGCAACTCCATCGCCTTTTCAACGGCGCTCGGATCAGGTCCTGCTGGCCATGCGGGAAAGCGTCCAAATTCTGGCTGGGCCCAGATATCCCCGGGCGCTATCTCAGCCCTTTGCATATCGATCGGAAACCCCAGGTGTGCCGCACCAGGCCGACCAGTGGTAGCGGCCCTGAAGGCTGCACGCACCAGCGGCGCCAAGCGATCAGGGTGATCGATCACCGCATTGAACTGTGTCAATGGTGCAAACAGGCGTTCCTGGCTGAGTTCGGTCAGCGGGTAATGTCCACGAGAGGTAACCGAAACGTCCGATGTGATGGAAACCACCGCGACCGAAGACTCGTTGGCCTCGACCACACCCGGCAGAATATAGGTAGCACCGCCGCCGCTTGGCCCTTCACACACTCCCACCCGGCCGCTGACCCGGGCATAGCCATCGGCCATGTAGGCCGCTGCACGTTCATCGCGGGTCAGAACATGAGTAATGCCATGATCGAGACGATGAAAGGCGTCATAAAACGGAAGCGTGGTGTCGCCACACAGGCCAAAGACATATTCAACCTGATGTGCCTGTAGCATTCTCACCATTGCCTCGGCACCGCTTAGGGCAGTATCAGGTTGGGATGTTTGTGCGCTCATTACACCTCCATGACCGGCCTTATCCGGTGATTACAATAACCTAGCACTCTAAACCAGGATACCACCCACCACTACGCCAGATACCGGGAGTAATCATTATGAACCACCGTCCAGTGACCTCTGCGCAAGGGGGGAAAACGGTCTACGGCTCAACCGTGGGAATGCTGATGCTTGACACTGTCTTCCCACGGATTCCGGGAGATTTTGGCAACGCAGTAACCTGGCCCTTTCCTGTGCTGTATCGCGTTGTTCGCGGGGCTTCGCCGGACCGAGTCGTTCGTCATCGCGCCGAAGGTCTGCTTGATGCCTTTATTGATACCGGTAAAGCCCTGGTCGCAGATGGGGCCGATGGCCTGAGTACAACCTGTGGTTTTCTGTCATTGTTTCAGGAGGAGTTGACCCGGGCAGTGAACGTTCCGGTGGCAAGTTCCTCGCTGATGCAGGTGCCATTGGTACAAAAATTGCTACCCCCTGATCAGCAGGTGGGGGTGATCACTATTTCTCGTGAAAGTCTCACCGCGGAACACCTGCTTGCAGCCGGGGCGCCCCAAGATACCCCCATGGTGGGTACCGAGAACGGAAGAGAGTTCACTCGTGTGATTCTCGAGGATGAAAAAAAGATGGATGTAGATGCCTGCCGCCAGGACCTGCTCGACGCAGGGGCGGAACTGGTTCGAGAGCATCCACAGGTCGGCGCGATTGTGCTGGAATGCACTAACATGGGTCCGCACGCCGCGGATCTTCGTCAGTTACTCGGCTTGCCGGTATTCAGCATTATTACTTTCGTCAGCTGGTTTCAGTCTGGCCTGCTGCCGCGACGCTTCAGCGGCATCACCGACGACCCACGCTGAACGCTAGAGTGCCTGGATAACGCTTTCTTTACTGCATCCCGCACATACCCATTGCGCCACCCTTAGGCGTCAAATCCCTGCGGCAGTATTCAGCGAGGCTCAGGCCGCGATCCACTCACCCCGCCATCGCCCTGCTTCCCACAAGAAGCGGGCACGCCGATGGCCTTCAACCCTCAAGAACAGCCAGTCAAACTGGTCGATCTCACAGGCCAGCACCACGAAGTGTTCCTCGCCCGTTGCACGGTCCACCGGGGCATTGATATCCAGGTCTGCTTCCGTACAGGTCTCGCCGGGCGCAAGCGGTGTACGGTAACACTGGGCGCTGCGCCAGGCGCCGTCTTGCCAGCGCTGTCTCGCGAGTTCATCGCCCTGATGCGTCCAGGCATTGCCGTAAGCACGCAGTTGAATCTTGGCGTCTCGATCATAAAAGTGCCAGGAAAACCTGGAGTCTTCGGTAAGCTGAATGACTTTGGGTGAACGGCTATCGGTGTGACAACTAAGGATCCGCGTGTCGGGGTCTGCAGAGCGCAGCACTACCGTGCGCAACTGCGCAATGCCCTCACCCACATTGGCCAGGGTCGGCGTATGCCAGGCATGGTGCCGATCGTGTGCCGCCGTGGCGAGAGACAGCCACTGATCACTTGCGATCTGATCCAGATTGGAAATCTCAGGTGTAACGGGGTGCGTCATGTCGAGACAGACTCTGCAAAGAACTGACTGTTAATGTAGCACTGCGCCGGTGTCCCGGCATTGACACCCCGACAGCAACGTCTGATCCATAATGCCGCAGCAACAAGCTGCAAGCCCTGGCCAAGCCACCATGTCCAAACACGATCTACCCCAGAAGATCTGCCCATCGTGCCACCGACCGTTTCGCTGGCGAAAAAAATGGCAACGCTGCTGGGATGAAGTACGCTTTTGCTCCAAACGATGCAAGCGCGAGTCGCCATGAACGAAAAGCCTTCTGCACTCATTCGCACACTGACCTTTGCCGGCGTGATCCCCTTTGTCATGGCGCCGATGATGAAGGTCGGTTGGATTGCACTGCCCGGTATCGCACCCGACACTTGGCTATGGGGTTATGCCGTCGTCATCGGCGCCTTTATGGCCGGAGCGCAGTGGGGCAGTGCACTTTCGCGTCCCGATGCAGCGTCACTTACGGGGAGCAACCTTTTTGCGCTGGCCGTTTTTGCCCTGGCGCTGTGGGGTCGTACCCCAGCGGGCGTACTGGCACTTGCAGTGCTATTCGCCGCCCAGTTGCTGCTCGATCACCGCCAGCACAGGCTCGGGCTGATCAGCGCTGGCTACTGGCAGCTTCGCTGCACGATCACGCCGTTGGTGTGCACCGCGCTGGTGATTTACGCGTGGGTCGCGAGCTGAACCCAAGATACGATCTAATTGCCAAGTGTTTCTCTGGCGCGGCGAACCTCCGACATGAAACTGTGCAACTTGACCTCGTCGAGTTGGTCATTCGTGCGCACCCCGGTGCAAAGATCCACGCCATAGGGACGAACCTGGGTAATTGCCTCGTAGACGTTGGTACTTTTCAAGCCCCCTGCGAGATAAACCGGCAACTCCGTCTGCGCAACAAAACGAGCGCTGATGCTCCAATCGTGTGTGTTGCCGGTACCGCCGAACTGGGGGGTTGCCCCCGAGGTGCGTCCTGAATCCAAAAGAAAGGCGTGCACAAAGGGCGTGTACCGCGTGGCAAGTGTCAGCGCGCCTTCGTCTTCAATATGGATGACCTGTACCCGACGCACCTGTGGCACTGCCTCAATGAGCGCTGGATATTCTTCGGGATCAATATGCCGGACGATCTGGACCGTACTTGCCGGGCAGACCGCAAGTTCGTTCGCAATATCTGCCGCACATTCACCGCTGGTCAGTAAAAAGGTATCCAGGCCAGTGGGCGCTTCCCGGGCAATCTTGGCAGCCGCCTGTGCACCAATGACACCGGGGCCAGATGGCATATCGCCTACCAGTCCGACGGCGCTCGCCCCCAATCGGGCAGCAAGGCGGGCTTCGTCGATCGACGCCATGCAGCATACTTTTACATGTGCCTGAAGGTCGGTCATTGGTGTGCAGTCCCGGCCAGCACCCCCGGAAGCACTTCGTTGAGATCGCCCAACAGTACTGCGTCGGCTATGTCATCCATTGCGGTAGGTGCTCCATTGACAATCACGATCCTGGCGCCTGTCTCCTTGGCGATGGGCACCAGTCCCGCCACGGGGTACACGGACAGCGTCGAACCCACAGCCAGTAACAGGTCACAGTCTCGGGCGGCCTGTTCAGCGCGGGCAAGGTCGCGCGCAACCAGCGACTGACCAAAGGAAATGGTCGCCGATTTCAAGATGCCGCCACAGTCGGGGCAGTCGGGATCTTCTTCGCCCGCGGCAAGACGCTTTAACACCTCCTGCATCGGCACGCGATAGGTGCACCCAAGACAGGCGACTTCTCGAATCGTCCCGTGGATTTCGATCACCCGCTCGCGCGAACTGCCGGCTAGTTGGTGCAGGCCGTCAATATTCTGAGTGACCAGCGTATCGAGCCGCCCAGTCTGCTCGAAGCGAGCCAGAATCTCGTGCCCCAATCCAGGGCGCGCCTTCCAAACGGGCGAATCCCGGCGCGACAACCAGGCCTTTCTTCGGATATTCGAATCCGCCAGGTAATAGCGGATATCCGAGAGTTTTTCAGCGTCGGGGTCGCGGGTCCAGATGCCCTGCGGACCCCGAAAGTCAGGAATACCGGACGCGGTGGAAAGCCCCGCGCCGGTCAACACCAAAATCCGCTGCGCCGTGCCGAGCCAGCCCTGTGCGGCTTCCAGCCGTAATGTTGGAGTATCGGATTCAATCATGGGTTCAGAGGAAGATTCACAACACGCGCGCAGGCATTATGGCTTCAACATTAACTCAGCGTCGATCATCTGAAAACTCCTGTCTCAATGAGCAGATTGTTGATTAGAAATGAATTTTTCGTGATGGCCCGTAAAATCCGGTTGTCTGATAAAGTGGGCTTTCCACCATCGTAAGGAGGTAAATCATGTATTTCCGCGTCACAACTTATGGATTTGATGCAGCCCGGTTTGACGAGTTTCTGACCCTGGCTGACACGTTTCGCGATGAACTCAAGGCGATTAACGGTCTTGAGACCGTTCACTCCTGCGTCGTCGAGGAAGGTCAGGGAATGATCATCTCGCGCTATGCAAGCGAAGCTGCTGCTGAAGCTGCACAGCCATCGATCCAGGCCATCATGGGGCGGATGGCGCCGTTTTTGACGTCCATGCCGGAGGTCACCGCCGGCGAAGCCATCTGGGAAATGTAAAACGCGCAAGGCAGACCTCACGCTTCGTTGACACTGTCCGGAGCATACTGCGCGCGTTGTATCCTCCTCCTAAATATTGACCCCGGCCTTTACCGGGGTCTTTTTTATCTAAAAAATTCCTCCGTCAAGGCCCGCCGCCAGCGCCATGCCGAGTGCATGGCAATCATCCACGAAGTCCTCCCGCCACTCGCCATGGCAAATCATCGGTTCCTGTACGGCCCGCCACCCAAGACCAGACGCGATGGACTCGATCGCGCGACGGGTACCAGTGCCGTCAAGCTTGGCACGGATATAAAGCGCGTAAGGCAGGCCGCGGGTGCCGTCCAGACAGGGGTAATACACGCGGTCAAAAAAGTCTTTGAGCGCCCCACTCATATATCCAAGATTTTCGGTCGTGCCCAGCACCAGTGCCTTTGCGGCGAGCACATCATCCGCGTTTGCTTCAAACGGGGTTCTCACCACAAGCTTTACGCAATCCGCGTCAGCCGATACGGCGCCGGCTTCAACTGCGTCGCGCAACCTTTGGGTATTGTCAGATGGCACATGGGCCACAATCAGCAGCGTTCGGGTCTCGATCATTCGAACATTGTCGATGCCACTGCCGCGACCGGCAAGAGGCAGGTCAGTCAGGACTGAATAATATGTATTTACTGAAAGAAAGTCCCGGGAAGACCCGGGACTAATACCGAGGAGGAAGGAGGATTACAACTAGACTTTCATGTTAGCAAAACGCCTACCAATTTTCACCCCTAGATACCAAAAATTCCTTTTATTTTTAATAAGTTCCGTTGATCCGAACTAAGCCGACACACATCAAATAGTTAACAATAAAACCTCTAATTCACTTGAGTTTAGTGGGATTTATTCCTCAACAACGATGGCAGCAAAACACTTTTTTGCGAGGCTCATCACCCCTGAAATGACCGAACAAAACCCCGACCGCCTTCCGGGCCTCGGCCTAACTGCGCCGCAACACTCAGCCAAAGGCTGGAGCCACTTCCCGACAGAAAAGTTTCAGAGAACTTTTCTGTCTTTCCCGGTCAAGGCCGTAACTGGCGTTGTAGATAAAGTCATCAACCCCGATCGCCTGGTACTGCTCGAGTTTGGCTAGCACTTCATCAGGCGTACCAAACATCAGATTCTTCTGGAGTTCTTCGCGGTTGAAGCGATCCTCTCCGACAATGGTCGAAAGATCGACCTGCTCAGGAAAGCCCTCTTTGACGTCAGCAATGTTCTTGAAGAGGTTCTCGAAACGGGCCGTTTTGGAGATAAAGGCATCAAGATAAGGATCCACCTCCGACGCCTTTTCATAAACGGCCGTCTGGCGCATGGTTGCAAAGACCGGACGGGGCATACCAGGATTATTTTTTAGCGCAGTCTCAAAGTTCTCCTTGTAAAGCTCGACCTCGGAAAAAGGCCGGGCCAGCGCCCAGGACATGATGTTGCAATGGTTTTTGATGGCAAACTCAAAGGTCACCGGTGCCCGAGCCGCAATCCAGACCGGAGGAGTAGATGCCTGGATGGGCTTGGGCACAGACGTCATGCGAGAAAACTGCCAGTACTCCCCCTCATGGGTATAGTCCCCTTCCCACAAGGCCCGCACCGCGGGCAGCAACTCCTGTGTATACAAGTGGGCGTCCTGTTGTTTGAGACCGGGCTTCATTCTGTCCATCTCCCATTGATAGGCTCCGGAACCTAACCCAAGATCCAGTCGGCCATCGCTATAGACATCCAAAAGCGCAGCCTGACCGGCCACCCGCACCGGGTGCGCATACGGCGACACCACAACGGCGGTTCCCAGGCGGATTCGGGAGGTATGTGCAGCAAGCCAAGTCAGGATCTGGAAGGCATCCGGCGCAATCGTCATCTCGATACCGTGATGCTCCGCTGCCCAGACAATATGAAAGCCTGCGTCCTCAGCTATCTGCACCATCTCGGTCACGTGGCGCGCCACTTCCGAATAAGAAGACGAAGCATCCATACGCTCCATGTTGATAACCAAATGAAATTTCAAACCGATTCCTCCAGGAAAAATCCGTTAAGTTTTTCAGCCACCAGGCCGGGCGCCTCGACCAGCAGACTGTGACGAAGTCCGGACAGGATCTCCATCCTTGATCCGGGAATCTGCGAATGCATCAGTGCTGCCATCCGGGGATTGGATCCCGGATCCTCTTCACCCGTCATGACCAGTGTGGGTGCGCTGATCCTGTGTAACTCATCAGCGAGATCGCTGGTGTTAAACACTTTAAATGCCTCCAGGTAACCGCTCTGACGACCAACCTTGCGTAACAGGGCGATTCGCTTTTCGACCAACTCCGGATGCCTGTCCCGAAAGTCCGGTGAAAACCACCGCTCCAACGATGCCTCGATGTTGACTTCGTAATGGCCCTCACGGATGTTCTCAAGACGCTGCGCCACTTTGGCTTTTTCTTCCGCTGTGCGCCCCGCAACCGCGCTCACGATCGCAAGGCGCTCGAGTTTATCCGGGTGATCGATTGCAAAACGCTGCGCGACGAGCCCGCCTATTGAAAAACCGGCGAGATGGATTCGGGAAATCTCATAGCGCTTCAGCACTTCAAGAAGGTCAGCCACAAAATCGTCGAGCGTCCATGGGCCTTCGGGTGAACCACTCTCACCGTGTCCCCGAAGATCGTAACGAATTACCTGAAACCGCTGGCGCAATACATCCGATACTGGATCCCACAAAGCGCAGGCTCCGGATAATCCATGGATCAACACTACGGTCTGATAATTCTTCTCCGAGGCTTCACACGCAAGAATCTCGCTATAGATTTTCGTCGAATCTTTCACTTATTCAGTTTTTCAACCGCAAATGGATAACCCGGCTTGTGGGACCACGGTTATTTGAGCTTTACGACAAAGGCATCCTGTTTTTGACCAGAATAATCCACCACCACATTCTTGAGTCTTGAGAAATCCCGGATCGAGGCAAAACCGTTGTGCTTGCCGTACCCGCTGTCCTTGAAGCCACCCATGGGCGACATCATTGCTGCACTGCGGAAAGTGTTGACCCACACTGTCCCCGAATCGATAGCATCCACACAGCGCATCGCGCGATCAAGATCACGCGTCCATAACCCTGCACTCAGGCCAAAGCGCGTATCGTTTGCCTGTGCAATGACTTCGGCCTCGCTGGAAAAAGGAATCACTCCGGCCACGGGGCCAAAGATCTCTTCCTGGCAAAAGCGCATGTCATTGCGGGCATTCGCAAAGAGCGTGGGCGCAAAATAAAAACCGTCGCCGTAGGGACTGCCTTCAAGGCGGTTTCCACCACAGACAAGCTGCGCACCTTCTTCTTCGGCAGAACGCACAAATTCCTCGACTTTCCCAAGCTGATCTCGGGTTGCAAGCGGACCCATCTGCGTTGCCGGTTCCTCGGGGTGGCCTACCACCACGTCAAGCGCACTGGCCTTCAGTTGCTCAAGCGTTTTTTCATAAATACTTTCTTCGACAAAGATCCGGCTGCCGGCGACACAGGTCTGCCCGCCCGAAGCAAAGACTCCCGCCACCGCACCATTGACCGCGCGATCGAGATCCGCATCGGCAAAGATGATGTGCGGGGACTTACCGCCAAGCTCAAGATTGGCCTGGGTCAGACAGTCTCCAACGCTGGCCGCGATCCGCCGGCCCGTATCGCTGCCACCGGTAAACGCCACTTTGGAAACCCCGCTGTGACTGATCAGACTCTGGCCGGCGCCAGCACCCGCGCCCGTCACCACATTAAAGACCCCATCAGGAAAGCCCGCAGCTTTGATGAGTTCAGCAAAGGCAATAGTGCTGGCAGAGGTGTGCTCGGAAGGCTTCGCAACAACCGTGTTCCCCACAGCGAGGCAAGGTGCCAGAGAGACACTCAAAATATTGAGCGGTGAATTGAAGGGCGTAATGATCGCCACCACGCCCAGGGGTTCGTGACGAGTGAAGTTCAGCACCTTGGGCTTGTTGACCGGGATCGTGCTGCCCTCAATCTTGTCCGCCATGTCGGCAAAGTACCGGTAATAGTCATGCAGGTAGGAGATCTGCGCGGTGGTCTCCCTCAAGATCTTGCCGTTGTCCCGCGCCTCAAGCAGCGCCAGTTCTGGCGCGTGCTCCTTGATAAGCGCCGCCAGGTTGAAGATCAGCCCCGCGCGCTGGGTCTGTGTGATGTCGCCCCACTCGGGGACTTGAAGCGCTGCCTGGGCCGCCGCGACCGCCTGATCTATCTCGGCTGGCGTGCAATCAGTGATGCGGTACCACTCTCGCCCTGTCGCGGGTTCAAGACTTGGCAATTGCGCTCCCGAACCCGCATCAAGCCACTCACCATTGATAAAGATGGGTAACCCTTGCCCGTGCACTGACTTAATATCGAATTTCATTGTGGTGTCACTTTAGCCTTAAAATATTGTATACAATCAATAAATAAAAGGGCAAACCGGTAAGTCACGGGTCTGCCCATGGTTCACCTGAGTTTGCTCATGCCAAACGATGGTAGCGAACCCAGACACTCTCGCGAGAAGCCAATCTACCGACCCTGCCACAAAGATCTTCGAGAAACGCTTTGCGACTGATTGGTGACCTCATCGCGAAGTGAGTCGATTTACACTCCTGGCTCGCGGCGTTGCGGCCTCAAACCAGCGTGAAGCCAGTTAACCAACGTTACGCAATCAAAGACCGGCAAACCTAATTCGCTTGAGATATCGGCTGAGAACGGAGCCAAATTAGTACACTCCAATACGATGGCGCCGAGATCAGGATACTCAGCCTGAAACTCCCGCGCTGCAACAAGAGCCTCCTCGCGCAAGGTGTCGAATGAGATCGACACATCGCCATCGTTGATCCACCGCACAAATTCCGAGTTCTGTGGCATACCTTTGACCGGCGTATCTTGGGGTACATCTACCGCCTCAAGGTAAGGACCTTGAAGAACGCTACCGTTGTAGGTCATTACACCGACGCGTTTCTTTGTGCCGATGATCGTCTGGGCGAACGGAACTTGCAGTAAGCTTGAAGACGCAACGGGGACGCCACAGTGGTCCGCGAGTTCATTTTGGTATATCGAGAGGAAGCCACAGGTAGTAGTAATCCCGCTCACACCCTCTGCGACCAGCTCTTTCGCTGCGACTTTAAATGGTTCCAGCAGACTGGCATTATGCAGATCTGTCATTTTCGACGGTATCGCATCCTCTACGATCTTGTAGCTCACGGGGAATTCCCAAGTAGCCGCGTTTCCAATGTCCCCAAGGTAGCGGGTGAAATAGGTCCGCACCATCAGAATGCCGATAGCAACACCATAGTAAATCCGCCGGTTATCACCGCCAATTTCATGATCAGACATGGTGTAACTCCTCGACTTGTTGTATTGCTTTTTCCTACTGCGTTACCGTTAACTATGAACCACTAACTTTCTGATCTAACTGTATCCCAGTCGCCAGGCTTCCGGGGTCTCTCGGATGCCTTATGCGATACCATCTGAATAGACGCGAGCGATCAGTCAGGCGGCTCTTCCACAAATGAAGTTGACAGGATCGCCTCTTTTGCCGCCTTTAGATGTTGATGGGTGATTTCCCTCGCTCCTTTCCTATCCCGTCGAATCAGCGCGTCTGTTAACGCTTTGAACTCTGCAAGAGATTTCTTGCGACGGCTCTGTGCAAGCAGAGATCGTCCCCGGAGATAGAAAATTCGCTCAATTAAGTTTGACAATGCGCGCTCAAGCTCAACGTTCTTACAACCGGCATAGATAACACTATAGTAATTAACTTTCGCTCTTCGAACGACAGTCATATCCTGATGAAATATGTTGTCCTTCAGATAACTGAACGCTACTGATAGGTCCTTAAGATCGCTATCAGTAGCTCTCAGAGCGAAAAGCTCGGCTGCCTGACTCTCGACTACCTCGCGAAGCTCATAAAGGTCCTGTACCTGTTTCTTAGTTAAATTAGTAACCCGGTAACCCCGATAGGGCTCACGCTGAACTAGGCCCTTTTCATCAAGACTTGCTAGCGCCTCTCTCAGCGCTGACCGGCTTACTCCGGTTGTCTGGGTGAGCTCCCGCTCGATCAACTTTGCTCCAGGCTGTATGTTCCCATCCAGGATCGCCTCGCGTATCCATTGATAGGCCGACTCAACAAGTGTTTCCTTTTTTGAGTCAGGCACCTGATTCACCAGTGATCACTTGACGTGTCTGAAGTCGACTCGCGCCAGCCGCCATTGAGTTGAATCAGCAGTATGCGATCGCGTACGGCGTGAAGATTAAAACTCATTGCTTCTCTCTCAATTCCCAGAGCGTTACTTTAACAAGGCCCTCAAGCAGCGTGGCGCACGGCCACGTTGAGTAAAAAACATCAATCGCCCCGCCGCCCGGCAGCGCCTGCCAACTGATGCGCCACAAGCTGTGCATAAAGGCCGCCTTGGGCCAGCAGTTCGTCATGCGTACCGCTCTCGATCACCCGACCCTGATCGAGCGCGATGATCTTGTCGGCACCGCGCACCGTGGACAGCCGGTGCGCGATCACCAGCGTCGTGCGGTCAGACATGAGTTCTTCCAGCGCCTGGCGCACCGCCTGCTCGTTGACCGCATCAAGGTGCGATGTTGCCTCATCGAGAATCAGGATCGGGGCATCTTTGAGGAACGCCCGGGCGATCGCAACGCGCTGGCGTTGCCCCCCGGAAAGCCGCATCCCCCGTTCGCCGACCATGGTCTCGAGTCCCTCAGGAAGTCCGGCTACCAGGTCACTCAGCGATGCCCGCTCAAGTGTCGCGGCAAGCTCTGCTTCGCTTGCCTCGGGCCGGGCGATCAGAATATTGGCGCGCAGCGTGTCATTGAACAGGAACGTGTCCTGTGCGACCAGCGCGATCTGCCTGCGCAGATCATCCAGTCGATAATCGCGAAGGTCGTGGCCACCCAGCGTAATCGCGCCCTTCTGGGGATCCCAAAAACGCATCAGCAGGTGCGCAATCGTCGTCTTGCCGGCACCAGACGGGCCGACGAGTGCAATGGTTTTGCCGGCCTCGGCATGAAAGGCCGCGGCATCAAGGGCCGGGCGGTTGCCGGTCTCGTACCTAAAATCAACGGCGTTGAGCTCGATCGGTACACCCCCGCCATGACGGTCGATAGCTACCCCGGG
>PVBE012425210.1_pt1 | contig 12114 bp, 10 predicted proteins | sample 1631181 | NCBI WGS metagenome assembly PVBE01 (sample SAMN08397723, study PRJNA350692) | Marine metagenome, whole genome shotgun sequencing project. | isolation source: water | place: Pacific Ocean | collected 2012-04 | reverse complement strand
CGGCAAGGGTTCGGCAAGGGTTCGGCAGGCGGGGCCACTAAGGCGTTCGGCAAGGGTTCGGCACGTTCGGGTCCCGTCCACTAAGGCGTTCGGCAAGGGTTCGGCACGCTCGGCAAAGAATTATTGTTTTTAATTAAAATTTAATAGATTTTAATGAAATTTAATAGTTTTTATGAAACAAAAAACTGCCAAATGTTTATATATTTTAATGAAATTTAATAGTTTTTATGAAAACAAAACTGATAAATTTTGATAGATTTTCGTTAAAAGTGCTCTCCCGAGCGGTCATGGTTGCGTCCGGCGAAAAGAGCGGATCGATTCGGGCTGTCTCATGGCTAAAATCGCGAAAGTTCAGTGTGAGCTGCGCTCTCGGCGCCCCAGGAGTACCCGAGCGGGGACCCCCGGCCAGGAGCTCCTGGGGCTCCAGGGGCCCCGGCCAGGAGCCATCCACAACAAAGCCCCCCCCCAGCCATGGGCATGTGAGCGGGCCGCCACCGCCAAGCTAGCTCATTTCGGGCTGGGCCCTCCCAGCACCCCATGGGATTCTTCAGAGTCTCAAGTTCAGACACCTGGGCGGCTTCTTCGAGGAGAGATTGACAGTGTCGCAGGGCAGGGCTCCCCATGGCCCCTGCATGAGAAAGGAGCCAGACTAGACTATTTCATGTCGCCCTCGGAATGAAATCGTACTCTCTTCGTCGTTTAAGTTCCCAAGGACGTGTGTTGAACACTCCGAGCACCATCAACAGGAAATAGAGACCCATTCTGGAGATCCCTGTCATCGTCATTTGCCATGTGGTGGGTCTATTGCGCTGTGTTGTGGCCAGCCAGTGGCTACAGCACAGATTTGTGATGCTCTACGCTCGCGCCGCCAGGTGCATGGGTGGATGGAATGAGCTGCCGACGACAAGGCTTGTCGCCCATTCTGGTGCTGCGAGCAGTTCTCGTATCGAGCACATCATCGCACCAGACCTGGTATGAGAACTTCATGACTCCATTCTCACATCTTTGAAGATTCTTTGCAGCTCGAGTGAGCTCAAGGGAGGCTGGTGGAGCTTTCGGGAGCCCGCCCCTAGATGTCTTATTCGCACAGCTTTTTTCGTAAGTGTAGAAGTTCCAATGCCCCTTCGATTCTGAAAGGTGTCTGGAGGTTTCCGGAAGCGTTTTGATGTCCCAAGGGACTCCGTCCCCCAAGCTTGCCGGAGCCTGGGGGCCCTCTTGGATTTCTTTCTTACTTCTCTTGATGAATGTAGATCCATAAGCGCTCGTCATTCGTAGGGCCCTCCCTCAATTCGCGAGGGGGTGAGCGGGGGGGCGGACCAGCGGACCTCTAGTGATTTGTAGGGCTCTGCGCTTATCCGTCATATGGATACTCGAATCATGCCATCTCGACATCCATCAATGGTTCAAATTGTTGTCAGAGCACTTCATATTGGAGCCTCCAACGTAGCAGCCGTTGCGCTGTTGCCCCGTGGCGTCCATGCAGCGGCTTCCACTGGCGATCCCTGCGGATGAGACTCCGTGGATGTCGAGCCGCGATGCGCAACGCAGCGCCCTGGCCTTTGCATCTGCGCTGCTGAAGTCCACAGTTGCCGTTGACAGTGGCGACGGAAACAAGTTGGAGATCCGCATGGGGAATGCAGCGGACGGATCACCAATTTGGATTTGCATCGGCCACAAGTACACGAAGACGTGGCCAACATTGGGCTTCCACCACGACTACGAGTCCGAGGCACTGTCCGCTTGGGCCGAGGGGTTGGCGCCGTCAAATTGCCCCAAGTTCTTGGACGAGGACATCAAAGGCGACACCAACAGATTGAGCCGTGAAGTCAGCTCCACGACCTACACTCTGCTGGAGCACTACCTGTCGCAAGGGTACCAGGTCTGGAAATGCTCTCTGCCTGGTGGCGCCATGGTGGGCGCCCTCTGGACGGCTGTGGCGGCCTCTGGAGGCGTCTGTGACGCTTTTGGCGTTGCCTTCGACGTGCAAACGCGGGAGCGAGCAGCACGAGCGGCATTGTCTCTCGCCATCGCCAATCCCGAGACGCACAAGCCCAGCGACGAATGGCAACAGCTTTTGATGGCTTGTGGCTTCTCCGAGAACGAGGTGACCAACTGGGCCGCCGGGGCTTCGGGCTCTGGAGCGCCGGCGCAGCCAGAGCCGCAGCCAGAGCCATCAGGAGCACCGACGGCAATCCACGAGGACGACGGCCAGGAGTATGTGCAGCCAGCACCGGCAGTACCAGCCCCTGTGGCCCAGGCGAAGGGCACGTACATCAACAAGGCTACTTCGCAGCGTGCGCCTGGGCTGTCACGTGCAGTGCCAGGGCCATCACAGGCGCCAGCAGTGCCAAATGTGCAAGGGCACCCAGTTCCGCCGACGCCAAAGAGAGGAGGCAAAGGAGGAAGAGGAACATTGTTCCCTGTCTCCCAGGCTCCGCCGCGTAAAAATGTGGTTCCGCTGGTTCGGACGGACCCGTCCTTCAACGACTCCTGGGACGAAGACAACGATGTCAACAAGGTGGAGGTCAAGGATCCAGAGCTGGCTCCAGAGCCAGAAGAGCCGGACAACGGCGAAGAGGTGCGCTTGGGCACTGGCAAGCCCTGCAAGCCCTCAAGTGAATTTGACAGGTGGGTGAAGGCACTGAATGCACGGGCGGATGCAAGGGCGAAGTTCGCGAAAGACTCGAGCGACGGCGGCGGCAACGGCGATGACGGCGAAGATGATGACAACAAGCTCACGCCACGGGCCCTGCGTGACCAAGGCATGGGCATGGGCGGCAAGGGCACCGAGGGCAAGCGCAGCAAGGACCAGGGCCAAGCCACCGCTGGCTCCGGCACGAGACAGGTAGTCAGCCATACACATCGCCGCTGCGTCAACAAGGACAAGGGCAATGGTGGCACTGGCAAGCCCTACAAGAGTGGCCACGTCATCGGAAAGGCCCCACCAGTGCCCAAAGTGGTAATCTCCATCGACAAGAAGGGCGGCAAGAAGGGCGGCGGCAAGAAGGGCGGCAACCGCCCTTGGAGGACATCTTGAGGACAGCGACACCTTGGAGGACATCTGGAATTGAGAAGCCTCTTCGTCGTGCTTGGGCAAAAGACCCGAGACCCGAACTTGTCGAGGTTTTCTAGGCAGAGAGCTCGCGTGCTGCGTGCTCTGTTGCTGTAGCAGCTTCTCCCGAAGCCTCTTGGAAGGCTAATCGCTGTGCTGCTTCGCGTAAACTTGTGGCTGGTGGAGGTTGAGCCTTCATGCTTCATGAACAAAAATATGACCAAGTGCACGCGCATGAACGCCTCTCTAAGTAACTTGTGCTGCGAAACAACAGCACAACAGCAGTGTCGGACTTCACTAGGTAAACAACCCTCAGCCAATGGCCGCCATCCATATACACATATGAGTGACATGTCCTATGTGGTTGTTCAAGTTGCAGCGTCGGCCGCATGGATGCTGAGGGATGCATCCGCTTGTGGCCGAGGGCCTCGCTCGTCTGCAGCAGTATTGTCGGCGAATACAGCGCCGTCTGCGCCGCAAGAGATGCGCATGAAGTCCTCCAAGCGTCGCAGAGAAGATGGGTCACGTTCACAGACTGCACAAAAAAGAGCACGGCGCTTTGTGCCTGATGTAGTGCAGCCAGAATTACACCTCAAGATGCCATCCTTTGCTGCGCCCACCATGGAGCGATTTCGAGAAGACAAGCCGGAGCGCGACGAAAGTGACGGAGAACCAGACGGCCATCGGTTTCGACACCGTCGCGATCTATTTTCCGCGACGTCCATGTACATGACGCGTTTGGAGAAGAACATTGCCGGCCAAGATTTCCCCAGCACTTTCATTGACAGCATGGACGAAGGTGTGTCGCTGGAGTCGCAGATGTCTGGGTTGGGTGCAGCGGAGCTGGCAGGCCAATGCATTAATGGCGCCGTTCGCAAGCGTCATCGGCGCACATGTGCACCCCAAACAAGGGCCCATCGGAAGACACAGGATTGCCCGCAGATTGTGTTCTCCGGTGCAGCCGACATCCTGCAAACAAGGCGCCGTGTGCTGCTCAACCATGGACCTGGAAAGGGCAGTGGGCCCCATTGTGTGTACGGTGATTTCTTGAAAGGATTTCCAAAGGCAGTCATGGCGAAGTTGGCCAAGCTCCACCAACAGTTCGCGATCAAAGCATCTTCGATGATCGCACGGGGCAAGCCAAGGAAGACGGTCTACGAAATGATCGGCCGCAAGTTCTACAAGGCGGCGACCGATGTAGTCTTCGGGTGGCAGGGCGAGTGGCCAGATGAAGGCGATTGTTTTCGACACAAGCGACGGTGCAAGTTTAACAAGCCTGGGAAGCGCCGGAAAAACCATGTGAACGTCACAGGACGTCTCTGCTTTGGTTGGAGCAGCGTTGGCCAAACTGCAGTCAAAACCAAGATGAGGAAACTGCAGTGCTTCCAAACGGCCGCATTGTTGTTGCTGTGGCAAAAAGGATCCTCGACGAGGATGAGAAGGAGCAAGAGACGCCATCCACCAAGTGCGCTGTTGTGGAATGTACTCCGGGGTTTGATGAACAGCACAGCTTGAAGCCCATGCTCAGCAGCGGGAAGTTTGACATGACGACTTTTCGCATTTGTCCCAGCAACCTCAAGCGCAAGCAGACACGCATGCGGAAGTATGTCATCCTGAGGCGCTGTTCATATTATTCTGGCTGGCATGACGCCGTCAAGCACGACCCGCAGGCCATGTTCATCAGCTTGTTTGCCATCAAGAGCGACGTTGGCCCTGCACAATACTTCGGCATGCCGGAAGCGATGCTGGAAGAGTGCCGAGAGCGCTCCGCGATGGCATACGGGATGAGTGCTCGCCAGCCAAACGGCAAGGTCTGGTCATCATTTCAGACTTTGAGATCAGGCTGTCGCCGTAGATTGGTTGGCCATGAGACTTGTCTCATGCAATGTGGCCTTGGCCGGGCCAACTTCGTCGCGAATTTGAACCAAAACTCGGAGCACGTGCCTCCTGGCCCACATGTGCCAGCCTTCATTCGCGCAAGTGTGCCTTGGCTCTTTGCGCTGCGACGTGAGGGCGAGCTTCCCGAGATGGCGGAGGTTCAAGGATTTGGACCAATGTTCTTGGCGTCGCATTACGCGTCCCATGAGCACATCCAAAGGCCAGGCGACATTGGCCCTACAAGAGAGCTCCATGACGACAGCCCGGATCTCGAGCAAGAGCCTTGCTTCTTCCGGTGGATTCGCCATAATCAGCTCAAAGATCGTGATCTTCGAATGGGTCTTGGGAATGCAATGGTGGTAGGCATCATTGGGGCGGTCGTTCTCTACGCTTTGGCCTGCAGCGTGCGCCATGAGCGCCATGCCTCTGGATGAGACTGGATCTCACGGTGGTTTATGATTTGCTCTGAGGCTGCCAGTCGTTTGCGCAAACCTTAGTTTTCAGGTCTATCCCGCATCTTTGGACCTGTCGACCGGCACCTTTTGCAGCTGAGCGTTGCTTGTCTCCTTTGACGTGTTGTCGCTTTTCGGATTTCGTCTTGTCAGCATCCGGTGCTGAACGCAGCGCATGCGTTCACTCCAGTGTTCTCGAGCAGCAGATTTTGAGTGCAGCGGGGATGATAACATTTCGCCATAGGACCATGGTTCTTGGGTGCGTCTCTTGGTCCGGGGAAACAAAAAAGCGCCCAAACGAGAAAACCAGAAGTGTTTAGCCACAGGTGTCAGCGTCACAAGCGTCGGAGAATGCTGTGGCATTCTTCAGTCGGAGCAGATTCATCTTAAGCGTCTATATCTCTTACTTATAAATCCTCAGGTCGGGGCTTGATCCCGGAGGACTCAGTAACTCAGAGCTTTCGTTTTGTTGTTAAACACTTGTTGGATCCTTAGAAAGCAGAGGGAACATAGGGATCCCTGGTGACCCTCCGGAGCCCTGAGAACTTCTCGAGAATCTCCCGGGAACTCCCCAAGAGCCTCCTGAGACTCTGCCCTGCCCTGCTTCACCTCCCAGAAACCCTCCAGCAAGGAGCCTCTGAGGCATCCCGATGGTCTCGGACCAAGTCCCTGAGGCGTCACGAGCGCCTGGAGAACCTCGTCGCCAGACATACTCAAAGCGGACAGCCGCCTAGGTGGTACCATACCGGACCGCCGGGCCGCCTGACGAACTCCTGGAGATCCCTACCTTCCAGCTAGATTTTGCCTTGTAAGGAATCTCGTGGAACTCTCAGAAGGCTGCCGGTACAGTACCAGACCGCTGGGCCGCCTTGCCGGTACCCGGTATTAATTCCCTTTGATGTTGTCCCGGCCACACCAATATGCTCGTACCATGTTGTTCCATTTGCGCAAATGCTCAAGACACTTCAAGGTTCAAGGAAGGCAAATCGGCACCCTTTTTGTTCCGCGCATTTGTTGTTGGTCTGCCTCGGATCCGGACTGCCGCAACCTTAACGCGTGTGAATGGAGGCGCCAGCTCCGAAAAAAAGGGGTAGGCCCCGCAAGAAGTCTCATGAGCTCAAAGCTGATGTTCAATCGAACTTCGGCGACAATGAAGACGCAATCAGGATGCTCGCAGGCTTCGCTCTTGATGGTGGCCAAGAGAGCGTTGGCAAGCCAAAAGGCGACAGTGGCCATGAAGGCGAGAGCGCGGCAAAGGGGCGGGGAGGAAAGAAAGAGAAGTCGACCACGAAACGAGCAGAGAGAGCGGTGGTGAGGCACGTTGACGACAAAGGCATGAAGAACTGCGATGGATGCACAGAGCAGAAGCACAAATCCCTGTTCCAAAAATATAGTGGCAAATGCACCGATTGCTACAATAACGACCGGAGCTTCAGCAACCTCAAGGCGTCCCATAATTGCGTCGACTTCTTCAACGAAGAAGAAGCGAAGCATCCGAAGAGAGTGGAAGCACTCAAGAAAAAGTACATTGCGGACGCCACTTTTGAAATACAAGTTAAGATCCGAGACAAGATGACATGATGATGCCTTGCATCATGCTCCTGACAATGTTAACAATATTTCAATCGCTCCGCGGATCCAGCCAGACCGAGTCAATTGGCCAGATGGTTTACGTCATTGTGGTCCTGTGCTATTTGCAAGCAGAAGGATGATGCAGTGCAGGCTCAGAGGGGGGTGTAGGGTGTAGGGGCTGTACAAGAGAGGGTTAGGTGCAGGGGGGGGCAGGAGTGGTGCCGGGGTAGGGCCAGGGCGGGGTGCAGAGGGGGGTGGAGTGCGGGCGCAGAGCGCACAGGTAGGTGCAGAGAGCGGGGCAAGGTAATGTCAGAAGCGATTACCTTTGAAGGAGGCGCAAGGAGGAGGTAACTAAAGTTCTCTTTCCACCAGGAACTTGAGAAACAGGACAGACAAGCCCTTCGGCCCTCGGCCCTTGGCCTGGCTGATTTGCCTGCACAGTCAAACCCCATCCTCCATCTTCCATCCCTGTCAACCTGTCAACTATCGTTTCATTGAAGCCAGTTCGAACTGATCAGGGGATGTTTGATCTTCAGGCGCTGCCTCTTCTTAATGCTATCGATTGTGAGCGTCTGGAGTCTGAGTCAACATCATCGCCATCTACTGTGGCATCGACCGTTGGCGCCATTTTGTGTTGACGGACAGGCCTCTTCGCAGGAGAAAATCAGACACAAACAGTTAAAGAAGCGCTTGAGCTTTCCACTGAGGACAATTTACCAATGCATGATAAAGGAAGAGGGCATGAGCTTGGAAGATGCAGCCCCATTCATGTATGAATACCAATATTTTAAACATGCTGAGTCCGTCAAGGGAGGACTGATGGAAAGGTCAGCTGCTCAAGCCCAGTGGAACAAGTGGCTTGCTGATCCCAGACATCCACGGGGCTATGACGGACCCGAAGGCCAAGTGCGGCTGGCGATCTTTGGATATAAGCAGAAGTTGACGGGCTACAGGAAGATTGCCAAGCAAGCCCGATTAGAGGGCGCCCAGAAAATCGGGAAAGACGAATCTGTCAAGGATATGATGACAAAATTGTCCTTGACCTCTGCTTCATCACTTGGCGATTTTGACATGATGAAGGACGGAATCTCGAAGAACACAGGTCGCAACTCGCTGGAAAATTGGGCGAAAGGAGTGGAAGGTGATTCAGACATTGACATGGACATCGAGGCAAACTTTGATGCCAAGGCCATGCTCGAGGATTTTGACGAGAAGGGGAAGAAGCTCAAGGCATCGGCAAAAAGGAGCGATGGTGTTGATGACGGCGAATCCTCAACAGATGAAGAAGACACGACTGGAAAAGATCCGAAGAAATCTGCCAAAGACGTGTACGCGCCGGACATGGCTGGAAACAAGGCGATTCGTAAATTCAATGATCTATACAACGCCGTCCAGAAGTATTTGCAAGACACCTTGCTGGATGCCAACAGGGAAATGTCGGCAGCACAGGCGTGTCCGGACAAAGGCGGCTTTCAGCGCGAGCTGCTCTCCCTCACTGATAGGATTGAATCTGCATCATTGGTGCTGGCAAACAACGTTTCGAAGCTTCAAGAGCACATCAAGGCCACACAGAAGAAGGCAAAGTCACGAGAGGAGGAGGGGGGCGGCGGCGCTGCTCCCTCCCTTGCCTCCAGAGATCTGACAGCTGCAGCGCAGTCAAGTTCTGTCAAAAATGATCTGATCACGTTGTCGGAGTGGCGCACCTGTTTCCAGGAGACAATGGACACGACGGATGAAGAATCTTACAAGAATTCGTTCAAGAAGATCACAGCAAAGGGGAATGCGTTTTTGGACTTGAAGCTCCAACTCCAAAAGGCCAAACAGGAGTGGAAAGATGCACGACGGCCAAAGAAAGGCGGTGGAACGACGACCACTCCATCAAGTAAGAAGGCCGCGAAAGCAGCGGCGAAGCCAAAAGCAGCAAAGAGGAAGGTGGACTCGCAAGTGCTTTGGGATTCAGAATTGAAAAAGACTCGGAACAAACATAATGTGCCGCAAGTCAAGCAGGATGCTGTGCGAGATGGACCATTGGAGAAGATCAGAGACACTCCCTGGGTGGTCAACATCTTTGACCTCAAGATTCCAGAGAAAGATAAAGATATGTGGAAAAGTGACGTCGACGACTTCATTGACGACAGGAAAGATAGCAGGTACCGAAACACGATCGGCAGGGTTGCCTCCCCTTTGGACGACGAGTTTGTCAAGCTCATCGAGAACGGCATCACAGGCATTTTCCCCAGTGATGCGTTAGTCAAATTCAACCCTTCGGACGACAAGAATTGTTGGCCTGAGTTTATGGAAGCGTCTGCACCCATGCTGTACGCAGTCCAGAAGGGCCGCTCGTCTGTTTTTCTGGATGTATTTGGACAAGCGACTTCACGCTATTGCGTGGCAGGTACGCGCGAGGTGGCCATCTTGGAATACCGGTCATTCTCAGCGTTCGTGTTGGCTAAGATGCGAGCAACCTCCGATACAGAAACAAGAAAGGTATCGGAATTGAAAGTCAGCGAAGTGGTATATTTCGCCCGGTCGTTGTCAGAAGAAGAGCTGCAAGCATACGTTGACAGTGGTGGGCTCTTTTGGCACTTGACGCAGCGCAAGGGCGACTTGCTGACGGTGCCGCCAGGTTGCATCGTCGCTGAACGCATCGCCCTCACGGATGACTTTATTGGATCTCAAGTCTTCCTCAACCATGCTGATGGCCAGACATCTCCCTTCGGAAGCAATCTGAGACCGTTCCTTTGACATGTTGATCGCTGCTTGATCAGGCGATGGCCCATTCCACCGGATCCCTCGAGAGGTTCCTAGATTTTGTCGCTTTTAGTGCCTCAGCTGATTTGCAGGGAGAGGCCTGTCAGAGGTTGGCTGCCGGCTGTTGCAACTTCAGATTGTGATCATAGCCCAAGGCCATGTGGATCCCTGGTTGATCAGGCGGTGGCCCATTCCAAGGACTGCGGCTCCTACCGCTGTACAAGCGGCCCAGCTCTTACTGGACGGCAATGCTCCATGCGCAGAGGATCGATGCGCAGGCCTGAAATGAAACCGTGGAACCCTTTGTAGAGCTCATGAACATCGCGGAATCCCTGTCGCTCACACCTGACATGCCTGCTCCGGAACCGGGTAATCCTGAGACAGACTTGGCAGCTGCCACGGCTGCGGCAACGGAGCTGAGCGAGGCTGGAATAGCAGCTCAGAACCTAGCAGGTTCAGCTGAGGGAGCAAGAGCGGCCATGAATAGCAAGTCCGACCCTCAAACAGACATGCCTGCGGAAGCCGAGGCGACCGCCGAAGCAGCGCCGAAGCGCCAAGAAGAACAGGACAAGGCGAAGGCAGAGGAAGACGCCAGAAAGCGCCAAGAAGACGAGGACAGAAAGAAGGCTGAAGAAGACGCCAGGAAGCGCCAAGAAGAAGAGGACAGAAAGAAGGCAGAGGAAGACGCCAGGAAGCGCCAAGAAGACGAGGACAGAAAGAAGGCTGAGGATGACGCGAGGAAGCGCCAGGAAGATGAGGGCAAGAAGAAGGCTGAGGAAGACGCAAGGAAGCGCCAGGACGCGGAGGACAAGAGGAAGGCTGAGGAAGACGCGGGGAAGCGCCATGAGGACGAGGACAGGAAGAAGCCTGAGGAAGACGCAAGGAAACGCCAAGAAGAGGAGGAGAGGAAGAAGGCGGAGGAAGACGCGAGGAAGCGACAAGAAGACCAGGACAGGAAGAAGGCGGAGGAAGACGCCAGGAAGCGCCAAGAAGACGAGGACAGGAAGAAGGCTGAGGACGATGCGAGGAAACGACAGGAAGACGAGGACAAGAAGAAGGCTGAGGAAGACGCAAGGAAACGACAAGAAGACGAGGACAGAAAGAAGGCAGAGGAAGACGCCAAGAAGCGCCAAGAAGACGAGGATAGAAAGAAGGCAGAGGAAGACGCAAGGAAGCGCCAAGACGAGGAGGACAAGAAGAAGGCTGAGGAAGACGCGAAGAAGCGCCCAGACAAAGAGGACAGGAAGAAGGTTGAGGAAGACGCCAGGAAGGAAGAGGATGACAGGAAGAAGGCGCAAGAAGCGTTGGCCAAGCAGCATGAGGAAGAGTTGGACCGGAAGAAGGCGGAGGAAGACATGAAGAAGGCCAAGGAAGACGCGAGGAAACACCAAGAGGAAGCGGCGGCCCAGAAGCCAAAGGAAGATGAGGACAGGACGGTGGCGCAAGACGAGACAGATCAGAGCCAAAAGAGAGAGGCTGACCGGGCTGAAGAAGGGGCACAGAAGAGGCGCAGGACGAGCGCAGCAGGCAAAGAAGATGAGAACGAGAAGAGGACGAAAGAAGATGAGATGCACAAAAGGCAAGGACTGGAAGCGGCAGCGGAATGGCGCAAGGAGCTTCAAGAGGAGGCGAAGAAGCAACAGAAAGAGGCAGCCCAGACCAGCGCGCAGCAAGACGTCGCAAAGGTCCCTGCACAAGGAGAAGGCGAGCCTGACAGGAAACGACAGAGGCAACGTGCTAAGACACCGCCAAATCAAATTGTTGCTCGAGCTGCCGCTTCGGCCGCCAGCAGCAGGGAAGCTGACGGAACAGAAGAAGAATGAATTGTGAGGTGTGAGGCTCAACAATGTGTCACTGCTGAGACGTTCTTTGATTGCTCGGGCCATCGGAACGGCATCCTACATTTGTTTGTTTGTTCATTTGCATTCTTGGTGCGGCTCAAGTTCTTGCACAACTTGTGATTGATCAACTGTCAGCATCCCTGTGGGCCTTGCGCCTTCGGATCTTACACGCCGTCAATGTTGCCGCGGAGCAGCGCGGTCCAACCGCAGGAGCAGCTATTGTTCGTTAGCCAGGTGTCTTTCGAAACAAAAAATGTGACCCGTCTGGTTGACGCGGATGAACAAATGTGGTCCGCGGACTTTCTCAAACTCCGTCGCACTTTCTCAGACTTTCTCGGGCTTCTCATGCTTTCTGTGAGTTTCTAGGGCTTTCTCATTTTTTCCAAGTTTTTCTATTGCTTTCGTAGACTTCCTCAGGCTTTCTCGAACTGTGGCAGATGTGTGGTGGTGTCCTTCGGGCCACTCGCAATTGTGATTGTGCTGGTCTGTGGTCGTTGCTTGTTGTGTAATTGTTGCTGCAGCCGCTAGCTAGTAGCTAGTGAGGTACTTCCTCGGACTTTCTCAAACT
>PVBE011834623.1_pt1 | contig 12114 bp, 12 predicted proteins | sample 1631181 | NCBI WGS metagenome assembly PVBE01 (sample SAMN08397723, study PRJNA350692) | Marine metagenome, whole genome shotgun sequencing project. | isolation source: water | place: Pacific Ocean | collected 2012-04 | reverse complement strand
GGTGTCGGTGTCGGTGTCGGTGTCGGTGTCGGTGTCGGTGTCCGTGTCCGCGTCCGAATCTCCGCCCGTGCTCGTGATGGTCACCAGGATGAAGTCGACGCAGGTCTGCCCGGCAGAGTCGGTGACAGTCATGGTCACCGTGTGCGGATTGACGCTCAGCGAGTCTGTGGCGAAGGCGACCTCGCCCGAGGAGTCTGCGGTGCTCTCGCCCATCTCCCCGTCCTTGTCGCTCGACCAGGCCACGGTCAGCGTGTCTGGTGAGGCCTCGTCATCCGAGACGGTCCCGGAAAAGACCATGGTGTGTCCCTCTGCACGGGCTGTCCCATCTGGTGGCCCGGTGATCTCACAGGCTGGCGGGGTGTCGGTCTCCTGAACCTCCAAAGAGACCTCGTCCACACCGAGCGTGTTGGACGGATCGCGGACCTCGAGGCGGATCTCGAGCGGGCCCGTATCCACAGTCACCTCGCAGGAGGTACTCCCGTCATCCTCCGGTGTGCTTGCCCCGCAGGTCTCGATGTTGTTGACCATCCACACGACGCTGAGCTTGTCGGCAGTATCGGTCTCATCCGAGACGGATCCCCGGACGGTCAGGGTGGCATCCTCGAGGACCACATCGCCGTCCCCGTGGGAGGTGATGAACGCCACCGGATGGGCGTTGTCGACGCTGAGCTTGTCCTCTGTACCGCAGCCAAGAAGTGCCAGTACCCACCAGATCTGCTTGTGCATCCTCTACCCCTGATTTGAGAGGATTCTACCCAAAGCGGTGCTGGTCTCGGGGGAAGCTGCTCCAGTCAGAGGCGAAGAGAAGGGTTTTTTTGGGCTGCGGCAGCTTTGCCCTGGGCGAGAAGATGACGCAGACTTTCCAAGACGGGTACCAGCGCAAGCACTACCTCGTCGATGAGGTCGAGAAAGAGATCGAGAAGCGACTCGGGGTCAAGTAGCCGGACGCTGCCCGATCAGAAGACGCTGTAGAAGCGCTTCAGATCCGGGTAGAAGTCGGTCAGCAGAAGCACCACTCCGGTCAGCACCAGACCCACGACCAGGGGCATGACCCACCAGGTCTTCGCGCCGCTCATCAAGGAGCGGAGTCCGCCGGTCTTGGGAATCTCGGGTTCGGTCATCGGTGATTCATCCGCATCAGGGGTGCACCCCCTCCTATAATCCTCCCGGCATGTTCGGAACGACCAAGTCAGCTGCGATCACGGGCCTGGTGGCCTTGTGCCTCTGTGTGGTGTGGCTCTTCTTCAATGCGCCCCCCGGGGTGCCCATCTGGGGCGTTGTGGGGAAGGTCCTCGGTGTGGTGCTCGGTGTCAGCGGGCTGGTGTTCATGATCGGGGGCTTTCTGCTCCACCGCACCGAGCCCGACAGATGGCTGCAGACCACTCGCTCCGCGGTGCTGGTGGGCCTCATCCTGGCCGTGGGTCTCTCCATCCGGGCGGGGGGACAGCTGGTGGGTAGCCGGCAGATATCCGTGGACCTGCTGGAGGATGCGCCCAAGCTCGGCCACGGCGCCACGGTGCTCAAGGCCAACCTGCATCATGCCAAGGTCATCACACCCGACAGGCCCCACCATCCCGATGAGATCTACCCGCCGGATCGCATCCACAGCTTCAATCGTCGGCGGATATTCTACGTGAACACTGGCCCCAATGGTCTTCGCGGCAACGGCTACAAGAACCCCAAGCAGGGCACCCGCATTGTCTGCGTCGGAGACAGCATCACCTTTGGCTGGGGCGTCACGGAAAACGATTCCTACCCCGAGCAGCTCGCGCACATCCTGGGTCTGGAGGTCCTCAACGCAGGCATGCCGGCAGCCCCCCCGCTGTTCAATGCCCGCTGGCTGAAGGCACACGCTGAGGAGCTCGATCCGGACATCATCGTCCTGGGCTGGCGGGCCCACTGGATTGACGAGGACACCATCACGGAGTTTCAGACCGCTGTCGAGATGGCTCGGATGGCCGTACCGCGAGCCAAGCTGGTCATTGCCATGCCGCCCCACAGCACCTTTGATCCGCTGCTCGCCTACACCAAGCCCGATGATGCGGAGGTGGTCAGCGCCATGCTCGGGGGGCTGCCTGTGCTGGACCTGACCCCCGCATTCCGGCTGCGCCAGCACACCAGCGGTGTGGTGCTGGCCAAGGAAGGCGGGGTCCAGAAGATGCTGCGCCTGCCGGACCGGGAGGTCGTGGCCCAGGGAGTGGGGGAGGGCGAGCACCTGGCCGGTGAGGTCATCTCAGCCCTGGAGGCCGATGCCACCTTGATAGAGCCCCTGTTCTTTGATGGCGGCCATCCAGACAAGGCGGGCTACCGGCTCTACGCGGAGGAGGTCGCCAAGTTCCTCCTCGAGGAAGGCTGGGTGAGGTCACCATGAGTCGCCCGCTCCTGCCGGTACCCCGGGCTCGAGAGGGCCTCTCAAAGATGACCGTGGGCCTTCAGGTGCTCGCGGCCTTGGTATTGATGTGGCCAGTTCTTCAGCGGATCCAGACCCACGTGCCCGGTAAGTCCGGGCTGGCAGATCTTCCCGGAACGCTGAACCTGCACTGGCTGGTCCATGAGGTGGGCATCAGCGGGGTGACCCACACCCGCATGCTGATGTACCCAAGCACCGTCGATCGAGTGGTGATCGATGGATTCCCGCTGGACGCGCTCCTCTCATGGCCCTTCCTGGCCATCTTCGGCTGGCCCGCAGGATTTACCGTCTTCATCGCGGTGGCCATGGTGGCGCTGGGCTGTGCCACAGCCTGGCTGGCCCAGTGCTGGTGGGGCGATGAGCGAGCCGCCTTCGTGGCTGGGGTGGTCGCACAGGCCAGCCCCTTCCTCACCAGGGAGATGCTCCAGGGTCGGCCTACCCAGCTGGTGGGGGCCATCTTCCTCCCGCTGGGGATCGGGCTGTTGCTGCGGAGCCTCACGCGGGGGTCGGCCCGGGACGCGGGGCTGGGTGGTGGAGCCATTGGACTGGGTGCGCTTTGCTACTGGTACTACGGCGCCTTCTTTGCCATCGCTGTGGGCCTGCTGCTCCTCGTGGCCCGCCTCGATGGAAGGCCGGTGCTCACCACCATCTGGGCCAGCACGCTGGGCTGCTTGATCGTGGCGGGCGTGCCCGCACTGTACGCCTTTCAGGGTCTCGGAGATATGCCCGGTGCGGACATTCGTTCCACAGACACCCTGCTTCACGGCGGTGAGCAGATAAGCCTGGTGCAGCTTCTCGAGCTGAGGGATCTCATCAACGGAATCCGGACCGATGGGGTCCTGGCGCTGCAGTGTGCGGTGATCGTGCTGGTCGGTCTGTGCCTTGTACGTGCGCCCTTGCGTCGTTGGTTGCTTCCCTTGCTGTGGATGGGGGTGGCGCTGCTGCTCGCAGCAGGCCCGCTGCTGGTGTTTCCGACCGGTGGCTCCATGCCTGGGCCCTTTGCGCTGTTCGCGGAGGTGCCCGGCCTGCGCCGCATGTGGTGGCCAGACCGATCCCTGGTCATCATTGGTCCGGCTGTGGCGCTGATGGCGGGAGGGGGTGTGATCTGGGTCGCGGATCGCTTCAGCGATCTGAGGTGGCGCCGGTGGGGCTTGGGCGCGGCGGTGGTCGGGCTCATCTTGTTTGAGGCGCAGTGGGTGGTCGCAAGCCTCCCTGTGCCCAGCGCCTGGGCGGCCCCGACTGTGCGGTCCAATGCGCTTGCGGAAGGTACTGGCCCGGTATTGATCCTTCCCCTGGGGGGCGGAGCGGTGCAGCAGGATGCCCAGATGTTGATCGACCAGATCCATCACGGTCGGCCGCTGGTCAACGGACCGATGCCGCCGGACTCCACCGCTGCACCTGCCGCCTATCTGGACTTCGTCGGCTCCATCGGTATGGACCACTTTGTTCAGTGTGAGACCGCGGGAGGGCGGGTTCCCGAGGTGACTCGTGCGATGGCCTGGACCCACTTCCGGCAGCACGGGATCCGGGAGATCTACCTGGATCGGGAGCTGGCCCGAAAGCTGGTGGTGGGAGGAGAGACCTACCGGTCCTGCGTGCAGATGCTCATCGGCCCAGCCAGTCGGGTGAGCGATCCCTACCTGATCTACGTCGTGCCCTGATCTGGGCCTTCCCAGTCGGATGGGCCATCGACCAGCCACAGCGAAAAGCGCCCGCTGATTACCCGGCACAGGGCATCTGCTGGTGCCTGTCGGAAGGGTAGCTCCAGGGCATCGGGGTCCGTCACCACCAGTGCTGTCGGTGTGGCTACCGGGATGGCAGCATGTTCCACCGCGCGGATGAGTGCCTCCGGTGTCACCCGGGCATCTGTGCAGGAGATGACGGCAGCACCCTCTGGGACCGGGCCGAGGGCAAAGACCTGTTGGTCCGAGAGGCTCGCGAGAACCTGACCGACTTGACCTGGAGCAAAGCGGCGGGGAGGAACCTGCGCCAGCTTCGAGGGGCCCCGCAGGCGTGCTGATGGCGGTGGTCGGGCAGTCACCCACCTCAGAGCTATGCCGAATCCCAGGCCCACTGCTGCGAGCACCACCGCCCATATCCACAGGCCATCCGCTGGAGATCCACTGGGCCCAGGCCCGCCCAGCATGCCGCGGGCGCCCTGCAGGACCACCACGCCGCTCTCCGGGCCGAGCTGGAGTCGAAGCACGGTGTCCTTCTCCGTCTCCGGCAGCACCGCATCTCCCGTCCAGTTCCGATCCCCGGCCTTGAGCTCGAGGTGCACCATGGTGTCGGGGATTGTCACCACAGCGGAGTGCACTCCGTCACCCGGTGTGTGGTCGGGTGCCGTGCCGTCGTCCCGGAAGCGGACCACCTGGCTGGTGCCCTGTGAGCCATCGAGCTTGGCGTGCAGCGGCCCCACGACCTGTCGGAGCGGATCCTGGACGTGGATCTCCACCTCCCGTCCGGTCTGGGCAAGTGCTAGCGTGCAGAGGATCCAGATCATCATGGGTATGCCGCCCTGATCTGCGCATAGCGGGCGTGTCGAGATGTCGGGGTCGTTGCGACCTCAGGTACCTGGAACATCACCAGGTACTCGCCAGCATCGGTGCTCTGACCCAGAGGCTCGCCAAGCACCTGAGTCAGGACGCCGATCACCGCACGTCTGTCCTGATCTGCGTAGAGGTCGGGCCGGACGACAATGGCGCCGAAGCCCATCTCTCCGAGCGCTTGGGGAACGTCCCGCAGCAATGAGCGTTGGTAGACAGCTGCGTTCAGCCAGCGATTCAGCGATCGGGTGCCTGAGCCCACGGTGGTGCCCAGGCACTGGTTGGCCACCGGCCGCCCGTGGGAGGACTGGTTGGCGCAGCCGAGGTTGTTGGTGAGCAGGGACAGATCCGTTCCAAAGGACCCGAACTGGGGTCCCAGCTCGAGGATAGCGCGGTCGCTGGGGGCCAGGGCGTACACCGAGGGAACATCGAGGGGCACTCGTGCGGTTCGAAGCGGTGTGCCCGTGCCGAAGAACACGTCCACCAGGGCGAAGCCCAGGATCGGCAGGCACCAGCGCTTATCCAGACGCTCAGAGAGTCGGGTCATGACCACGGCCGCCAGGATGCCGAGCGCGAGGTGGGCCAGCCAGAGCATTCGGCTGGGGAAGTTGAAGAAGGATGCCTTGTCCCCGAGCAGCCCGAGCAAGGAGATGGGGGCGGGAAGGTTGAGCCCGCCATCGCTCAGCTGGATGAGGGGCCCGAAGGAGAGCACGATGCCCAGCGTGGCCAGGACCACCAGCATGCCCTGCGTTCGCCCCAGGATCAGCGGCGATAGCAAGGAGAGAACGAGGACGGAGAAGCCCAGGGTCCCGGTCACCGAGTGCAGGTGCAGATCCATGATCCCGGTCCACCCCGCCAGGCTGTCCAGGTGGACGCTGCCCGCCATCATCACCTTCAGCGGATCCGAGGCCATGCCCTCCGTCGGGTCTCGGACCGAGGCGCCGCTTTGGGCGAAGAGGGCGGCATAGCCAAGCCCCACCACCAGCATGCCCGTCCCCGCAGCGATCGCTGGCCGCCAGTCATCTCGCTTCCAGAAGCGACTGGCCCCCGCCACTACAATCACGAGCAAGCTAGCCGCGATGCCGGTGTAAGCGCTGGTCAGGAGGCACAGGACCCACCACAGGGCCGCCAGGGCGCCATCGCGGGGGCTTCCCTGAGGTCCCAGGGTCGTCATCATGGCGCCGAGGAGCAGGGGAAGCCATGGATTTACGAGGGCATAGATGTGGCCCTCGAGCAGAGAGGTCGCTGCCATGCCGCTGAAGGCGTAGCTGAGGCCTGCCAGGATCGACCACGGCCAGCGTGCACCGAAGTGGACGGCGGCCACGCGCTCGGCGGCAAAGGCGGAGATAGCTGGGCCCAGCAAGGCCAGGATTGTGGCCAGCACACGACCGCTGAGGATTCCGTGCCCCAGCCAGGCCAGGCCGGCGATGAGGAAGCTGTCCATTCGGTTCAGGCTCTCGCCCACCGGCCAGCTAGTCTGGCTGTAGTGCAGGGATGCCTCGGGGCTGCCCATGGCATCCACCAGCCAGAGCAGACTGTAGAGATCGAATTGCCGGGAGACGTGGATGCTGCCCGGAGCGGTCACCAGCGGCCAGGAGAAGAGGGCGGAGACCACCAGGAAGAGCCCCAGTGTGCAGGCATGCTGGCGCCGGGTGCTCACTCCTCACCGCCTTGACGGCTCAGTCGCACGAGCATCCCCACATAGAGCAGGATGAAGATCCCCCAGCCGAATCCAGAGATGAGGGGGAGCGCTACGAACATCTCCGCGACATTGCCTGGGTAGGAGAGCGGCGTGCGCACCGCGGAGTGTCCCTGTGCATTGGTCATGACCCGCCAACCAAGGAGCACATGGCGAGCATCCTCTGTGCGCTCTACCCCTGAGTACAGGAGAACAGGGCTCCCCTTGGCTCTTTGGCCAAAGACCCGGACGGAGACGAGGCGGCTGTATTCTCCCGAGAGACGGGCATTCCAGATGCCATCCCAGGGCAGGTCATTGGGGACGCTCCCGTCGTCCCGCAGCCGCACCGTGTGCTTGGCGCCCAGGCGGGTGACCTCGACATCCAGCGCCACATAGGATCCTCGGGAGGGCATGGAGACCTGGAGATCGATGATCTGATCATCCGCCGCATGGGCACACGCACCTCCCGCCAGGAAGGCGCACAGAATCCCGAACATCCGGCCAAAGGAACGCATCTGGGGGACGTTAGCACCCACGGGTGGCTAGCGGGTTCATCTAAGCGAAGGATCGATGCACAGCTTGAAGCCCGCATCCGGGTAGTAGATTGCAGCCATGGAGCACATCTCGTCATTGGCAGACGGCCCATAGACAACCGCTTCGTCCGTGGTGTTCTCGAAGTGGCAGGTGTACTCAAAGCCCTCGCCGGGCTGCAGCACCAGGGGATCGTCCGACCAGAACTCCAGCGTCGGGCTCTCCCAGTTGAAGTTCTCGTAGACCAGGCCCACCCGCTGACCGTCCACATCGAGCCGGTGCACCTCGAAGTGGGTGCCGAGTTGATGGAAGTGCGAGCCCATCACGAACACATTCATCTCCACATCCACCATGCACTTCTGGCTGAAGCTTGCGGTCTCCCCGGCAGGGATCTCCAGGCTCGGATTGTTGCCATACAGGCCATTTGCATAGTGCTCGATGGAGCCGGGCACGGCAGTGATGGCGTTGACATAGCCCTCGGTGGTCAGATCGTACTCCGAGGGGTTGAGGGCGTGGTACTCCATCAGGATCCACTGTGAGCCTGGGAGCTGGCCTGCCACACCCTCGGGGAACCAGCCCTCGAAGCTCGGGGTCTGGCTCGCATACAGGGGATTGGCCAGCGCCATATTGGTCTCGGCCCAAAGGTCACTGCAGGCCCCCTCCATTTCACGCTCAGGCCCATCGAGGATGGCCCAGACATTGAAGTGGTGCACCGACTCGCTCGCGAGGTGGGAGAGACCGATGATGTCCGCAGTCTCTTCATTGGGGGTCTGCAGGATCTTGCACTGGTAGACCTCGGTGAAGGCAGGGATCTCGAAGGGTCCCATGTGCAGCTGGTAGCCGTGCACGGGCGGCTCGAGCTCCACGCGTCCGTCGTCATCGGGCCCTGCCTGTTCCTCCTCCTCGTCATCATCACTCAGGGGTGTCCCGGCCATGTCTACCGTGGCGGGCCCCACATTCTTGGTGCGGGGATCCGAGGCGCATGCCAAGAGCAAGGGGAAGAGGAGGAGTCTCACCTGATCATCCTAATCGGCTAAGGGTGCGGCGCGAACCTGTCAGAGAGGTGGACATGAGCGAGGAACAACCGAGCCTGATCGATCTGAACCCGCCTCCGTATCGGGAGCTGACGTGGTCAGCGGCCATCTTTGGCGTGCTGATCGGTGCGGTGATGACGGCTGCCTTCACCTATGTGGCCTTGAAGCTCGGGTTCACGCTCTCCGGGTCTACGGTCGCAGCCATCCTGGGCTTTGCAGTGCTCCGGGGCCTTCTCCGCAAAGGCTCCATTGTCGAAAACAATATCAACCAGACCATCGCAAGCGGGGTCAACAATGCCTCCCCGGGCGTGGCCTTCACCCTGCCGGCTCTCTACATCCTGGGCCTGGAGGGTCAGTTCTCCACCACCGCGGTGATCCTGGCGGCCATCGCTGGGTCGTTTCTGGGCATTGTCGTGATCATCCCGCTGAGAAAGCAGATGATCGAGTTCGAGCGCCTGCGCTTTCCCAGCGGCATCGCGGTCGCCAGCCTGCTCAAGTCACCCGGAGCCGGTGCGCGGCAGGCCAAGCTGCTCGCAGGTGGCTTTGCAGTGAGTGCTGCTGTGCACCTGGCCATGGGCCTGGAGTTCATCCCGGATGAGCTCAATTTCGGAGCATTGGCGGGGCTCCCGGCCTGGATCTCCTTGAGCATTGCCATCAGCTTTGCCAGCCTGGGTGCGGGTCTACTCAGTGGCAAGGGTGGCCTGCCCTTTGTGTTCGGCGGCATTCTCGCGTGGTGGCTCCTGGCCCCGCTTGCTGTGACCATGGGCATGGTTCCGACGCCAGCCGAGATGGGCGCTGTCTCATCGCACCCTGGGTATGACGAGTGGATCACCTGGGAGGTGCTCTACGGGCAGATGCTTCGGCCGCTGGGTATCGGCATCCTCATCGGTGGTGCTCTCTCCGGAGTGGTGGCCAGCTTCCCAGCGCTCAAGTCGGCCATCACCAGCCTCTCGTCCGCCAGCAGGAGCGGCCAGGGGGGATCCGATGAGCTTCCGGCCAAGGTGCTCTACGTCGGGACCATCGCTGCCTTCCTCGTGCTCCTCGGTGGGCCATGCTTGCCGGTCCGGAGCTCGGGATCGTCCGGCAGCTCATCATCGCTGTGACCGGCACCGTCTGGCTTGCACTGGCAGGGCTCATCGTGGCCCAGGCCACGGGCATGACGGACATCTCGCCCATGTCTGGCATGTCGCTCATCGGCGTGACGCTGATGTTCTTCCTATCGGGTGGCAATGTGATTCCGGCCATCATCCTGGGAGTGGCCGTCTGTATTGGAATCGGGCAGTGCGCGGACATGATGGGGGATCTCAAGAGCGGGCACCTCATCGGTGCGCAGCCCAGGCGCCAGCAGCTCGCGCAGTTCCTCGTTTGCTGGATCGGCGTGCCGGTCAGCGTTGCGGTCATCGCCCTGCTCTGGGGAGATGGTGGCGGCTTTGGCCCGGGCAATCCCGAGCTCTCTGCGCCCCAGGGCACCGCACTCGCTGCCATCATGGAGAGCCTGCAGGCTGGCGCGGCACCCCTGGACAAGTACGCCGCCGGGGCGGCCATTGGGCTGGCGCTTGGCGTCTACCCCATCGGCGGCGTGGGGGTGCTTGTGGGGCTGGCCATGTACCTGCCCTTCAACATTACTGTGACCTATGGGCTGGGCTGCTTTACCAGCATCTGGCTCAAGAAGAAGCGGGGAGATCGCTGGATTGGCGACACCCTGGTGCCCGTGGCGGCCGGCTTCATCATCGGGGAGGCGCTCACGAGTCTGGGCGTTGTTCTCTACCAACTCTCGGTGGGGTGACGTCATGAACAAGAACATTGGACTGGCTCTGCTCACCGCTGGAATTGCCATCACTGCAGGCTTCGGCAGCAACCTTGCGCCCGCCTACAAGGCGGAGCTGACCAAGGATGGGGAGGCGCACTTTGCCGGTACCCGTGCCGAGAAGAAGCACAAGGCCTACTGCAAGGTGCGGAAGAAGGCCCGACTCAAGCCAGCTGAGGGCTGCAAGAACAAGAAGGGCAAGGTGATCCCCGTCCTCAAGCCCAAGAAGCTCAAGGACCGATCTCCGCTCCGCCAGAAGAAGCTGATCATCAAGAAGCTCAAGTCCAGCAAGGAAGATCTACCCAAGGATGTGGCCAAGCGGCGCAAGGCCTGGATCAAGGCGCTCAAGAAGGAGCGTGAGCTCATGAAGAAGGCGCGAGACGCGGGCACCCAGGGGCCGGGCGCGCGCCTCAGTGGCTGGGCCAGCCTCTCTGCGGTGGGCTTTTCTCTGGGGCTGATCCTGGTGATTGTGGGCTCGGTGATCAGTCGACGAGCCGTCCGTGCGGAGCTCCTGGAGGATGCCGAGGACTCTGAGGAGGGACCGGTGGACTTCGGTGCTCTGCTCGATGATGTGCTCGGCAGGACCCGGGCGCTGCACGAGGAGATGGTGGCCCTCGAGGCACCCACGGAGACGGACCTCGATGCCATCAAGGCCAAGCTCGAGGACATCCAGAAGGGAGATCTGGCGAGGCTGTGTGAGTCTGGACCCAAGGTCCAGCAACGCTATGGAATGGCGGGCTTTGCGGAGATCTTCTCGCCTCTTTCCGCCGGCGAGCGAAAGCTCAATCGCCTGTGGGCCACCCTGGTGGACAGGCACTGGCCGGAGGCGATGGCATCGGCGGGTGGGGCGGTAAAGGATCTGGAAGCAGCCGTCCAGGCGGTCACGACCCAGACCGAGGCATAGGCGGCGAGTGGCGGGCGAGTCGCTGGGCTTGCCGCTTCACTCCAGGCAGGAGCTCAGCGCATCCTGCTCATAGCTGCAGTCATCCGCGGTCTCGGACGTCGGACTCGGCTCGCCGGAGCCGCTGCACTCGTACTCCGTCTCGCTCTCCGCTTCGCACCACAGCAGGTCTATGTGCTCATCCATGCAGCCTAAGTCTGCATGTTCTGTCTGCGCGTCCTCGCACATCCGGATGTAGGACTTCTGGGACTGAGTGCAGCTTTCATGGCGGGCCACCTTGATGCCCCACACCTCGCAGAGGTCACGACCGCCGAGTTGAGCGGTGTCACCCAGAGACTTGCTTTCACAGGCAGTGGCGAGGGTCAATAGAAGGGGCAGGAATCGGCTTGGATGCAAGGTCATGTTTCGCTGAGTGCGCAATCGAGAAATGTGGTGAACTCCGGCTCGCAGGGGTCGTCTTCAGTCCACTCGATGGTGGGCTCACCGTCCTCCGCACAGTCGTATTCGTATCCAGCAGTGTTTGCGCAGTCGATCAAGGCGTCGTTTTCCTCTCCGCAGTCCGCTTCATGTGCCACCCCTCGATACTGCTCGCAGATCTCCGCATAGGCCTCGGGGTCATCCTCACAGGAGTCGGACTCGGCTGCCTGCTGCCCATAGGTCTTGCATGCATCGCTGATGTCTTCGTCCGTGTTGTCCTTGCTATTGCCGCTGCAGGCTGCTGCGAGGGCGATGGTTGTCAACAAGACCACTTTGCTCATTTCTTTCTCATAGGTGTGGTTGGATATTTCGGGAACGGTCTTGGTCGCTGCATGTGCCGGGGAGGCGGCCTCACTCCTCGCAGTCTTCCAGCCTGCCCTCTTCGTTGTGGCAGCTATCGCCATCACTTCCACTGTATTTTGAGCCCCAGCTGTTCTTCGAGCAGGTCAGGTCCAGTGCGTCGGGGTCAGTGGAGATCCATTCACTCCAGCAGTTGTAGTACTCATCGAACTCATTCCGACAGCCCATATCGCTGGCTTGATCCCTGGTGAGGTTGCAGGTCGCGGTCACGGTGTCGGCACTCTCGGAGCACGCCGCATTGGCGGCGTACTGGTCGCCCAGCGTCCGGCAGGGATTGCCCTGTCCAGCATACTTGCCGGGCTCACAGCCGAGAGTGAGGCTGGGGATGAGCATGATCAGAACACTGTGGTGAAACGGCATCTTCATCTCT
>PVBE012347237.1_pt1 | contig 12116 bp, 7 predicted proteins | sample 1631181 | NCBI WGS metagenome assembly PVBE01 (sample SAMN08397723, study PRJNA350692) | Marine metagenome, whole genome shotgun sequencing project. | isolation source: water | place: Pacific Ocean | collected 2012-04 | reverse complement strand
GAGGACCTATTAGAAGTAGCATTTCGCAATGCGCAATCGAATGGCGACATAGCTGCGAGCAAGGATCCTACCGTTTTGGCAAGTTTTGTTATTTGCTGCCTGCATGGTTTGGTTTTGTATGGGCGGCACCCGGGCAAGAAGGATGATATCCCCAAACTGTACGAAGTTTTTTTCCAGGCATTGGGCGACTAACTCTTTTGTCACGAATCAAAATACACATTTTTGTGATTGACATAATAAAATGGTCATTTTAATTTGCCGTTGGATCGATCGTCTGCACCGGGCGAATCGATCGTCTATACTGAGACGTTACCGTGTATTCGTAAGCGCTTCAAACCAGGGAAATCACAAATATGTCAATTACTGAAACTGCGATGGCCTTTTTCGATGCCTGCGAGTCTGGCAAGGGTTGGGACGGCTGCAAAGCCTGGTGCCACGATGGCGCCAGCTTTTCGTGCCAGGCGGATGCACTCGCCGAAGTCACCACGCTCGAGGGCTACGCCGAATGGATGAAAGGGTTGTTTACCCCGCTTCCTGACATGCGCCCCGAAATCAAGGCATTCGCGACCGATCAGGAACGGAATTCCGTTTCCGCATTTGCGGTTGTCCATGCAACTCAGACCGGTGAGGGCGGGCCAGTTCCGCCGACCGGCAACAAAGTGGCGGCCGATTATGTCTATGTCATGGGATTCGACGGAGACAAAATTCGCCACATGACGAAAATTTGGAATGATGGGCATACCATGAAACAACTGGGCTGGGCGTAATTCAATAGCCGTCTATCGGCGCCAATAAGTTGCATTCGTCGGGTCTGCCCGACGAATGCACCGCGTCGTTCGGAAAGCCGGCAGGTACAATCATGCCTCGACGAACATCGGCTGCGGCGGTCGCCCGAACAACCGCCTGAAATCGTCCTGGACCGCCATCAGCGCGGGCACCACGATCAGCACCAGCAGCGTCGCGGAGGCGAGCCCGAAGACGATGGTCAGCGCCATGGGGATCAGGAATTGCGCCTGCAGGCTTTTTTCGAACAACAAGGGGCTCAATCCGCCGATCGTCGTCGCCGAGGTCAGGATGATGGCGCGCAGCCGGTCGCACGAGCCATCGACAATGGCCTCGTACAGCGCTTGGTCCCGCGAACGCCACTCGATGGTCGTCACCAGGATGATCGAGTTGTTGACCACGATGCCCGACAGGCCGATCAGAGCCACCATCGACAGAATCGTCAGGCTGTAGCCCATTAGCCAGTGGCCCACGACCGCGCCGACGAACCCCATCGGGATGATCGCCATGACGACGATCGGCCGCACGTAGCTGGCGAAAACCCAGGCCAGGATGATGTAGATCCCGGCGAGACCGATCAGCGAGCCGATCGCCATATCGGCGAAGGTCTCCTGGCGCTCCTCCGAGCGTCCCTTGAAGACGACGTCGGTTCCGTGGCGCTCGGCGATACGCCACAGCCCGTCCCGCTGGACCGCCGCCAGGACGATCTCGGTGCTGGTAATGTCGGTATCGAGCTTGGCGGTGACCGCCACCTGGCGTTTTCCATCCTCGCGGCTGATTCGGGCAAAGCTCTGGTCGGAGCGGCGCGAGACCACCTCGCCCAGCGCCACCTCGGCGCCCGACGGGCCGCGCAGGTAGAGGTTATCCAGAATGTCGGCGTCGAGCTCCGCCTCGGGCAACCGGACGCGGATCGTCACCTCCTCGTCGCCGCGGGCGAAGCGCTTGGCGATGGCGCCCTCGATGGCGTTGCGGACCTGGCGGCCGACCGTTTCGGTCGCGAAGTCGAGCGCGCGGCCGCGCTGGGTCACCTCCAGGATGGTCTCGCGCTTGCCGTAGGGCAGGTCGTCCTCGATGGCGCTGACCCCGGGATAGCGCGCGAGCAGACGCTTGACCTCTCCGGCGGCCGCTTTCAGGACCGCGACATTGTCGCCGACAAGCCGAATGTCCACGTCTTTCCCCGGCGGCCCGCCACGCGCCGGCTGAATGGTCAACGTCTCGAGCCCGGCGACGGGGCGGATCGCCTCGCGCCACGCGGCGATGAAGGCAGCGGTCCGAATATCGCGCTGGTCGGCGGTCCTAAGCTCGACCTCCATGCCGCCGACGCTATCGTCGGGCGAGGCGACTGACGGCGTGTGACCGCCGCCAACGACGACCCCGACCTTGGCGACGGCCATGCGGATCAGATCGCTGTCCTCGCCCTCGAGCGCGCGCGTCGTGGCGGACAGCGCGCGGCCGAGCTCGGCAAGCATCGCCACGGTCTCGGCTTCCGGCGTGCCGGAAACCATTTGCACATTGGCGAAGACCCGGTCCGCCTCGGGCGTCGGAAAGAAATTGAAACCGCCCCTTCCGCCGGCAACCATCCCGACGGCGGCGATCAGCAGCCCGGCCGCCATCGCCAGCGTCGCGTAGCGCCACGCGATGCAGGTGGCGACAAAGCGCCGGAACGGGCCCTCGCGGAACGCGCCGAAGCGTCCGTCGAACCACGACCGGAACCGGCCGGTCGTCACCCCCCCGTCACCCGATCCATGCCCGAGCGCGCCGCGCAGGTGACCGGGCAACACGAAGAAGCATTCGACCAGACTGGCGATCAAGACCGCGATCACGACCATCGGGATCGCGGCGATAATCTGGCCGATGATGCCGGATATGACGAATAGCGGCAAAAAGGCGCTGATCGTCGTCAGCGCCGCCGCCATGACCGGCACGGCCATTCGCTGGGCACCCGAAACGGCGGCGGCGAGTGGCGTTAGTCCGAGGCGGCTCCGCGTGTCGGCATGTTCGCCGACGACGATGGCGTCGTCGACGATGATGCCGATGGTCATGATCAGGCCGAACAGGCTGATCATGTTGACGCTCTGGCCCATCGCCAGCATGGCGCCGAAGGTCGCGAAAATCGATACCGGGATGCCGACCATGACCCAGAACGCGACCCGCGCCCTGAGGAAGATCATCAGCACCGCGATCACGATCACCAGGCCGCCGGCGCCGTTCCTGATCAACAGGTCGATGCGGTCCTGCAACAACTCGGTCGCCGTGTCATAGCGCTCGAGATGGAGGTTTGCGGGCAGCCTCGGCTCGACCTCGTCGAGATAGTCGTTGGCAAGCCGGGCGAGTAGCAGCGCATCGGCGTTGACCGCGCGCTGGACGTGAAGCTCGATCGCCGGATGGCCGCGTCGCAGCGCGGTGGCGCCATCGTCGTCGAAGCCCTCGCTTACCCGCGCGATATCTCGGAGATAGACCTTGCGGCCATCGTCCAGCGCCTTGATCTCGACGCCCTCGATGGCGCGCGCGCTGGTCAGCAGGCCGACGCTGCGGATCTGGCGCTGCCCGCCGGCGATGTCGCCGGACGGCAGGTCCTGCGAGGTCTCGCCAATTCTGGCCGCGATGTCGCCGTGGGTCAGGTCGAGGCGGCGGAGCATCGCGGACGGGACCTCGACGATGATCTCCTCGTCGCGCGCACCGAGAAGATCGACCTTGTCGATACCGCGATCGAGCAAGCCGTCCCGCAGCCGCTTGGCATAGGTCTTGAGCGAAGCTTCCGGATAGGGCCCGGACAACACCACGCGAAGGACCGTCTCGTGGCGAACGATGCGGCTGACCTCGGGTGTCTTGGAGTCGTCGGGGAGCGTGCGGATTCGCGAGATCGCCGATTCGACGTCGGACAGACCCGCCTGCATGTCGCTGCCGGCCTCGAATTCGATACTGATGCTGGCGAGTCCCTCGAACGCCGAGGATTTGACCCGCTTGACGCCGTTGATGAACCGCACCTCGGGCCCGATCGCCTGGACGATGTTTGAGTCGACATCGCCCGCCGTCGCGCCCGGCCATTCGACGCGAACCGTCACCACGTCGATACCGAAGTCGGGCAGGAACTGGGCGTTGAGCTTGACGATGGCGTAGAGGCCGGCGACGACCATCAGAGCGAGCAGCAGGTTGGCCGCGTTGCGATGCCTGGCGAACCGTTCGATCAGGCCGACGCGGCGCGGCGGTTCGGCCGCCGCCGGAGCGTCGTCCGTCATCGAACGTCGACCCGGACGCCCGGGCCGATCTCCGGGAATCTCGTGGTCACGACCTTGGCCCCTTCGGGGATATCGGCACGGATCAGGACGCCGCCCGAAACCCGGCGCACCAGCTCGGCCGGGCGCCCGGCGAGGCGCCCGCTTTCGACGACATAGATCGTGCCATCGTCGGCGAGTGCGCTTTCGGGCAGGCGCAGCACGCGGCGATAGGATTTGCCGGGAACGACCACGTCGACGAATGCGCCGGGGCGAAGCGGCGAGGCGAGATCGGGCGCCGCAATCCGGGCATAGATGCCGACGCCGCCGCTCGCAGCATCGATCTCGGCGCCGAGGCGCTCGATCACGGCATCGAAGGCGAAGCGTTCGTCGCCGACGCGCCAGTTGACGCGCAGCTTCTTGCCGATCAGGCGGCTCGTCGCGCCCCGCCCGCCGTCACCGGCGAGCCGTCCGAAATCGCGCTGGGTAAGCTGGAAGCTCACCTCCAGCCGGTCGGCGACGATGAGCCGGGCAATGCGGTCGCTGGTCGATACGCGCTGGCCGACGGCGGCGACGGCGCCGGCGAGAAACCCGTCCATGGGCGCATCGAGGACCGTCTCGTCGAGGTCGCGGCGCGCGCGTCTGAGCGCGGCCTCGGCGCGCACCACCGATGCACCCTGCTGCTCGGCACGTGCGCCGAGGCGCTGGATCAGCTGCCTGCGGCCCTCGACCGACTGCTTGGCGTCGTTGTGGGCGATCCGTGCATCGTCGCGCGCCTTGCGCGACAGGGTGCCGCGGGCGGTAAGTTTTTCCTTGCGTTCGAGGTCGCGTTCGCGGAGCGCGACCTGGGATCGGGCGATCTCGAGCAGCCGCCGCTCGATGCGAAGCTCGGCCTTGGTTTCCTTGAGGCGGGCGGCGGCCTCGGCGAGAGCGGCCTTCTTGTCGTCGACCTCGATCTCGTAGTCGAACGGATCGACCTTGATCAACCGCTCGCCGGCGCGAACGACGGCGCCCTCGAAGAAGTTGGGGCCGAGCTCGACGACGCGCCCGGCCACCAGCGGGCGCAGCTCGACGACGCTGCCGGCGACAATGGTGCCGAACTCGACGATCTCGGGCCGGACATCGACAAAATGCGCAGCGACGGCGGACACCGGCCAGACCTTCTCCTCGACCGGCGCCAGGGTCGCCAGCGGCCGTGTCGCACGCAAATACGCGAACCCCGCGATCGCGACCGCGAGGATGACGACCGGCAGTACGACTCTGGCCAAGGTTCTCATCGGTCTTGCCGCCCTAGGCGATTAATCCGTCCGCAAATTCGGACGTCGACCCGTCTTCTAGGTAATGCGTACGGCATTCAATTCCAATCCGCGACGCCGTTCCTACCGACAAGATGGGCGCGCTCTATTTCACGATTATGTCAAGGAGCGCGGCGTTCGGTAACAAACCGTAACAGCATCCGGTCGCGAGCGCTCGATTTTCGATATTCCGGGGTCGCTTGAAACTGCTTTCGCACCTCCTATGATGCGGTGCAAGGGCGCGTTTCGCCGACCCACAGGGAGTTTCTCGAATGTTTGATTTCTTTCGCCCGACCCACCCGTTCGGCGGACAGACTCTCAGGCTGGTCGCCGAGGCCCAGCACGGCGGCGGCGACGTGTTCGACATCGCGCGCACCTGCCACGGCATCGAAGAGGGCGATACCGACGGCTGGGAGCGCGCCTGGCTGGCGCTGGCCAAGACAACCGAGTCGAAGGCCAAGGAAGCGCTCGCCGCCGGGCGAAGTCGGACCGCGAAGCAGTTCTTCTGGCACGCCAACCAGTACTACCGCATGTCGGACGTGTTCCTGACCGCGCCCGACCTCGACCGCAAGGCCGAGCGGTTCTTGAAATCGCAAGAGACGTTCCGCGCCGGGGCGGCGCTGAGCACGCCGCCGATCGAGGTGATCTCGGTGCGCTGCGGCGACGATGTCTATGACGGCTATTTCTGCCATCCGGTCGATCCGGCTCCCGGCAAGTGGCCGGCGGTGTTCCTGATCGGCGGCGCCGATGCGTTCGCCGAGGAGATCTTCTTCTCCGGCCGCCAGGTGCTGGAGCGTGGCTGGGCGCTGTTGCTGGTCGACACCCCGGGGCGCGGGTCGTCGTCCTACGTCAAGCGCATCCCGACCCGGCCGGATTACGAGGTGCCGGTCGCGGCGTGCCTCGACTACCTCGAGGCGCGACCCGAAATCGATGCCGAGCGAATGGCGTTGATCGGCATCTCGATGGCGGGCTACTACGCGCCGCGCGCAGCGGCTTTCGATGCGCGGGTCAAGGCGTTGGTCGGCTGGTGCGGCTGCTACAGCATGCTCGACGATCTCTATGTTTTCTGCGAGCACCTGCAGCCGACGTTGCAGCGCCTGTTGGGCGGCGTGAGCGACGAAGAGGCGCGGGTGCTATTGAAGGACTTCACAATGGCGGGCGCGGCGGAGAACATCACCTGCCCCACCCTGATCAGCCACGGCGCCGCCGACCGGCTGATGAGCGTCGACGGCGCGAGGCGTCTGTTCGACGAGATCGCCAGCCCCGACAAGACGCTGAGGATCTACGACGACGAGGAGGCCGGCGGCGCCATCCACTGCAGCCACGACTATTGGGCCCACAACGTCCCGTTCATGCTCGATTGGCTCGAGGAGAGGCTCTGAGGCTGGGGACGAGACGCGCTACGCCACCGGTTCCAGGACGTCCGGAAAGAGCTCTTCCAGCGGTACCGATTGGCCGTTGATGATCACCCGGCAGTGGCGCCGTTCGAGCTGGCGTGGATCGTGGACGCCGCAGGAATGGGCGATGATGCCGACCTCCTTGATGATGCCGTCGTAATAGCGCGCGACGCAGTCGGCCTTGTCGGCCGGAACGAGGCCGCGCTGCAGGCGGGCATTGTGCGTCGCGATGCCGGTCGGACAGGTGTTGCGGTTGCACTGCAGCGACTGGATGCAGCCGAGCGCGAACATGAACCCGCGCGCGCTGGTGACGAAATCGGCGCCCGCCGCCAGCGCCCACGCCACCGGTCCCGGTGTGATCAGCTTGCCCGAGGCGACCACCCTGATGCGTTCGCGCAGGCCATGACGGTGCAGCGCATCGACCAGGCCCGGCAGGGCTTCATGGATCGGCATCCCCATGTAGTCGATCAGCGGCAGCGGCGCCGCGCCGGTGCCGCCGTCGGCGCTATCAAGCGTGATGAAATCCGGCGCCGCGCCCGGCCCCCGTTCGCTGATGTGCGTGAACAAATCGTCGAGCCACGCCGGATCGCCCAGCACCATCTTGAACCCGGTCGGCTTGCCCGTCGCCTCGCGGATCCGGTTGACCATGTCGATCAGCTCCTCGTCGTTCTTGATGTCGGCGTGGCGATTTGGGCTGATCGAATCCTCGCCCACGGGAATGCCGCGAATGGCGGCGATCTCGTCGGTGACCTTCTCGCCCGGCAAGATACCGCCCTTGCCCGGCTTGGCGCCCTGGGCGAGCTTGATCTCGAACATGCGAACCCGGTCGTGCCGGGCGACGTCGCGCAGCCTGTCGAGATCGAGCGCGCCATCTTCGTCGCGCACGCCGTACTTCGCCGTTCCGATCTGAAATACGATGTCGCAGCCGCTCTCCAGATGATGCGGCGAAAGAGCTCCCTCGCCGGTATTCAGCCAGCATCCAGCCGCCTTGGCGCCACGCGATAGGGCGCGCACCGCCGGCGTGGAGACCGCCCCGAAGCTCATGCCCGAGATGTTGAAGAACGACGGCGCGGCATAGGGGTGACGCGCGGCGGGACCGATTACCAGCGGCGACGCATCGGCGCCGAAGCTATCGAGATCGGGGTACGCCGCGTTGGCGAAGATGATCGTCCCGTCATGGGTCAGGCCGCGGGTCGAGCCGAACGGAACGGTGTTGTCCTCGCCCGCGGCGGCGCGATAGACCCAGTTGCGAAGCTCGCGGTTGAACGGCAGCTCCTCCCGGTCCATGGCGAAGAAGTACTGGCGGAAGAACTTGCCGAGCTCGGTGAACAGGCTGCGCAGATGGCCGATGACAGGGAAGTTGCGCCGGATCGCGTTCCTGGTCTGGGTGACGTCGCAGACGAACACGACGATCAACGCGGCGACGACGAGGCCGATCCCGACCACGAACAACGCCGACAGGAAGTTGAGAATGTCCGATGTGAATTCCATGGCGCGCGCCTTTCATGGGAGTGCCAGTCCGGTCGACGGCGGCGCGACCATAGCCGCAGCGGCTGCGTCGGTCTAATCTCGGCGCAGGACAGGCGGATGCACCGCCGAGCAACTCAATTCGAAATTCACCCCGGGAGCCGGTCCATGAAATACGCGCGCCTCTATGTCGACGATGCCGGCGAGACACATTTCGACGATGTCGAAGTGGACGAAGCCGAAATCAGCTTCGCTCCGCCGGCCCCACCGCTGTTCGCCTCCGAGCCAATTTCGACAGCGCGGACGTTGTTCACCCGGTTCCCCACCGGCTGGTCGGGCGACTGGCACCCGGCGCCGACACGCCAATTCGGAATCATCCTCGACGGCGCGCTCGAGATCACCGCGAGCGACGGCGAGCGACGGACCTTCGAGACGGGAAGCGTGCGCCTGCTGGAGGACACCTCGGGCAAGGGCCATTGCACCCGGGTCGTCGGCGACCGCGAAGTGCTCAGCGTCGCCATCCAGCTCGAATAGGCCCCAACGCTGCCGGCGATCAGGCGCCCGCCGGCGCGCTGTAGACGCCGACGGCCGGGGCGTCTCCGTCATGGCGCTCGATTTCGACCAGCGCGGTCTGCGCGATGCAGGTCTGGGCAAGCCGCGAGGTGCCCTTGTCCAGCGTCAACACGTTGGGATTTCCCTGCTTGTCGAGCGCGCCGACCTCGCCCGCCGTTACCGGATCGTACCAGCCGCCCGTGGCCAAAATGATAACGCCGGGCCTCAGCGCGTCCGACACAACGGCGCCGGCGAGGCAGGCGCCCCGGTCGTTGAAGACGCGGACCAGGTCGCCGTCGACGATGCCGCGCAGGGCGGCATCCTCGGAGTTGATCCGGACCGGCTCGCGTCCGGCGACCTTGGCTCCCTGGCTGACATCGCCCGGGTCCATCTGGCTGTGCAGGCGGTGGCGCGGCTGGTTCGACAGCATGTGCAGCGGGTGGGCCTTCGCCTTGTCGGCGCCGAGCCATTCGGCCGGCTCGAGCCAGACCGGGTGGCCCGGGCAGTCGTCATAACCGAAGCTCGCGATGTTGTCGGAGAAGATCTCGATCCGGCCCGACGGAGTCTTCAACGGGTTGGCGCCGGGATCGTGGCGGAACTCGGCGTAGGGGATGGCCGGCTCGGTCGGCGCCGGGATCTCGAAATGGCCGTCGTCCCAAAATGCCTGGAAGCCCGGCATCTCGATGCCGTCCTTGGAAGCCTGCTGGCGCGCCACGTCGTATATGTGGCGCAGCCAGTCCATCTCGTCCCGGCCCTCGGTGAAGCGCTCGGCGAAACCCAGCCGCTCGGCCAGACGGGCAAAAATGTCGTGATCGCTCATCGCCTCGCCGACCGGCTCGATCGCCTGCTTCATGGCGACGAAAGAGCTGTCGTAAGGGCTCGCGCCGATGTCGTTGCGCTCCACCGTCGTGGTCGCCGGCAGCACGATGTCGGCGCGCCTGGCCGCCGGGGTCCACCACGGCTCGTGGACGATGATCGTCTCGGGCCTTTGCCAGCCGCGCAGCAGGCGGTTGATGTCCTGCTGCTTGTGGAACGGGTTGCCGCCCGACCAATAGAACAGCCGCGCGTCGGGATATTTCAGCCGCTTGCCGTTGAAGTCGAACGCGCCACCGGGGTCGAGCAGCATGTCGGTCACGCGGGCGACCGGGATGAAGTCCGCGACCGGGTTTTCGCCGACCGGAAGCCTGGGTATCTGGAATCGTCGGCGCGGCACGCCGATGCCGTGCATCGCGCCGTAGCCGAACCCGAATCCGCCGCCCGGAAGGCCGATCTGGCCCAGCATCGCGGCGAGCGCGATCGCGGCCCAGTAGGGTTGCTCGCCATGGTCGGAACGCTGCACCGACCAGCTTGCCGTGATCAGCGTGCGCGACCGCGCCATCCGGCGCGCCAGGGCGCGAATGGTCTCGGCGTCGATGCCTGTTATCGGGGCGGCCCAGCCGGCGTCCTTGGCGCGCCCGTCGACCTCGCCGAGGAGATAGGCCGCGAAGCGATCGAAGCCGGTGCAGTGCGACGCCAGAAACGCCGCGTCGTGGAGCCCGTCGTCGAGCAACGTATGGGCCAGCGCGAGCATCATCGCGGCATCGGTGTTGGGCCGGATGGCGAGCCATTCGGCGGCCATGCTCTCGGGGGTGTCGTCGCGCAACGGGCTGATCGAGACGAACTCGACACCCGCCCGGGCCGCTTGCTCGACCAAGTCGGGCGCCTGGTGGCGGGCGACGCCGCCGTGGTTGACCTGGCCGTTCTTGGGCGCCATACCGCCGAACAGCACCATCAGTTCGGTATGCCGGGCGATGGTCGGCCACGAGCTGTGCGGCCCGATCACCGGCTCGAGGTTGCCGACGACGTGCGGTACGATCACCGACGCCGCGCCGAACGAGTAGTTGGTGACCTCATCGACGAAGCCGCCGAAGCCGTTGAGGAAGCGCGTCAGCTGACGCCTGGCGCCATGGAACGCGCCGGGGCTCGCCCAGCCCGAGCTCGCGACGATCGACTGGTTGCCGTGCTCGGCCTTGACGCGGGCGAGCTCGGCGGCGACGAGGTCGAGGGCGTGGTCCCACGGGACGGCAACGAAATCTTCCGCGCCACGGCCCGCGCCGTCGCTCGCGATGCCGCGCTCGAGATAGCCCGCCCGCACCATCGGGCGGCTAATGCGGGTCTCGTGATGGACCGCGCTCGGGATCGTCGCGAGCAGCGGCGAAGGGTTGTTGTCGCCCGCGAACGGCTCGACGCCGACCATCCGTCCATCGCGGACGATGGCGTTGTACGCGCCCCAGTGGGCCGTGTTGCTGGTAACGGTGTCTCTGTTGGCCATGCCGCTTTCTCCGGCTTCGTCGTTGCTCGGCGGCGTCATCATACGCCGAAGCGGCGGCGGAGCGCAGCAACGAAGACCTCCGCAACGGCTACAGCCGCCGTGTCAGTTGGAGATCCGGCGCTTCCCGAAACGGCAGCGAGATCTTGACGCTAATTAACCAAGTCGAATCGGACGTTTCGATTAAATAAATCATCGGTAGTTCGTTAACCACAAAAAAATTCGGTCGAGTTCTGGGTTAATCAAAAGCGTAAAAATTTTTTACAATCCACGATCTTCGCTTTCTCCCAAATCGACTGAAACTCCGTAGTTCCGGGAGGTCTTGAATTTGGCACGAATCTTGCATTTGCAAGTAGATACCCGCCGACAACGGACCCAACGGAGCAGCGTCAAAACGCGATTTGGCACCAGGGAACCAACCATGAAAAAAAACCTTCTTTCCTCGGCCGGCATCGCAGCACTGATCACAGCCGCGCTGTCGACCACTCCCGCATCGGCGGCGTCTTTTACAGTGACGCTCAGCGAGGATTTTTCCGGAAGCACCGAAACGACCGGGTTCCCAACCTTCACGTTCGATGATGAAGGCACCGCCGGTTCAGTTGAGTTCACCATCGACTTGACGAACTTCACCAGCGGCGGCACCGGTGATGCGTTTATTTCCGATGCTTGGATCAATTTCGATGGTGATGCGACTTCACTGACGTTCGCCCCCTTCGCTGCCACCATCCCTCCCTACGCCGTAGGAGCCGACATAGGGCCGACCCCGACCGTTACAAAGGATGACCTACAAACACCCCCGGCGATTCCAGCGGAATTCCGACCGGATGGGAACGGTTTTTTCGGCGTCCATTTTTCATGGGGGACTGATAATAACGATGCCACCAGATTCAATGAGGGTGAAATTTTTAAAACGGACATCACCCTTGCCGGGATCGTGGCTGGCAATTTCGTTGCATCCCTTCCCGGGCCAGGTGAAGATGGCGGCGGAACCCACATCGGCGCGGTCCACGCGCAGGGGCTCGGGCCCTCGGCTAACGTCAGCGACTTTCTAGGCGATCCGACACCGACACCGACGCCGACGCCAACACCGACGCTGACG
>PVBE012309850.1_pt1 | contig 12116 bp, 8 predicted proteins | sample 1631181 | NCBI WGS metagenome assembly PVBE01 (sample SAMN08397723, study PRJNA350692) | Marine metagenome, whole genome shotgun sequencing project. | isolation source: water | place: Pacific Ocean | collected 2012-04 | reverse complement strand
GGCCACGCCACCGCGACGCTCTGCTCGGGGCGCAAGGGGCGCATCATCGTTCAAGGGTACGCGGAAGAAGAGGCCTGGGAGATCGTCGTCGAGAGCGATAGCGAACTCGCGCTGCTCAGCGTCTTTCGAACGGGCCCGGCGGCGGAAGTTACGGTCTTTGAGCGCCGAGTCGCGCGCGAGGCTCTTCGTCACGCCTTGCTCGAGGCCCTCGACAACGCCCTCGCTGGAGATCTGCCGGAGCGGGATCGCTTGGCCGACGCCTCGCGCGTGCTGCGCGGGGTGACTCATATGACTCCCCTGCCCGCAGTGGCTCGCGCGACAGCGGTCGTACCCGTTCAGACTGAGGGCGCGTTTGGGCTGGGCGCGACGGGCGTTTTCCGACGAACGAATATCCGCAGTAGCTCGAAGGGCGCTTGTGTTGAGCAGGCCGATCTTCACGGGCTGCTCGGGCTGGGCACGCTGCACGTTCGTTGCCGGGAACACAGCTTGGACTTGCACGGAGTGCACCTTTTCTTGGTCGCGGAGCGCTTGCTTTCCCTGGCCGAAGAATTGCTGGACGCGCGCCAGTCCGGGCGAGCCTTATTTCGGCGTATCGCCACCGGGGCGCTGCGCGTCGGTGTTCGGCGGGGGCCGGCCGATGGCGTCGCCTCCGTGACCTTCGGCAGCGGTGCCGCCGGCAGCCAGCGGACGTTCCCGGAGTTGGATCCGCTGGATTTCGTGAAGGCGGCTCGTGCGTTCGCTAGCGAACTCACGCGCACCATCGCGCGCCTCGACCGCTCGCAGAAGCGAAACCTCCGCCTGCTGGCGTTGCAGCACGCGGCCGGGGCGTTGTGGACACGGATCCAGGACGCCCAATGCGACGATTCAGTCCAGAATCCATCGCCCGAGGAATATCGCGCCTTCCGAAAGCCGCCGAAGCGCAAAGAGCCGCGCGCGGGAATGTGGGAACGCGGCGGAAAGATGCGCTTCGCCGCTCGCTGGGCTGCAACGGTGCCCAACATCGAGCTGGGGTCGCTTTTCTTATGCGGCGAACAAATCCTCGTGGGCTCGGCGCACGAGACGGCCGCGCTCTGTCGCGAACGTGGCACCGTCTTGTGGAAGGTGCCGACGGAGCGCGCCGGCGCCGTACTCACGTCCAAAGGACTGGCCAGGCTGCACCCAGACGGTCGGGTCGACTTGCTCGACATCCACACGGGCGAGACCCGGTTTTCCCGACACCTGAAGCCGCGTGTCCCGTCGGGCGCGTCGGGCGCGGTGATGGACACGCCCGGGCTCCCGAAGCTGCTGGTGGTCGCCGAGGGCGATCGCCAAGTGACGGGCATCGATCTCATCACTGGGGAGATCCGTTGGCGCCATACGGCCAAGCAACCCGGCACGTACCGAATGCGCCGCGCGGGCAAGTTGCTCATCGTCACGGGCGGCGACTCCGCCCTATTCGCGCTAGACGTCACCAGCGGCTAGGTGATCTGGAGGATGCGCTCGCGCTGGCCCTTCTTGGGCGCCCCGACTGTCGATCGCGATAGCGTCTTCGCTCTAAGCGGCGTCGGCCAGACCACCGAGCTGCATCACGCAGACGCGTGGAGTGGCGAGACCCGGTGGAAGACCGAAATCGATGAACGCCCCTGCGCGCACGTGGCTCCGATGATCACACCGCGAGCCGTGGTGGTAGCTGTGACGGATCGAAGAGGCGTTGGCCTTCGAGCATTCGATCGCACCACCGGTGAGCTACTCTGGGAACACGCAACAGGCTTGGCCCACGCCAACTCCGCATGGCTCGGCTTCGACGACCTCATCTTCGCCAATAGCATCGCCGGCGCGTTGCTCTGCCTCGAAGCGACGACCGGCGAGACTCGCTACACGCACGTGTTCCCGCGAAGTGCCGAGGGCGACCAGCCGCGACAAGTGAAACCCGTCCTACGAAACGGAGCGCTCTTCGTGCCGCAGCACGAGGTGCATGTCCTGCGCCCGCGCAGTGGCGAGGTCATCGGTGCACTGCCGAGTGACCTGATTCCGGATGCGCTCTTCGTCGATGAGCGCTGCGGCGTCTATGTGGCCGAGGAGAGCGGGCACCTCGCGTCGTTCGCGGCGGGGCCGCGCCTCAGCGTCGTCGACGCACGCTAGTTTGGCGGTCGACGCATCCCCGCTATCTTCGAGGCGGCCGAGGCGAGCGCCAAGACCGACGGCTACGCCCTATCCATCTCAAAGGCAGATGTGCTCGCCTACCTCGACACACTCGACGCCCTCTACGCCGGCGCAGTCTTGAGCGCGGGCAAAGGCAGCTGCCGAGCGCGAGTTCGGCTCGAGCGCGATGACCTACAACAGCGCGCAGTTCTTCACCGCGTTCTCAAACGTGGCAACCGCCATGCTCGAGGAAACGCTCCGCTAGCCATCGACCATCCGCCACCGATAGCCCCGAGCCAGCAACGAGAGAGGCTGGCTCGGAGCGCCCCCAAGCCAGCGCCCAGCAAAGCTGGAGCCCAGCAAAGCTGGAGCCCCGAAGCGAGCCGGCGCCCAGCAAAGCTGGAGCCCCGAGGCCGGAGCCCCCAAGCCAGCGCCCGAAAAGGCGCCCTGCCAGGACGGGTTGATGGGCGAGGCGCCCGGATCGCAAGGCGCGCCGACGCAGGCGTACACCTGGTACGCCAAGGAGAAGCAACGAAGCGAGCCGGGATGCCTCGCCCGTCAACCGACGAAGGCGTACATTGAGTACGCCGAGGAGGAGCAACGAATCGAGGCGGGAAGCCTCAGGCGTCAACCCGCGTGGGCTTCGCCTCCGTCGACGTAGAGGATGTTGCCGGTCATCCAATATGTGGCCGGCAAAGAGAGCGCGACAATCGCCCGTCCGACGTCCATCGGAACGGTCATCCGCTCAGCGGGGTTCTTCCGCAGCGCGACCGCCGCGATTGCGTCGCTGCCCGGGATCTTGGAGAGCGCGGGGGTCATGGTAACGCCCGCACAGATGGCGTTGGCGGTGATGCCCTTCGGTGCAAGCTCGTGGGCGAGCTGGCGGATGTGGGCTTCTAGGGCGGACTTGGCGGCGCTGACGGCGCCGTAGGACTTCCACACTTCGTGGGAGCCGGTGCTGGTCATCGCGTAGATCCGAGCGCCGCTTCGGAGCAGGTCGTGCCGTACCGTAGCCTGGGTCCAGTAGACGAGGGTGTGAGCCATGACGTTGCAGGTCATGTCCATCTGCTTGATGTCGATCTCCGCCCGGCGGTCGTCGGCAATCAGCGGCTTGAGGGTTCCGAACGCAAGCGAGTGCATCAAGATTCGGAAGCTCTCGTCTTTGCCGCGCTCGGCAAACTTCGCCTCGACGTCCTTGAGGACCTTCGCCATCTTGTGGGGGTCCGCGGCGTTGATATTGTAAAACCACGCCTCTCGCCCCTCGGCCTCGATGTCGGCCTTCAGCTCCTCGACGACAGGGATCGTCGCGCGACGGTCCAGATGCACTCCGACGATGTTGACGCCGGCGTGCGCCAAACATCGCGCCGCCGCCGCACCGAACCCGCTCGACACGCCCAGAATCAACGCCCAACCCGTTAGTTTCGGTAGGGGGACTTCTTCGACCTCGCCCATTCTTGGCGTGGTTACTACAATTTGCCCGTCATGGCAGCGTGAACCTTTCTTCGGACGATTTTGAGGAGCCGAGTGACTGAGGAGAGCTGGGGGGGAGGCGTGACGGGAGCGGACTTTGTTGTCGCGCCGCCGGGAGATTCACCCCCCAGCGATACGCCCGATACGCCCCCTGAGCGGGGCGAGCGCAACAGCAAATCCGTAACAGTCTCGCCGATACGGATTCGATGTGACGAAAATTTGAATTCGTTAACAAGAAAATTTCCCCCATAAAAACATGCTCTTACGTATGACCTCCGGTTGGCACGAAGCCTGCTGTAGTGCTGGTCACGAGGCCAACTCCTCGAGCTTCCCCGAAAGGAGAGCACCCAAATGAACGCATCTAACACCAACGCCCTGCCCAACACCGCTGACGAGATCGAACGACTGGTGAGCGACTGCCCCCGAGCCTGGCGCACCTTCCACGCCCAGTACGCAAACGTCGTGACCGTGGCCATCCGCCGCGTCGCGGGTCGATTCGGCAGAGTGCTCAGCTCCGATGCGAGCGAGGAAATCTACGCGGCCTTCTGGCTGGAGTTGCTGCGCCGCGACAAGCACAAGCTGCGCAGCTTCGACCCCGAGCGCGGCATCGCGCTGACCAGCTGGATCCGAATGCTGGCCACGCGCACCGCCTACGATCATCTGCGCAAGGCTCGCCGCGCGAACGACAACTTCAGCCCGCTGTGCGACGTAGAACCCGTCTCCCAGGCTCCGGATCCGGAGAAGGCGACAACGACCCGCCAAGCCGCCGGGCGCGTAATGATGCTCTGCCAACGACTGAGCCAGAGGGACCAGGAGTTCGTCAAGCTCTACTACCAGGACGAGATGGAACCCTCTGAGATCGCGTCAGAACTCTCGATCCAAACCAAAACTGTCTACACCAAGAATCATAAGATCCGGGCACGGCTGCAGGCCTGGGCTGCGGAGGCAGCCTGAGACGAGACCATCCTGAGGATCCACCCGGAAGGGCCACCGACCTCAGAGCCACATGCGAATGCCCATCAGCGGGCCGCCGAGGGAGACGCCGGCGACACGCTGGTAGGAGTAGCCCACGTAGGCCTCGATCTGCCCGAGCGAAACGCCCGCCGTGCCTCGAAGATCAAAATACCACTCTCCGCCAAGTCCCCCGACCTTGGCGACCGTGGAGATGATGACTGGGTTTGTCGGGAAGAAGTCGATGCCGTAGCTGCCGTACCCGCCCGTCGCGGCTTGGCCGCTGTTGTTCCAATAGAGCACGCCGCCGCCGTAGTGGAAGTGGACGCCATCGGCCGTTGGAGACGCGAGGGAGCCGCCCACGTCACCGAGCCATGCCGTCTCCACGGCGGTGCCGAAGACGGTCGCGCCGGTGCCGTAGCGGGCGAGGAATAGATTCGCCGACGCGGAGAGTTCGAGAGCTCCTGAGAATATTCTCAGGCCGACTTGAGTACGCGCCGTGTCGTTGAACGCGTAGGCGCCTTCTGCGGTGGCGTCGAGGCGCCACGTCCGTGGTGAGCCGCCTGGTTCTGAATACGGGTAGGGCGAGTAGGCGTAGTCGGGAGCGTGCAATGGCGCGCGGCGCCGCCCGTTGCCGCCGGTGCCTGTGCCGCCGGGCGTACTCGGCCCCGTTGCGCTCCGGCTCGTTGCTTTGGGGTCGTTGGGGTCGTTGGGGTCGGCGATGCAGCCGCCCGTGGGGTCGCCAGGAGCGCTGCCGGCCACCCGCGGCAGGGGGACCTTCCAGTTGCCGGAACTCACGCTCGGGCCGTGGCCCTTGGCCGTCTTATCCGCAGAAGATGACTCTGACGTAGAACGCTGGCCCGCCGAGCAGGTGCCGATGGCGGGATCCGCGGCGTGGGCCGGGGCAGTCAGGAGGAATGCAACGCCTGCCGCCGCGATGCCCACGGCGCGGCAACGATTCGCCGCGGCGGTCGTCGCGCGAGCTGTCGTCGTAGCGCCTAGCGCGTGAGCCCCCTGCAAGCGCATGCATCTGTTGTGACGCATAAAGCGCTGCCGCGCGACGCGCCAACTCGGTGACGGTGGCGGCGCGGCGGCGCGTGATCGCGCGCGAGGCGCCGGCAGCGGAATGTCCCGAAATCGGGACATTTGGGGGGGCATAGAGCACTCGTTGGGCGTCAAATGTCAGCGTTTCCGGACATTGAAGGCGCAGAGGAATCGGTTGGCGCGCGCGTGCGCGTTTGGCGCGCAATCACGACGCGGCGCGCACGACGGTTGGCGTCAGTTGGGCAGGTCTGGAGAAGAGTCGAGGATCGCCTAGACATAGGCGTGGGTAGACGATCGCCGGCAATTTCGGCTGCTCGCTCCAGCGACGAAGCGTTCGTCGAGACACGCCCAGCGCCCTGGCCAGCTGCGGACTGTCGGCCCAGCCTTGTTCCTTGGCGAGCTGGTGCGCGAGCTTGCGCGAGAGCGCACGGCTTGCCCAAGGCGTCGCCGAGTTGGCCGCAGCAAGAATCATATCGAGCGGCACGATGGCGTTGATCCTCGGCTGGGCGGGCGCCGGGAACGGTGTGCCATCTACTTTGGCCGAAGGATCGCTGGATACATGCCGATGAAACTCGCGCGGGAAGTCGCGCGTCCGCCACTGAAGCTCGCGTTGCATCCTTCCCGGGGCCACCCACGGATCGAATTCCGCGCCAATCGCACCGCGATGAGTGCTCCAGGGCCAGCTCATGGGATCGCGAACGATTCCTTCACGGCACGGATTGAGGTGCACGTAGCGCACCGTTCGTTGGAGGTGCTTCCGATCGGGTATTGGGCGCGGCGGCGGCGCGGCGTGAAACATGCCCGGACGCCCGACGCGTCTGGCAAAGCCGCCGAGGATCTTGCCCATCAGCGAAGCAGAGTCCGCCACATAGGTAGAGACGAGATGGATGTGGTTCCACAAGATGCACGCGGCGAGGGCATCGGGGAACGTCTCGCGCAAGCGTAGCCAAAGCCAGTCCGCGTGGGCCGGATGGTGGAACGGCGCCAGTCCGAAGCGAGGAGTGGCAACGAGGTGCATAAACATAAGCCCGCATCGGCCAGCGGCGCGCCGAGTTGTGTTGGATCGGACGGCGCGGGCGGAATGTCCCCAAATCGGGACATTTGGGGGGGACAGAAGCGCCATTGGGGGTGAAATGTCCGGCTTTCCGGACACTGAAGGTGGGGTGGAGTTGGGGTACCGGCCGGCGATGCGATTCGCTGAGCGGCCTGAGTCGCTCGGACACGGCAGGACGACCAGCCCGCAGGCCGTTTGACGCCCGCGCACCTGCAGGCGAAGGTCTGGGCCGCTTGGAGAAATTGCCTTGATGGACTCGACATCGCAGATCGCGCGCGGAGCGCGGAGCGGGCTCGCAATACTAGGGTTCGCCGCCGCGGCCGTGCTTCTGTCGCTTGTATGGGCGACCCCGGCAACCGCCGGCGTCACCTACTCCAAAGCCGACAAGTCCACGGTCCGCGTAGTCGCGCTACGAAGCGTAGAGATGCTCAAGGTCCCCGGCAGGGACCGGGGAACGGGACGCAAGCCCCACGTTCATCAGCTCGCCATGCCGAACGGGGGACACGGCACCGGTGTGCGCATCGGGCCGGGCGGCCTCATCCTCACGGCAGAGCACGTGATCCACAAAGCGCGCGTGATCGCGGTTCAGCCTGCGGGTTCGACCAAGGTGTATCCGGCCAGGGTGGTCTACGCGAGCAAGAAAAAGGACATCGCGTTCCTCGCCACTGAAATCACAGGCGGCGACTACCTCTCCCTCCCCGAGGAGGTGCCCGAACTTCAGAGCCGCGAGACCGTCTACTCTATCGGCTTTCCCCTGGACGCGACGAGCGAGTACCCGCAATCGGCGCGCGGCATTGTCTCGGGCGTTCGCCCCAACGGCGAACTCCAGCTCAGCATCAACGTCAATCCGGGTAACTCGGGCGGACCGATCCTCAACGAGCGGAACGAACTCGTGGGCATGATCGTCAAGGGCGCGAACGTGGACGAGGGGGTCGCGGGCATCGGCATGGCGGTTCCGATGGACTGGATTCTCAGAGCCTACCAACGCCGGGTCGTCGGAAGGCCGGTCCTCGCCGAGGCGATGCGGAAGCTCACCGAGGCGGCAGCCGGATACCGCACGTTGGCGGAGCTGGCCGTGGAGGTCGTACAGCACGGCGATATGGTGCGCACCATCGTCGAACAACTGAACGATCCTGACGACGCCGGCCTCAAGCGAAAGATCAACACCGCCTACAACAAGCATAAGAAGTCGGCCGATATCGCCGTAATGGTCGCGACCTACTATTGGAACGAGAGCCTCGTTCGCTACCTGCTCGGCGAGGACGACTGGGCGGCGCCGCGCGGCATCGCGAGGAAACTCTGCGCAAGAGCGACGAAGCTCGACGAAAAGGTCGGCGTACGATGGCCCTTCGTCCGAGCGGCGCTGGCGAATCGTGGGCGGCGCGGCGGAGACGTCCTTCGTGTCCCACAAAGCCGCAGGCGCAAGAAGCGCGCGGGCTTTACTGACGAGCCCGTCAACCTTCCCCCGACTCGACCTGCTGGCTTCGGATTTGGCATGTCTCTGGGGGAAGCGACGGAAGCCTGCCTCCTCGAGGACCACGAGCTCACGCAGAAGGGCGAGCACCACCAGTGCAGCGGAGCGGCGATTGAGACGTCGTTCGAACAGACCGTCGGGCTGAGGTTCTGCGGCGGCCAACTCTGCCGGGTCGACGCGGACTCCGCTCCGTCGCAGCGACTGAGTGCGCCTTGGCTCCAGCGCTTCGCGGCGATAAAGAAGCACTATGTTTCGCGCTACGGCGAGCCCAAGCGCGTGCGCTTCAAGCTGCCAAATAAGTGCAAGAAGCAGATCTTGCCCTGCTTGAAGAAGGGCAAAGCTGGGATGGTCTACGCCTGGACCTGGCCGACGCGGAAGCTCACCCTCTCGATGGGGAGGATCGGCGGGAAGCCGAAGATCCGCGTCTCCCACGAAGTGATAACGAAGGCGGAGTAGGCGCCGCGGCAACGCAGCGACGCGCGGCCGGGGACGCGGCGTGGTAGACGGAAGATCTCCGTGCGCACCTTGCCGCCCCATCTCCGCGCGCTCTCGTCGCGCGTCGCCACCTCAGCTGCGACCGCGGCTGCGACCGCCGCATGCGTTGCTATGCTTGCCGGCGCCATGACGAGCTGCGGCGGGTCACCGCCCGGGCCGGCGACGCCGGTGGCGGCCGCGCCGGCCACGACCGCGCTGACCGGTGCACCGTCACAGCGGGTCGTGCGGCCCGAGCGCCGCGTCGCCATCATCATGGTGGAGCGCGAGGGCGATCCGGCAGGTGGCGTCGCGATGGCGGTCGCGCACGGCGCGGGTCCGGCCGCCTCCCACGCGCTGAGCGCGCTCGTCGCGGCCCGTCTCGAAGCCGAATTCCCGGACGTTGAGGCGAATCCGAACGCCGGCGGCTATCGCGTCCGCGCGTGGGCGCCGGGCGCAGCCCGCGCTCGGCGCTTTGCCGAGGCGGCGACGGCCGCTGCGCTGACACCCGTGCGCCTCGGCGACCCGGCGCTACCTGCCGTCGCGCGGCGCCTGGCTGCCATGCCGAGCATCGCCGGTGGCGAGCCGGTGACGGCGGGGCTGGCGGAGTGCGCCGGCGCCGCCACGGTGGTGTCAGGAGCCGGCGCGTCCGTCCCGCCTGTCCCGCTAGTCACGACGGCGCACGGCGCCGCCCAGCTCGAGGCCTGGCGAGCGGCGGCGCACGGCCGCGATTCCGTAGCTTTCGCCGCGGTGGGGTCCAGAGCCACGACGGAAGCGGTAGCGTCCACCATCGGGGCCGGCCCGGAGTGGCCCCGTCCAGCGACGCCAGCGACGCCACCGACGCCACCGACGCCACCGACAACCCCGACTCCGCCGCGCGCCAGCCGTCCGGGCCCGGCGACAGCGGTCGCCACGGCTGCGGCCGGCGCCGCCAGCGACCCGGCGGCGGACGTCCGGACCCTCTCGGTCGGCGTCTGGACGTCCGACACGCGCGGCACGCGCGCGGCCGCCCAAGAATTGGGACGCGCAGGCTCACCTCTGCTCGAACGCTTACGTGTGCTCGGACAGGGTGACGGACAGCGGCAAGCGTGGCGGCTCGAGCGCGTAGCCACCTCGACCCGACCGGGTGCGGCATGCCTGCGCTTGGACCTGACGCGTCGCGGCTCGGGCGTGCCCACGCCGGACGAAGTCGAACTCGCCGCGCGCACCGTCCGGGCCGAGACCGAGGCGGCGCTGGCCTATTCCGGCGCGCAGACCAGCGCGGAAAGCTCGGACGACCCGCGGCGCGCCGCGACCGTCGCTGCCTGGAACCATCTGGCCACACCGGGGCTGCCCGCCCTGCCCCAGGTCCAGTGGCTGCGTTACCAGCCCCAGGCTGGCGATCCGCTCGGCGCGATGGACGCCGCGCTGCAAGCAGCGGCGAGTCCGAGGCCCCCGGCGCCCATCCAAGTCGTATCCGCGTCCGAGCGGGGACAAGCGGATCTCCGGATCCTCATCGCCTCCCCGTGCGGGACGGCCCTCGAGTCCGGGCGGGACGCCGGTGTGGGCGCCCTCGTCATGCGGAGCCTCGCCCTCGAGCATGACCGCAAGGACGGGGTGGCCATCGCGCCGTGGACGTCCGTAGACGGCGTGGGGCTGGTCGGCCGCGCCCGAGCGAAGGCCGGCGAATCCGCCGACGAGCAGGCACGCCGGGTCGCCGCGGCGCTCGGGAAGCTACTCACCGCGCAGGAGCTTGAAGGCGGCTCGCTGCGCCAGGGTCAGGCCGCGCTCGAGGCGAGCTGGGGGCCACCGACGCCCGGATATTCCGCGCTACTCGAAGCCTTGGCGCCGGACCATCCGTCCTGGCTGGACGCACGGGGCGACCAGACGACAACGGCCGCGACGAATCGGCATCGCGCCGAGTCGAGCCGCCGCCGCTGGCTCAAGGGACCGCTGCGGGTGGCGGTGATTCACTCGGGCGACAACCGCCAGCCCGCCGCCGTGGCGAACGAGCTGATGCGCTGGCTCGGGCCGTGGCGCTCAGGCGCCGAGAATATCTGCCCCAGCTCGCCCACGATCCGCCCAGAGCGGGGTGCGCTCCGAATCCGGACGTCGCCGACAGACGAGCCGGTGGCGGACGCGTACGTGGCCGTGCCTTTTTCGTCGCCCGGGGGCGTGTTGCCAGCGGAAGCGCGCTGGGCCGTCCACGCGATGAACCGCCCCGGCGGCTGGCTCGACCAGGCCTTGATAAGCCCCGATCTCGCGAGCTCCGCTCGGGCGTTTGTGCTGGGCGGCCACCAGATGGGCGCATTGGTCGTCGAGTTGCGGGCTGAGCCGGACCGAGTCGAGGACGCCGTCGCTCAGGTACGCGGATTGATGGCGAGCCTCGCGCGCGGGGCTGTGACTCCAAAAGACGCGCTCTCGGCCGCCGTCGCGATGGAGACGGAAAGGGGGCGAGCCGCCCGTGACCCCAACTCGCGGCTGCTGCGGCTGTGGATGCTCTTGCCTCCCCCAAATCAACAAATAAAACAACAAGTGACGCTGCAATCCTTGAAGTCCTTCCTCGCCAAGACCTTCCGTCCTCGTGGTCACGTCGTGGTCGTCGTCGACAGCGACCGAGGCGGCAGCTGACACGACAGCTCAAAGGGCTGCCCGGACGCTTGGCGAGGACAAGTCCGGCGGCCCCGAACGCGAACCCGCAATCCATCGTTCCCGCAATCGGCAGAGCGTGGTAGCTGCCGAGCGATGTCGGATCGGCAGTGTGTTCTCATCCTCGACTACGGCTCTCAGTACACCCAGCTCATCGCGCGAAGAATCCGCGAAGCCCACGTCTACTGCGAAATCGCCCCCGGCACGATGAGCCTGGAGGAGGTCAGAAAAGCCAAACCCTCGGCCCTGATCCTGAGCGGCGGCCCCGAGAGCGTCTACGATCCCAACGCGCCAAAGAGCCACCCCGGCATCCTCGAGCTCGGCGTCCCTGTCTTAGGCATCTGCTACGGCGAGCAGCTCCTCGCCCAGCAACTCGGCGGCACGGTGGAGTCGAGCACCCACCGCGAGTACGGCCCCGCCAAGCTCGTCGTCGCGGATCCTGTAGGCATCTTCGCGCCCTTCAATAAGGGCGAAGAACTCTCCGTCTGGATGAGCCACGGCGACAAGCTCACCCAGCTCCCCACCGGCTTTCACAACATCGGCGTCAGCGACAACGCGCCCCACGCCGCCATCGCCTATCCCCAAAAGAAGATCTACGGCATCCAATTCCACCCCGAGGTCGCCCACACGCCCCGTGGCAACGAAGTCCTCGCCGCTTTCCTCTTTGACGTGGCCGGCCTTGAGCCGAACTGGACGCCGGGCTCCTTTGTGGACGAGGCGGTGGAGCGCATTGCCGCCACGGTGGGACCGGACGAGCGGGCGATCTGCGGGCTCAGCGGGGGAGTGGATTCGTCGGTGGCGGCGGTACTCTGTCACAAGGCCCTAGGCGATCGCCTCACCTGCATCTTCGTCGACAACGGCCTGCTTCGCGAAGGCGAATTCGAGCAGGTCAAGCACATGATG
>PVBE012682385.1_pt1 | contig 12117 bp, 7 predicted proteins | sample 1631181 | NCBI WGS metagenome assembly PVBE01 (sample SAMN08397723, study PRJNA350692) | Marine metagenome, whole genome shotgun sequencing project. | isolation source: water | place: Pacific Ocean | collected 2012-04 | reverse complement strand
CCTCACCAGGATGGAACTGGAGAAGATGGACCTGGAAGCCCTTCACCAGCAGCTCAACAGCCCCGAAGAACTCAGAGCCTTCCTCGAACGCTTCGGGAACACCATGGTGGAAGCGGTAGGAGATGCCGTCGACCGGATCGAGCAAAAGGCCCTGGATGCCGTCCCTGAGCTGGCCCACGTCGACCTCGAAGCCGACTGACCGGCGCCGGCGGACACCCCCCTCGCACGCGCACACAGGACAGGTATGCTTCGCCGGTCATGCGCATGGCTACGCTCAACCACGTCAACCTCGTGGTCCGCGACGTGGAGACCTCTGCGTCGTTCTACCAGGACGTCTTCGGCATGGAGCGGCAGTGGAGGGAGGGCGACTTCATCTTCCTGCACTGCGGCGGCGCAGACCTCGCCTTGGTTGGCGGGGCGCCGAGGATCCACCCCAAGTTCCACATCGGCTTCCGGGTCGACAGCCGTGATGACGTCGACGCCTGGCTGCGCGACCTGACCGGACGAGGGCTCCCCATCAGCCACGGCCCGGCCGACTACGGCGGCTACTACACCTTCACCTGCCGCGATCCGGACGGCTACGGCATCGAGATCTACTACGAGACGGCGCCCCGAGGCCGAGCCGGGTTCCCGGCCGGCGAAGGCATCACAGACTGACGCCGTGGCGGACCTCTTCGGAAAATACCAGCTGCTCCAGCGGGTGGCGGCCGGCCCGGTGGCCGAGGTGTTCCAGGCCAAGAGCCACGGCGTGGAGGGGTTCGAGAAGGTCGTCGTCCTCAAGCGCCTGCGGGCGCAGCTGGGGGAGCAGCTCGCCTTCATCCAGGCGTTCATCGACTCGGCCAAGAAGGCGGTCATGCTGTCCCACGCCAACGTGGTGCAGGTGTTCGACCTGGGGCAGGAGCAAGGCAGCTACTACCTGGCGATGGAGCACGTGGCGGGACCCGATCTCGGCACGGTGCTGCGCTCGGTGCTCGGCGGCAAACCCATCCCCGTCGAGCTGGCCCTCTGGGTCGCCGGCGAGCTGGCCAAGGGGCTGGAGCACGCCCACCGACGCAGGGACTACGACTACCAGCCCTTGGAGGTCGTGCACGCAGGGATCTCGCCGTCCAACGTGCTGTCGTCCCGCGAGGGCGAGGTGAAGCTGACCGACTTCGGGTTCGGCCTCGCCGTGCGTGAGCTCGCCCGCTCGGGCGGCGGCGACCTCGAGGAGCTCCTGGAGCGCCACGCGTTCCACGCCGCCCCCGAGCTGTCCGACCTGTCCGCCGCGGTCGACGGTCGCGCAGACATCTACGGGGTCGGCGCGGTCCTCCACCACATGCTCCACAACCAGCCGCCCTCCCTCGGGCTGTCGACGCGGGACCTGCCCGAGGCCGTGGCGGGCGTGAGCGCCCGGTGCCTGCGCCCCCGCCCGGAGGACCGCTACCAGGCGGCCAACGAGCTGTACGAAGACATCATCGCAGCGCTGTTCACCGTGGGCGCACGGCCCAACTCGCGCACCTGGTCCGAGTTCCTGGCGGCCCGCACCACCCCCAAGACGCTCCCCTCGCCCGCCGAGTCGGTCGAGCTGTCGCTGGACGACGTGCTGCTCATCGAGGACGAGCTGACCGCCGAGGGGCTCTCGGCGCTGTTCGACGAAACCACGGACCCCGAGGCCGAGGCTGCGACCGAGCTGTCCCGGCCGGCCCTCGAGGACGACGAGCCCTCGGTCTCTCCCCTGCCCAGGGTGCAGACCGCGCTGGCCCGGCCCTCCCGCAAGACCCGCTCCCCGTCGACCCAGACGAGCCACGCGGTCCTCGTGGCGGTGGGGTCGCCGGCGGAGTCCGACCGCGAGGTGATCGAGGAGCGCGCCGAGCGCTGGGGCGGTCGCGTCATCCAGCTCGAGGACCTGCCGACCCTCGTGTCGTTCGACACGGGCTCCATCCCTCAGAAGGCGCTGGAGCGAGCGATGCGCTTCGCCCTGGCCGCCGGGGAGGGGCTGAGCTCCAAGCCGTCGATCGGGGTCCACATGGGCACGGTGGGCGGCCAGCTCGACGGCGAGCTCATCACGCCCGACCACGATGATCCCGCCGTCATCCGGGCGGTCGACCTGGCCAAGGCGGGCAGCGCCGGAGACGTGCTGGTCAGCGAGAGCGGCCCGGGTCTGCTCGGCAAGGCGTTCGCCTGGTCGCCGCCGTTCCGACTGTCGGACGGCAAGGTCGGGCACCGGGCGGCCCACGCGGAGAGCACCCGGAACATCACGCGCCGAAGCCTGCCGTCCGTATCGACCAGCAAGGCCAAGCTGCCGTCGTCGGACCAGAGCGGGCCTCGCACCCGCAGAGCGGTCTCGCTGATGCCGCCCGGTCGCGAGGAGGACCTGGCCTCGGTGCTCAGGGCGGTGGAGCCGGTGCGCACCGGTGGCGGCCGGGTCCTCGTGATCGAGGCGCCCCACGGCGCAGGCAAGTCCGAGCTGCTGCGAGCCAGCCGCAAGGCGCTGAGCCGACTCGAGATGTCGTGGTTCGTCGCCCGGCCCTCGGTCCACGACCTGAACGTGCCGCTGTCCACGGTGCGTGCGCTCATCGCCGAGGTGTGCGGGTTCGAGGAGGACGACGACGCCGCCACCCTGCGCACCAAGCTGGCGCGGCTGGGCCAGCTGGGCGTCGGCCCCGACGACGTGGGCGGCATCGAGGCCGCGTTCGCCCTGCGCGAGGCGCCCCGCCGCGGAGCCAGGGACTCGGTGGCGCTGCTGTCGGCGGTGCTCCGGCGCATCGCACAGGCGCTCGGCGAGGATCGGCCCGTGGCCTTGGTGATCGAGGACGGCCAGCACATCGATCCCGAGAGCTGGATGGTCCTCGAGGAGGTCGCCGACCGCCCCGGAGGCCGGGCGCTGCTCTGGATCAACACCTCCGAGCCGCCGCCTGAAGGGCTGGTGCAGCGAGAGGCCGTGATCCGCCGCCGCCTGTCGTCGCTGAGCGAGGAGGGGCGCAAGTTCATCGTCCGGCGCATGACCGCCCGCTGCGGCCTGGACGCCCCGGCGCCCGAGCTGGTGGAGGCCCTGGTCAACCGGCTGGACGGCGACGCGCGCTGCCTCGAGGAGGGGGTCCGCCTCCTGGCTGATCTCGATGCCCTCGAGGACACCGAGATGCGCGACGCGCTGCCGAAGGAGCTCGACGCGCTCATCGAGCGGCGCCTGGGGCTGCTGGACGACGAGACCCGGGCCGTGCTCCAGCGAGCGGCGGTGGTCGGGGGCGCGTTTGGGCTCACCCTGGTGGCCCGCGTCGTGCGGGAGCGGCGCGAGCGTGTGGCCCAGATCCTCGACGTCGCCGCGGGCCGCGGCTTCATCGAAAAGCTGGGTCCTGGCAGGCTCGCCTTCCGATCCCAGGCAGTGGTGGACGCCCTGTATCGCAGCATCGAGCCGTACGCCCGGCGAGAGGTGCACGCCCGCATCGCGCTCGAGCTGGAGGCCCTGCACCGGGAGGACCGCGAGCGGTTCGTCGAGCTGCTGGCGCGCCACACCTCCTTGTCCGGCGACACCACCCGGGCGCTCCGCTACCTGGAGCGGATCGCCGATCGATTCATGGAGGACCGGTCCCCCGCCGCGGCCCTGGTGCCGTTGGTCGAGGCAGCCCGGCTGATAGAGGACGACCCCGACGCCGACGTGGACCGGCGGATCGAGCTGCTCTTGCGGGTCGGCGACGTGGCCCGGGCCGCCATGCGCTTCGATCAGGCACGCGAAGCGCTCGACAAGGGCCTCGAGCTCGCCCGCACCGGCCGGCGGGAGCGGGCGGTGGCCCGGGTGCTCCTCGGCCAGGGACGCGTCGATCTCGCCGAGGGCAGGTTCGACGCCGCCGCGGGCCTCCTCGCCCGGGCGCTCAAGCTGTCCGACGGTCTGCGCGACCGGGGGCTGGTCGGCCGCATCTACGGCGCGCTTGGCGAGACCTGGCAGAAGAACGGCGACCTCGTGCGGGCCGTGGACTTCCTGGGCAAGAGCGTGCGCGTGGCGGAGGAGGAGGGCGACACCACCCGGCTCGCGTTGCTCCTGCCGATGCTCGCCAACGCCGCGGGCGGGGCCGGCGACTCGGCCGCGGCGGAGCGCTGGATCGTGCGCGCCCTGCGCACCGCCGAGAAGACCGGCGACGATCTCATGCGGGCCAAGGTGCTCAAGGCGTACAGCCTGCTCGACTACTTCGGCGGCCGCTTCGAGGAGGGGCTGGAGCGGTGCGTGGAGGCGCTGGCCATCGCAGACGAGGTCGACAGCGTCGAGGACGCCGTGATCCTGGCCCACAACGCCGGCGACTTCTGCATGCAGCTCGACGACCTCAAGGGCGCCTTCAAGTTCTTCACGCAGTCGCTGGAGCTCTGCCGGGCCCACGGGCTCACCCGCACCGAGCTGACCAACGAGATCCACCTTACCTGGCTCGAGGCCCGCCGCCACGGCAACCCGCCGCCGGCCGACAAGGCGGAGGAGGTCGAGCCGAAGCTGCGCGAGCAGTGGTCCCGGGCTGAGACCCTCGGGCTGAAATGGGAGGCGCTGCAGGCCCGCTGGTTCGTCGCCCGGTGCCTGGCCGCCCGGGGCAAGAACGACTCGGCGCGGCCCCTGTTCGAGCAGGTGCGCGAGGGCGCGCGGCGCATCCATCTGCAGTTCCTGGTGCGCGAAGCGGAATCTGCCCTGGAGGCCCTGTGAGCCGCCACGCCGCTGCGCTGCTCCTCCTGATGGCGGGGTGCTCCGGGTCGGATCCGGGCGATCCGCCGGGGCCCCCGGAGGCCGGCGAGGCGGCGGCCCTGTGGGAAGCGCCGCTGGCGCAGTACGTCAATCCGTTCATCGGCAGCGGCGGCGACGGCTTCGGGGTCGGCAGCGCGTTCGCCGGCGCGACGGCGCCGTTCGGGCTCGTGAAGCTCGGGCCGGACAGCACGGCGGCCGGCGGGGCGCCCGGCTTCTCCCATTGCGCCGGATACGCCTACGGCGACCGGTTCCTCCGGGGCTTCGGGCACATCCACCTGCACGGGACCGGCCTGCCGGACTACGGCAGCCTGGTATTCCTGCCGTCCACGGACGCGGACGCGCCCATGCCAGGCCACCGCGTGCTGTACGACAAGGCGTCCGAGCAGGCGGGCCCGGGCTGGTACCGGGTCACCCTCGCCGACGGCGTGAAGGTGGAGCTGGCCGCGGGCGATCGGCACGGCGTGCATCGGATCACCTGGCCGGAGGGGGGAGACCGAATCCTGTACGTCGACATGGGCCACGTGCTCGGCGAGGGCAGCGTGCCGGAGTCCTCGCTGCGGCTCGGGGACGACGGCAAGTCCTTGCGCGGGATGCTGCACAACCTTGGGGAGTGGACGGGGCGGTTCGGCGGCTTCCGGCTCTGGTTCGTCGCCGAGGCCGACGCCCCGATGACCCAGGTGGACGCTTGGGAAGACGGCGTGACGCTGCGATTCGCCGGCCAGGGCCCGGTGGAGATCGAGGTGGCCGTGTCGTTCACCGACGCCGAGGGCGCGGCGGCGAACTTCGAGGAGTCCACGGCGTTCGACGCGACCGTGTCGGCCACGGAGCAGCGCTGGGAGGAGCTGTTGGGGCGCGTCCGCTTCGGCGGGGGCGACAGGGCCGACGCGGAGGTGATGTACACGGCCGTGTACCACTCGCTGCTGATGCCGACGCTGCTGTCCGACGCCGACGGCCGCTACCGTGGCCTCGATCAGGAGATCCACACCACCGCCCCTGGCTCGCCGCCGTACTACACGGACTTCTCGCTCTGGGACACGTACCGGACGCTGCATCCGCTGTTGTCGGTGCTGTACCCGGACCTGCAGCGCGACTTCCTCATCAGCTTCCAGCGCATGGCGGACGACGGTGGCTTCGTGCCCAAGTGGCCGTTGGCCATCGGCTACTCGGGATCCATGCTGGGCACCAGCGCCGACGTGGTGGTCGCGGACGCCGCGGTCAAGGGCGTCGCCCCGGACGGCTTCACGTACGAGTCCCTTTACGAGGCGCTGCTGCGCACCGCCGACGGCCCCACTCCGGCGGGCTCACGCTCCGGCGGTCGCGGGTGCATGCCCGCCTACGTCGAGCACGGCTTCTGCCCCCACGAGTCGAGCGGGGGATCGGTCGCCCGGACCCTCGAGTTCGGATGGGACGACTTCGCCCTCGGCAAGCTCGCCGAGCACTTGGGAAACACGGCGGATGCCGAGCGATTCGCGGCGCGGGCCCTGAAGGGCTGGCGGCAGCACGTGGACCCGGTCTCAGGCTTCCTGGTGGAGCGCTCCAAGGACGGCTCGCTGCGGCCGCCCGAGGACCCGCTGAACATGGTCGACAACGGCATGGTCGAGGGGAACTACTGGCACTATCAGTGGCTCGTGCCCCACGACGCCGCTGGCCTGGTCGGCGCCCTGGGAGGGGCCGGGCCGTTCGTGGACAAGCTGGATCGGTTCTTCGATGGCGCTCGGCAGGCCGTGGCCGAGGCCGAGGCCGACGGGCGTGCCGTGGACTCGCTGCCCAACCCGTACTACTGGCACGGCAACGAGCCCGACATTCACGTGCCGTGGATGTACAGCGCCGTGGGTCGCCCGGACCGGACCTCGGACGCCGTGCGCTGGATCGCGCAGACCTACTACGACAACACCGCCTCCGGCCTTGCAGGCAACGACGACTGCGGCACGCTGTCAGCCTGGTACCTGTTCGCCGCCGCCGGTCTGTTCCCGGTGGCCGGCAGCACCCAGTACCTGCTCAACGCGCCGCTGTTCGACCGCGTGCAGTGGCTGCCGCCGGGTCGGGCGGCGCTGGAGTTCCGGACCTCGGCGCCGGTGGCGTCGCACCCCTACCCCGCGGCGGTCTGGGCCGGTGACGAGAGGCTGGGCGCCGCAGCGGTCGAGCACGATCTGCTCATGGCGCGGGGAGGTCTGCTGTTCGATCTGTCCGAGGCGCCCGGCGAGGCTTGGCCAGCGGCGCCTGCGCCGTGACGAGATCGCCTCCTCGCACGGCGGCCCGACGACGGTCTCGCTCTGCCAGCTGTCCGAGCCCGAGCCCGCGACCCTAGCCCCCGAACCCGTCCTTCGCCCGCCTCCGCGCCGCCATCTCCTCGACGGATCCCGCGCGCACGAACGGGTTGGTGGCCTTTTCGAGGGCCACCGTCGTGGGCGTGGTGGTCTCCGCCAACTCCGCCTGGCGGACCGTGATGTCGTCGTTGTCCGGCTCGGCCACCGCGGCGAAGCGCAGGTTGGCGGCGGTGTACTCGTGGCCGAACCAGAGCCTGGTGTCGTCGGGGAGATCGATGGTCAGGGCGCGGAGGGAGGCGTGCATTTGGGCGGGAGTGCCCTCGAAGAGGCGGCCGCAACCGGCGGCGAAGAGGGTGTCGCCGGTGAAGACGTCCGCGGTGGGGCGGACGGAGGCGCCGGTGGGATCTGCGGGGATCATCCAGGCGATGGCGCCGGTCGTATGGCCGGGGATGTGGCGGGCCTGCAGCTCGAGGTCGCGGGTGGGGGTGAGCTTCAGGCCCGAGGGGACATAGCGGTCTGTCGGGGCCTCAACGGCGTGGGTCAGGCCGGCGATCCGGTGGGCGTCGGAGGCGTGGGCGGCGACGATGATCTCGCTCGAGGGGCCGCCGAACTGTCGGACCAGCTCGACGATGCCGTGGGTGTGGTCCCAGTGGTGGTGGGTGGCCAACACGCCTCGTAGCGTCAGGCCGCGGGCGGCCAGGACAGCGGCGGGCGGGCCGGCCTCGGAAGGGTCGACGACCCAGGAGTCGCCTGCGCCCGTGTCGATCACATAGGCGTAGTTGTCATTGAGGCACGGGACCGGGATGACCTCGATCACGGCGGCGGAGGAGGCGGGGGGCGTGGCGGGAGGTCCGGCGGGAGAGCCGGGGGGCGTGGCTGCTGGCATGGCGACAGGGTATCGTGCGCAGCCATGGACCTGCTGGCCATCGTCCGCGCCATCCAGGCCGTCTCCGGCGAGGTCGTGCTGGACACGATCCTGGAGAAGATGCTCGGCATCCTCATCGACGCCTCCCGCGCCGAGCACGGGGCGCTGCTCATCGTCGAGGAGGAGGGGCTGTCCGTCCGGGCGACGGGCCATCGACCGGCGGACGCTGAAGCCGCCACCATGACCGTCGCCGCGGACGACGGGCTGGATCCGGAACAGGCGTGTGCGCCGCTGGCGCTGGCCGGCCGGGTGGCGGCTGGCGCTGGCCCGCAGGTGTTCGCGGATGTGCGCGGCCACCCCGACGTGCTGGAGGCGGATCCCTGCCTCGCGGACAGGGGCGCCCGATCGTTCATCTGCCTGCCCATCCAGCGACACCAGAGCGTGGTGGGCGTGGCGTGCCTCGGCTGCACGGACCGCACGGACGTCTTCACGCCCGAGACCGTCGAGCTGCTGGAGCTGCTATCGGCCCAGGTCGCCGTCTCGCTGGAGAACGTCGGCCTCTTCGACGACCTCTGGAACGAGGTGACCGAGCGCAAGCGGGTGGAGGACTCGCTGCGGGAGCTCAACGAGCAGCTCGAGCGGCGCGTGGAGGAGCGGACGCTGGAGCTCGAGGCCGCCAACGTCGCCCTGGCCCGGTCCAACGCCGAGCTCGAGGAGTTCGCGTACGCCGCCAGCCACGACCTGCAGGAGCCGCTGAGGGTGATCTCGGGCTTCTCGGCGCTGATCGGATCGAAGTACGGCGACCGCCTCGACGACGCAGGCCGCACGTACGTGGATCACATGTCGAGCGCTGCGACTCGCATGCGCCGGCTGGTGTCCGACCTGCTCGACTACTCCCGGCTCACCACCCGCCACGCGCCGCCCACGGCCGTGGACCTCAACGCGATCCTGGACGACGTCTGGCAGAACCTGGCCGCGGCGGTGGAGGAGAGCGGGGCCCTGCTGACGCGGGACGAGGAGCTCCCGCAGGTTGTCGCGGATCGGTCCCAGTTCATGCGCCTGCTGCAGAACCTGATGGGCAACGCCATCAAGTACCGCGGCGAGGACGATCCCTGGGTGCATGTGTCGGGCAGGCGGCAGGGCGATGAGTGGGTGTTCGGCGTGGCCGACAACGGCATCGGGATCGCCCCGGACCACCACGACTCGGTCTTCAACATCTTCCGCCGGCTGCACCGCATCGACGAGTACCCGGGGACCGGCATCGGCCTCGCCTCGGTCAAGAAGATCGTGGAACGCCACGGCGGCCGGGTGTGGGTGGACTCCACCCCCGGGGACGGCAGCACCTTCTGGTTCACGTGGCCCGTGACGAGCGAGGATTCGCTCCCTGCGGTGGTCGTGCGCAGGAGCGAGACGGACGAGCGTCCGGTCGCCCTCCCCGCCGCTCCGGCGGCCGATTGACCTCTCGATCAGCGTTGACTAGGTTCGCTGACGTTCACTCGGAGGGGACGGGGGAGCGGCAACAGGCATGACGACGACCGTACTACTGGTCGAAGACTCTCAGGCCGACGCGGACCTGATCCAGGCGATCCTGTCGGATGCCATGGGCGCCGCGCCCTATTCCATCCACCACGCGGCGCGGCTGGCCGACGCCAAGGCGGAAGTCATCGGGGGGCTCGTCCCCGACGTCATCCTGTTGGATCTGACACTGCCTGACAGCGAGGGCGTGTCGACCGTCGGACACATGGCCGAGACGGCGCCCGAGACCCGCATCATCGTCACCACCGGCCACGAGGACAGGGTGCTCGCAGTCGCCTGCATCGCAGCCGGCGCCCAGGACTACCTGCACAAGGACGGCTTGGACGCGGCATCCTTGCGACGAGCGGTCCGCTATGGGGTGGGCAACTACCGCGACCGGGATATGCGCTAGCCGGCGATCACACCTGTCGTGGCAACGTGGCCGTCTCCAACCAGAACGCATCCAGCGCCCTCAACATCGCAACGAACCGGTCGAGATCGACGGGCTTCGTCAGGAATGCGTTGGCGCCAAGCTCATAGGAGCGGCGGATCTCGGCAGCCGCCTCGGACGAGGTCAGCATGATCACCGGGATGGCGCGCAGCCAAGGGTCCTGCCTGATCGCGTCGAGCACCTCGTGGCCCGTCATCCGAGGCAGGTTCAGATCGAGAAGGACCAGGTCCGGCCTCGGCGCATCGGCGTGATCGCCCTCGCATCGCAGAAACCCGAGCGCCGACTCACCGTCCTCCGCGACATGGAGCTCGTGGTCGAGTCGGGCCTCCACGAGCGACTCCCGCGTCAACTCCACATCTGCGGGGTTGTCCTCCACGATCAGGAGGATGGCGGACCTGCTGCGCATTCGGCGACAATCCTTGTCTGACAGAAGAATGCGTACGAATTGTATCTTACACTGGGCACTTGTCAGCACCCAAGTGGGGTCGTTCGCGTGCGCGGACCCACCGGGGCCCGCCACCGCCTCCGAGCCCGGGGCGCCGACCGAAGGTGAGGGGGAATCCGAAGCGCTCGGCGAACCCCCTGGCGGCGAGACCGAGGATGGTCCGCCCACGCTCGACGAGCTGCCCACAGCGACGGCGCCCAGCGAGCCCGCCCTGCCGACGCCGGTGAGGCCCATCCGGGATCTCACAGAAGCCTGCCCCGGTGCGGGCGAGCGATTCCCGACAGAAGAGTGGATCAGTCAGCTCGCATCCCCCAATGAGGGGCCGAGGACCTACGTCGACCCGGGCGCCGGTCCCGGGGGCGATGGCAGCAGGGCGCGACCGTTCCAGTCGCTGGGGCCCACCTTCAGCGACACCCCGCCGGACGGGATGATCGTCGTGCTGGCCGCCGGCAGCTATCAAGCCGGCCTGACCCTGGGAGGCCCGATGGCCCTCATCGGCGCCTGCCCGGGCCGGACGAAGTTCATCGGTCCGCCTGAGGCACCCCCCGCCGGACGGGGTGTGTTCCACATCGGAGGCCGAGGCGGGGCGGTGCTCGCGAACCTCACGATCCAGCCGAGCTACCAGGCGGTCTCCGTCTACGATCCAGGGGCACCCGTGGCGTTTCGCCGGGTGGTCATCGACCAGGCGGTCGGCACCGCCTTCCACGTCATCTCCAGCGAGCAGGAGGTCCTGCTCGAGGACGTCCGCATCTCATCGCCGCTGCCCACCGGGAAGCCGATCGAGCTCGGCGACGGATATGGGATCGTCTTGAGCGGCGAGGGCCCGACCAAGCTGCGGCGGGTCGAGATCAGCGACGCGCCGCACATCGCGCTGAACATGTTCGGGGCCGGGCGATTGACGGCGTCGGATCTGTGGATCCACCACTCGGGTGAGGCCCCCGTGACCGTGGGCTGGGGCATCTCGGTCGCCAACGGGCAGGCCACGCTCGAGCGGGTCGAGGTGGATGGGACCTTCGACTTCGGGATCCTCGTGGCGAGCGCCGACGACGAGTCCAACCCCGTCCTCGACGCCTTGGACGTGGTCGTCCGCGGGATCACCCAGGGCCCGACCGAGGTCCACGTGGTCGCCGGCATCGAAGCCAGCGAGGGGGGGAGCGTCACGGTGCGTCGGGCCCTGATCGAGGACCTCCATGATCGCTGCCTGGTCGCCCGACGGGCGGATCCCCTGAGGCGGGCCTCCTTGGTCGCCGAGGACGTGACCTGCCGGGACGTGACGGCCACGCGCTTCGGCGTGTACGCCATGGGCGCCCTCGGGGTCGATGGCGTCGAGCTGACCCTGCGCCGTGCGCGACTCGAGCGAATCCGTGGATTCGGGGTCCTTGCGTTCACGCTCGACGGAGGCGCCGGGCCCTCGGTTGAACTCGAGGACATCACGATGCGCGACTTCGGCTCTGCGCTGAACCGGGAGGCCGGGTATGGCATGGCACTTTGGGATGGCGCGCAGGCCACGGCGGCCCGGGTTGACATCCAGGGGGTCCGGGCAGGCGGGGTCCGGGTCTCCGGCTGGGGCCGGTCGCCCGAGACGCACCTGCGGGTCGAGGATCTGAAGGTCTCGCGGGTGGACCACGCCGAGTGCTTCGACCTGCCGGCGGATGACCCCTGGCGATGCACCGTGGACGGGCGGCCCGCAGGCGGCGGCCTGGGGATGATCGTCAATGGTGGCGGCCGCGCGCGCATGGACCGGTTCGAGATTCGGCGAGCGGCGATGGCCGGGATCACCCTGTCCGACGATGCGGTCCTGCGCGCCGACGCGGGGGTCGTGACGGACAACCCCATCGGCCTGAACCACCTGGGCGACCCGACGGATCTCGAGGG
>PVBE010298245.1_pt1 | contig 12117 bp, 11 predicted proteins | sample 1631181 | NCBI WGS metagenome assembly PVBE01 (sample SAMN08397723, study PRJNA350692) | Marine metagenome, whole genome shotgun sequencing project. | isolation source: water | place: Pacific Ocean | collected 2012-04 | reverse complement strand
TGTCGTCGACGCTGAGCGTGGTCTGGGTGACGTACGCGAGCTTGGCGGGATCGGCCGGTTCGAGCGCCGCCACGTCCTCCACGCAGGTCACCAGATGCACCGGGCCCGGTACTCGGCCCATGGTCCCGGCGACCTCGGGATGGTCGCGGTGACCGATCAGCACTACTTCGTAATCCCTCGCCGCATAGCGCTGGCCCTCTTTATGGACCTTGGCCACCAGCGGGCAGGTGGCGTCGATCACGTTGAGCTCGCGGGCCGCGGCCGCGTGCTCGACGGCTTCGGCCACCCCGTGGGCGCTGAAGATCGTCACCGCGCCTTCGGGCACCTCATCGATATCCTCGACGAAGCGCGCACCCTTGGCGCGAAGGGTGTCGACGACGCGCTTGTTGTGGACGATTTCGTGGCGCACGTAGATGGGCGCGCCGAACCGATCGAGCGCGCGCTCGACGATCTCGATGGCGCGCTCGACCCCGGCGCAGAATCCCCGCGGATTCGCGAGCAGAACCTTCAACCCTGGCTTCCCTTTCACCCCAGCCGGCGTCACACCATCCCCCCAACCAGCCAGCGCCCGAGCCTAGCACTCCTGCTCGCGCCGCGCCAAACCGCATCGCCTCAATCGAGATAGCCGTTGGCGGCAAACCAGGCCACGGCCTCGCGCAGCGCATCCTCGGCCGCGCGCGCGGCATAACCGAGTTCGCGGTGCGCCTTGGCCGAGGAGAAGAACATCCGCTTGCGGGCGAGCCGGACGCCGTCCACCGTGGCGAACGGCTCACGACCCGAGATGCGGGCCCAGGCTTCGCTGATCCGGGCAAGCGGCAACACGACACCGTGCGGCAAGCGCACCCGCGGTGGCGCGCGCCCCGCAGCGCTGGCCACGGCGCCGAGGATTTCGCGCAAGCTCATGTCTTCGCCGCCGAGCACGTAGCGCTCGCCCAGGCGCCCACACCGGTAGGCAAGCAGATGGCCCTCGGCCACGTCATCGACGTGGACCACGTTGAGCCCGGTCTCGACATAGGCGGGCATACGGCCACGGGCACACTCGATAATGATGCGCCCGGTCGGCGTCGGCTTGATGTCACGCGGCCCTACCGGTGTCGAGGGATTGACGATGACCGCGGGCAATCCCTCTTCGCGCGCCATCCGGCTCACCTCCGCCTCGGCCTGGAACTTCGAGCGCTTGTAGTGGCCGATCATGTCGGCTAGCACGACCGGGGTCTCCTCGTCCGCCGCCCCGCCCGCGGGCGCAAAGCCGAGCGTCGCGGTGCTCGAGGTGTAGACCACGCGGGCCACGCCGGCCTCGCCCGCCGCCCGCATCAGCGACCGCGTGCCGGCGACGTTGGTCGCATAGATCTCGGTGGGGCGCGGCACCCAGTAACGATAATCGGCGGCGACGTGGAACAAGCCCTGGCAGCCGGCGACCGCACGCGCCAAGGTATCGGGCGCGCCCAGATCGCCGCTCGCCAGCTCGACGTCCAGCCCCTCGAGGTTGCGCATATCGCTGGCCGCCCGGGTCAAGACGCGTACCGTCTCGCCGGCCGCCAACAGGCGCCGGACCACCGCCGATCCCACGAACCCGGTACCCCCGGTCACCAGGATTGTCATCGCTCTCGTCCGCCCCGGCGCCGGCCCCGCCACGGACCGCCGCCGGCGATCGCCTCAGGCGCGGGCGGCTTCGGTCTCGGCGTGGCCCAGCGCGTCGAGTGCGGTGGCGACGATGCCGTGCGAATCGAGGCCCGCCTGCTCGAACTGCTTCTCCGGCTTGTCGTGGTCGATGAACAGATCCGGCAGGCACAGCGGCCGGAGCTTGAGGCCGGCGTCCAGCAATCCGGCGCTAGACAGGAACTGCATCACCTGGGTGGCGAAGCCGCCGAGCGCCGCCTCCTCCAGCGTGATCAAGACCTCGTGCTCGCCGGCCAACCGCCGTACCAGGTCCTCATCCAGCGGCTTGGCGAAGCGGGCGTCCGCCACGGTCGTCGCAAGTCCGCGCGCGGCCAGCTCGTCGGCCGCCGTCATCGCCGCGCCGAGCCGGGTGCCGTAGGAAAGGAGCGCGACCTTGGTGCCCTCGCGCAACACGCGCCCGCGCCCGATTTCGAGCGCCACGCCTTCCTCGGGCAGTCCGATCCCGGTCGATTCGCCGCGTGGATAACGGAGCGCCGAGGGCCGGTCATCGATGGCCGCCGCGGTGGCGACCATATGCACCAGCTCGGCCTCATCGGCGGCGGCCATCAGGACGAATCCCGGCAAGCAGCCGAGGTAGGTAACGTCGTAGGAGCCCTGGTGGGTGACGCCGTCGGCGCCGACCATGCCGGCGCGGTCGATGGCGAAGCGCACCGGAAGGCGTTGGATTGCAACATCGTGCACGATCTGGTCGAAGGCGCGCTGCAGGAACGTCGAGTAGATGGTGGCGAAGGGCTTGAACCCGTCGCAGGCCAGCCCGGCGCAAAATGTCACGGCGTGCTGCTCGGCGATGCCGACGTCGAAGCAGCGTTCGGGGAACCGTTCGGCGAACTTGTCGAGACCGGTGCCCGAGGGCATGGCCGCCGTCACGGCGACGATCTTGTCATCGCGCTCGGCCTCGGCGATCAGCGCTTGGGCATAGACGCCGGTATAGCTCGGCGCCTTGGGCGTCGGCTTGGCCTGCTCGCCGGTCAAGACGGTGAACTTGCTCACGCCGTGGTACTTGTCGGCCGCCGCTTCTGCGGGCGCGTAGCCCTTGCCCTTCTGGGTCACGGCGTGGACCAGGATCGGGCCTGCGTGATCGGCCTCGCGCACGTTCTTCAGCACCGGCAACAGATGGTCCAGGTTGTGGCCGTCGATCGGGCCGACATAATAAAAGCCGAGCTCTTCGAACAGGGTTCCCCCGGTCAGCATGCCGCGGGCGTATTTCTCGACGCGGCGCGCTGCGTCGCGTAGCTGCCGCGGGAACTTGTCGGCCAGCTCCTTTGCCAGGTGGCGCATCTCGCGGTAAGGCTTGGCCGAGATCAGGCGCGACAGATAGGCGCTCATTGCGCCGACCGCCGGAGCGATCGACATGTCGTTGTCGTTGAGAATGACGATCAGGCGGGTGTTCATGGCGCCGGCGTTGTTCATGGCCTCATAGGCCATGCCCGCCGACATGGCGCCGTCGCCGATCACCGCGATTACGTTGTGGTCCGCGCCGGCGAGGTCGCGCGCCACCGCATAGCCGAGCGCCGCCGAGATCGACGTCGAGCTGTGCGCCGCGCCAAAGGGATCGTAAGGGCTCTCCTTTCGGCTGGTGAAGCCGGACAATCCACCGCCTTGGCGCAGCGTTGCCATGCGCTCGCGCCGCCCGGTCAGGATCTTGTGCGGGTAGGCCTGATGGCCGACGTCCCAGATCAGCTTGTCGCGGGGCGTGTCGAAGATCGCGTGGAGCGCCACCGTGAGTTCGATAACGCCGAGCCCGGCGCCGAGATGGCCACCGGTATTCGAGACCACGTCGATCATCTCGTCGCGGAGCTCGTCCGCCAGCTGCCGCAAGTCCTTCTTCTTGAGACGGCGGATATCCGCTGGAGAAGTCGCCTTGTCGAGTAGCGGCGTCTTGCTCACCTGTGCCACCTCATCACCCCCTGATGTGTGCCCCCGCGCCCGAGCTAGGGGAGCCTAGCAAACACCGCCGCTCGGTGCCACCGCCGGCCTTCGATCAAGCCGAGCCGGGTTGCTACCTGCGCCGGTTGAGAAAGAAGGTCTCGATCTCGCCCTTGCCCCGAATCTCCATGACGCCGCGCGATTCGAGGTCGAAATCGGCCGCCAAGACACTCGCCACCTTGGCCGAAACGTGAATGCGGCCGGGCTCCGAATACGATTCGATGCGGCTCGCCGTGTTCACCGTGTCGCCCCAGATGTCGTAGAGAAAACGGTGCTTGCCGATGATGCCGGCGGCGATCGCTCCGCTGTGCAGCCCGATGCGTATGCTGAACGGCGGATCGTGGTTTTCGTTGAACCGCCCCAGCACTTCCTGCATGCCGAGCGCCATATCGGCGACCGCGGCCACGTGGTCGGGCCGCGGCGTCGGCGCGCCGGCCATCGCCATGTAGGCATCGCCGATGGTCTTTATCTTCTCGACGCCAAGCTCGGCGGCGAGCGCGTCAAAGCCGGAAAACAGGTCGTTGAGGTTGTCCACCAGTTGGTTGGGCGTAAGCCCGGCAGATACCTTGGTGAAGCCAACCAGGTCGGAGAACAACACCGTCACCGCCTCGAAGCGGTCGGCGATCGTGGCTTCGCTGGCGTGCACTCGGGTGACGATGGGCTCGGGCAGGATGCGGTGCAACAAGTCCTCGGCCTCGTCCTTGGCCTCCTGCAGGGCGCGTTCGGCCTCCTTCTTCTCGGTGATATCGCGGATGATGCCGGTGAAGAAGAATTGCTCGCCGCTCCTCCAATGCGACAGCGACAACTCCAGCGGGAACACCTCGCCGTTGTTGCGCAAGCCCTTGAGCTCGACGGGCTTGTCGCCGTACTTGTGGTGGCCCTCCTGGCTCGCGCGTGCGACGCCGGCTACGTGCTGGCCGTAATACTCGCTGGGCATCAGCCGCTCCAGCGGTTTGCCTAGCAACTCGGACCGGGTGTGACCGAAGATCTGCTGGGCGCCGCGGTTCCACGATATGATGCGCCCGCGGGCATCGACCGAGATGATCGCGTCGTTCGCCGTCTCCGCCACCGAGCGGAAGCGTTCCTCGCTCTGACGCAACGATTCCTCGGTCCGCTTGCGCTCGGTGATGTTGAGACGCAGGACCACGGTGCCACCCTCGCTCGTCCGGTGCTCGCGGTATGAGAGATCCAGTCGCCGTTGGCGAGCCGCATCTCGCACGGCTGCTTGGGGTTGTGGCGAAGGTCCATGCGCTCCTTGACCACCTCCTCGACGGTGCGGCCCTCGAGCGCGAAGAAGCCGCGTTCCGCAGCGATGGTGACGATCTCCTCGAAGCTCATGCCGGCTACGAACTCGCCTTCCAGCTCGGGCATGAACGCCGAGAGGTAGCGGCTGTTGCAGATCACCAGGCGGTCGTCGGAATCGTAGAGCGCGAACCCCTCTTCCATGTGCTCGATGGCGGCCATCAAGGACGCTTGGGGGCTCGCCATCGGCTCCGAAAAGTCCGCTTTCGACGTCACTCGCTGGATTCCTCCCGAGAGCCTTCACAAACGCTACCACGGAGCGCGCGGGCGATCCATCGGTGCGCTCGACTCCGGGCCGAGAAACGCGGATGCTTGGCCGATCGACCCGTTCGCCCAGGAGGAGAATCATGCGTGATGGCTCGGTGACGCTCGTGGAGTACAAGGTCCAGTCCGACAAGATCGGTGAGCAAGAAGCCGCCGTTCAAGAGTGGGTGGGCGCAATCCGCGCCTTGGACGATCCGAACGTGAGCTATACCGTGTTGAAGGCCGAGGACGGGCTATCCCTACGCCACGTCATCTGGGGCGCCGACAGCGAGGCGGTGGCGCGGCTGCAAACGCTGCCGCTTTTCAAGGCGTTCTCCGAAGGCACCGGCACCCGCAGCGAGGACGGGGTCACGGTCACCAGGATGGGCGTACTCGCGTCCTCCACCGGCTAGCAGAGGCGGCCGGCTCACCACACGGTATAGCCGCCGTCCGCGACCAGGACGGCGCCGGTCATCAGGCTCGAGGCGTCCGAAGCCAGGAACAGGACCGCCGAGGCGATCTCATCGGGTTTGCCCATGCGGCCCATTGGTACATCCTTGAGCCAGCTCGCGTACCAATCGGCGTTGACCATGCTCCGGTGCGACATCGGGGTATCGATGAAACCGGGCGCCACGGCGTTCACCCGTACTGCCTTGGGCGCCCACTCGGCGGCCAAGGACTTCGTTACCATGTGCACGCCGGCCTTCGAGGCGCTGTAGTGCGCGTGGCTCTGCGGCCGGTTGGCGATCAATCCGGCGAATGAGCCGATATTGACGATACTGCCGCCGCCCTGGGCAAGCATGTGAGCGCCAAAGCTTCGGCAGCACCAGAACAAGCCGTTGAGGTTTACGTCGATAATCCGACGCCATTCATCGTAGGCGATGTCCGTGGCGTAGGTATTGGCCCCGATTCCGGCGCAGTTAATCAGAACGTCGACGCGGCCGTGGCGCTCCGCGAGAGCGCGCGCGCAAGCTTCGACGGCAGCGCTGTCGGTAACGTCTAGGCTGGTGTATTCGGCCGTATGACCGGCCTCGCGCAAGCGCCGTTCCGCCTCGGCCCCTTCCTCGTCGCGGAGATCGGCCACCACCACGACGGCGCCGCACTCACCGAGCGCCAGCGCGCACTCCAACCCGATGCCGCCCGCGCCCCCGGTGATCACCGCGACGCGCCCGCTCAGATCATACTTCTCGCGATACATACGCTTCCCTTCCCTTCCCCTCGCCGGGCGGGCAAAGATATTATGCCGAGCAAACCAACGCGGAAAGACGGTGTGGAATGAGAATGTCGCTGTCCTTGGGCGCCACGGTCGCGGCCCTACTCGGTTTGGGATTGCCAGCACTCGCTGACGAGATCACCGTTCGCGTGCACGCCGTGAGCGAATCCGGCGTCGGCGCTGACGTCGGCAGCGTCCGATTCGCCGACGGGCCTTACGGCCTTTCGATCGAGCCCGCGCTCGCGGGCCTGTCGCCGGGGCTACACGGCGCCCACATCCACCAGAACCCGGCGTGCGGCCCATCCGAGAAAGACGGTGCCGCGGTCGCCGGCGGCGCCGCGGGCGGCCACTACGACCCCAAGGGGACGGGACGCCACGCGGGGCCGTTTGGCGATGGCCATCTCGGCGATCTGCCGAATCTCGTGGTCGAGGCGGGCGGAGCGGCGACGATGCCGGTCGTGGCCCCGCGTCTCGGTGTGGCCGCGCTGGTCGGTCGCGCGCTGATCGTCCACGGCGGGCCCGACCGCTATGCCGATGACCGCGACAAGGGCGGCACGCGCGCCTATTGCGGCGTGATTCGCTAGTCGAGGGCGCCGCTAGCCGGAGCGCACGAACTTCTGAAATGCGTGGCAGGTGAGCGGTGCGAAATGGTCGATCGCGCCCGAGGTCTTGATCACCTCGCCGACGTAGAAGTCGCCGCGTGAATCGGCCCAGATCCCATGTGGGACGATGAAGTTTCCCGGCAACAGCGACTCCTCGCCGCCGATGCGCGTGTGGATCTCACCGTCGGGATCGCAGATCGTGACCCGGGCGATCGGCGAGTGCCCCATGGGTGGATGCTGCATCAGCTGAAAGTGGGGCACCTGGCTTGGCGGTACGGTCCAGCCCAGCTCGGCGATGAAAAGGTTCTCTTGGTCGTCGAAGAACAGGTCGTCGGGCCGCCCTACCCAGTCCCAGACATCGAGGAATCCGCCCTCGCCGTCGAATATCTGCACCCGTGAGTTCTCGCGGTCGGCGACGTAGACCCGCCCCTGTCGGTCCACCGCGATGCCGTGCGGCAGGTTGAACTCACCCCTGCCGGTTCCCGGTCCGCCCCACGAGGCCACCAGCTCGCCGGCGGCGGTGAAGCGGTGCACGCGCGCGTTTCCGTACCCGTCGGACACGAACAGGTCGCCGCCCGGTCCGACGGCGATGTTGGTGACCATGTTGAAGGGGCCGCCGCCGCGCTGGACCGGCGCCTCGCCCATCTTGAACCCGGTGTCGGCGGGATCGTCGGGCTCGCCCAGGATCATCAGGAGCTCGCCCTCGGTGGTGAACTTGCGCACCGTGTGGTCGCCGTTGTCGGCGCAATAGACGTTGTCGTCGCGGTCGATGAAGATGCCGTGGGGGTTCGAGAACACCCCCTCGCCCCAGGCGTTGACGAACTTGCCGTCCTTGTCGAAGACGATGATCGGGTGCTCGCCGCGGCAAAAGACGTAGACCAGATCGCGTGAGTCGACGGCGACCCCGGCGACCTCGACGAACGACCAGCCCTCGGGCAACTGCTCCCAGCCCTCGAGCACTTCGTACTCGACCTTGTGTTCACCCAGCGCCATGTCGATTCGCCTCCCCTTCGCCATCGCCGCGCCCAAGCTTGGCGGTCGGCGCGCGGCCGTTCAAGCGCGCCTTGCCCGCGCGCCCCGCCGTCTGGATCATGTCAGCATGGCCCGGGCGCGGGCATCGGCGTCGCGCCAGTTCGCCAACAGCCGGCGAACGATGACGCGCATGAGATAAAGTCCGAAGCGCGGGTTCTGCAGATACAACTGGATCATCACGTCGTTGGGCAGCGTCAACAGCTCGCAGTCGGTTTCGCAGATCGCGGTACAGGTCCGCCGGTTCTCGGGCGTGAAAACCCCGACCTCGCCCAGGACCTCGCCGGCGCCGATGCGGGTCTCGATCTCTTCGAGCAAGATGGTGCCGCTGCGAACCACGATCATACCCTCCGGCGCCTCGCCCTTGCGGAACAGAACGCGGCCCGCCGGGGCGCGCGCCCGGTCCATGAACGTGTACAGCGGGGCCAACGCCTCGCTTCCGGGTGCGGCCTCTTTGATGTCGCGGATCAATCGCATCATCTGCACCAGGCGCAGCGTGTTGAGCGGCACCAGCAAGGCGTGTAGCACCAGCGTCGGGTAGCTCCCCGCCAGCAGGCCGAACGCCAGAAAGCCGACGTTGCCGGCGATCACCGCAAGCCGCAACGAGATCATGGTCTTGCGCTGCATCCCCCATAGCGTGACCACTCCGCCCAGGTAGCCGATCACGTCGACCCACGGGACTCCCCCCTCTATGCCTGGCATCGCACCGCCTCCTTGGGCCGGGCCAATTGGCTCGCGCGGGCGAGAGAATACGCCAAAGCGCGTTCAATCACGCGCCCGCGAATCCGGTTTTACGATGAATGCGCTACGAGCGCGGTGGAGCCAAGTCGCTTGGTCTACGCGCCGGTGTCGTCGTCCTCGTCGGTTCCGCCTTCGGCGGCGTCCGTGCCATCGGTTCCATCACCGCCACCCTCGCCGCCGTCTGCCGTCCCGCCATCGTCGGTGCCATCGCCGCCGTCGTCACTACCATCGCCGCCGTCCGTCCCGTCGCCAGCGCCGTCGCCGCCGTCGGCCACGCCGCCATCGTCGCTACCATCGCCGTCATCACCGCCGTCGCCGCTGTCCGACCCATCGCCGTCGCCGCCATCGCCAGGATCGTCGTCTATCTCGATTCCGAGCCGCTCGTTCACGGCCGCGACCACGTTCTCGTCGACCGGCTTGTTCGAAATCTCCGACACGATTGCCGCGGCCTCGGCCTCGCTGGCGCCACCCTCGATCGCCGCCTCGTAGGTCGCGATCTGGCCGACCGTCGAGTTGGGCGAGGCATTGGCGCGCGCGGTGTCACTTGCGTTGGCGGCGTTGAGCCGGCCGAGCTGCGCCTGGCCTCCGGAATCGCCGGCGCTCGATGCGCCGACACTCGCCGCGCCGCCTGGCCCGCCCGAGCCACCCGCGCTGGCAACCGCCACACCGCTGCCCGTCGAGCCGCCGCCAGAGGAACCACCGCCGCCGTTGCCGCCACTATTGCTATTGCCATTGCCGCCGCCGGCATTGGCGCTTTGCCCGCCACCGCCGTTTCCGTTGCCGCCGCCCTGCGAGTTACCTTGGCCACCGGCGTTGCTTTGACCGGACTTGCCCTGCGCCGCGGCCTCGTTGAAACCGACTTCGCCATCGTCGGGGCGGAACTCGATGGGCAGTGCAACCAGGGATAGTGCAAGGACGCTGGCGGAAACCAGCATCGCAGGACGGGTCGACATACGGCTCATGGCGCGTCCTCCGTTCCCGTAGACTTAGGGTTCGAGGCCATTTCGATCAACCACCGTCGCGGCCAAATCACCGCACATGTGACGGCGGTCACAGTCCCTTGCCAGGGCGGTTTGAGGGCACCGGCCGGCAGAATCCGATTAAATATTTATTAAAGTTATACTTTGGCAAGTACGGTAATTAACAAAAATACAATACTCGTAAACAAGTAATTAATACAAAAATCGGCAAGAACTTCTCCTATCGTACGCAATAGTTGCCTCGCCATCGGGCGGTGCCCTGGATTTGGCCCTGGCGCTGGAACCGGTTTGTCCAGTGGTTTCAAGCGGTTCCGGCATCGTCCGCGGCTTGGCCCGGCGATTGCGAAATTCGGCGAGCAATCCACGACCGATCCCGGTCCAGCCCGGCACCGCAGCCGGCATCGCCACAGAAGGAGCGACGTCATGAGTTTGTTTGGCGCCTTGTTTTCGGGGGTAAGCGGCTTGGCCGCGCAGAGCCAGGCCTTGGGCATCATCGCCGACAACATCACCAACGTGAACACCACTGCTTTCAAGCGGACGTCCAGCGAGTTCTCGTCGCTGGTGACCGGCTCGCGCACCGCGAGGTCGTTTGCGCCGGGCGGGGTCCAGCCGTCGGTCCGCCAGCTCGTCGACACCCAGGGGCTGTTGCAGGTCTCGAACTCGCCGACCGACCTCGCGATCAACGGCGCCGGCTTCTTCGTGGTCTCCGACATCGCCGTGCCGACATCGACGACCGGACAGTTCTCGTTCACCCGCGCCGGCTCGTTCGTGCCCGACAAGGACGGCAATCTCAAGAACGCCGCCGATCTCTTCCTGCGCGGCTACGAGGTCACCGACCCGACCAAGGGCACCATCACCTCCGACCGCACCAACCTGTTGGCGACCAAGACGGTGAACGTCACCGACTTCAACGGCACCGCGCAGAAGACCACCACCGTCAAGCTCCAGGCCAACCTGCAATCGACCCAGGCCATCTCCTCGCAGGAAGCCACGTACAACCCCGCGGTGAGCGCCAACAACATGGCCTCGGGCAACGTGACGCCAGACTTCAAACGCTCGGTCCAGATCTTCGATTCGCAAGGTGGATCGCGCACGCTGACCTTCGCCTTCCTCAAGGACGCCGCCGCCGTCAATCAGTGGAACACCGAGGTCTACATCGAGCCCGCGACCGACATCACCCCCGTGGCGCCACTGCTCGACGGCCAGATCTCGGTCGGCTTGACCAAGTTCAACGCCGACGGTTCGATCAACATCGCCGGCACCACGGTCACCCTCACCAGCGTCAACATTCCCTTTGGCGGCACCACCGGGCTCGGCATCACCACGCCCCAGGCCATCGCCATCAGCTTCGGGACGACCGCCAAGACCGACGGTCTGACCCAGTTCGCCGGGGCCTCCGAACTCGTCGGCACCGATGTCGACGGGGCGCTCTTCGGCAAGCTCAACAACGTCACGGTCAACGACCTCGGCGTGGTGACCGCGAACTTCTCCAACGGCTTGCAGCAAGACATCTTCAAGCTGCCGATCGCCACCTTCTCGAACCCCAACGGGCTGGTGCAGAAGAATGGAACGGCGTTCCTGTCGAGCAACGCCTCGGGCGACTTCACCCTGCAGCTCGCGGGCGAAAGCGGCGCCGGCAAGGTCGCGCCGTCCTCGCTCGAGGTATCCTCGGTCGATCTGGCCGAGGAGTTCACCGACATGATCGTGACCCAGCGCGCCTTCAGCGCCGCCGGCAAGATCATCACCACCACCGAGGACATGCTCGACGAGCTGGTCAGGCTCAAGCGCTAGTAACCCGCGGGCCCGGCCGCGTGGCCGGGCCAGCGAGGCCGCCGGTCGGCATGGTTCAAGCTGCGGCGGCGCCACTCAACCTTCGACGATCGGCTGCGAGAGAATCCACAGGCTGGTCATCGTATAGCCCACCATCAGGACCAGCATGGGGTATTGGCTCAAGGTGGCCATCTGGCGGTCGGCGAATGCCCGGATCGCCATCACGTGCGCCACGTAGACGCCCGCGACATGCCCGATCACGATCGCTACCACCGAGCTCAGCCAAACGAATCTGGCCCCGACGATGCCGATGTTGACCTGGTACTCAGTTGTGCCAAACAGATCCCAGCCAAGGCCGAAAGGGTCGGACGCCAAGGGGATGATGAGCTGCCCGAAAACCAACAGAACCGACAGGAAGTGAGCCAGGTGATAGGCGATCGCGATCGGCACCAACGAAAAGATGAAGAGTCGGGCCAGACCGAGGACCGAGGGGCGCTCGCCCAGCCCGATCGAGGCCACCAGGACGCGCTCCGACCCAGAATCCGGTTGCGCACTGCCGCGCCCGGCTCTGCCGGCCACGGCCAGCGACATGAGCTGGACGAAGATGGCATAGACGCCAAAGAACAGGACC
>PVBE011229863.1_pt1 | contig 12118 bp, 11 predicted proteins | sample 1631181 | NCBI WGS metagenome assembly PVBE01 (sample SAMN08397723, study PRJNA350692) | Marine metagenome, whole genome shotgun sequencing project. | isolation source: water | place: Pacific Ocean | collected 2012-04 | reverse complement strand
GGCCGGTTAGCAAGCATCTCGCGAAATAAGCCGATGCCGAATATCGCGCCCACCGCCGTATGGGTCGAACTCACAGGCAGACCCAAAACTGACGCGATAATCACGGTGATAGCAGCCGCCAAAGCCACACAAAACGCTCTCACTTGATCCATGCGGGTGAGCTTCGCGCCTACAATACGAATGAGCCTGGGTCCATAAAAGAAAAGACCATAGGCGATTCCAAAGCCGCCGATGCCGATGACCCACGATGGAACGGTCACTTTGCTGGCCACCGCATCACCCCCGCTAACGCTAACGATTGCCGCCAGAGGACCGATTGCATTTGCCACATCGTTGGCCCCGTGAGCAAAGGCCAGTAATGCAGTCCCGCAAATCAGCGGAACGTCAAAGAGGTTACTGACCTGTTTGCGGCGGTTGGCCAATCCCACCGCTGCGCGTGCCACGAATGGCCGAACGACGAAGGGGGTGGCCATCAAGAAGCCCAATGAGATCGCGGTGATTGTGAGCGCCGACGGTGCCCAAATGTGCTTAAGCCCTTTGACTAGCAAAAATGCCGAAAAAGACGCCGCCATGACCGCAACAAAAAACGGGACATAGCGCACCGCCGCTTCAATCTTGTTGTCCTTCCGGAAGATCGTGAGCTGCACCAGCTGATAAATTAGCGCGGCAATTGCACCGCCCATGACAGGAGAAACAACCCAACTTGCCGCGATCTTGCCCATAGTAAACCAATTGACGATTGCAAACCCGGCAGCAGCAATGCCTGCTCCCATCACGCCACCGACAATGGAGTGGGTTGTGGACACCGGTGCACCTACCCAGGTGGCGACATTAATCCAAACGCCGGCCGCAAAAAGCGCCGACAACATGGCAAATATAAAAACCGCTTGATCTCTAATAAGTGCCGGATCGATGATCCCTTTGGAGATGGTCGAGATAACGTTCCCACCCGCAATGTAAGCGCCCAGCACATTGAATATTGCAGCGATCATTAAGGCGCCGAACATGGTCAAGGTGCGCGACGCAACTGCCGGCCCCATCGTGTTCGCAACGTCGTTGGCGCCGATATTGAGCGCCATGTAACCGCCCACGACCACCGCAACCACAACCACAATATTGTTCCAAAATCCGCCATAAATATAGGTAGCAAAAAGACCAACAGCCAAAAGAAAGGTGACGCCCAAGCTCAGCGGAAGAATGTTGCGCCATTGTTCAACAGCCGCATCTTGAAGTCGGACAATCTTTTTCAGGTCTTTGTCGAGGCCAGATTTAGCCATTCATTATTCTTTCGAATCGCGATCAACCAGCCGCAAGTGACACGACGCAACAGAAGTAGTCAACAAATTATTTGGGTTGGCCTATGACCTAAAAAAGAAAGAGAATTTACCGTCCCGATTCGATGTAGGACGCAACGCGACGGAGCAATATCCACATTTCGTCTGGCTCAAAGCCGCGCCGGATCATGTCGACGAATTCGTTCTGAAACTTTTGACTAGCAAGGACCTTGTCAGGAACATATTCCAATGGGGTGCCCGTTTCCATTTCAGCTCTGACGAAGCCGTAGAGCTGTTCCCAAAATTCCCGCTTCTCGCTGATCGCGACGGCCGGTCCGGTGGAACCGAGCATGATCATATTACCCTCGTCGTCGTAGCCGGTCGACAGATGACCGCTCACAATCGTTTCAATACCCTCCTCGTCAATCAGCTTCTCCACTTCCTTGAGATAGGGAATCATGTTGAAAAGATGTGTATCAGACATGGTCGGATTGTATTCCATGAACCAGCCCGTGGGGGCGCTACCGATGTCGACCACGAACAGAATATTGGCGGGCTTAGCTACCATCACTACCATGCAATTGTCGTGGCTGGGCCCATACCAATAGAGCTCAAGCGCATGGTCGCCGAGTTCGATGAAATAGCTATCGGTAAAGGTAATATCCGGTGGCACCATGTCGGGATGGGGCGTCTCGGCAATATTTTCCCCACACTTTTCATGGGCGACAAACTGGGCGCCTTCGTCTTTGAGAATTTGTCCGCCGGATGCATGGTCCCAATGCGAATGCGAATACGCAACATATTTCACGGGCTGGTCCGTGATCTTGGCGATCTCTTTGCGCAACGCCGCCGCCTCCTTGGGACCCAGAGGGTCCGTCGCGATCACGCCCTCGTCGGTGACAACGAAGATGTTGCGATAAGGCCCATAGCGAAAGGCATAGAGCCCATCGCCCAGATCTTCGGTTTCAGTGAGCGTGAACCCCGGAAGAGACTGCCCCCCATGGGCGCCCGCAAATAACTCGGTGGCGGTTAGGGACAGCAATACGGCGGTCATAATGCCAATCATGTGCAATCGCTTCATTATCATCTCCGTTCACCGTCCAATGCGATAGAGCGAATAGATGCGGCGTATCATAATTTCGATATGTCGCTCATCGTATCCAGCGAATTCAGCAAACACGCTCATATCGACTTGTTGCGGGATGGCGCGAGCCGGCGTGCCCTTGTCGTATTCGGTTTTGACGGTGCCAAGCAACGTTTCCCAAAAGCCGCGCTGCCTGGCAATCAACGAAACCGGCGCAGTCACAGGCGAAAATACGCCGCCTTCGCCTTCACTCACGGTGCCGCCAGCGACCCGGTCAACGCCCTCTTGGGCCGCCAGGTCTTCGATCGACTCGAAAAAGGGAATAATCCTGTGGATGTAATAATTGGCGATGGTCGGATCCGGCGGTAAGCTGGCCTGCGGTGGCATCACAATATCCGGAAGCAACATCACGCCGGCAGGACGCACCACCAAGGTCGTATAGCACGTGCCGAAGCCAGGCCCGAAATGATGGAGCGCAAGAGTCTGATTGCCAAGACTGATCTCATAAGATTCCTCGAATGTTATATCAGGCATCACCACTTGCGCGTTGGGCGTGGCGCTCAAATTTGCCGCGCATTGTTCATGGGCGACAAATTCGGCCCCTTCATCCTTAAAGATTTGTCCCCCCTCGCTACGGTGAAACATGGAGTTCGAATAGACTACAAACTTCACCGGCTGCATTGTGATGTCAGCGATTTCCTGTTTCAGGATTGCGGCTGCTTCACCATTTAGCGGATCAACGACGATCACACCCGTAGTGCTTACTAGGAAATATGTGCGATCAAGTCTGAAGCGAAAGGCATACAACCCATCTCCCAAGACCTCGGTTTCATAAGACGCGGACTTTGAAGCGTCATCGCCCTGCGCAAACACAGGAAACGTGGATTGGCAAATGAGAAGAGTTATAAAACCAATGGTGACGAATAATCGTGCTTTCTTATGCATATCAATTCCAAAATTACACTTGATTTTATTTCAGTAACTCAAGGTCTCCGATGGGGCCGCTCTATTATTCACCCCTTCACTCCCGGCCGATTGAGGCGCATGAGAAGGACGCGGTGGCCGTCGTGATCAGTGAAGACGATTTCCATGCGGTCAGGGTTTTGAAGGTCGTATACGCCCTTGATCTCAAGATCTTCAGCCTCGAGCAGACTGACCATCTCATCGATCTCGCGCTGAATTTCGATGATCCACACGGTCGGATAGATGCTCGTCGTTTGCGGCAAGTCGATGCCTTTGACTTCGGTAATACCGATATTGCCGAATTCGCCGTCGACGCTGCTCAAAAATGCGATGCGCGTTTGGGCGTCCAAAGGAATTTCAAAAATGTTGTTCATGAGTTCGCTAGCTGGCATCAGCACATTCACCTTAAACCCGATAATATCGCGATAGAGGCGCAAGGCGCGATCCATGTCGGCGACAACAAAGTTCGGTCGATGAAGGAAGGGATCGACATCAGACAGATTGGTAGGTGGCAGGTTTGCCATATGCGCGCCGCCATGTGCAGCCAAAGGAATGAACACAAGTGTCAAACCGAAAAAAATATTTCGAAGTGATAGTGCAATCATGTCAGTGGTCCCCCTCCATAAAGAACACCTCATGACGAGTGCTTGCGAAAAGTCTACTTGCAAGGACGCATGACTGGCAAATCAGCACTCATTCTATCAACACGCGCACCAGATACCCGCCATTTTTAGCTGAGAATGGACCTCTAGCTACAGCTCGCAAAGACCTGCGTACCATCGAGGCCAAAGAGCATGACCTCATAGGGCTCGGTGTAGCCGTCAGGTTGCTCCATGCCGGCGGAGCCCAGGGGCATACCCGGCACGGCAAGCCCAATGGCGCGGGGGCGCTCATCCAAAAGGCGGGTGATCTCTTTTAAGGGAACATGACCTTCAATAACATAACCGTCGACCAGTGCGGTATGACAGGAGACTAATTCCGGCGGTACCTTGTTTTCTATTTTAATCGGGCCCAAATCGTCTTGAATGATTTCCTTGACGGTGAAGCCGTTTGCGCCCAACTGCGCGCCCCAAAGGCTGCAGCAGCCGCAGATCGATGTTTTATAAAGCAAGACGCCCTTGCCCGCCGCAAAGGCTGGGATCCCGGATGCTGCCGTGAGTGTCGTGCCTATGAGCCCGTGCAAAGCTTGACGTCGCGTTGTAATTAACATGCCCTTTCCTCTCTATTGCACGCTTTGTTCACGCTCAAACATGTGTTTATCGTCAATCTTGTCCCAAACACGCCAAATTTAAAACTTCACGATAGGCGGCAAAAATGCGCGGCCCCAAACTTCGTAAGGCGTAATGCCGCCGGACGAATAGGGATCGCCGAACGCTTGGTCTTCCAGCCAATTGAGCCGCATGGTATCCTGGATGGATATATTTTCCTCCGTATACGGCTCGTCTTTACGACCATTGAGCGTTTCCAAATAAGCCGTGATAAACCTCTCATAGACTTCAGCCATGAAGAGAAAATTCTCTTCTGTCACTTCCATCATAGGAAAGCCGAAAAAGCTTGCGCCGACGCAGGAGAGTTTACGGTGAAATTCTGGCCTGACCGCTTCGTCGGCCATGTTGCAAACGCGCTCGCGGTATGGTGCCGGGTCACGCTCGTGCTTTTCAAATACGGCATCGATCGCTTGCTTGACATAGTCGAGGTCTTCTTGCTGGGCACCGCCTTTCAACAAATTCAACGTGCCTCCTAATGCGCTAACACCGTCTGGATAATATTGCAGCACGATGGCCGCATGGACTTGGCCCATGAGAGGCGACTTGGCGTGGACGTCCACACCGTAATAGCGGCCGAACACAGTCGGCCGTTGCCGGTCGGACCTCGGCTCATAGACGCGGCTCGTCATGCGGCCGATCTTTTCGACCACGTCCCCGCGGGCAACGCGAACATTATAATCCGCGAAGCCGAATTCCATGGTTTCGCTTTCGTCCGATTGCTTGCCGCTGTTGAGATTTCGAGCCATGCTGAAGAGCTTGTCGTCCACTCTGTCCAAGAATTCGAGATGGCGGGCGGCAAAGGCTTGTTGCTCTTCGTTGAGGCCTTCGACCCCGTCATTGGGGGTGGCCACGGCGGGCGCCGCCAGGATCGCAGAAGCAAATAGGGCCAAACCCCAAACCCATTGGGTCTTATCATTTCTAGGCATGTGTCTCTCCTCTGTTTTATCCCACCCTACCATATTAAGTTGCCTCGTGCTGCACGCTATGTCGAGAGTGATATCGCACACGGTGCAGCCGGTTTACCTCTTGGCCTCCCAAGTTCCGGCAAGGGGGCTTTCGCGCAAAGCAGAACTATCATTTTCTCTGCATCAGATTTCGTGCCGCGACCCACAAGGAAGGCAGAATGATAGCAACCAACACAAGAGGTGACTTCATCCGCGTAAGCAGTGCTGGCGTAACGGCAGCGAGCGGCGCATCTTATCTCATGGGATCGGCGAGAGCCTCCGAGACGGATGAAAAAACCCCCCTCACCTTATGCTCAGCACAGCTGGCAAAGATTGGGCGCCCCTGAAAGTCATCGACACGATTAGCGATATAGTGTGGGAAGATAAGGGCACCATCGGCGGATTGAAGGTCAAACGGCTGACCGACGATCAATACTACTACACCCAGGAGCACGGCTGCTGTGATTGTCAGGAGTCCTTTAGCTGGGGTTTGGATGATTCGCACAATTCGTCAGGCTGCCAACATTTCAATTCCTGACAGAATGGAAAGTTTTATGGATCTACTTGTATAGATAGAGTGTGATTTTACAAAACTCTTCAATTAATTTCATTTTATCTATATAGGTCTCATCTTCCTTCATGTCTTTAAGTCCAATCCTAAGGAACAACAACGATGCGGCGTGCATTCTTCAGCTTCAAATATTACCCCGATTTCTCCCGTGCCATGATCGTCAGAAACTCTTGGGTGACACAAAAACGCCAAGCATCTGGTTTTATCGACGCGATCGATTTTGAAGAGATCGAACAGCAAGGCGATGCCGGAATCCAGGAATGGATTGATGACCAGCTTATCGGCACTTCCGTTATTGTCGTTTTGGTCGGTTCCGAAACTTGCTCGAGCCGTTGGGTCCAATACGAAATCGACCAGGGCATAGCTCATGGAAAAGGCCTGCTTGGTATTGACATCAGCAAAATCAAAGACCTCAACGGCGAAACCACAGAGCCCTGTAGACAGATTCCCGACGGTTATCCTTTCTATTTTTGGAATGAAGATGACGGGTATAACAATATGGGAGAATGGATTGAAGCTGCCGCCAAGGCAGCCGGCCGGTAAAGACCCTGCCATGTCAATCAGACCGAGCCTATTGCGCAAGCGATAGCCAAGATAATCTGCTAGCGGCGTGCTTCCATCTCAAATCGCCTCGTCCAACTCCGCTTCTTTGACCTTTTCGAAGTTACACGTGAAGTCCTTTTGAGTCGCATTGGGTATCCAGGCAATAGGATTAAAGCGCAGGTGACCATAATTGCCGACCATATTGGTTGGCTTGATCAGCCCCCCAGTGGCCGTCACCTGGTTGAAATTCCTCTGTCCACGGAACATTTTTGGATCCCATCCGTGATACATGAAAATCATACCGGGCTGCATGCCGGGCGTCACATGCGCTTGCGCAATAAAATCGCCGAGTGAATTAAAAACCTTTATAAGATTGCCGTCGGCCACGCCGCGTTCGTCCGCATCGATGGGGCTCAGGTACACATCGGGCTCGCCCCGCTGCAAGCTCACCATAAGCGAATCGTCACGCCATTGACTGTGAATACCGTGGCGCGCGTGACCCATGATCATGCGCAACGGATATCCCTCTATTTCTAAGGGCTTCCGGTGAGCTGGCAACGCTTCGTCAAATTTTAAGAACCAGTCGTGGTCGATGTAGAATTGCTGGCGCCGAGTCAGCGTCTTGTACGCCGTCTTCTTGTTATAGTGGCTCCACAGTTCGGCGTTGTAGCAAGAGTTTTCACCGTAGATGACACCGTCGGAATCGTCGAGCCGGACAATTCCGTTTTCTGCCAATTCTTCGAACGGAATTTTCGGCAGACCTAACGAATTATCGATGATGAACTGCAAAAGATCCTTCGTAGTGTTGATCGTGCCGTTCAACGTGTAGAGTTCATGCGCGCGTTTGAGATCGCGTGGAATCTTTTGCCCAAAGAAAACATCTTCAATGGGATTGATGTTGCGCGCGGTTGCACGTTCGCTAATCGCTTTGGTGATCCGCTCCCATACGGTCCAGTCATCGACGCACTCGCCCAAGGGCGGTACCGCCGCATCGAGCGTTTGCATATAGGGCGTACGCGGCTCGAGCACGATATCCTGGCGCTCGTAATGGTGCGCGACGGGGAGCACATAGTCGGAAAGGTGCGATGTGATGCCCATATCAGTAGCAACCGAGACGATGGTCTCGATCTTGTCGAACGCGTCGGCGCGCCACTTCTTGCCTGAGGCACGCCAGCTGGCGGCGTTCTCACCGGTAAAGAGCGCCATCTTCCAAGGCACGCGCGCGTGGCGTGGCATCCAGCCGCTCCCAATCGACTCTTCGTAATGCTGATCGATTTCGTCGGCAAGCTCTTGGCCGAAATGTTCGACGTTGAGCTCTTTCATCTTGCCGTGTTCATAGTCCCACATGGCACCCGACACGACGCGCAAGGCCGGACCGACATCGGCCGCCGCATAGGCCATAATACCGTCTTCTTTGGCGAGGTTGGTGATTTGAAAGCCGCCGCCTTCGGGGCCGGTATTGCCCGTGAGGCCCAGCATCAAGAGCGCCGCGCGCTGAAATAAATCGCCGTGCAGCCACTTGCATGAGGAGTAGCCAGAGAAAATCATGGCAGGCTTGACGGAGGCCCATTCGCGCGCGATCGTGCGCACATTGTCCGGCACAACGCCGGTGATGGCTTGGGTTTTTTCCGGCGTGTACTCCTGGCAATGTACTTTGAGCTTTTCAAAGACTGTGGTGACTTCAACAGGTCCGTCTTTGGTTTCGACAGTCCACGCGCCCTCGAGCGCCGGTACGAGGTTGCCCAGCTCCAGGGCGCCTTGAGGAGGAGGCGGTGCACCCGGCGCCTCGAAGAGGACAAGCTCCGTACCCGTCGCCAGGGCGGGAACCGCCTTGCTGGTTGTTTCATCCCAAACGTAAAAAAGATTATCAGGTGCCTCGACGTCGGGTGCGTTCGCCATATCACTGCCGCGCAAGAATTTCTGATTGTCCGTACGCACGAGATACGGCAAGTCCGTTTGTTCACGGACATAATCGGCATCGTACGAGCCATCGGTTAGGATCGTCTCGACCATAGACATAGCAAGCGCCGCATCGGTGCCGGGCTTGGGATTGAGCCACCGATTGGCATGCATAGCCGTCGGAGTAAACTCCGGCGAGATCGCCGTCACCTTGGTGCCATTGTAGCGCGCCTCCCAGAAGAAGTGTGCATCGGGAATGCGCGTCACCGCCGGATTGACCATCCAGACCAAACAGGCGCGTGACTTGTAAACGGCAGCCATAGAGTCGCCGATTACGTTAATGCCATAGGTCGCCTGAACACCCAGCGGATCATCGCCGACAGCCGCAAAGGATTCAGGAATGGCAATGCCAGTGATAGCGCCCAGTCTGGCGACGGACGCAAAGCCTGAACGCTTGACTACCATCTGTGTGCCGAATGGGCAGGAAATGGAATCGACACCTGTCTCGACCGCATGATCAATGAACTTATCCGCGATCTCGGTGACCGCCTGATCCCAGGTGATGCGTTCCCATTTGCCCTCGCCCCGCGCACCAACCCGCTTCATAGGATAAAGGATGCGTTGAGGCCCATACATATATTTGGCATGGCGCAATCCCTTTTGGCAGCCGCGAGGCCCGTAGTCGGGGACGTCCGGATCGCTCTTGCCATATTGCGCTTGTTGCTCCTCGCGCCAAACAATCCCGTTTTTCACATAGACGTTGAACGCGCAGTTGCCAGTACAGTTGGTGCCATGGGTCGAATGGGCGACGCTGTCCCAGATCCATTTCTGCTGCATGAGATCTTCAAATGAATTATACGTCTCCGTTTCGGCATCCGTCGTTTGCGCTTTTGCGTAATGCAGCGTGGTCAAATTCGCGAGCGCAGCCACGCTCAGACCACCCAAAATATGACGGCGAGACAGATCGGGCATAAGAGAACCTTTCATGGGAGACTCACATCAGGAAGAAAGGACGGACGTTCCGAGTATAACCGGGAGCCGACCGCACATTAAATCATACCGGCCTTATCTAGCCGCTCAATCACTTGCTGCTGGCGCTTATGATAATAATCGTGACCTTTAGGCACTTTTACTTTGCCGTTCTCAAGGAAACTGTTGGCGGGGTGATAGTCTATGCCGCTAAGCCCTGCGGCATAGACGTCGACCATTTGACGCGACAGGATATTGGCCATACCTGCACGGCGACGATGACGCCTCAGCGCTTCCAATTCAATAATTGCGTTGGCCCAAATGCTCTCGCCCGCCTGGCCCGCCTCACACAGGACGTCACCTTTATAGTCGATGATTTTTGACATGCCGCAACAGGTATATTCGGGCACGATGATCCCTTCGATATTGGCGGTGTTGGCAGACACCACATAGGCTATGTTTTCAAAGGCGCGTGTTCGTTTGGCTAAGTCGCGCGCGGGCACCACAGGGCTGCCCGGCTCGCTGGTTGGATGAATAATGATTTCGGCGCCCCGATAGACATGGCAGCGCGTAAGTTCAGGCCAAAGGATTTCCTCCGATGCAATACAGGCGAGATTTCCGATTTCTGTTTTCGCGACCGGAAATACACCGTCAATTCCGTAGATATCGAGATATTTCTCCCACACATCATGAGGGCATGGTTCAAGTGCGGATGTCATGCGCCGATAACGCAGAATGACGTCGCCGTTAGGCCCGATCACGAAACACGTTTGAAAGTAGATTTCGGGAAAGTTGGGGTCTTTTTCATAAGCGTTTCCGGCGAGAAAGAGGTTAGCGTCTTGAGCAGCTTTGCTTAAAACCTCCAACTCCGGTCCACAAGGATCAAGGGCCGCCTTTTCGCGCCACTCATCAACCGTTTCACCCATTGGAAAGCCGGTGAGCACAAATTCCGGCAAAACAACAAGCTTAGTCTCAGCACCGGTATAGAAGGTGTTGAATTTAGCACCGCCAACCACTTGCTCGGCCGCTTTGGTCACGTTGGCCATGATCGCGGCCCGCGCCGATTCAATATCTTTATGTTCGTTGATCCCCCTACATTTGATTTGCATCGCGATCGCGGAATAACATTCAAGGCTTATTGGTTTGCTCATGGACCCTCGCTCCTCAAGTAAATTTTCCGTGGCTACATCTCTATATGTAGCCTAAAGTTCGATAATCATATCGGTTGACCAATTGCCAAGCATGGCAGCTCATATCACCTGTCTGATAGGCGGATGGGTGGCATCGACCTGCCTTTTGAACAAGTGGCAGCACTCGCTTGAAGCTCATATCACACAGGTTATATTTCCTATTTGGAACTTTTCAAGTCGCGCCACGAGGTCGCCGTCTCCGGAGCGCAACCCTGAACCAAGCATTTGCTAAAAGCACAATAGTGCACACCATTTGAGCGCAGCCGACCCTAAATTGCAGAGCAATTTTACATTATCTGCCAACGCCTAAACTGGAGCGTTTAATTAGACTGTTTTAGACGGCATCTTCTGATCTGAAAGTAGATATTGGTTCGATGCTGATACAATTATTGCTTTTGAACGAATGACCTAGCCTTTCAAGAAACTCGCAACCGCATCGGACCACGCTTCCGGTTGCTCGTCGACATAGTCGTGAGTCCCGCCTTCAAGTTCTACATAGGAAAAATCCGGCCGAAGCTCTCTGGCTCGCTGAGCCAGAAAATAGATGCCATCGCCTGTGTTCGTTAGAATGAGATTACGATGTTTCAGTTTTTCAAACGCAGAAATTTGATCATAAACAAAGACGGCGCCATGAGCGTACCAATAGTGCTCGCCCTGCAACAGCGCGTGAACGACTTGCCGGTTCATGGACTCAAGATCGGTCCAACCCGGTGTTGCTGCTGCGCGGCTCTTCCAAAGATCTTGCAGATGGCTTCCGTCGGGCTTGACTTTCCATGCTTTTTCGCGCGCCAAATTGTTATTAATAAATTGCTCCGATTCTTCTCTGGTGAACGGCGCGGGACCATTGTGAATGACTCTGTCCACTTTATTGGGGTAAGCAAGAGCGGCTTCGGTCACAATCACGGAGCCCGTGTGGTGACCCAACAGATTTACCAATGATAAATTGAAATGTTCGAGAAGCGGCGGAATGATAGACGCATATTCTGCAATGGTCGGCGGATGATCCGGTCGGTCGGACATACCATAGCCGGGCATGTCGATCCCGATAGCTTTGATGCCTCGATCCGCTAACAGGGGGTAGCCCTTCTGAAATTGCACTGAAGATGTCACGGACTGATGCCACAGTACAAGCGGAATGCCCTCACCAGCCACTTGGTAATGAATTTGTCCGAACGGTCCTTCCGCATATCCTCTTTTGACGGTCATGTGATTTCTGCGCGCTCCCTTGAAAACTCTTGGTTAACCACAATTATCTTTGCGTCCCATTAGTCGCCGTTCAAGCTATCACGGAAATCGGCAAAATCGGGCGAAACAATTTTTTGCCTAAGCGCGCGGATATAAGTATCCGGGCCGAGCGGACATTGCGCATATAGGATGTGGCGCCAGCCTTTCGGTTTTTTGCGAAACAGTGCC
>PVBE012317539.1_pt1 | contig 12119 bp, 5 predicted proteins | sample 1631181 | NCBI WGS metagenome assembly PVBE01 (sample SAMN08397723, study PRJNA350692) | Marine metagenome, whole genome shotgun sequencing project. | isolation source: water | place: Pacific Ocean | collected 2012-04 | reverse complement strand
TTAAAGGCACGTTCCGCCGAATCAAGTTCCGAGAATCTGCTATGCCTTTCGGAAGGAATGTCGATATTTAATGTTTGAACCGCATCAGCAGCCGTCGCTAACCTGTCAATGGGAGAAACAATAGAACGCCCCACTGCGAGCGCAATAAAAATTGCAATCACCAGAGTAATTAGGCCTATAACAGAGATCAAAATGGTTCTGGATATGGCAGGCCCGAGCACCGCCTCTCTCGGCACCACAGAAACAGCGTACCAGGCGTGATCGCCAATATTATGAATGCGGGCTACAGAGGTCAAACAGACTTTGTCCGCTACTGTGATCTCATCCAGCACAAAATCAGGACTCCAGAAATTACGGGCAACCTCTGCCTGCACAGCCGTTGCTACCGGGTCGCCCAATTCCGAAATTCTTGGCAGCCGACTCCACTTTTGATAAGCGTCAATATCTGCCAAGGAGGGATGCGCAATAGCCGCGCCCCTCTTATCAAATACAAAGAGGCGTTGCTCGGCGCTTATGGTGGAAGAGGTTAGCTCTGCCGATAGGGTCGTCAGATCCAGATCAAGATAGATAGTGCCAATAGACGTACCGCAACAGTCCGAAAGATGCTTGGTATAGCTGATAACCGGGAGTTTATCGATTGGTTCCATATACATATCATCAAAGCCTTCAGTGCCATCGCCGGGTTTGCCGCGAACAGCGATGTAAATGGACTCCTCATCCAGTTCACCATCAACCTCAGCAACAGGCTCCTCACCATCTTCCTGCCAGACTGAGACATTGCTCCGATCTTTGCGAACCAATGTAAGACTATTCAGATAACTTTTATTTTTTACAAAAGGCTTAAAGGTCCAGATAACTGAGAGATTTTCGAGATTCTCTGCGCTTTGCCCAAGAATCTCTGACAAAGTGATAACATCTTCTTCTACCTGATTAACAAAGTGCTTAATCTTTATGGCTACTCTGGCAGTCTCCTGCTGTTGCAGAGTGCGTGTGATCTCAAGCGTAGATTTAACTGCTCCCCAGGTGGATAAGCCTCCCACGAGCCCAACCGCAGTAATGACAAAAAGCGTTACACCGATGCTGAGGACAAACCGGACACTGATTCTCATAGGTTAGACGCCTTGGTATTTCTCAAAATCCAAGCACACGTCCCATACACGGCGGCTTTTAAATCTCTGCTGGCGCCCAAGTTCTTGCCTGAGTGTGGGTGGTCAACTCTGAAAATCAACGATTGTTCTCCTTCGATTCGTCGGAGTCCATATTTGCGGTTTGAAGACCCGCGATCTCGTTTGCAGCGCGCTCGCCAGACAAGTAGGCACCATGTACGGTTCCTGGATAAGTCGCGTGGGTGGCCTCTCCCGCAAAAAATATTCGCTCACCAAACGGCTTGGCAAGCGTTCTGTAGTCCGTGAATGATGCTCCCGGTGCAACGTGGGAATACGCGCCACCAGAAAACTCATCTGAATGCCAAGCGGTGACCACCGACTCAACAGCCGAAGTTGGCGCACCACTGCCAAACATGAATTTAAGGTCTGTTAATGCCTGCTGCACTACATCTTCTTTTTTGGCCGTCTCTAACGATCGCGCATGGCGCCCTCGTGTAAGACCCACTATGACAGGCTCTCCTGAGTATGGAGTCATCGGAAAGTACTCAATCAGATTCTCGGTTGAACTGTTGAATAACCCGAGTCTGTAGGCATCTTCAGGCCAGAAAGGCTTAACAAAACGCAAAGCAATCTTATTCATTGTGCCCATGCCAAGGCGGCCAATGCTAGTAACCTTTTCATCAGTTAGGCCTGGCTCAAACTTGACCCTACCTTGTTTCAAAACTCCCAGCGGTAGAGTGACTACCGCCCGATCGCACTGTATAACGCCTTGATTAGTTGCGATCATGGCGCCATCCACACTTTGTGAAATCTTATTAACAACATGACCGTATTTAATGTTAAGCCCGTCAGCCATCCGATCGATGATCTGTGAGTAGCCTCCGTGCACGACCACATCATCCCCACTGTATTTCTCGTCCATATCCCAGTGCTTGAAGGAGAGGTCGCCAAAATCACTTGCGTATTCAGTCTCAATCTGACTCGCTAACCACCACCGGATACCGCGCTTTACTATTGGATTCCCAGAAAGATTCTTGAAGATCGGTGCCAGTGCATCCACCATTGACCGGTGATTTCCAGCGTGCTGCTGCCTGTCATGTATCCCCTCCAAAATGCTTTCAGCCTTTCTTTGAATTTCTTCATAAGTATCGTCTTCGATCTCACCATATCCAATATCAAAGAGCCATGTTTCCTCCCAGTCCGTCACCTGGGTGGATAACCCATATTGGTGGGCAATCTTCATCAAAGGATTTTGCGAGGAATCTCCATGTATCCAGGCCGCTCCCAAATCCACCGGAGTACCCAAAGAATGATCGGTCCATATCCGTCCACCCGGTCGATCTCGCCCTTCTACTACGATCACTTCATATCCTTTGCTGCTCAGTCTCCTGGCTGCAGCCAGGCCTGCTATTCCGGCCCCGATGACAGCCACGATTTTTCCCTCTTTGTCCGAGGCGCTGGCATTCACGGTGGCATAAAGCCCCTTAGGGGCCGCCAGAAACTGGCCCGCGATTAATATGCCTGCTTTCAATGCAGTACGTCGGCTGAGCATGTTCATCGTTTAACCCTCTCAATAATTTATGCCTGTTGCTTCGCCATCATCGATGCAAATAAGCCAGGCTGCTGGGTAAGTTCCTGGAATTTTCCCACCTGATCGATACGACCCTGCTTCATAACGATGATCTGGTCAGCGCCGTGAATTGTGCTCAGTCGATGCGCAATGGCAACTCGGGTGACCTTGCGGCGGTTGAGGCTTGCCGTCACTATGGCCTGTGTCTTGTTATCCAGTGCACTGGTGGCTTCATCCAGCAACAGGATTCTCGGCTTCTTAACCAGAGCCCGTGCGATAAGAAGACGCTGTTTTTGGCCTCCCGATATATTTCCCCCGCCCTCACTAATAACCGTGTGAAGCCCCATCGGCATCTGCTCGACGTCTTCCTCGAGGCCCGCATCTCTTACCGCCATCCACACATCATCAAGGTTTATGCTGCCGCTTCCGGAAATATTCTCCAGAATAGATCCGGCGTTGATCTTCGCAGATTGAAGAACAGAGCCAATCTGGATTCTGACGCTGCCTATATCCAGGCCGTCAAGATCCTGTCCATCAAATAGCACCTGGCCAACATCAGGGCGCTCAAATCCAAGCAGCAGTCTGAAAATTGTTGACTTACCGCATCCAGAGGGCCCCACCAATGCAACAAACTCGCCCGGCTGAATATCAAGATCAATACCCGCCAGTATCATCGCGCCGTCTTCCTGGTACCGAAATTCCACCTCCGACAACGATATCCCACCTTGGAGAACTCCCGGGTCTGCGCCACCTCTAGCAGACTCTTTTTCAGCCTCAATAATTGGCTTTATCCGATTAAATTTTGCGAGCATGTCCAGCAGTTCCACAACTGTATTACTCATAGATGTCAGGCCCATCAAGAATGTCGCCATCGCCGTGCTAAAAGCAAGAAAGGTGCCCAGAGTGAGGCCAGTACCTGTCAACGCTGCTTGCGCAAACAGGCTTGCGCCAGCGGCATATACCAGAATAGATCCAATGAGGGGTACTGAATGATTCAATGTATCGATGTAGTCTTCTGTCCGCTGTGCTCGGAGTTGTAAGGCCAGCTGTTTCGTGTAGCGACTCATCCAAAGGGTAAAGACCCGATGCTGCGCACCTGCGATCCGGATCTTGCCCACAGCGTTGGCGATTTCAAAGACAAACCCTTTAAAGCGCCCTTGTAATTCCATCAAAGCGCGATAGTGCTTATGAATAGAGGAGAAGCCTATTACCGTAATACCAAGAACAATCAACCCCAACAGTAATGCTATCAATGCAAGTTTTGCGTTGTAGTAGAAGAGCAGCCCAAGATTGAGTATTGTGGTGAGGCCAGTCAGCAATGTGCGGATAGTTGTTGAGTTGAACTCTTCTGAGACCTGACTTATTGCCATTAGCCTGTCTAGAAGATCCCCACCACTGAACCTGCGAAAGAAAGGAACCCGCAGTGACAGCACATGGCAGAAGATTGCAACCTGCGCCTTCGCATTTGCCGCTACAGAAAACCGTATTGTCGCAATTCCCTGAGCGATCGAAAACAATGCGACACCAAAAGCTGCTGCAAAGAGCGCGAGTGCAAGCTCAATAACCAGCCGTCCGTCAGCATCGGGTATTGCTGTATCCATCAATACCGCAGTCACCTGCGGGACGAGCATTCCAATGACGGTCGTCAGGAGTGATAACGCTACAACAAAACCGATGTCTGGTAGGACATCTTTTATAGCCCATCGTGGAATCTGAGAAACATTTGAAATGTTGGTAGGAATCGGAGTCGAAAACACCTTTGCTTCGAGGGCTAGCAGGTTTGCGGATTGCTCATCAATCAGGATGTCCAACTGCTGTCTTGGGTCAACGATGCGGTAGGTGCCCGATCTGTTTCGTAGCAATGCGACCGGATGCCGGCCATCCTCGAGAAATCCCAACAAAGCGCCACAATCATCTTTCCACCAGCCGTCCTTGAGCAAGACCTTGCGCGCTCTGAGGTCTGACGTGCGTGCAATCTGTTGCACCTGATAATCCTGATCTTCATTCTTCTTAGAGAACTCCGGCTCACGCACTTCTACACCCAGAGCCTCGCCAACTACTGCCATTGCCGTAAGCAGTTCGGTATGCCTGACGGGTGATCGGGAAGGCCTTTTATTGAGAAGGTCTCCTACCTCGTTAAGTGCATCTTCGAGATTGTTTCTATCCAGCCTCTCAGCGAGCACAAGGTTCTCGCGTTCTGCACTGTCAGCACGGGTTTCATAACTTTTCAGATAGGCGCAGACCAATGTATTGAAATGGGTAAGCCCGTTGAGCTCATGCTCGGTCGCCGTGCAGATCTCAATCTCGCTCTGCTCAGTTGACGCCTCAATGACCAATCCCGTTGCGATTGGAAACGGTCCAGTCGGAGGCGCCAGGGATATTTCGGAAAACCCGCAAAACCCAATACCGCCCGAAACAACCTTCAGCCACGTTGTCAGATCATCAGGTAGGTCAAACTGCGAGCCTGGAGTCAGGGTCACACGCCCAGCAGTCGGAATATGCTCACAAGCAGTTTCTGTTTTGTGAGGATTAACTAATTCTCCGATCAGTGAAGAAAACCCCGTGACCCATGAATCTGTCGCCTCGGAGATAGTTAGGCCAAGGTCGCTTAAGCAGGCAGGAACCCGGTCGACCGGAATGGGCACCAGGCGAGCCGGGGTTTCTGAGAACGCTACGAGAACCAGATTCTGCTCGACTGAATCTGTTTCGATGGAAAAGAGTAAGCTACCTGGCGAAGCCCCAAAGAGTCGATGGCGCCAACCAACCGGCAACCCCGACCGGGCAGAACTAACAGACACCGAGAGACTGCCCGCTTCGATATACCAAACTGTGCCGGGCTCGTTAAGTACGAGCGGCCTGCGCGGTGAGAGCTCAATAGGATTCAAATCATGCCACCTGGGTAGTGAGAGGTCGGTATCCTGATCGCTCATCCCTTAACTCGCCTCATCCGCCCGCATCAGGCGTACGTATTCGCCGTCGAGTTGCCACAATTCATCATGAGTGCCACGTTCAATTATCTTGCCCCTGGATAGAACAAGAATTTCATCCGCATCCCGAACTGTGCTTAACCTATGGGCAACGATTATGGCTGTGCAGCCCCGCATGCGAAGCCGCTCCATCACAACTGACTCTGTTTCAGCATCCAAGGCGCTTGTCGCTTCGTCGAGGACAATGATTGAGGGTCGGCTAACCAATCCCCGGGCGATTTCTAGCCGTTGCCGCTGCCCACCACTGAGGTTCGCGCCTCCTTCAAGGATATCTGAGTCGAATCCATTTCGAAGATTATCGACAACCTCGAGGATTGCAGCATCATCACATGCTGTGCGCAGTTTTTCGTTAGCGACCGTCTGATCCCAGAGGGTTAGATTTTCACGAACCGTCGCCGCAAACAACGAGATCTCCTGATCAACAACCGAGAATGAGTTAGCCAACACCTGTTCTGTAATCTCGTCCCGAGGAGTATCGTCAAACAGGATCTGTCCATCCCACAAAGCATAATCGCCGCAGATCAAACGAGCCAAAGTGGATTTGCCAGACCCACTGCTGCCTACAAGTGCAACCGCTGCTCCGGGATGGACCGTAAGATCAATTCCCTTAAAGAAAGCTTTCGCAACGGGACTATGGCCAAAGGTGATGTTAACCAGATCAATTTTCCCATCAAGCCGAATAACGGGATTGCCGGCGCTGTCTTTGAGCTCTCTTTTGGCAATGGGCTCAGGCGTAGGATATTTAATGACATCGTCTACCCGGTTAAGATCGCCACGCAGTTCCTGAAACTTCTGCCCCAGGTTTGATAACTCTGTAATCGGCAACAGGAAGCTGGCCATCAGGCTTTGGAACGCCACCAGCATGCCGATTGTTAAATCCCCATTGATCACGCGAAACGCGCCTACCACAAGAATCGATGCCGTGGTTAATCCCAGGAGAAGCGAGGGTAGGATCACTAACACCAGGTTCGATAACTGAAGTGCTTGGGCTGCATTAGTACCCTTGGCAAAATATCCGCCAAATTTCTGAAAAAAGTCGTCTTCAAGGCCGCTGGCTTTTATGGTTTCAATGCTGTTAAGACCCGCTATTGCCGCCCCATAGGTTTTCCCCATCTCGGACAAGACTCGCATATTCAATTCAATGCGGCGTTTAGAGACCAGCCTTAACACCACAAAATTAACGGCCGCAAAAAATATGCCTATGCTGGTCAGCAGCGCATCGTAAGAAAACATCACCAGGCCAAAAAAGCCCATCATTACTACCCCAATCGCAGTTTGCGCTAACTCGCCAGACATCAGGGTCGCGAGTTTGTCGTTCAGTTCACTACGATTTGCGATCTCGCCTGCAAAACGCTGTTGATAAAAACTGATGGGGAGCGTTAGCATGTGCCAGATGTACTTACTGGACATATTCATGGCAAGTTTGATCTTCAGTCGCCGCAGATAACGCAACTGGAGAAAGTGGAGTAGGCCTTGTGTAACCAGTGCGATCACCATCGCAAGAATTAATGGCCTGAGCCAGTCGACTCGGCCCGCGAGAATAATGCTGTCAATAAAAACCTGGTTAAAAGCCGGAATCGCAAGGCCGGGAATGACGAGGAAAAGACCAGCAAGGAAACAGTACAAGGCGGGGCCAAACGAACCAGTCAAACGTTCGATGATTGCTGGCCAAAGTGCCGGCAGCTTGCCACTGGGCATGAATTCTGGCCCTGGCTCCATGGCCAAAACAACTCCAGTAAAACACCGATCAAACTCATCGCGGGCGATCGTCCGGTGTCCTACCGCTGGATCATTCACATATACCTTTTCTTTGTGACAACCTTCGTAGGTAACAAAATGATTGAAGTTCCAGAAAATAATAAAAGGCGCCTTTATCTTGGCAAGTTCATCACTCTGGCGGGTCAAGCCCTTGGCCTGCAACCCATAACGCCGCGCGGCCTTTATCAGATTTGATGCCTTACTGCCATCTCTTGAAACACCACACTCGCGTCTTAGTTCTGCCAACGGCACAAATCGCTTATAAAACCCCAGCACAGCGGCAAGAGCCGCTGCCCCACACTCAACTGCTTCCAATTGGAGAACAGCCGGTGTATGCACGCAACTTGACGATTTCAAACTGTTTCGCAGATTAATTGATGCCACTCCAACGCCGTAGCAAAGGAATCACGTACGAAATGGGCCGAAAATACTGAACGGTAGCCCTGACTTTGGCTGTTGTGCCAGAACTGATCGTCATATCTGGCCCGCCTCCCGATGTCCATCCATAACCAGATACCGTGTCCTGATCTATCTTCAAGGAGGCATAGACCTGAATTCGTGACTGCGTTCGGGTCAACTCAGCAGCCACCTCCTGATTCCCAACTACTGCGACCACGGCATCTGTGCTTACTGGAAACGCAGATACATCCGCGATAACTCCAATGATGCTGCCATAGCGTTCGCGTTTAACGGTCGATGGCGTAATGTTCACTGGCATCCCAAGTCGGATTTTTTTGCCATCTCCCACTTTGAAATAGCCAACCGCCATTAACTCGCTATCCGAATCTTCCGCCTCAATGAATCCGAGAGTTTCTCCAGCGCGAACAAATTCGCCAAGCACAGCACCAATTTCTAAAACGACCCCATTATGGGTATTTACGATCTCGCCTCCTTTCTTCAATGATTTCTCGAGTCGAGAAATATTCCTAAGCGCATCCTGTATTTGAATATCCAGTTCTGCGGCTTGTTCAAATCCCTTTTGCTTCAGCCTGGTCTCATCAATAGATATTTCTTGCAGCTGTGCAGTAAACTCTGCTATCCGATTCTTCTGTTCCGCGTAGGCCTCCTCTGTCTCGAGTTTCTTTAGCTCAAGCTGTTGCGCCTCCAGTTCAAGATCTGATTTCTTAATTCGCACATCAACCAATTTCTGATAGGCCTGAAGGACCATCTCGTCTGAAGTAAGCTGCGACTCAAGCAGCCGTTTAAAGCTTTGGTATCGCTTACCCAGTGTTTTCTCTAGCTCCGTTTGTGCTTTCAGGTAGTCATTGAGTACCGTATGCTGCTTCGCCATGTAGGTTTCGTTTTTCGTTCGCAGCGCCTGAGCCATCGCCTTGGCCGTGTCGATGCGATCCTTAAGCATCGCACGCTTGCGATGCAACGCTTCTGTCTCGAGGCCTAAACGTTGGTTTTGGAGATCCATAATCGTGGAATGTCGCGCTTTCATGCGCTCGAGTCGTGTGATTTCCTGCTCCAAACGTTGGGTGATCTCCGGAATACTTATCGTAGCAATGACCTGACCGGCCTGAACCCGGTCACCAACAGCGAAATTCAATGAAGCCAATTGACCCGCTGTTGAAGCCTGAAAAGGCATCACATGCATTGGATAGATGAGAATTCCAGTGCCGGCTACCGTAACAGGAATCCGGCCAAAGATACTCCAAACCAGAACAGCACCGAGTAATACGCCAATCGTCCCAAGTGTGATCCAGGACTTGCGGCCGGTCACTTGCAAAAGCTGTTCAAGTTGCTCGGGAGAGCTAAGTTGATCGAGCGCTTCGGCCCGAAAAATACTTCTGGGCTTTGGACTGGCTTTATTTTTCTCTTCGCTCATTTCGCCGCGCTCAAGTTTCCAAGCCAATCTAGCCTCGGGATAATGAATCTCGGAATAAATCCAGCATTAAATCAAAACGTCGACCGGCAAGATTAATTGTATCGAGAAGATCAGGGTCAAGCTCTCCTGCCACTTCATCGGCATAAAGGTCTATCTCCTCTGATTCATCTACATGCTGAATCAGGCCGCGTATCCGGTTTGCGAGTAACACTCCAATACCGCGAAAAAAGCGCGCACCAAACTCCGCGTCGCGGTCCAACTTGCCCTCGATATCGTCGCGATCCATCGCGAGCACGCGTACCGGCGTGACCGCAACAACAGTAGCACTGGGAGGCCGGCTATCCAGGAAAGAGATCTCTCCAAAGAACTCTCCATATTTCATGCGGTTCACTTCCTGGTCGCCGCTTGTGCCCACCCGGACTGAGAGTTCTCCTTCCATCAGAAAAAAAACGTCGGTAAGAGACGTACCAGCAACGACCAGCGTCTCCCCTTCATCAAAGGATAATGCCCTGCCGTTGGATACCAGCCATTTGATATCAAGATCGCTGAGGCATCCCAAGAAATATAGTACCGCTCTCACAACTTTCTCCCGACTGGTTTTAGCCAATATGAGCCGTTCTTTTTACCACATTTTTGACTCTATTACGGCCCGCATGCTATTTACCGTAGCTCAGCGGCTTCTGTCGAAATCTTATCGAAAGACCTGAGGCCGTCATTCAGCGCTTGTTCCATGAGGCTAACCAGTTGTTCTTCAGGGGGCAATTCCCAATCTGTACGGGTACCCGGTGTCGACTCGATATTCCATGAAAACCCGCCTACTTCGCGGCGCACAAAAACCAGTATTTCATTTGAGTCAGAAGAACTGGGACCCGCCTTATAAGGACGCTGAACGCTGGCGTCGAGAATCCTGAACGCATCGTGGTCACCAAAGCGTTGATCCATTTTTCCCCGGTACACAAAACGTATCAGCGGAGTCGGAAACTTCGAGAACAGGGTTTGAATCTCTGGGTCGCAACAAAGATACCGTAAGAGCCCAAAACCCGCTCCACCTTCAGGGACGTTATTAATCGCGGTTGTAATCTTGTCACAGGATGTCCAAATGCAATCACCTGGATCCAATTCAAACACAACAGGGAAATGCATAGTGAACCACCCAACCGGCATACCACTTATGCCCCACTGATCCATTTGTTGCCGCCCGTGGGACTCCAAGCTAACCGCACAGAGTGCGTTGCCAGACGCTCGATACCAGGCCCGTAAAAATGCCGTAAGGAATACATCATGCTGCTCTCTCAACGATATAAAGCGATCAGACAAGGCCAAACTGAGAAACGGGTTCAACCGACCCGGATGTTGGTGAGGTCTAGATACCACCCGCAAAGAATTTTCTTCGCGACTGCCACGGGGCTGTAAATCAACAAGTGAGTCATTGATCTTTTTTTTGATATCCATCCAATAGCCCGTCTGCTGGCCTGTCACGGGACTTTGGGCATGGGCGTAAAGGTAGCAGTTCCAATCGAGGCCTGATTGATCCAGAACCGGGGAGTGAATCTCTGCCGTATCGCTTCGCTGAGCCCAGACCTGCTCTAGTTCGTTAGAAAGTATCCATAGCGATATGGCATCAACGACGGTATGGGAAAAAGACAGTACCAGCATCCCACTCTCACCTGGCCCTTTATCGACAAACACTGCATGGACTAACGGGCCTTGTATTAAGTCAAATGGCTCGCATACGAGGGAGTCCAACTCCTGGGAAAACCTTTTTACTTGCTGCTCTTCCAAATCGATTGCTTTTAGCACGGCAAAAGCAAAGAGGCTCGTGGTTTCTGACGGAACAAATCGCCAGTATTGTCTCTCGGAGTTCTTGCGAAGATAAAAGACGCCGTGCTGGGCGAGTACGTGAGACAGAATTCGCTTAACGACATTCTGGTCCGCCTGCGGTGGTAGCCGGATGTATACGGTGACGATCTGCCTCTCAAGGTCAGCACCCGAGTCCAGCAACTCAAGGTGTATCGGACTCATGGGAATATCCCGGTTGCTAGCGTTGTCTCTGTCTACGCCTGAGAGCCCTTCGCTAACCGGGTCATGGCTCAATTGAACAAGAATCTCGAGAACCAAGTCATCAAGCGACAGATCTTTTTCGATGAACAAGCCCACGGCACAATCAAGATCACGCCGGATTCGGTGGCCTAACTCCACCAGAGAAAGAGAGTCCACGCCCGACTCGATCAGCGGCCTGTCATGCACCACTACCTGGGGCGATAGGTTGAGAAGCGAACTAACAACTGTCGCAAGATAATCTTTGATTGCCTGTGTCTGATCCTCGTGCGATAAACCTTTTAGTTTCTGTCGCGTCAGGCTTTGAGATCGGCCCCTTTGATAACCTGCCGCGATCAACATATCCGAATCAGGATTCTTTTCACCTTCGCTTGTCGCATGCTGGTAAATCGGGTTCCACCCCTTTGCGAAAAACAAATCTCGACAGGCGTTTCGTTGCATTTTTCCGCTTGTGGTAAGGGGGATCGTTCCGGGCTTAACTAAACTGACAACAGCAGGGGTCACATTATGCTCCTGAGTAACTGCCTTTCGTATCAATCGCGTGACCGTAGTAGTTTCAAGATTTCGCCTATGTGCTCTTTTAATCTCGCAGACAATCGCGAGTTGTTCGCCCATGCCATCATCAATTGAAAATGCACAGATGCGATAGTGATCTATTGCAGGATGTGCATCTCCGGCTGAAAGCTCTATATCCTGCGGATAATGATTTTTTCCCCGAACGATGATCAGATCTTTTTTCCGACCTGTAATAAATAGATGGTCGTCAAGAACGAAGCCCAGGTCGCCTGTTTGAAACTGCATCTCACCTG
>PVBE011478915.1_pt1 | contig 12119 bp, 9 predicted proteins | sample 1631181 | NCBI WGS metagenome assembly PVBE01 (sample SAMN08397723, study PRJNA350692) | Marine metagenome, whole genome shotgun sequencing project. | isolation source: water | place: Pacific Ocean | collected 2012-04 | reverse complement strand
GCGCGCCTCGACGGTGATCGTCCCATCGTCGCGCGAGACCTCGTGTGTTTCGGAGAACCATCTGTCAAAAGTTTGAGGGGAGACTTCCTCTCGCAGCTTTTCCAGACAAAAACTCCAAAGGGTTTCCATAAAAGCGGCCAGTTAGAAGGTAAGATATTACAAAAAATCCGTATTTTTCTGAGAATCCATAGAGAAAAAAACAACCGCAAAAAAGATCTTGTAGGCAACAAAGATTTCACCAGGGGAAAGACTGTAAGGCGTACATTTCCACAACCCGGCACCCAAAATCAAGCCTTTTTCACAAAAAAGCATTCTGTTTTTGCGAAAAACCGGATGTATGTGAAAAAATACACATTAGAGCGTCAGTCCTTTTTTGCCGCCGACGCTGAAAAGGAACGAGGTGCGTCCCCGAGCGCGACTCCTGCGGGAGTTGGGCCACGAACCGGCGCTCCCGTGCGCCACTCAACGGCGAGGCGCAAAGTCCTTGACAACCATGGGGGCCGTGGCTAATGTACGCTCTGTTTTCGAGGAAAAAGGCGGGCATGACAAGCAAAATCGTGAATTCGGCCCCGGCCATCCCGTTTATCTGAGAGGCGGCGCGTCATGAAAAGAACCTATCAGCCAAATCGCCGGAAGCGCTTGAAGACACATGGTTTCCGCCGCAGAATGAAGACCGTCGGGGGACAAAGTATACTGAAGCGCCGGCGGGCCAAGGGCCGAAAACGCCTCGTTGCTACCGCATGAGAAGCGGGAGCCGAAAAGCCTGGCTTTCCCCCTGCCGGATGACGAGATGGCACCGCAGAGATTCCGGCCGGAGATTCGAATCCGCCGACCCCACGAGTTTTCCCACGTCCTGAAAAAGGGCAAGAGGCGGAGCAGCCGCCTGTTCTCCCTCCATTTGGTTACAGGCAGTGGGGGCCCGAGCCGGTTGGGCATCATCGCCACCCGGCGGATGGGCAAGGCGGTTGAGCGAAACCGCGCGAAGCGGATCCTTCGGGAGGTCTTTCGGCAGTTGCATTCGCACCTCCCTCCCGGCCTCGACGTGGTTGTCGTGGCGAAACCCCCTTTGGCGAGGGCTGGACTAAAGGATGTGGAGATTGAATTCCGGGACACCATCGGGTTTCCGCGCAACCGGTGATGAGCCCGGCCCCTTCGGACGGATTCTTCGGGAAACCGCGATCGCGTTGATCTGGGGTTACCGGCTTTTTATTTCCCCGCTTCTGCCGGGAAGCTGCCGCTTCACTCCCACATGTTCGCAATTTGCGGAAGAGGCTTTTCGTCGGCACGGCCCCGGCCTCGCCTTGTGGATGTCGATCCGCCGGCTCGGGCGCTGCCATCCCTTCCACCCCGGGGGCGAGGATCCGGTTCCGCGATCCCGCTGAACGAGGCGTATTAGATGGAAAAGAACGCGATTATCGCCGCTGTCCTTTCGATGGCTGTCCTGATCGGCTGGCAGATGCTCGTGATTCAGCCCATGCAGAAGGATGGGGACAAAAAGAGACAGGAGCGAAAAACCGGGAAAGAAAGCGCCAGGGGAAAAACGCGCCCGGCCGCCCCGGCCCTGTCGCAGCCGCTCCCGGGCAGGCCCCCCCCCGCGCCAGTTCCGTCTCCCAGGGGAGGAGTTGCTCCGCCGGCGGAAGTCCCGGCGGCGGAGGAGCGCCGCGTCCGGGTTGATGTGGGAAGCGCCGTGTACGAATTTACGAACCGGGGGGCGGGGCTTGTCTCTGCACGGCTTCTCCGGCACCCGGAGAATATCTGCAAACCTTCCTTGTTGTTTTCGCAAAAGTGCGTGAAGGGGAAACCTCTTGAGCTTGTCGTTGGGGGCGACCCCGCGATTCGGCCTTTTTTCTTCGCGGGCGGAGACACGGCATCGGAATTGAATCGCTCTGTCTTCCGCATCGAGGGAAGGGGCCTGGCCCTGACCCCGTCGAATCCGAACGGGACGCTCCGTTTTGTCTATGACGTAAAGAACGGGAAGGCCGCGGAAAAGACCTTCGCCTTCCGGTACGACAGCTACAGGATCGGTCTTCGGCTTCGGGTGGAGCGCCCTTCGGACTCGAAGCCCATCGGCGTCATTTGGGGTCCCCGTCTCGGAGGCGGCAGCAGCAGCTCTTACGGCGGCGTGAAGGAAGGCCCCATGAGCATGGCGGACAAAAAACTTGTTTACGACTATCCGACCATGGAAGAGACCGTGATTCACGGCGAGGACTTGTCCTGGACTGCCCTGCAGACGAAGTACTTCATCGCCGCCTTCGTTCCGCGCGCGGGGGCCGCAGGATCCGAAACGCGCCTGCTTCGCACAGGAAAGACGGAGAGCGATTACGAGGTGATGGTTCCCCTTTCGGGGGACACGAGGTCGGAAGCGGAGTTCGACGTTTTCGTCGGGCCCAAGGAGCCCGGCCGGATGGCCAAGCTGGGCGTGGAGCTGGAAGAGTCTCTCGACTACGGGTATTTCTCCTTCGTTTCCTTGCCGTTGATGTGGACCCTGCGGGTGATACACGGCGTAGTTGGAAACTGGGGGGTCTCCATCGTCCTGCTGACCATCTTAATCAAAATCCTGTTTTATCCCCTCACCCGCGTCAGCATGAGAAACATGAAGGAGATGTCCAAGCTTCAGCCGCGGATGACCCAAATCCGGGAGATTTATAAAGAAGACAAGCAAAAGATGAACGAGGCGGTCATGGCGCTCTATCGCGAGAATAAAGTAAACCCCGCCATGGGCTGCCTCCCCATGGTAATTCAGATTCCCGTCTTCTTCGGGCTCTACAACGCCCTGCTCGTCTCCATCGAGCTTCGCCAGTCGCCGTTTTTCGGATGGATCACCGACCTGTCGGTGCAGGATCCGTTTCACGTCTTCACCATCCTGATGGGCGCCTCGATGTTTCTCCAGCAGAAAATGACCCCCACCACAGGCGATCCGGCCCAGGCCAAGATGATGATGATGATGCCCATAATGTTCACCGGCATGTTCGTCTACTTCCCCGTCCCTTCCGGGCTGGTGATCTACTGGTTCGTGAACAATACCCTCTCCATTGTTCAGCAGTATTTCGTCAACCGATCCGTGGCCCCGCCCAAGCTGGCTGAAGAGGGCCAATAGGGAACGGCCGCCTTCTTCAAGTGGCACCCGAGGCCGATGGCGCACGTCCCGCCGCAGTGGGCGCGCATTCGGCCGACCGCAAGCGTGAGATTCGCGCCGCCGGTTTCCGTGTGACCGGCGGCTGGGAGAGCGGCGCGGACACGTATTTTCTGCTCGCCCTGACGAAGACGGGGCCAGGCTGCCGCGGCGCTTCGGGCGCCGGCGCGGCCAGGGGCCGAGATCGAATGCCGAAAAACTCTTCAATCCGGGATCATGTGGCGCTGGTGATGGGGGGAGCGGTGGGCATCGGCGGGGCGTGCGCGGAACGCTTCGCGGAAGAGGGCGCGAGGGTCGCTGTCGTAGACCTGGATTCCGAAAAGGGAGAAGCGGCCGCCGGGAAGCTGAACGCGGCGGGGGGCGAGGCCCTCTTCGTGAAGGCCGACGCCACTTCCAAGGCCGAGGTCGAGTCCGCCTTCGGGCAAGTCCTCGGCAGGTGGAACCGGCTGGACATTCTCGTCAACTGCGCGGGCGGTTTTTTCGAGAACACCGCTATCGAAGACATTCAGGAAGAGGAATGGGACGCCGGCATCGCCTGGAACCTCAAGAGCGCCATGCTCTGCTGCCAGGCCGCCGCCGCTCCCATGAAGAAGGCCGGGTACGGAAGGATCGTCAATGTCTCCTCGCTGGCCGGAAGGACGGCGCTGGTCTATACGCCGCTGGACTACTGCGCGGCGAAGGCCGCCGTGATGGGCCTGTCGCGGCGCCTCTCGGCGGAACTCGGGCCCCACGGAATCACCGTGAACGCGGTCGCCCCGGGGGTCACCCTTTCGCCGCGCGTTGCCGTCATGCACCAGGACATCCTGGACGACATCGTGAAAACCATCCCGCTGGGGCGGGTGGCGGAGCCCGAGGACATCGCCGACGCGATTTGGTATCTCTGCACCCCCGGAGCGGGGTACATCACCGGGGTTTCGCTCGACGTCAACGGGGGCCGGTTCACCGTCTGAGCGGGAGGGGCGGTCCCCCGCCGGATCTCAAACTCACACCTTTTCCGAATCGCGGGAGGCGGACGGAATGGAGAGCCGATCGTCAATCCGGGGTCAGGTTGCGCTGGTCGCCGGAGGTGCGGAGGGAATCGGCGGCGCCTGCGCCGCCCGCTTCGCGGAAGAGGGCGCGAGGGTGGCCGTTCTGGACCGGAATCCGGACGCAGGAGAAGCGGCCGCCGGGAGGCTGAACGCGGCGGGGGGCGAGGCCCTCTTCGTGAAGGCCGACGCCACTTCCAAGGCCGAGGTCGAGTCCGCCTTCGGGCAAGTCCTCGGCAAGTGGAACCGGCTGGACATCCTCGTCAACTGCGCGGGCGGGTATGTCGATACCTATCCGATTGAAGAGATCAAAGAAGAGGAATGGGACGCCGGCATCGCCTGGAACCTCAAGAGCGCCATGCTCTGCTGCCAGGCCGCCGCCGCTCCCATGAAGCGGGTCGGATACGGAAGGATGGTGAGCATCGCCTCCCGCGCCGGGAGAACGGGCATCGCCTTCACCGCCCTCGATTATAGCGCGGCGAAGGCCGCCGTTATGGGGATGACCCGGAGGCTCTCGGCGGAGCTCGGCCCTTTCGGGATTACCGTGAACGCGGTCGCCCCGGGGATTACCCTCACGCCCCGATTCGCCGGAATGCGCGGGAGCGTCCCCTCGGAGGAGGTTGTGCGCTCCATCCCGCTTGGCCGCTTCGCCAAGCCCGAGGACATCGCCGACCCGATCTGGTACCTCTGCACCCCCGGGGCGGGGTACATCACCGGGGTCTCGCTCGATATCAACGGAGGCGCATTCACCGTTTGACGCAACAGACCCCGCGCGGACGCCATGCGTCCACGCGGGGTCTGTTTGTTAGCGGGGCGAGCAAACGGGGCGGCCCCGGATGATGGATGCCCGCCCGGAAGGACTCTTTTTTCCGGTGCGGCAACAGAGTTGCGCGGGCGTTATATGCCGCCGCTTCCCGGGCCGAGAAACCGCCAGTCCACCTTCTGCTCGCGAGTCCTGCGCCGGTTGTTCCAGCCTGGATGCATGAAAATGTAATAAAACAAGGCGACGCCCACGGCCAGCGAAAAAAGCTCCCCGGACATGGATTTTCCCTAAGGCGACGGGCCGTCATTCCCTCCTGGTTAAATAACCGCTTTTCTTCCGCCAATATTCGGAGTTCGGTAGTGATCTATTTTGCGAAATGTCGTGATTTTGGGGAATGGGATGCGGTGCGGAGAAAGTAGGCTATGAAGTGAAGTAAATAAGGCCAACTTTCGCCCAAGCAGAGAAGTAAATAATGCCACTTCTCGCCCAAGTATAGAATGTTCCCAGGGTGGAAATTCTTGCAAGGACAAACCAAAGCTTAAAGCCTTGGTATTTTCCAGCGCTCCTCCAGATTGAAACCGCAATAAACAACTGATACGCAGCCATCGCAACCGTGAAAATCACTACTGGCAATGGGGAATCCGGATACAAAATAGCATCCTCTGGTAGAATTTTCTCCAACTCGCCCTGTGGTAAGGTTGACCCCCAAATCATAACTAGAATGACTGGAATGAACCCACCCAACACGCCCCAAAGCCAAAACGTCTTTCCGAGCGAAACATCTCCGCGCCATAGTGCTTTCAAAACATCCTTCATCTGTCCGCCCTCCGAATGCCAATAGCCCCCGGCAGGGATTTGTCACTACATTAAACTAGAACAATCCATATTAATATACCATAAGGAAATGCCCCCTCGGACACGATCCGAAAAGGGCACTTCCCCGCAAAGGAGATACAACAAAACTAAATTATGTCTTTAAGTTTGGGAAATCAAGAAAAATATTCCTTATTATTCTTTAAGGATATGGACTGGAAGTTTAATGAATCGGAGAGGGGGAGGGGAAAGAAAAAAGACCTGCGCCGCCCCGGAAGATTTATCTTTGCGGGCGCTCTACTTGGTGCCCGCGAGCGCGATCGAGAAGGGGATCTATTTTGGGCTGGACTCGGCGAAGCGGGAGATCGGGTTCCTCGCCGTATCGTTCGCCTACATTTTTGCGGGACCGGACCGGTGGGCTTGGCGCAAGGCGGGGCGGGCGCCGTTCGATTCGGGGCATGGGCATCGGCCCGCCCGCCGGGTTCTCTTTGATCGATGGGGAGCCGCGCGGACGGCTATCCGGCGAACTCCGCGCCCGCGCCCCGAAGCTCCGCCGCCGCGTCCTCGGGCGAGGTCGCGTTGATGTGCAACCCGAAGCCCGCCTCGAGGCCCGCGAGAACGGCGAGGCGCGGCAACACCTCGACATACCAAGCGCAGGCGGGCGGGGAATCCGCATCGCCGGGGCGGACCTCCAGGTGGAAGGCGACGTTGAGGGGCGGGTCGGCGAGCAGGGTTTTGATGCGCCTGAGTGTCCGGGCGAGCGCACCCCCGACGGCGCGGAGGCTCTCCCGCGGCGATTCGCAAAAGCTTTCCTCCACCGGCCAGGGCGATATGAGGGTTTCGTAAGGAAACCTTGAAGCGAACGGACAGAGAACGATCACTTCTCCCCCTTCTTCAATGATGCGCGCCTTTTCTTTTCTTTCGGTCTCGATAAAATGCGCGAGGAGCGCGCGGCCCTCCTTTTGGCGGAACCGCGCTGCCGTCTCGCGCGCTTTCGCGACGGAGGAAGGCACTTCGGGAAGTCCCACCACCTGAATGTGGGAGTGCGGCAGCGAGGCGCCCGCGGCGGCGCCGTGGTTTTTAAAGACGGTGATGGCACGGATGGAATCGTTGCGGTAGAACTCCCGCACCCGGCGTTGGAGGAAAACGAGGATTTCGCCGGTGTGCTCGTCGGGAAGATCGGCGAGTCCCTGGAGGTGGACCGGGGAGTCGACGATGACCTCGTGCCGGCCGGCGCCCGTCCGGAAAGGAAAGGGTCCGTGGCTGCGCGGGTTTGGCGCGGGGCCGCCGACGGCCGGGTACTTGTTCGGGACGGCCCGGGCGCGCCAGCCCGCTGGATCGTTCGCGGCGCCGGGGAGAATGTCCGTTTGGGGGGGCGTTTTCTCCTCGTTTCCGGGGCAGAATGGACAATTCGGGTCCGGCGACCGGGGCGTGGCGGGCGCGTGACGATGGGCGCCGGGCCTGGTGCGGCGGTCCGGGGCGATGAGGGCCCACCTTTCATGAATCATGCTCCAGCGCATCTCGGACATCTGTACTCTCCCGGGCGGGCGCGTGCCCGGCCTCACGGGTGAAGTGAACTGCGTAGGGAATTTATGGCAGCGCGGGAAGACGTACAACCATCCGCCACGGAGCGGGACACCGTCGTGGCGCTCTCCTCAGCCCCGGGCCGGGGGGCCATCGCGGTGGTCCGCCTGAGCGGGCCGGGGAGCGGGGCTGTCGCGAGGCGGGTTTTTCATCCCCGCGAAGGGGGGAAACGGCTTTTAAACAGGCGGCTTTTCCTCGGTCGCTTCGTCGGGGCCGGCGGCGAGGTGATAGACGAGGGGATGGCCGTCCTGATGCGGAAGCCGAGATCTTTCACCGGCGAGGACATGGCGGAATTCTACTGCCACGGCGGCCCCGCGGTAGTCGAGGCCATCCTCCAGGCGGCGGCGGATGCCGGGGCGCGGCCCGCGGCTCCCGGCGAGTTCACCCGGCGGGCCTTTCTGGAGGGCAAGATCGATCTCATCCAGGCCGAGTCGGTGGCGGACCTCATCTCGGCCGAGACGGGGCGGGCGGCCCGGGCGGCGCTGGCCTTGATGGACCGGGGGCTGTCGGAAAAGCTCGAGGACGCCTGGGAGCGAATCGTCGAGGCGGGGGCTCACCTGGAGGCGGCCATCGATTTTCCCGACGAGTTCGAGCCGGGGGCGGGCCCGACCCTTACGGGCGCCCCGATGGACGGGGAGGAGCTGGGGGAAAGGCTCCGCCGGATCGAGGAAAACCTCCTCGCCCTGGAACAGAGCTACCGGACCGGCAGGATGCTCCGCGAGGGAGCGCGCGTGGCCATCCTGGGGCGGCCGAACGCGGGGAAATCCACCCTCCTGAACCGCCTATTGGGGACGGACCGGGCCATCATGAGCCCGATCCCGGGGACGACGCGGGACACCGTGGAGGAGACCTGCGACGTGGAGGGGATCCCCATCCGCCTCATCGACACCGCGGGGCTGCGCGAGACGGGGGACATGGTCGAGATCGAAGGCGCGGCGCGCGCCCGCCGGGCGGCGCAGGGGGCCGACCTTTGCCTGGTGATTTTCGACGCCGCCGCCGGTCCCGGAGAGAGGGCGTGGGCGGCGGGGGAGTGCGGCGGGCTGGAGGCCCCGAGCCTTCTTGTCGCCAACAAGATCGACCTGCCGGAGGCCCGTTTTCCCACGGCGCCCGCGGCGAGCGGTAACGGCGGAAATTCCCTTCCCTACGAGGGATTTTGTCAAATTTCCGCCCTCCGGAACGAAGGGGTGGACGCCCTGCGGAGGGCCATGGCCGGGGCGCTCGCGGGAGAAGCCGGGGAGGCGGGGGCCGGGGGCCAGGCCCTGCTGACGCGGGAGCGGCACCGGGATTTGGTGGCGAAGTGCCGGAAGGCGGCCGGGCGGGCGGGGGATGCCCTCTTCTCCGGAGAGAGCCCCGAGCTGGCGGCGGTCCACCTGAACGAGGCCCAGGCGGCCCTCTCCAGCCTCCTCGGGAGGGACTACGGGGAAGCCCTCCTGGACCGGATCTTTTCCGAGTTCTGCATTGGAAAATAAGGGGTTATGGGATTTTGCCGTACCATCCTATGTGTACATATATGCACATTCATTCCTCCAAAAAACCTCCGGATATACACATAAGAAAGGGAGTCGGACTTGAACGGCCGGTATGACGTCATCGTGATCGGCGGGGGGCACGCGGGCTGCGAGGCCGCCCTCGCGGCGGCGCGGGTGGGCGCGAAGACCCTCCTCCTCACCATGAACCTGGACACGGTGGGCCTCATGTCCTGCAACCCCGCCATCGGGGGACTCGCCAAGGGCGTTCTCGTGCGCGAGGTGGACGCCCTCGGCGGCGAGATGGCCCGCGCCATCGACGCCACCGGGATCCAGTTCCGGATGCTGAACACCAAGAAGGGCCCCGCCGTCCAGGCCCTCCGCGCCCAGGCCGACAAGCAGGCCTACCGCGCCCACATGAAAAAGACGGTGGAGAGCCAGGCCGGCCTCCTCCTCAAGCAGGGCGCCCTCCGCCGAATCACGATCGAGGGGGGAAGGGCGGTGGGGGTCGAAACCCTTTTCGGGGAGCGGCTTTTCGCCGGGGCGGTGGTCCTCACCCCGGGCACCTTCACCCGGGGGCTGCTCCACTACGGGGACCAGAAGATCGCGGGCGGCCGGGCCGGGGAGGGGGCCGCGGCCGGGCTCACCGATCAGCTCGCCGCCCTGGGCTTCCGGATCGGAAGGCTCAAGACCGGAACCCCACCGCGCCTGGACAGGCGGACGATCGACTTCACCTCCCTCGACCTCCAGCCCGGGGACGCGCCTCCCCTGCCCTTTTCCTATCGTACGAAAAAAATTTATCAGGAGCAGATCCCCTGCCACATCACCTTCACCAACGAGCGGGGGCACGCGCTCATCCGGCGGAACATCGATCGCGCCCCCATGTACAACGGCCAGATCGGGGGGACAGGAGTGCGGTACTGCCCCAGCATCGAGGACAAGGTGATGCGCTTCCCCGGCAAGGAGGCGCACCAGATCTTCCTCGAGCCCGAGGGGCGGGAGACCACCGAGATCTACGTGAACGGCATCTCCACCAGCCTCCCGGTGGACGTGCAAATCCCCTTTATCCGCACCATAAAAGGCCTGGAGCGGGCCGAGATGATGCGGGCGGGCTACGCCGTCGAATATGACTTCGTGGACCCCACCGAGCTCCAGCCCAGCCTCATGACCCGGCGCGTCCCCGGCCTCTTTCACGCGGGCCAGATCAACGGGACGACGGGGTACGAGGAGGCCGCCGCCCAGGGGATCATGGCCGGGATCAACGCCGCCCGCTTCACCCGGGGGGAGGCGCCCGTCGTCCTGGGCCGGGAGGAGGCCTACACCGGCGTCATGATCGACGACCTCGTCACCAAGGGAACGGTCGAGCCCTACCGGCTCTTCACCAGCCGGGCCGAGCACCGCCTGCTCCTCCGGCACGACAACGCGGACTTCCGCCTCATGGTGCTCGGGCACGAGGTGGGCGCGCTCGACCCGGAAACCTGGCGGGCGTTCGAGGCGAAGGCGGCGGGGTGCCGGAGGGCGATCGAGTACATCGAGGGGAGGACCATCCCCCCCCGGCCCGAGGTGGCCTCCGCCCTCGCGGCGGCGGGCTCCGCCGTTCCGCGCAACTCATTGAAACTAGACGTATTGCTCCGCAGGCCCGAGATCTCCCCCGGCCTCGCCGCCGAGATCGACGCCCTCGGGGGGGGAAGCTTCCGGGAGATCTGGGAGGGGCTGGACGGCGAGTCCCAAAGGCACGTCTCGGCCGAGGTGCGCTACAAGGAATACCTCGTCCGGGAGGCGGGCCAGGTCGCCACCCTGCGTGCGGCGGACAGGGTCCGCATCCCGGAGTCGTTTTCCTACGACGCGGTGCGCCACCTCGCCGCCGAGGTGCGCCAAAGGCTCGAGGAGATCCGCCCCCGCACCCTGGGCCAGGCGGGCCGCATCTCCGGCGTCACCCCCGCCGCCGTCTCCGTCCTCGAAGTGCACCTGCGGAAGGGCGCACAGCCCGGAAACGCGGACGGGCGGAACGGGGCGGCGACCGCGGAAAAGCCCTCCTAAAAAACATAAGACGATTATCCCCTTGACAAAGACTCAGGGCCCGGGAAATTACTAAGTGTGCTCAAAATAGAGCGGATAGGGCGCTAAAACACTTAATATCCGCACCGTTTCTTCCACTCACCCCTCCAGGCTAATGGCTATGCTAACTGTGTATTGCGATGCGAGCGTCAAAAAGGCGGACGAAGTAATAAGCCTGTGGGGTTACGTTGCGCCAGCAGAGAAGTGGGAATCTTTTGATAGATCGTGGAAGTCCGTGTTGGGTGAATTTGGCGTGGAATATTTCCACATGAAGGAGTTTGCTCACAGTAATGGTCCATATAAACCATGGAAAGGACGGGAAAATAAACGGAGGGATTTCCTGTCAAAACTTATTGCGGTCATAGGAGCGAATGTAAGTTATGGAGTTGGCGCTTCTGTGCCTATGGGAATGTATAACGAAGCTGATACGGCGTATCAAATAAGTGAGCATATGCACCCTTACGCTTTATGCGGAGCTATTTGCATTGATTTCATACTAAAGTGGCAAGATGTTCATCACCTTAAAAACGAACCCTTAGAGTTTGTGTTTGAGGCTGGAGACGAGGGGCGCGGACATCTGATTCATTGGACAAAAGAGCTCACCGATCGTGAGCCAACATTTAAACGAATGAAAGAGGCCACACCCCTGCAAGCCGCCGATTTTGCTGTATATGAAGAGTATCGAGGCGTAAAGAAAGGGGAAATCGACGATTTAGATAGAATCGTTGATGGTTTCCGCGAGTCAGGGGTTCAGTTGCTTGATGCTGTGCCTCAGGGCGGCGGAGTTCTCAAAAGAGGCATGGATGTTGAAGGCAAAATGCAGAGACTTAAATATCCCCGCGAGGGTTTCCTGATTTTTTAGAAGTTCGTTTCCAGGACCCGGTCCATGAGGTTGAAGCGTTCGCGGTTGTTTAAATGGCAGGAGAGCTCATTTTTACGGAAATGAATTTAAACGAGGGTCGGCTGGATCCGATTATTCGCAATCTGAAAAACGAAGAGAGCGGAGATCGTCGGCGGGGAAAACCCAGGCAGGGAAAAACTCGCGCCGGGTCATTCCAAGAAGTGCGGGAGAAGCGGCGGCTTATGAATCCGAAGACCGGGCGGCGAGGCCCTTCTCGATGGCGCCGACGAATTTTTCCGCCGCCGCCCGCCGGTCGTCCGCCTGGCGGATGGGCCGACCCACGACGATGTAGTCCGCCCCGTCCCGGATCGCGGTCTCGGGGTCGGCGGCGCGCTGGTGGTCGTCGCTCGATGTGCTCGGAAGCCGCATCCCCGGG
>PVBE010218845.1_pt1 | contig 12119 bp, 10 predicted proteins | sample 1631181 | NCBI WGS metagenome assembly PVBE01 (sample SAMN08397723, study PRJNA350692) | Marine metagenome, whole genome shotgun sequencing project. | isolation source: water | place: Pacific Ocean | collected 2012-04 | reverse complement strand
TGAAGATGGTCTTGAAGTTACTGTAGGACCTGCATTGCTACGTTTTTACGACTCAGGTATTTAAGACCTTCGTTAATCTAACAATCTCTTCTGGTATTCGAGGTTCTCGATTTCTCGTTTGATCATTTCGTCATCTACTCTTACTTGTACAACCATTGGCCATGTATCCTTGCCAATTTTTTTGTACCAAGTGAGCAATTTTCTGCCAGCAGCAATTCTCAGCATAATCGCTTTCTTATCTGAATCAGCGCGAACGTTGCCCGCGAATTCGTCAAATAGTTCGGGCCCAACTGTTTCAAACTCTTTAAGTGTCTTTGTCCACTTTTCCGAGATATTTTGTCCGTATGGGTCAATAATCACCCACTCGTCTAAATCGAGCAATTTTGCAAGTTCTTCGCCATTATTTGCAGTTCCATCACTCATGCCACACTTTAAAGCTTCCCCAGCTGAAAGCATCATATTTCTACCTGTCTTACTTAAAACATTGTCGCCAAATTCGTTACTGTAGTACGTAATTTCGCCAGTTTCAGGATCAATATCATACGAAAAGTTGTACTTACTTCTGACCATTGAGCCTGCAATCATCGGTGTATGGCTTGATTTTGCAAGTACACTTTCGAGTTCTTTAACCCACCCATCCATTTGCCAATCTGGAGCAACGTTATTAATGTCGCCTGAGTACATTGTGATTGCACCAACATAGCCATGTGATCGGTAATAGATTTCGTCACAGAGAAAAGCACTTGCAGCTGCGCCTGAGCCAGCGCTTTCGATCCAAGCGATAAAGCGATGTCGGTCACGAGCCTCCCAAATAACTTCTCGTATTTTATCCCAAATATGAACAGCGCCACCACCGGAATGTATTTCTAAGACAATGATTTGGCCCAGACCATAATTCTCTTCAATGTAGTTAATCAATTGGGTAATTTCATTGTCACGAAAGTACGTTCCAACCATCTCATGAAGTTGTAACGTGAAGACGCCTTTTGGCAATTCACCTTGCTTGATAGGTTTTTTAATGAGTGGATTTTGATCTTCTCTAGAATCTGATTCTTTAACAGACTCGTCAGTTGAATCAGCGGTTTCTGCTGAGCTATTTTTAGTATTATCACTATCGATTGAAACAATTTTGTCAATGAATAAAAACTTGCCGTCAACCATTATGTAAGTGCTTGTTGCACGACTCAGTTCGCCAGTATGGACGACAACTTCACCTCGATGTTCATAGTTGACAGTGATAGTTTGTCCGACAGTCCCATTCCAAACTGTGCCATCTTCTAGTTTCAATGAAATATCTTCAGCGTATGCAAGTGTGGTAAGTACTATTGTGAAACAAATAAGTGTTCTTGTTATGAGATTCATGTGTGCTTTCTTTTTCAACCTCGACCTCCGCCGCCACGCCCACCGCCACCGCCACCGCGGCCTCCTTGATTGCCATTCTTCATGTCTTCAAGGAGTTCTTCAATACCCTTAATACGTTGCTTTAGGTATGGAATCGTGACGCCTGGTCGGAATGGTCTTTTCATACGAGTTTCAACAGGAGACGATTTTTCAAGAATGTTTAATAGTGATTTAAGGCACCTAAGTTCACCTAATCGGTTCTTTCGTTCTTCTCCGAGCCCCGCCCACTGTTCAAACTGTAAGGCATCATTCCAATAATCATGAGCCTTCACCAATTTTTTTCGCCAATCCTCAGAATTCTTGATAATTTCTGCCGTAATGTCTTTTCCAACAATGTGGTATGTGCCACGAATACCCTGAGCAAGTAGTATGTCGCCAATACTCGAAACAATTCCCTTGCTAATGTCTAGTTCGGTCGCAGTGATAGCGGCTAAGTTAGGCATGTCATCTACACCATAATCAATAACCAAATCGCCATTGGTGCCCTCTTCCCACTCTACCTTCTGTTCCTTCCAAGTGCCAGACAGTGAGATATCTGGATCGATGAATGCTCTGACTAGTGCGTGGCCTCTGCCCCCATACTCGGCAATAACTTTGGAATGCACAGTCGCAAATGCACGAATTTTCCCGAAAGTATCCTCTGCATCGATATTCATGAAGCCGGCTGCTTGGGTGGTTGCTCGAAGAAATGCGCTATCGGACATATACATAGTTGGCCACGAGAGCGCAAGTACAGTACTTGCGCCAGAAGAGTCTTGTACCCAAATGGCTTGCGGGAATTTATTCAATTCTTGGTAAAACACATTTGCAATATGAACAATATCATCATCATTAAATTGATTGAAGTCTTCTTGTTCGCCATTGCCATTTGGGTATCCCATTAGGTAAGCAAAATCATTTTTTCGATCGTGGCTGAGCATTTCGATAATGATAAGGTCTGGATCAGCTGCCTTAATTCGATCAACAAGCCCTTCGTATAATTCAGCGCGAATGTCAGTGGTCATCTGCCCCTTCATTGGAATAATCAAAATGCCAGGCCCCTCTTCATCGGTTTCAACTACCGAATCAGCCCATTTGGTTTGTTGAGAATCGTTAGGTTCGCTCGTAATTGCCAAAGAAGGAAATGCAAAGACATAGGTGGCGAGAAAACATAATAGATGAATTGTCTGTCGTTTCATTCCATTAGTATACACTTTGCCATATTAGGAGTCCAGAAAATCACGGTAGATTGCTTGAGCAAGTTCAATTGCTTGAGCGCGAAGTGTGACTGAACCTTCAAGTTGAGCGTCATAGACTGATTCTAGAACCTCTCCAAGAACAGGAGAAGGCGGAATTCCTGCTTCAAGAAGGTCATTTCCGTTGATAAGCCGCTCAGGCGCTAGTCCAGTCCGTTCTAAACATAGAATCTCTCTTCTAAGGTGAACGAAGTGCGGTCGGTCTTCGCACTGAATAATTGAAAGCGCACTATTGCAAAGGCTCGAAGCGGCAGTTCGTTTTTGTTGTGCAGTACCTAGGGTGTCCCACAAATAAAGTTTCTGATGTAACGAAAGAATACTCGACAAATCTTCATACACTTGGTTCGATAGAAGTAATCGCTTTCTCCAATTTGTGGCAGCTACTTGGACATCCGAATCACTAGTGTATCGATCAAAAATCCAAGCAGCTAATGCGGTGGCGTATGTTGCAGATGTTGAAAGTCTTCCGACACGAGTTGGAGCGTTCATGCAGGATTCTTCATCAAAGATAAATCTATCAAGTCCAAGATACTGCAATTCCCACGCGGCAACACCCCTGTTTGTATTTGTCAACATCTTTCGTATTTCTTCACCGATACGTTCTATAGAAATACCACGCAAGGCATGTGAGTGCTCTCGGATTGCGTTTGCTGTTTCAGCTTCAATTGAAAATTCAAACCTTGATGCAAAGCGAATAGCACGGAGCATTCTTAAATGATCTTCTGATATTCGCTCATTCGGGTCACCAATTGATTTAATGATCCTATTTTGCAAGTCTTCCTTCCCACCGACAAAATCAATAATTTTATCTTCAATAGGATCTTCAAACATTCCATTAATTGTGAAATCTCGACGCAGTGCGTCATGCTTTGCATCGCTGAATGTAATTTTATCTGGATGGCGTTTGTCGCTGTATGGCCCATCGCTTCTGAATGTCGCAACGTCATACATGCTGCTATTTTTACGGACAATCATTACTCCAAAAGACTCACCAACACTCCTGGCTTTTGGGAAAAGTTTTGAAATATCATCTGGACGAGCGGAAGTGGCGATGTCATATTCTGTCGGTGCACTGCTAAGCAAACGGTCGCGCACACAACCTCCTGCAAAGTACGTTTCAAATCCCGCACTTCTAAGTATTTCAAGAATCTCTATTGCGCCATGGCGGCATTCAATTGGGCAAATATGATTCATGCTGAATTTTTTTTCCCATAGAAAAGTATCCACATACCAGAGCCCTCTGTATGAATCTCTGGCCCTTCGAGTTGTTCAATAGAATGGTCTGTCTCGTTCGGGTTAATAGGAGTTCGGAGAATGATAAAGCCATCTGAAGAAAGAATTGGTTCAACGTTTGCAACTTGTTCCAATATGCGCCTTCTAAGAGGTTCCTGAGACATCATGATGTATGGTGGATCGATAAACGTAATATCGACAGGTCTTGGAACACGAAGCAGTGGTATTGAAGAGAGTGCATCTGCTTGAAGCGCAACAGCTTTTGAGGAGCAGTCGAGATTCTTTATATTCTCTTCAAGGATTGCAAAAATTTTACGATCTTTTTCAACCATGATGGCAGTTTTGGCGCCACGACTGATTGCTTCGAGACCCATCGTGCCAACTCCAGCGAAGAGATCAAGAACAACTCCATCTTGGAGATGCCCTCGGAGTTGATTTACCACTGACTCTCGAGCACGTCCAGTCCACGGGCGTGTGATGTCATTGTCTCGAGGAGTCTTAAGCCGTCGTGATCGAAATTGTCCACCTAGTATTTTAAGCACAACGCGTAGTTTACTCGTAGGTGGCTCGGTATGATGTATTAATGGTCTCAAGGTTTGACACATTGCCAAGTCGTCTTCTTGAATGCTCTCAAGAGAAGGAAATCGCAGGCGTCCCATGCCTGCTCGTACAAAGTGACGAAAAACCACGCCCTTTTCTCTTTTGGATTCATGGTCGCACAGCAGACAAGGAACTTGATCCGGGTAGGTATTTGCGATGCATGCGACATAATATCAATGTCTGTGCTGTAGATTTACCTGGTCATGGACAACGCTTTAAGCAGGAATACCAATCGAGCAATCGAGTGCTAGATGTAGTGTTACAAATGACTGATGAAATTGATGCGGTTTTGGATGGGCTTAGAAACTATCCAGGATTTGATTTACATGCTGGTGCAATCGGAGGGATGTCTGCAGGCGGTCTTGTTGCAATTATGAGATTGCTTCGTCCGCATCCCTTTCAATCGGCGATACTTGAAGCAACCGGTGGCTCGTGGGAACATTTACGACATTCTCCAATCTGCGAAACTTTGAGCGATGATGAATTTAATGCAATGAACCCAATTGCTCGTTTAGAAACTTGGCGAGATATCCCGGTGATTGCGTTTCATAGTCGACATGATGCTTGGATGCCATTTGCTGCTGAATCTGAATTTATTGAAGCAATTAAAATGAAATCACAAAATCCAGAGAATGTTGAGCTCGTTGCGTTTGATCATGCTGGAGCACCAGATGAACATATAGGTTTTGGTCGAGAAACTTCTTTTGTTAAAGAAATCCAGGTAGAATTTCTTGCTCGACATTTAATGAATTTGAAGAAGGTAACACCATGACAACAGCACAAGCAACAGGTTGGTACGGAGAATTTGGCGGAAAATATGTTCCAGAAACATTGGTGGCCGCCTTGATGCAACTTGATGACGCTTGGAATGCCGCGACTTCTGACGATACTTTTCATTCAGAACTGAACCGTTTGCTTGAGCAATATGTGGCACGACCTACTCCGATTACTTTAGCGTCTCGTTTAACAGAACATATTGGGGGCGCAACAGTTTGGTTAAAGCGAGAAGATTTAGCTCATACTGGTGCGCATAAAATTAACAATACTCTTGGTCAAGCATTACTTGCAAAACGAATGGGCAAGAAGAGAATTATTGCCGAAACCGGAGCTGGTCAGCACGGTGTTGCAACAGCAACAGCGTGCGCGAAGTTAGGTCTCACTTGCGAAGTGTATATGGGGAGCGAAGATGCTCGCCGACAATCACTCAATGTTTTTCGGATGGAATTGCTAGGTGCTAAGGTAAACATTGTTGAGTCAGGTTCTAAAACACTTAAAGATGCAACTAATGAAGCGATGCGAGATTGGATGGGATCTGTTGAGGAAACTCATTACATCATCGGTTCTGTTGTGGGCCCACATCCATTTCCGCTTATTGTTCGTGAATTGCAATCAGTAATTGGCAAAGAAGCGAAGGAGCAATGTGGCGCTTTGTTTGGGCAACTTCCTGATTGCATAATCGCATGTGTTGGAGGTGGCTCGAATGCTGCAGGTATTTTTTATCCCTTTGTTAAAGATGAAACAGTAAAACTCATTGGTGTTGAAGCAGGCGGCACTGGTCATGGTGTTGGAGAGCATGCCGCACCACTCTGTCTTGGTTCTCCGGGAGTGCTGCATGGTTCCTTGAGCTATGTATTGCAAGATCAAGATGGGCAAACGCAGGATGTTCACTCATGTTCCGCGGGGTTAGACTACCCCGGAGTTGGTCCAGAGCATGCTTATTGGAAAGATGCTCAGCGAGTGGAATATGTAATCGTGGATGACAAAGAAGCGTTGCAAGCATTTCAATTGCTAAGTGAAAGCGAAGGAATAATTCCTGCTCTTGAATCCTCACATGCAGTTGCTGGAGCAATAAAAATCGCCAAAAGTATGACTAAGAATGAGCACTTGCTTATCAATCTTTCTGGTCGTGGCGATAAAGACGTTGAAGAAGTTAAACGTCTTCTTTCAGTCTGATTATAAAATTAATTAGCGGTTGGTTTACAGCATTTTGCTGGGCGTTTGCCTGCGCCTTCGGCATCGTCGAATGATGGAAAACCGACTCTATTCGAATCGCTAATTCGCTTGGCGTTGCCACAATCAGCTTTATGGAAAACTTTGCTTCGCTTTGAGGCTACGAATGGCGCGCCATCTGGAGGTATAGATTCGGAATCTGTTTTTGGTGTGTCTTGCACAAAGGCAGTTTCTGGAGGACTATTCTTTAATGCGGTTTTGGTGAGTGAGTTTGGCCAGGGTGCTCCATGAAGTGTTGCGCCTTGCCCTTCAACGGGCACTAGATCAACTGCTATTGCACAGTGATCAGAAGAATAACCCGCAGGAATAGGATCGTTTCTCCAATCATAATCAGGATGGGAAGAACCCAGCACAAAGCCACTGTCAACAACAAGTTCGCCAACTGCTGACGCGTTCAACATTATGAAATCTATGACTCTGCCAGAGGCATGGGTTTTTCGAAGTGGAGAGGTGTCATCCCACTTTAAATTTACTGCACGATGAGACAATGCGTCAGTCATTCCATTGCGCAAATATACGCGAACAGATCTGTCCCATGGTTGAGCGTTAAAATCGCCAATTACTGCGATGTTTCTTTCGGGATCTTTTTCTGTCATTGACTCGATGTATTCAGATATTTGCACTGCTTCAAGTTCACGATGCCACGCATTTCTTCCTGCTTTGTGGTGGATCCCAAAAATTGTGAGTTTATATCCTTCAGGAGTTTGAACGGTAACGCAAAGAGGACTTCGTTGGAATGTGATGTCGTCTTCACTAGCGGGGATTTCAGACCACCCGCCACCTAGGCGTTCAACTTTTGTGAGATCAGTATTTGTCCAAGTCTTAACTTCAGTTATAGGAAATCGACTCAGTAAACTCTGTTCAATTCCACGGTAATATCCAACTTCTTCGGAAACAACAAATTTGTAACCCATGTCTTGGAGATATTCATCGTTAAACCACTTTAGGGCTTCTTGGCTTTCAACTTCTTGTAGTGAAAGAACGTCCGCGTCTAGTTCACGAATTACTTTTGCAAGTTCCTCACATCTTTCTAATGAAGTTGGTCCGGGGTTGTCTCCAAAATCGTCATAGTCGCCCTGAAGTGTTGGGTCATCTTTTTGATCAAAGAAGTTCAACATATTGTAAGAACCAACTCGAATAGTCCCATCAATTCGAGGCATTGCCTCAGTGAGCCCGTATTTGTGATCTGTGGATGATGCTAAAAGCATCGCTGTAAGTGCAATTGTTTGTAAAATCATACCTCAGATGATAACGAACTCACTTCTTTTCGTCGAGGCTTGCCTGTCGATGGTCTGAAATCATTTTTGAAATTGCATTAGCTCTAAGTATAAGTAATGCTGTTTCAAGTTGCGGATCCATGCCATTGGAAACAAGTGCGTTGATATCAGGTCGTTCTTCTTCTGTATCAATCAAAATCATGTCTGCCTTTTGGCGCAACTTATTGCTTTCTGTAACTTGATTTGGAGACATTCGCACTTCAACGTCTGGAATCACTCCCCAATCAGTCGAGCCACGTCTTTTATGGACAAGACGACCTGGAGTTTCGCCTCCATCTGGTGATGGAAGTCGATAATACTGAGTTGTAAGTTTTACATTTGATTCCTGTGAAATTTGATGAACGGTTTGAACGCTGCCTTTTCCCCAACTCCGTTGTCCAACAATAATGCCTGCATCATGTGCTTGTACACACCCCGAAACAATTTCACTTGCACTTGCGGAGCCTTGGTTTATTAAAATAACGACTGGCCAATCAGATAAATAGGCTCTGTTTGGTAGAGCTCTCATACGGAATAACTCATCGCCATCTGCATTTTCACCACTTACGATTGTTCCAGTTTGAACAAACAAGTTGGCAATTCGTCTCGCGGCTGGCAGAAGCCCCCCTGGGTTGTATCGCAAATCAAGAATCAATCCATTTGGTTGATCCTCAGATTGCATTTCACGAACTGCAGAGAGCATGTCAGAATAGGATTCCTCAGAAAAGCCTGTAAGTTTGATATAGCCAATCTTATTATCTCGGTCAATAAACCAATCCCAGATTGGATGTCCCTCCTCATCGAGTTCTTTTTTCCACCAACCTTGAACGGAATGCAATTTGATGGAGTCACGAGTGAGTGTTAAATTAACTAGTTCTTCTTGGTCTTGCCTTCGAAGTGCGAGGTTAACGGTTGTCCCTTTTGGTCCAGTGATTCGATCTACGGCATCATTGAGTGACCATCCACTAGATGATTTTCCATTTACCGCAGTGATGACGTCTTCAGGTTGTACTCCACCATAGTATGCAGGTGCGCCTTCAATAGGATTGACGATCATAATTTCGCCCTTATTGTTTTCTTTAATTACGATGCCAACGCCAACAAAACGCCCTTCTGTCTGTTGTTCAAAACGACGAGATTCATCTGGCCAAATGATGGCGCTGTATTTATCTAGTTTGCTCATTGCCCCATCACCAAACTCTCGCAATAAAACACCTTCTGGTAGTTTGATTGTTTGGCTGTTCGCATCTAAAAGTCTATTGAGCGTTTGAATTAAGACGCGTTTACCCGGAACGTGTTTGAGATACTCTTCATACGAATTAAGTTCTTCGTCTACAGCTTCTATCCATAATGCTCTTGCTTCCTGATCTTTGATATTGTCGAACGTTTCAGAAATAACAGGAACATTGCCTAGTATGAAAATGGAGTCAAGTCCGCTTTTTATAAGATCGCCCCATGAAATGTTATTGATATGTTCACTAGTGGCAATATCAAGAGAGCGGACAATCATATTTTTGTCTATGCCATCGACACGTTCAACCCAGTTGTCACCTGCTTGTTCGTTATATGCTTCTGGTGGTTCGTCACCGAGTATCACTGCGCGTTCAACAAAAAGTGAATGCAAATGTTTTGGAGCATATTGCCGGAGTAATGAAACATGCAAAGCAACCTTTTCAAGACGGTCGCTCCAATTGTCAAATAAGTCTCGCCGAGAAGTGCCTTCGTAAAATGTTCGCAAGTAGTATAGTAAAGTTTGCGCAGTCAAAATATTTCCATCATTTGACTGCAAATCAATTTCCGCAATAGTTTCTGTTAGCACTTCTTGCACTTCTTCTTGCAACATGATGTCGTCAAGATTCTTGCTTAGCGTTTGTGCTTCGACTGCTGACTGCATTGCTTTTACTATGTTGCCCTCTTGCTTGTGAGTATTCATTTCTTCAAGTGCTTTGTCGCGAGCTTCAATGGTATTTGTAGCCTCTGTTTCGCGATGAGAATTGAATGCATCAAGTTGGATTCTAAAATTTACAAGGGATTCATCATCACCTTGTGGGACTTCATTCATGAGTGAGCCAACAGCATCCCAATTGCCTTGTGAAGCAGCAGCCCAAACACGAGATGACCATTCTGCAGTAGTTGGGCTCAGGGCTAAGGAAAACGTTGTAAGGACGAGGACTACAGAACTGCATGTGAGTGATAATATGCCTGTACGTTTGAATTTCATGCGATTTGAATCCTTTGTCTTAAAGTGAAGAGGAACTCGTAAATCGGCATTATTGGCTGCTGTCTTTAGGTTCTTAAACAATAGGTTGTTCATCATACGACAGAGGGCTATTCTAGTTCGTCGAAATCGGATTTGAGGCGATTTCCAGCCTCTTTCCATGGGTCTTCCTGGTCAGTTTCTGATTCGTGAGGGACGTCAGAACACTGTTGACTGCTACCACAGCGTTTTGCGACAAGGACTATAGCCATAATCGAAACTATGCCTAAAACTAGTATAAGCAATGCAAGCATAACCAAAATTGGAAGGGATTGTTGCATTACTCTTTACCCTTGGTTAAGTCAATACATTTTTGAAATTCATCTTGGTAAAGTGAATCTTCTTTAATTGTACTTGGCAATCGTAGAAGAATTTCAATTGCTTGGACAGGATGACCAGAGAGTCGCAAGACCTTTGCCTGGATAAAACGTAGTTTTGGGTCATTTGGATTTAGTTGGCAACCTTTTTTTGCTAGTTCGATCGCAGTTAAACTGTTGCCCAGTTCCGCTTCGATAAGAGAAAGAGATAGTATCGCTGTTGGTTCAGTTTGATTTCTGACTAAGCTTGCAGAAATCCATCGCTTTGCTTCTTCCCAATCTTTGTTAAGCATGTAAATTTGTGCAAGAAAAAAAGATGCGCGAAAATCGTCAGGTACATTTTCGTGAGCAAGTATGTAGTACTGAATTGCAGTGCTGTATTCTTGGAGCATGTGTGCTAGTTGTGCGGTAGAAAGTTGAAGTAATTCGGGTGAATTGCTTTGTTTGCATGCGATGATATATGCTTGAAGTGCCTCAAGCTGTTTTTCTTTAGCTCGAGCTATATCTCCAGTGCTCAGTAATCGCCCCGCCTCTGAAATTAATGCAAGAGCGTGTATTTCCTGGGATTCAGCTGAATCAAAATCTTTTTTGATCAGCATTGAGGTAATAGCAAGCGCTTCTACAGTACTATTGGAGTTGATGAGTTCCATAGCACTTTCGATTGCACTCTCACGTTGTTCAACAGTTAATTGTTGGGTTTTTGGAGAATCTGCTTCTTGACAAGCAACAAGAAAGGCAACAAAAACGATGGCGGGTATCATGCGTAGTATGACAGATACGGCTTTATCAAAAGATACCATCCCTAAATCATACGCTCCTTCGGAAATTGAGGGAGAAATTCTTACAAGTTGGAAAGCTGGAAATATAGGGCATTGTCCCGCAGATGCTGATGGTAAGCCGTATTGCATTATTATTCCTCCTCCAAATGTAACCTCTGCCCTGCACGTAGGGCATGCCTTGGATGGGACATTACAAGATATTCTCATTCGTTGGCGTCGGATGAAAGGCGACGCAACACTTTGGATGCCCGGTACCGATCACGCTGGGATTGCAACGCAATCTGTTGTTGAAAAACGCTTAATGCAGCAAGAGAACAAAAAACGCACAGATTTTACTCGTGAAGAATTTATTGAACGAGTGCAATCTTGGAAAGATGAATATGAAGCGACTATTCTTGACCAGTTACGTCTATTTGGGTGTTCCTGCGACTGGGATCGTACTCGGTTTACGATGGACGATGTCTGCGCTGCTGCAGTTCGAGAAGCTTTTTTCAAACTCTACAAAGATGATTTAATTTACCGTGGCAAGCGACTTGTGAATTGGGACCCTGCGACGCTTACTGCTCTTGCAGATGATGAAGTTGAAATGGAAGAAGTTGCTGGTCACATGTACTATCTTCGATACCCACTTGAAGATGGCAGTGGGTTTATTACAGTTGCTACAACAAGGCCCGAAACAATGCTCGGCGATACTGCAGTTGCCGTGAATCCAAATGATCCACGCGCTGAATCTCTTCGAGGAAAAACGATTTGTTTGCCAATCGTTGGCAGAATTATTCCGATTGTTGAGGACGAGTATGTTGTCATGCAAGGAACAGATGATCCAAAAGCAGAGTATGCCACAGGTTTCTTGAAAGTAACTCCTGCACATGATCCAAACGATTGGGACATTGGTATTCGACATGACCTAGATGTAATAAACATTATGGGGCAGGATGCTTCTATTAGTGACAAGCATGGTTGGGATGATTCGAGTGATGAAAGCAATCAGTTTGTGGGAATGACCCGCGAAGATGCGAGATTGGCAATTG
>PVBE011376439.1_pt1 | contig 12120 bp, 10 predicted proteins | sample 1631181 | NCBI WGS metagenome assembly PVBE01 (sample SAMN08397723, study PRJNA350692) | Marine metagenome, whole genome shotgun sequencing project. | isolation source: water | place: Pacific Ocean | collected 2012-04 | reverse complement strand
TCTACGAGCGGCTGGGCATCCCCACCGACACGTTCACCTGCCTGTTCGCCATGGCGCGGGTCTCCGGCTGGCTCGCCCACTGGCAGGAGCAGCTGGCCAACAACCGGATCTACCGACCGACCCAGATCTACGTCGGCGGCCACGGCGCGAAGTACACGCCCCGGGGCGCGCGCTGATAGGCCGCCCGATGGCGAGCCGCTGAGCTGAGGGAAGAACCGGTGCGCGAGGCGGATATGGTCCGCCTCCTCGTCCGCGACAGCGCCGAACAGCCGCGCGGTTTCGGGGTCCACCTCCGCCATGCGGACCCGGAACTTGTCGCCCGCCTGCATCCCGCGGGTCTCAGCGAGCGCCATGTACCGGGCGAAGTCCTCCGGCGAGTCACAAGCGGACAGGGTCCGGTAGAGCTGATCGCAGACCCGCCGCTCCCCGACCCCCTGGCCCAGGTCCTCGAGGCGCTCGATGAGCCAGCTCAAGTGCTTGTTTTCGGCATGGGCCAACGCCCTCCAGGCCCGGGTCAGGGCGACGGGTGCCTCGGACTCGAAGCGCTCGGCGGCGTCCAGGAAGGCGTCTCGCGCCTGCATCTCGGCCATGGCGACAGATCGCAGGCGATCCCCGATCCCCTCGGGTGAGACGATGGACCGCATGCGCGCCGGCCGCCTCCCCGGCGCCACAACGGTGAACGCCCCCCAGCCTCCCCGGCTCACAAGGCCCGCCATGACAGCGACAGCCCGACGGTCGGGGAGTGCACGTCGCGTGTGTAGGTGGTGTCGAGCTCGTGCTGGGCGTCCTGGGACAGCCGCTCGCGGAACGACTTCACGCGGGCCCGCCCCTCGGCGTCCGGCGGGGTGACGGTGGTCCTCGCGCCGATGGTGAAGGCGCCCCCCAGCGAGGCCTTGAGGTCCAGCCTTGGCCCCAGGCGCCAGATCCAGCCCGCCTCCACCCGCACCATATGGAGCGTGGAGTCGATGGCGAACTGTGCGCTCTCCCCAGCCACCTCGTCGGGCACGTCCGAGTCGGTCAGCGCCGTGAGCACCTCCTGCGCTCCGCTGCTCCCACCCAGCGTCACCAGGGCATAGCCGAGATCGACGAAGAACCCGCCGCCGTCCGCGCCGCCCCACCCGACCTGGGCCATAAGGACGAGGCTGCGGGCCAGGATGGTCTCGATGAGATCGGCGGTCTCCTCCGGGTACAGGTCGAGGGACGTCGCCGTCGCGTTGATCGCCGACACATACGCCTGCGGCAGGACACCGGCCATCGCGCCGAGCCGCATGCCCTTCTTCGTCCGGAACGTCAGCCCGCCGCCCGCCATCAGCGGGGCCTGGGTCTGCAGCTCGAGGCTCAGGCGCTTGTCCGCCCCCGGGTCCGCAGGACGGCCGTAGGCCTGCGCCGCGCAGACTCCGGGCGGCAGCACCGCCAGGATCGCCAAGGTCGACAGGAGCGCGCGTGCCACGGCCAAGCTTCTAGCCTGATCTGCCTGCGCGGCGCACTTCGCGCGGGACGATCGGCACGCCGCGCGGCGGTGGTAGGCTCGGGCGCTCGGAGGGTCCATGTCCGACGCAGACAGGCAGATGCTCGACTTCATCGCGGCATCGCCGACACCGTTTCACTGCGTCGCCGAGGTCCGTCGACACCTCACTGAGGCGGAGTTCACCTGCCTGGACGAGCGCAGCGCGTGGACGCTCGCGGAAGACGCCGGCTACTTCGTCGAGCGAGGCGGCGGCTCGGTGATCGCGTTCCGGACGGGCAGCCGCCCCGCAGCGGACGGCGGCTTCCGGGTGGTCGGCGCCCACACCGACTCGCCCAACCTGCGCCTCAAGCCTCGACCGGGTCGCAAGAACGACGGCTGGCTGCGCGCGGACGTGGAGATCTACGGCGGCGCCATCCTGGCTTCGTGGACCGACCGCGACCTGGGCCTGGCCGGCCGCGTGGTCGTCGAGCGGCAGGGCGGCGAGCTCGAGGAGGTCCTGCTCGACATCGATCGCCCCATCGCCCGCATCCCTACGCTGGCCATCCACCTCAACCGCAAGGTCAACGACGACGGCCTCAAGGTCGACAAGCACCGCGATCTGGGCCCGGCGCTCGGTCTGCTCGCCAAGGGGGGCAAGGACAAGGACAAGGACGACATCGATCCAGACGGCCTGGTCATGGCTGCGGTCGCAGACGCCGCCCACGTCGACGCCGACGCCATCCGGGGCCACGACCTCTGCTTCTACGACCTCTGTCCGCCCACCATCGGCGGCCTGAACAACGAGCTGATCTTCTCCGCGCGCCTCGACAACCAGGCGATGTGCCACGCCGCCCTCCACGGGCTGATCAACGCTGACCTGCCCATGCTCCCGCCTCCGCAGACCTCGGTGATCGCCCTGTTCGACCACGAGGAGGTCGGCAGCAGCAGCGCCCGCGGCGCCGCGGGCCCGTTCCTGCGAGACGTGCTCACGCGCATCGCCGGCAGCGGCGAGGAGCTGGCTCGGGCCATGCCCTCCAGCCTCCTGGTGAGCGCCGACATGGCCCACGCCGTCCATCCCAGCCGGGCAGACCGCCACGACGGCGAGCACCTGCCCCGGCTCAACGGCGGCCCGGTGATCAAGACCCACGTCGGCCAGAGGTACGCCACGGACGCATATACGGGCGCGGCGTTTCGCTCGCTCTGCCGGTCGGTCGAAGCGCCTGTGCAGGAGTTCGTGGTGCGCCAGGACATCCCGTGCGGGAGCACCATCGGCCCGATCACCGCCGCAGAGCTCGGGCTCCCGACCGTGGATGTCGGCAACCCCATGTTGTCGATGCACTCGGCACGGGAGATGGCGGGCGCAGACGATCCCGACCACATGAACCGCGTGCTCGCCGCATTACTCGGCGGCGCCGGCCTGTAGCGGACAAACAGGGCACACGATGCGACCCATCTACGATCAGCCGGACCTCGATCACCTGCGCCGGGCCAGCCAGGCCTACGCCGTGATCGGCGCCTGGTCCGGCGGGGGGCTGTTCAGGACGCTCGCGGCGGAGGGGCCGCGAACCGCCGAGGAGCTGCCCGGCGACACGCGGGCCATCCGTCTCACCGCCGCGATGCTCACCCACCTCGGCCTGCTCACCTACGACGGCGCTCGCTGGGGCCTGTCACGCGCCGGGCGGAGGCTGCACGCCTGCGGCGCCCTGAAGATGTCCGGCGCCGAGGGCGCCCTGGGCGATCTCGCCCGCCTCGATCCCGTGCTCGCCGAGGGCGGGCCGGTCCGCGGACCCGGGGGCGACTCCCGGGTCACCGAGGGGGGGGTCCGCGAAGAGGACAAGGCCGGCGCCCGCGCATTCATGGCCATGCTCCACCGGCGCTCGGAGTCCGGCGTCGACGTCGCCGCCGCCGTGAGCACGCGCCTGGAAGCCGGCGCCCACGTGGTGGACGTCGGCGGCGGCCACGGACGCTACGGTGAGGCCCTCATCGAGGCGGGCTGCCGGGTCACCCTCATCGATCGACCGGTGATCGTCGAGATCGCCGAGGAGCGCTACGGCGAACGGATGGACTACCGGGCTGCGAACTTCCTGCAGGACGATGAGCTGGGCGGCCCCTACGACGGCGCGCTGCTCTCCAACATCGTCCACGGCCTGGGCGCCGACGAGAACCTCGGGCTGTTCCGCCGCCTCGCCGACTGCATGCGCCCCGGGGGCCTGATCACCGTCAAGGACATGTTCGTGGACGAGCTGGGCGCCCACCCCGAGGAGGCAACGTTCTTTGGGCTGACGATGCTCATGTACACCCGGGAGGGCAGCAGCTACTCGATCTCCGAGATGACGGCGCTCCTCGTGCAGGCGGGCTTTGACGGAGTGGAGCGCGAGGTCCACGCCGATGACCGATACACGCTTATCATGGCCCGCCGAGCGTGACAGACCGCGGTGATCAGCGGTCGCCCGCCACCGCGGCGGTCGTGGCCGTCGGGCCGGCCTTCCTGCAGCTCGCCATGCTGCTGGGCTCGTGGTGGCCCGCGGCAGCGCTCGCCGAGGCGCTCCCCGACCTGACCGGGACCCTGGGCTGGAGGGTCACCGGGCTCGCCCCGCCCCTGGCGCTGTGGATCGGTTGGCGCGGGACCGACGCCCCGCGCGCCCGGCGGCCGCGGGGCTGGATCTACATCCTGCAGCGCGGCGCGGTCGTCGCCCACCTCCTGTTCCTGGCCTCGGGCTTCGCCGCGCTGGCGCTGGGCGCCTCCCCGGAGGTCCCCTGGACCTGGTCCGTCTACTCGGCGCTCGGCGTCGCCGGGGCCTTGGCCGAGTGGCAGCGGGCGGGCCGCGGGCTGCAGGGCACCCGGCTGAGCGACCCCGCGCTCCTCACCGCCCACTTCGCCGCCAGGCTGTATGAAGAGCTGCCCGACGCCTCCATCTCGGTCGACGGCCTGCTGCGGGTCAGCGCGCAGACCGCCGACGGGCGATCCACCCGCGCCTACCTGGCGAACCTGCTCCGGGAGGCCGAGCGCGGGCCCCGTAATGCCATCGCCGCCGTCGAGCGCTACGTCTCCTCCGCGCTCGAGGCGCTGGAGAACGCGGGCGACGGGCTCGAGGGCGGCAAGCGGGAGGTCGTGCCCATCGTGCGCAGCCGCGGACTGTTGGACGACTGCGCCGAGCTGGAGATCGAGCCCCCCGTGCACGATCCCCTCGCGGGCGACCTGATCATCGTCTACGCCTTCGACCTGCCCCGCAGCATCCGCCAGCTTCAGGGGACGGATCTCGGCCTGCTCGAGGTCGCCCCCGAGGAGCTGGGTCCCCTCGCCGCCTCCAACCTGCGGCGCCTCCTGCCTCGCGACCAGATCGAGCGCAAGCCGAGCGCCGGCCGGGCCGCGTGCCTCTGGGTCGCCGGAGGCAACTACGAGTCGAGCCTGCTCGTGCTGCCGGAGCTCTGGCAGGAGGAGGCCGCCGCCGTCGAAGGCGACCTGCTGGCATGCGTGCCCGCCCGCGACCTCTTGGTGACCGGCGACTCCGCCGATCCGACCATCCGGGAGCTGATGCGAAGGATGTGGGAGGACATCGCGGCTTCGGGGGATCACCCGATCAGCCCGACCATCCTGAAATGGACCGATGACGGGTGGGTCGCCGATGAGTCCGGAGCGACGTGAAGGCGCTGATCGTCGGCGCAGGCGCGGTCGGACAGGTCTACGGCCTGCACCTGCAGCGAGGCGGGGCCTCGGTGGGCGTGTTCGTCAAGGACAAGTACGGCGACGCGGCGCGGGCCGGCTTCACGCTGCACCCCGTCCGCCGACCGCAGGCCCGCCTGGCGCCCCTGTTCGTGCCGTTCCCGCTGGAGATCTACCTCAAGGAGCACTTCACCAAGGTGGGAGACCAGACCCGGTCGCACCTGCAGAGCTACCTGTCCCTCGCGGCCGATCGCGAGCTGCCGTGCGCCGCCCTGACCGAGCTGCGTGACGGCCTGAGGACGCTCGATGGCTGAGCACGTCCAGGCCCTCGTCGAGGACATCCGGATCCCGGGGACCGCCACCTGACCGCCACCCTCCTTGCGCTGGCCGTGGTCACCGCGCCCGGCCCCCAGGCGCCGCGCATGAACGGCATGTGCTACGCCCACGCCTGGAGCAACGGCGGCGACAAGGGGTACGGCAGCGCCGAGTCCGCGGCGTCCCTCGAGGAGCTGCGCCGGCTCGGGGTCAACTGGGTCTCCCTGACGCCGTTCGGCTACCAGGGCTCCCTGGCCGACGACCACGTGCGGATGGGCAACACCTGGAAGGGTGGCGAGACCGACGCCGCCGTGGCCGCGGACGTCGCGCGGGCGCATGAGCTGGGCATGAAGGTGATGCTCAAGCCCCACATCTGGATCCGGGGCGGCGCCTGGTGCGGCCACATCCGGCCCGACGGCGGCTCGGCCCGCGGCTGGAAGCGCTGGTTCGCCTCGTACCGCCAGCTGGTCTTGCACTACGCCTCGTTTGCGCAACGCACGGGCGTGGACGTGCTGGTGGTGGGCACCGAGCTGCAGACCGCGGCCCTCGGCGTGCCCGTGGCCGACTGGCGACGGCTCATGGCCGTGGTGAGGGCCCGGTACCAGGGTCAGCTGACCTACGCGGCCAACTGGGACGTGGCGGACAGGATCCCGTTCTGGGACCAGCTCGACTTCGTGAGCGTGCAGTCCTACGAGCCGCTGTCCGCCGCCGCGAGCCCGACCCCGGCGGAGCTGGCCGCCGGCGCCAGGAAGGCGGCCGACCGATTCGAGCGCCTGCATGCCCAGACCGGCAAGACCGTGGTCCTGACCGAGGTCGGGTTCCGCTCGGCCCGCGGCGCGGTCGCCGAGCCCAACTCCTGGCCGGACCACGACAAGCGCGACCACGACGCCGCCTACGACCCCGACCTGCAGGCCGCCGCCTACGACGCCATGCTCACCGAGCTCGCCCGCCGCCCCTGGTTCGGCGGCACTTTTTGGTGGAAGTGGTTCACCTGGCCGGGCACGGGCGAGGAGGGCAAGCTCGGGTTCGCCCCCAAGCCCGCCGCGAAGGCGGTGCTCAAGCGGTGGTTCGCCCGCTAGTCAGTTCGGGTTTTCGCCCATCTCGCCCTCGGCCGTGACCCGGGTCGGCGAACCGAACAGGGTCTCCGCTGGCTGCAACGCGATGGACATGATCCTTATGCCGTCGAGGCGCCCTCCGTACACAGCGCCTCCGACCACGTCAGTGCCCGCGGTCAGCGGTCCGGTCGGCGCCGGGAATCCCAGCGGCACCTCATGCGCCAGTTCGAGCTCGGGGACCCCGTTGACCCAGATCGATGCGCTCTCATCGTCCAGCCGGCACCCGACGTGCCGCCACGTCCCAGGCGCCTCGGGAATCTCGGCGATGGGCGACACCTCCGCCAGCAGCGGAAACTCACATCCGATGAGTCCGGGCCGAGCCTCACGAACGGCGAGCCGCTGGCCTTCGTACGGGACCTGGAGCATCACGGGGCCCGCCCCGCCGCGGTCGAGGTGCATCTCCACGGTCAGCCCGAGCTCGGGGTCTATCGCGTCTTGCGGCAGGTGCACCGTCATCGAGCGCGGGTTGCCCAGCCCTCCGTCGAGGGCCAGCCCGCCCGCGTGTGGCACGCGCATGCCCAGTCGGGGCCCTTCCAGGAGACCGTGATGGCGGTTGGCGCTCCGATCGACGGCGACCCGATCCGTCCGCTCGTCGAACGTCCACCAGCCCACCCAGCCCCGGGTCCGCGAGAGCAGCGCAAGGGCGTACCACATCCGTACCGGCGCTCCCCGCCACCACAGGGTGTAGTCCTCGTATCGATAGCGGTTGCGCCCCTCCTCGACCACGGCGTCGGCCAGGAACCGCACCCGGGGTAGCGGGTGGGCCCGCTTGTACAGCGTGTCCGCCGACCGGGCGACGTCGTGGATCACGACCTCGTCCACGTGCACTCCGGCGTCGGGCGTGAGGTCCCCCGCGCCCAGGAGGAGGTCGCCGTCTTCGAACTCGATGCCGCCGAACTGCTGGCCCGACACAGGCACGCCGTCAAAGTACAACGCGGCCGCGCCAGCCGCGGCGTCGTACACGAACCCATAGTGATGCCAGGCGGCGTCCTGGCAGACGTTGCCCGGGCCCTGGAACACCCGCGTGCCCTGGCCGTCGTGTTGCGTGAACGTGCGAACCGAAGGGGCGCCGTCCTGGCTGCAGGAGATCCGCACGGGAGGCTGACCCCTGTGCCGCAACGCCAAGAACGTGCCTGCGCCGCTCAGGAACCGGGCCCAGACCTCCACGGTGAACGAGTCGTCCGAACCCAGCCGCAGCCCCAGCGGGCCGACCAGCGGCCCGTCGGCGGCGATGGACACCCCGCTGTCGGCCTGGCCAAATCGATCGCCGACCAGCCGGGCCGGGGCGACGAGCTGCGTCTCGGAGCCGAACACCCGCTCGTTGGTGTCGCCGTCGTCGAAGGGCAGGTAGGCGACGACGGCCTCGTCGAGGCCGGACGGGTCCGAGGCGAGGGGGCGTGCGCCGATCACCTCGAAGTCCGCCGGCCCGCCGGCCACGGCGACCCCGACGTCTGCGAAGTCGCTGCGGGCGGAGTTGAAGTGGGCGCCCACGCCCGAGCGGGGCCACTGGTTCGAGGTCAACACGGCGCCGAAGTCCGCCCGGCTGTCGGCAAGTGACCGCAGCTCCAACGGCGACAAGGCGCGGGACAGGACGACGACATCGTCGATGACCCCTTCGAAGGTGTGTGGGCACTGACCCACCGGGAACCGGCAGGTGCCGATGTGCAGGTCACCCACGGCCGGTCGTATCGGCCGGGGCATCGGGCTCGAAGCGACCGGGGCGCCGTCCATGTACAGCCACGCGGTCCGGCCATCGAGGACCGCGCACATGTGGCGCCACTCGTTGTTCTCGTGGAGCTCCTCGTGGGTGATCCGGGTCTCCCGCGCGTCGATCGAGTGGAAGAACTCGGGCAGCCCCTGACGGGTGAAGCCCAGCGACATGGCCAGCTCGCCCCCCATGGCAGGGCCGACGCCCATGCCGACGACGTGGCTCCCCGCAATCGACCACGACCGCGGCTTCGCCCAGGCGCAGGCGGTCAGAGCTCGACCGGAGGTGAACTTCGACGCGTCGGCCACCGTGATTCCGGCCATCGGCCCTTCAAACAGGATCGCCCGGTCGGGTTGACCCAGTCGGTCGTCGGTCGGGACGGCCTGGCCGCGCAGGGCGATGACAACGCCCTCGCGTCCGTTGCCGCTCGAGTCGGCGGCGTCGCCGTCGAGCTTCCAGTGGCCTTGTACCGTGCCGTCGAGCCACCCACCGGCGACCAGGGCAATCTCCACCGGCTCACCCAGACGCGGCCGGCCGGAGCTCCCGCCCTCCTCGTCGCCGGTTGGCGACAGCCTAAGCCGACGCTGGTCCTGCAGACCGTCGAACCCCTCGCAGTCCTCCTCGCACTCAGGGACCTCACCTTCGCCCTCGCCTTCCCCGGCGCCCTCACCCTCACCCTCAACCCTCACCCTCACCCTCACCCTCACCCTCACCGACGACGGCGACCTCGCCTTCGCCTTCCCCTTCACCCTCCCCGGCGACAGCGCCACCACCCTCACCCTCGCCTTCACCTTCAGCGGGCCCGTCCCGCTCCTCGCCTTCACCGCCCGGTTCACCCTCGCCCTCCCCGGCGACCTGCTCCGATTCACCCTCCCCGATGGCCTCGTCGGCGACAGAGTCCTTGGACTTCGGCGGATCGAGGGAGACGCAGCCCGCCGCCAGGAGGGCGATCGCCAGCGCGAGCGGATTAGAACGTCGCATGGAGCTCCGCGCCCAAGGGCGTCATCTGCAGCGATGCGGCGCTCGTGTCTCCCAGCCACATCCAGGTCGCCCCACCGAGCAGCGCCAGCGAGGTGAGGCCCAGCCCAACGGCCATGAACTGGGCCGTGACCGCCTCCCCATGCAGATCATCCACCCTCCCCTGGTCCACGCCGCCCTCATCCGCCTGGCCCTGCGCCTTGGACGCCGACGACACGGCGCTGCCCTGCATCACCAGCGCTCCGAGCCCGATCGACGCCCCGGACACAGCCAGCGCCCAAGGCACCCACCCGGTGCCGCCCGCGGCGGCGTGCGACGCGTCCGGCGCAGCTTGGACCCCCCGGGGCTCTGCGGGGGCCTCGGCCTCGGCCTTGGCGAGCCTCGCCAAGGTCGCCACCACGGGCACCGAGGCGCCCGGGCCGACCTCGAGCTCAAGCGTCATGGGCTCGTGCCCCTCGGCAGACAGGGCCACGGTGTGCATCCCCGGAGAGACCGGGAGAGCGGCATCGGGCACGTCGCCGATCTCCTGCCCGTCCACGATGAGCCGCGCAGAAGCGGGCTTGACGGTGAACTTGAACGAAGTCCGCTTGAGCGTGCGCTCCAGGCGTTGCACCGCGTCGTTGGCCTCCTTGATGCGGCGGGTCATCTTCGGTTGGCTCGAGTCGACCGCCTCCAGGAACCGGCCGTAGGCGGCCAACGCCTTGGTCACGTCGCCGGCCTGGTCGTGACAGCGGGCGACCGACCGATACAGGCCGGCGGGCACATCCATCCCGGCGTCCGCCAAGGCCTGCTCCGCCTTGCGGAACATCCTGGCCGCTTCGGCGTGATCCCCGGCGTGGAACAGGCTCTCGCCGAGCTCCACGTATTTCTGCACGACCTTGACCACCTTCTTGCGGCGCTTCTTGTCCGCCTTTGAGGCCTTCTTGCGCTCCTTGGCGTGCACATCGACCGGCGCCGCGCCCACCACCATGGCGAGGGCACAGGCGCCGACCCGGCTCAAAGGTCCAGGTCGATCTTCAGCGCATCGTCCTTGTCGGGCTTGGCGGTCTTCCGCTTGCGCTTGGCCTTGGGCTTGGGCTTGGGCCGAGCCTTGGGCTTGGGCTTGTTGGCCTTCTTGACCTTGGCCGCAGGGGACGCCGCCTTGGCCGCGGGCTCGTCGGCGACGCCGGCGTCCCGCTCGTCTTCAAACGTCGCCTTGCCCGCCGGGCCAGCTGCGGGTTGGGCAGGCGCCGCCGGAGTCACGACCTTGGCGGGCGTCCGCACCACCCCGTCGACGCCGAGCCTGTCGCCGCCCGCCAGGAGGACCGCGGCGACCCCTCCCAACAGGACGAGCCCAGCGGCCAGGCCGATCCAGCGCATGGCGCCGCCCGAGCCACCGGCCGGCTTGGCCGCAACGACGGACTCGACAGCCGCGCTCGACAACGTCGACTGGGGTCCTTGCTGGCCGGGGATCCGGATCGACACGGCCGTCGCCTCGGCGGACGGGGGCGGGGGGGCGACCACGCCGGCGCCGGTCTCGGCCAGCGCCGCGGCGAGCTCCTCAGCGAGCGTCGTCACGGAGTCGTGCCGCCGGGCGGGCTTCTTGCTCAACGCCTTGAGCAGGATCTCGTCCAGCCGCGGGGACAGACCTTGCCGCACGCTGCTCGGAGGCGGCGGCTCGTCGCGCACCTGGGAGATCATGATCTCCTGGCTCGTCTCACCTTCGAACGCGGGGCGACCGCAGACCATGGCGTACGCCACCATGGCCAGCGCGTACACGTCGGCCCGATGGTCGACGGCCGGGCCGACGATCTGCTCCGGGCTCATGTAAGCCGGGGTCCCCATGGCGTAGCCGGACTGGGTCAGCGTCTGCTCGCTGCTCCCCTTGCCGAACTTCTTGGCGAGGCCGAAGTCGAGGACCTTCACGAAGTCGTCCTGCCCGTCCCGGTTGACGAGCATGATGTTCTCGGGCTTGAGGTCCCGGTGGATGAGGCCTCGATCGTGGGCGGCGCCCAGCGCCTTGGCGATCTGGCCGACCACCGAAGCGGTCGCCAGGGGATCGAACGCCTTCCCCGCCGACAGGTTGTGCTGGACGCTGTGGCCCTCGAGAAACTCCATGACCAGGTAGGAGCGGCCCTCGCCCAGCTCGCCAACGTCGTAGATGGTGACGATGTTCTGATGAGCCAGCGCCGCCACCGCCCGCGCCTCGCGCTGGAACCGCTCCGCGGCGGTGTCGTCCGCGTCGGCCTGAGCCAGCAGCACCTTGATGGCGACCGGCCGCTCCAGGCGCACGTCCGTCCCGGCGTACACCCTCCCCATGCCCCCCTGGCCGAGCATGCGGTCGATGCGATAGCTGCCCGCGAGCACGGTTCCAACCAGCGGATCGGCCCGCAGGTTGTGCTCTGGGCAGCGCTTCCCTCCTTCTGGGATGGGTGCCAGGCAGCTGGGACAGACTCCCATCCGTGCGAGTCTATCAGGCCATGGGCAAGCTGCTACCGTTGATCCTGCTCGCGGCGTGCTCTTCAGACAGCCGCGCGCGGACTCCCGCCGATCCGCCCTCCCCCTCGCCAGCCGACGATGGAGGCGACAGCCAAGGAGAACCGAGCCCCGCCCCGCCCGAGCCGTCGGGAGAGGGAGAGGGCGAGGGAGAAGACGAGGGCGAGGGCGACACGCCCGATCCCGCCCCCACCGGCATGGGGACGCTGACCGGACGCGTCCACTTCAGGCTTCACGACGGCACCCCGCTCCCCGTCGCCCAACCCGCCGTGTACTGGGTCCCCGCGGCCATCGACCTCGCCCCGCTCACAGACGTGTCGTCGTGCGACTGCGGTTTCCCGGACGACGCCTACATCGGGTCGGTGGACGGCCGCTTCACCCTCCCCGATCTGCCCGCCGGACAGATCCGCCTGGTGGT
>PVBE010425001.1_pt1 | contig 12120 bp, 12 predicted proteins | sample 1631181 | NCBI WGS metagenome assembly PVBE01 (sample SAMN08397723, study PRJNA350692) | Marine metagenome, whole genome shotgun sequencing project. | isolation source: water | place: Pacific Ocean | collected 2012-04 | reverse complement strand
TGGGCGGGCGCTGGTCGATGGTGCGCGGTCTGTGCGTGTACTCAATCATATGTCCAAGGAAGAGGCCGCCAAGGCGGGTCTGGACACCGGCATCGACCATTTCCGGTCAGAGGACGCCAAGGCCAATCTGGCGCGCCGGGCTGACCGTGCGACTTGGTTCGAGCGGGTATCCGTCAAATTGGACAACGGCGACCATGTCGCCACCATTGCCCAGTGGTCTTGGCCTGACGCCTTTGATGGCGTCACCCAGGACGATCTGCTGAACGTGCAGCGCGCCATTGCCGCCACAGACCCGCCGCCGAGGCGGTCGCCGCAGGCAAAAGATTGGGCTGGCCATATCGCGGCGCGGGTTCTTGGCATCGACGCCGAAAAAGCCGCCGGCAAGGCGCGTGTCAGAGTTATGTTGGAGAGGTGGATTTCCACCGGGGCGTTCAGGGTCGATGAGATTTTTGACACCAGAAAGAAGCGCGATGCGCCCGTTGTAGTTGTAAATGAGTGGGCCGATGACAACTGAATTTGCCCACTTAGCCCACCAAATGCCCACCTATCCCAGACAAGTGGGCAATTTGCCCTCAGACCGCTGCCCACCACCACTATTTATTAGTGGTGGGCAGTGGTGGTGGGCAAATTTTTTTGCCTGGCGGGAATCAATTAATTTTTGCCCACCAAAAGTAAAGAAAGGCGAATAATATGGCGAAAGCACAACCTCAAGTTACGCAGCCGACGGACATCAGATCGGTGGGGTGGTCTGCCGACGATTGGCGGCGAGTTCAATCGACCGTGGACGGAGTTGACGCCCTGGCGGTGGAGATGGAACGGCGGTGGGGCGTGGGGCGATTGCGCCTGATCGTTGACGACGAATTGCGTGGGAAGTTCGACCGGCAGGCGCTGGTGAGGTATATTGGTGCGTCCAGTTCGACGCGAAGGCGTTCCAGGGCCTCACCAAAGCCAGTGGCAAGGCGCAATTCGTCTGTCGTCGGACAGGCTAGTTCCGAACGGGAAAAGTGATCGAGCATCGAGGGGAATACCTTTGGAGTCTTTAAAGTTGTCGCTATGGTGTTAATTCTAAGGACGGCGAACAGTACGCTTCAGGCAGCCGTCAGAACCGCTGACTCGACCGAGGCAATGAAGGGACGTTCATGAAACTCTATTACTCCGGCCGTTCGCCATACGCCCGTCGGGCTCGCATCGCCGCTCGCCTGAGCGAGCTGTCGGTGGAAGAGATCGATATCTCGCCCCTGCAGCTTGAGGATCATTTTATGCTAAAGCACGGCCCCGGGGGGAAAGTACCGGGGCTGGAAACCGATTCTGGCACCTACCTGTGTGAAAGCCTAATCATCACCAACTACCTGAACCAGCAGGCGGAGGGCAAACTGATGCCAAGCGAGGGGACAGGTGCGGAAGCGGCAATGGAGCTGGAGGGCCTCGGCTCACTTTTGATGGACTCACTTTTTGTCCGGGCCATGGAGAACCGCCGCGAACTCGACGAGCAATCCCCGGGCCTGATCAAAAAAGAGGCCGCGCGCGCTTTCCGCTGCTACGACGCTTTAGACATTCGCCTGTCCGGCCAGTCGGCAACGCTGCATCTGGGTACCATCGCCGCCGTGGCATCGTTGGGTTACGCGGACTGGCGCCACCCGGACGACGAATGGCGCCAGGGCCGAGATGGTCTCAAGGCTTGGTTCGACGAGATGATGCAGAACCCGGCGGTGGCCGAAACCAAGCCAATTTTCTGATCGTTGAAAAAGTGCCACAACCAGACTGTTAGGATTTCCTAATACACAGCGCATAGGTGCCGGCGGGTGAGAGCCGTCCACAGCATCATAAACGGGCATTGAATTGCTCGAACGAACACTGTTTGAGAAAACACATCGGGCAAGTCCTGCATTATCCGAATTTGCCAGAATACTGATGGCTAAAACCGCGAACGAACCCCATCGAACCTAACGATCAACCCGTCATGACCCTTCCTCCTGCTTGCGGGCGAGCAAAGTGTGTGCGGTTTTGGCGATTGCTCGACGATCCAACTTGCCGACCGAATTGAGAGGAAAGCCATCGAAGGGAATAATGAATTCCGGCCATTTGTATTTCGCCACGCCCAGTTCTTGGAAGAATTGCCTGGCATCGGCGATGGCGAAGCTTTCGCCGGGGTTCGACACTAGGCAGGCACAGGCCCGCTCGCCCAGCCGCTCGTCGGGCATCCCGATCACCACGGCGGCCATGATCGCAGGATGTTGCAGCAGCAGATGCTCCAATTCCTCGGCGAAGATGTTCAGACCGCCCCGGATGATCATGTGCTTCAGCCGGCCCACCGGTTGCAGATATCCGTCCGCGTCCTGCACGCCGAGATCGCCGGTGGCGAACCAGCCCTGATCGTCGATGGTTTGGGCTGTGGCTTGCTGGTTGTCGAAATAGCCGGCGCATACCATCCAGCCGCGCAGCATAATCTCGCCAACTTCGCCGGGCGCGGCGTCCCCCCCGTCCTGCATGCGCAGACGCAACTCGATACCCGGTGCCAGTCGGCCCGATGTGGTCAGCTTACCGCGCGGATCGCCGGGCCGGAGAAAGGTGCAATAGCCGGTTTCGCTCAAACCATAGCCGGAGACCGGCACGCAGTCCGGCCAAGTCTTGGTGAAACGTTCGATCAGGGCATCGGTGACCGGCGCGCCGGACAGCATGGCGCGGCGCAGGCGGCGAACATCGCGGGGCTGGCGTTCGAATTCCGCCAACAGGTCCAGGGCCAGGGTTGGGATTGCCATGAAGGCGGTCACGCCCTCGCTTTCGAACAACCGCAGCACCTCCGCCGGCACGAAGGCATCGGCCAGCACCAGGGTGGCGCCCGCCGCCAGGGCCGTGAACAGACCGTACATCATGGCGCCCCGGTGGGTCAGCGGCGCCACCGCCAGAAAGACGTCCTCGCCCGAGAAACCCAGTTCCCAGTTCAGCATCCGGGCTTCCTGCAGCTGGCTATTGGTGCTGTGCATATAGAGCTTCGGAGTGCCCGTGGTGCCCGAAGTGGCACCGATCAGAAATACCGCATCGGCGTCCCAGGCCGCCGGGCCCCGCCAACCCTGGGCCAGCTGGTTTTCACCAAGCGCCAATAGCTCATCAAAGCCATGCCAGCCGGGCCCCGGTGCGCCGCCCACGGCGACTAAACTGGTTTCGTTTGCGGCACCTGCCAACGCTTCCCCCAGGGCCTCCTCGATCATCGTGGGATAGTCAAAGCCGGCAAAGTCATGCGGACAGATCAAGACCACCGGCTTTGCCGCCCCGGCGATGGCGGCCACCTCATGGCGGCGGTAGCCGGGATTGAGAGGGTTGTAGACGGCACCTAGTTCCCAGACCGCCAGGACCGCCACCACCAGTTCGATGGAATTCGGCAGTTGCAGGCTGACCACGCTGCCGGGGCCGACGCCAAGGCTTTCCAGTCCGGCAGCGGCCCGGCGCACCTGGGCGAAGAGTTCGGCATGGCTCAGGCGGCGCTCAGCGTGCACCAGGGCGGTCCTGTCCGGCGCTGTCCGCACGCTGGCCCGCAATGCTTCTGGAAAGGTCTCGGCGCGCCAATAGCCCTTGGCGTAGTACTCCTGGTATTCGGCCCGGCCATAGCTGGTCATGAAACGCATGGCGCTACCCCTCTTCCGGGGCGAAAGCGGGCAATTGGCCGCCACTGTATTCGCCTGGCGCCTCGCCTGCCTCGACAAAGCATAGCCGGACCCGGCCTCCGATCCGCCAGCTTTCCGCCTCGCCCGCCAGTCTTGCCATCACTCTGGCCCCTTCGTCCAAATCGACCAGGGCCAGGCCATAGGGCACCTCGCCACGTAATCCCGGTGACGGCGCCCGCCTGACGATAGTGAAGCTGGCAATGCTGCCGCCACCCTGGGCGGTGATCCAGCTTAACTCGGCACCATGGCAGCGCCGGCAACGGCTCGGCGCCATGTGATCAACAAAGCCGCAGTTGTCGCATTGCAGCAGGCGAAATTCTTTGGCCGCGCAGCCTTGCCAGAACATTTCGCCATCCGCCGTCATCGCGCCGTCCCCAGGATCGCCGTGGCGTGGGCCGAGAACATGCCGCCGACGCCGGTCACCAGGGCCAATTCCGCGCCGGCGACCTGCCGCCCGCCGGCATCGCCGCGTAACTGCCGCACCGCCTCGGTCAGGTGGAAGATGCCACCCGGTTTGCCGGGATGAGCATGCGAGAGCAGGCCGCCGTGGGTGTTCATGGGAAAGTCACCGCCCGGTGCGGTGCGACCATCCTGAACGAAGGCACCGCCTTCGCCCTTGGCGCAAAAGCCCAGATCTTCCAGGGTGATGATCGGCGTGATGGTGAAGCAATCGTAGATTTCGGCCAGATCGATCTCGCTCGGCTGGCAGCCGGCCATGGCGAAGGCCCGCCGGCCGGCCAGAACGGAGGCGAAGCTGGTTAGTTCCGGCGCCCGGGTAATGTATTCATGGCCCGCCGCCTCAGCCGCGCCCAGGATCAAGACCACCGGCTTCTCTTCCGCCGCTGAAACCACGAAAGCCGCGCCGCCATCAGAGACCAGGGCGCAATCGTTCAGGCCGAACGGTTCGGCGACCCGCTTGGCCGCCAGCACCTGGGCCATGGTCAACGGCGCCCGCATTTGTGCCTCTGGGTTCAACGCGGCCCAGGCTCGCGCCGCCACGGCGACCTCGGCCAATTGTTCGGCGGTTGTGCCATAGGCGTGCATATGGGCCCGCGCCGCCAGGGCATAGGCCGCGGGTGGAAAGGTGCCAAAGGGCACCTCGAATTCAATATCGGCGTTTTCCGCCATCGCCTGCACCGCCATGTCGCGGCTCAAACCGGTCAGCAGATTGTCGGCGGCGACGCAAAGTACGTGGCGGGCCCGGCCAGCACCGATGACGCTCTGCGCGTGGGTCAACATCTGTAACGAGGTCGCGCCGCCGGCTTCCAGTGTGGAAAACAGCTCCGGCGTCATGCCCAAGCGTTCGGCCAGAATCACCGCCATCCGGTGCAATGGTGCCACCATGGAGCGGGCAGTTACCAGGCCATCCAGATCAGATGGCGCCAGGCCCGCATCATCCAGCGCCGCCAGGGCGGCGGTTTCCATCAACGACAGGGCTGTGGCACCAGGCAACTCGCCGACCGGCGTTTCGCCGATGCCGCTGATTCCCGCCACCGCCCGCAGAGGATGCGCCATAACCCTAACGGCCCCGCCAATCGGGCGGGCGTTTCTCCATGAAGGCGGACAGACCTTCCATCGCGTCCTCGCTGGAGGTCAGGCCGATAAACTTGTCCACCGCCATCTCCAGGGCTCGTTCCAAGGGCTGATCCGCCTGGCCATAAAAGGCCGCCTTCAACTGCCGCAGGGCCAGGGGGCTTTGCCCTGCCAGGGTCTGCGCCAGTTCATCCACCCGTTGATCCAGTTGCGCGCGCGGCACCGCTTCGTTGAACAGGCCGATCGCTACCGCCTCCGCCGCGTCCAGCTTGCGGCCGGTGAACAGCAGATCGACCGCCGTGCGCCGGGGCACCTGACGGGCCAGCAGCACTGCCACCGTGGCCGGCATCAAACCGAGCTTGATTTCCGGGTAACCGATTGCCACATCGTCGGCGGCGATGGCGAAATCACACATGGAAACCACGCCGGCACCGCCGCCCAGGGCGCTGCCCTGGACCTTTGCGATGATCGGCATGCGCAGGGCAAAGCACTTCTTTATCAGTTCGATAATCGGATCGACGCCATCCAGATGCTCCAGCGGCTTGGTCCGGGCATAGGCCTTGATGTCGCCGCCCGTGCAGAAGATCTCGCCGGCGCCGGTGATGATCAGAACGCGGACCGCCTGGTCGGCCTGCACCTCCGCTAGGGCCGCGACCATTTCCGCCGCCCCCGCCTGATCCAACGGGTTGCGGCTGTCGGGACGGTTCATGGTCAGGGTGGCGACGGCGCCATCGAAATCCAGCAGAATGGTTTGGTAATCCATGGCCATGGCCCTTCCTCAGTCGGCGACCAGACGGGCGCCGATTACGCTGCGGTGGATTTCCGAGGTGCCACCGCCGATTTCCATCAGTTTGGCGTCGCGAAAATGGCGTTGCATATCGAACTCCATCATGTAGCCGTAACCGCCCATGATCTGCATGCCCTGCATGGCGCCGCGCATATAGGCCTCGGAACAGAACAGCTTGGCGGCGGAACCAAGTTTCGGATCCAGATTGCCCTGTTCCGTATGCCAGACAGTCTGGTAGGTCAGCAGGCGGGCCGCCTGCAAATCGGTGTAGATATCCGCCAATTTGTGCTGGATCGCCTGGAACTGGCCAATCGGCCGGCCGAACTGTTCGCGCTCCTTGGCGTAGTCGGTGGCCAGGTCCAGCACATCCGCCAGGGCGCCGGTGCACATGGCGGCCAGATAAAAGCGTTCCATGGCCAGACAGGTGAGTAGGGACGGCCAACCCTGGTTCTCCTCACCCAAACGGTTCTCCACCGGCACTTCCGCATCGACCAGCGCGACCTCGCAGGTGCCGATCGCCTTGATTCCCAGTTTCTTCAGCAGGCTGACCTGGACGCCCGGCTGACCGGTCGGCACCAGGAACAGGCTGATGCCCTTATGCTTGGGCGCCTCTGTATCCGTGCGGGCGGCGATCAGGATGTAATCGGCGATATGGGCGCGGGAGCAGAACATCTTGGCCCCATTCAGGATGTAGCGGTCACCCTTGCGCACCGCGCGGGTGCGCAGCGCGGCCGCGTCGGAGCCCGAGTCCGGTTCGGTCAGGCCCAGGGCCAATTGCATCTCGCCGCGAATGATCGGCGGCAGGAAACGCTGCCGCTGTTCCTCGTTACCGATCCGCATGACCGGACCGCCGACGTAGATCACCGCGCCGAACACCTGTGCCGCCGCCATCATGGCGCGGGACAATTCCTCGATCAGGATGGCGATATCGACGGCGCTGCCGCCCAGACCGCCGTATTTCTCCGGGAAAGGTAGGCCCAGCCAGCCCAGTTCGGCCATGCCGGCATAAATTTCAAACGGATAGCTCTCGCTCTCATCCAGTTGCCGCGCCACTTCGCGGGTGCAGGCCCGGCGCGTGAAGTCGCCGATATGGCGGCGCAGTGCCTCTTGTTCCTCGGTGAATTCGAACATCGTCCTGCCACCTTTCTAGAAGATTGCTGCCGTCCAGCCCCCATCCACATAGAGCGTCTGGCCGGTGACGTAGCTGGCCGCGTCCGAGAGTAGGTACAGCACGGCTGAGGAAACCTCGCGCGGCTGACCCAAGCGGCCCATGGGCGTGCGGGAGATCATCGCCTGGCGCTGTTTCGGGCTGTTGGCCCGCGCCATGTCGGTCTCCACGCTACCCGGCCCAACGGCGTTGACTCGAATGCCATCCTCCGCCAATTCCGCCGCCATCACCCGGGTTAGGCTGGAGACACCGGCCTTGGCGCTACAATAGTTGCCGCGCTCAGGCAGGCCGCCAAAAGCGGCAACCGAGGATATGGAGACAATGGCGCCCGAGCCCTGTTCCTTCATCCGCACCGCCGCCGCCTGGGCGGAAAGGAAGACGCCCTTCAAGTTGATCTCGATGACCGCATCCCAGTCCGCCTCGGCGATTTCGTGCACCAGGCCCATGTTGCGGATGCCGGCATTATTGATCATGCCGTCGAGCTGGCCGAAGCGTTCCACCCCCAGGCCGACCAGATCCGCCATATCGGACTTTCGCCTCACATCGGCGGCCATGGCGATCGCTTCGCCGCCGCGTGCCACGATCGCTGCCGCCGACTCTTGGGCGGCCCTTTCATCCAAATCAGCCAGCACCACGTTGGCGCCTTGTTCGGCCAGGTGTTCGGACACCGCCAGGCCGATGCCACGGGCCGCGCCGGTAACGGCGACCGTTCTACCCTGTAGACCAAAGTTGATTTCCGGCATCACTGTATCCTCCCTGTGGGCCTACATCGCGCCGACGCCGCCACCGTCGACCTTGATGGTCTGGCCGTTGACATAGCTGGCCTGCTCCGAAACCAGAAAGCGCACCACGGCGGCGATCTCGCGCGGTTCGGAGATCCGCCGCAGGGCAGAGCGGGCAATAAACAGATCCATGTATTTCGGCGGCATTTTGTCGGTCACCCTGGTCTTCATGACACCCGGCGATACCGCGTTGACGCGAATCCCCTGGGGTCCTAGTTCGGCCGCCAGGGAGGCGGTCAGGCTCTTTAGAGCGGCCTTGCACAGGCCATAGATTGCCTGCCTGGGCGCCGGTTCATCGGCTAGCACGCTGGCCACGAAAATCAGGTTGCCGGAACCTCGGGCCAGTAGATGCGGGATCGCCGCGCGCGAGATATTCAAGGCACCATCCAGGGTGACTGCCATTTCCTGTTGGCATTGTTCGGCGCTGATTTCGTGGAATGGCTTCAGGCCCCAGCGATGCAGGGTTAGCGCGGCGGCATTGACCGCCGCGTCTAACCGGCCATGGCGGGCGGAGACGGCGTCGACCGCCGATGCAACCGCGCCGTCGTCGGTGACGTCGATGGCGGCGGCCTCGGCGGTGAAGCCCTTGGCCATGAGGTCGGACGCCGCCCGTTCGGCCGGCTCCAGCTCGCGGTCGGACAGCACCACGCGATAGCCGGCTTCGGCCAGTTCAGCGCCCAGGGCCCAGCCCAGGCCGGGCGACTGATCAGGCCACCAGCCGGCCCCCGTGATCAGGGCAACCTTTTTCTGCTCCACTCCGTCGTTGCTCATTACCTCTACTCCTTCCCGGCCACCGCCAGTTCTTGAATGGCGCCGGTAATCTCCGCCAACGAGGCGCCGGCGGTAAATACCGCCGCCACGCCCATCTCTTTCAGATCTGCGAGGTGCTCCTTGCGGACGACACCGCCGACGAACAGCGGCACCTCCGCCGCATCCAGGCTTTCCAGCTGCGCCAGCGCTTCGGCGCAGATCTTGGCCGCATCGCCGGTCATGATGGAAAGGCCGACCAGATCGACGTCCTCCTCGACCGCGACCGCGATGCAGTCCGCCACGCTCATCAGACCGGCACCCAGATAGACCACTTCCATGCCGGCCTCGCGGCAGGCCCGGGCAATCACCCGGATGCCGCGGTCGTGCACGTCCAGGCCCGGCTTGGCTAACAGAATACGCGCTGGCATCACCCTAACCCCGCCACAATCCGAAGGACTGACGCAACACCTCGCAGATTTCGCCCAGGGTGGCGCCGGCGCGTACAGCGGCGCGGATCGGCGGGATCAGATTATCCTCGCCCTTGGCGATGGAGGCGACCAGCGCCAGTTCGCGCTCGACCAAGCCATCGTCGCGGGCTACCTTCCAATCCGTCAGCCGCTGCTTTTGCAGGATTTCCAGTTCCGGGTCGACCACGGTCAGTTCAAGCTCGGTCTCCTCGTCTTCATTGACGTATTTGTTGACGCCGACGACGATTTTTTCCCCTTCTTCGACCGCGACCTGGTGGCGGTGGGCTTCTTCGGTGATGCTGTCCTCGAAATAGCCGCTGTCGATGCCGTGCAACACACCCGCCACCATGCTGCCCTCGCCCCAGGCTTCCAACTGTTGCAGAATTTCCTCGGCCCCGGCCTCCAACTGGTCGGTTAGCCATTCGAGGTAGTAGGAGCCGCCCATGGGGTCGATCACGTCGGTGATGCCGCTCTCATGAGCCAGGATCTGCTGTGTGCGCAGGGCGATGCGGTTGCTCTCTTCGGTGGGAATCGCCAGGGCTTCGTCGAACGGATTGACATCCAGCGATTGCACGCCGCCCATTACAGCCGCCATGGCCTGGATAGTGCCTCGAATGATGTTATTATGCGGCTGCTGGGCGGTCGCGGTGGAGGCGTTCTCCTGAGCGTGCACGCGATAGCGCCAGGCCTTGGGATTGCTGGCGCCGAAGCGTTCGCGCATGATCCGGGCCCACATCCGCCGGGCGGCCCGGTATTTAGCGACTTCCTCGAAGAAGTTGTTATGCACGCCCATGTAAAATGCGATCTGCGGCCCGAAGCGGTCAACGTCGGCACCCTTGGCAATCGCCGCTTCCACGTAGGCCATGCCATTGGCCATGGTCAGGGCCAGTTCCTGCGTAGCGGTGGCACCCAATTCGCGGGCGATTTCGGCCGTGACGTTGACCGGGATGAAGGCCGGCACATGTTCCTGGCAATAGGCGATGGTGTCGGCCACCAGGCGCACCGCGCAGCTTGGCTCATATGCCGTCGAGCGGGGCAGCCCCTGGTAGAACGAAAGAAACTCGTTCTGAATGGTACCGCGTAGAACCTCCGCCGGATAACCGGCCTGCACCGCCGCCTCGACAAACATAGCGAAGATCGCCGGCGCTCCCTGGTGCGAGGCGAGCAACGCGATATGCACCTTGTCCAGCGGCACGCCGTCGATCAAGCGGCGCAGATCGTCCAGGGTATCAATCGGCTGGCCGACCTGACCGACCTCGCCCACGGCCATGGGATGATCGGAATCCAGGCCACGAACGGTGGGCATGTCGAACGTAACGGAAGCGGAATCCGCGCCCTCTTGAATAAAGAATTTGAAGCGGTCGTTGGTCTGGTCCGAAGTGCCGTAGCCGGCCTGCTGGATCATTCGCCAGGGTTGTTCGGCATACATGCCTGGATAGATGCCTCGGGTGTAGGGATATTCGCCGGGAAAACTCAGATCCTTCCCGTAGTCGGCCTTGACGTCGTCTGGGGTAAACAGGATTGGCCGTCCGCGATCCCGCTTACGGGAGCGCTCGGGCAAATCTCGGCGCCAGCGTTGCTGTTGTTCCTTGATGCTCATACCGCCTCGCTTGTCAGTGCGAATTCGGGTAATAACGCCCGCCCGGTGGGTCCAGCGCTGAGGCCTCGGATCAACTGAGCCGAGATCATTTCGGCCAGTTCCTCGGAACCGCGCGGTCCCTCGGCCGCATACCATTTGGAGATCCAGTTCACCGCGCCCAGGATGACGAACACGGCGATCTTCTCGTCGCACGGCACGAACACGCCCTCGGCCATGCCGTCGCGTACGATCCCGCGCAAGGTGCTTTCATAGGTATCGCGTTGACGTTTCAGGCGGCGCAGGTTAGCCGGCCCAAGGGCGCCTTCCTCCATCAACACCACGCTGCCACGCAGATCGTCGGTCAGGCCGCGAACATAGTGGCGCAGGACATTACCCAGCCTCTCGTCGGCACCGCCACCCTGGTGGTCGGCGCGGGCCACGGCATCCATGGCTAGTTCGATGGCGGCCTCGTGACAGGCCAGCAGCAGGGCTTCCTTGTCCTTGATGTAGTAGTACAGCGCCGGCTTGGTGATCCCGAGCCGTTCGGCAACTTCGTCCAGATTGGTGCCGTGATAGCCGCGCCGGTTGAAGGCCCGCGCCGCCTCCCGAATGATCGCGCCACGTTTCTCGGCCGCGATCTGTTGCCGCGCCTTCAACGGTTCTTTCCAAGACATTGCCCATCTTTCCGGGAAGTTCGTGTATTTACTGAAGAATTATTCGTTTTTACTTAAGAGTCAAATCGATTCTAGCACTCGAAAATCGGTTCAGACCATCTTGAATAAACTAGATCCCGCCTGCCGCATTACCTCCGTTTTTATATCCGGCGCAAAGGTGCGTCGGTGGAGGTGAAGTGGCGAAATCTCTACGTTTAGTAATCTCGACCTTTGAACCACGTGAGGCCTAGTTTGGGTCAAAAGCAGAAATGAGAAATATCTAATGTAATGTTCGCTGTCGGAGCGAAAGCGGAAGTCGTGGATTGAAACTGTCACTTTAGATTAGGCGATAATTGTTCCACCTGCGGCACAAATCTTGGCCTAATATTCAAGGCAAGACCGAGCCCAATTTCCGACATCCAGAAGAAGTCCCTTAGTTGCGCCCAGAAGCCTAACCCGCCTTTGGAGTTCGGCTAACCCGCGAATAAATCCCGCGTCCTTTCTTCGGCCTGACCTTCCTCTGCCGGAACGTCGGCGTCCGTCGCGCCCTCGTTACCGGGTTGGTGTTCCGCTTCTTATTCACAATAATTTAGTGTATAATATGATCTGACACCAGGCCAACAATAGGTGAGACCATGCGCGACAAGAATGGCCGTTTCCTTCCCGGTATAAGCGGCAATCCCGGCGGCCGGCCCCGTGAGGTCGGCCACGTCCGTGAGCTGGCCCGTGAGCACTCCGA
>PVBE010303730.1_pt1 | contig 12120 bp, 8 predicted proteins | sample 1631181 | NCBI WGS metagenome assembly PVBE01 (sample SAMN08397723, study PRJNA350692) | Marine metagenome, whole genome shotgun sequencing project. | isolation source: water | place: Pacific Ocean | collected 2012-04 | reverse complement strand
GGCCCCCTGGTCGGACAGCTCGCATGGTGGTGGCAGCAAGCGAAGAAGGGCGATGTCCCAGCCCTCCATGGGAGGATACGAAGCCGCTGGACATTCTCCTTGGACCAGGATCGATAGGTACTGTACCTATGCAAGACGAGATGATAAAAAACCTTGACCGCTGAAGAGGACCTGTCGCCTCCAGACGGGCGCCTCGGCTTGACAACCGTGCCGCAGCTTGTCCCGTGAAGCTCAAACTCTTCAGGCATCCAATACCACGTAGGGCCCATATCGAAGGTAAATCCTTCTGCCTGGAATTGTCGTGCCCGACCACCGGGAATAGCATTCTTTTCAAATACGTTTACCGCGTGCCCTTGATGTGCTAAACAAGCCGCTGCACTTAGGCCCGAGAATCCGGAACCAATTATGGAGATTTTCTTAGGCATCTCTTCCTAAAACCTAAAATAAAACGAAGGCTTCACAATAAACCGATACACATCCGGCTTGTTCAAATAATTGATACGCCAGGTAAAATCGATGCGCGAGATTTTCAGAATGTTCTCGATTCCAAAACCCACTTCAGCATAAGGAGTATTCATGCCCGAAAGACCTTTTGTAAATAAATATTCAGTTCCGGCATTTTCCGTTCTGAGGGCTCCATAATACAATTTTCCCAACAAGAAGGAACGTAGTTTCAGTTTCCTGATCCCCGGAATCTTGTTGAACAACAACCCATCAAAATGTTGTTCCAGTTGTACGGAAACGTATTTATCGCTTGCGAATTCCAGGTAGTTCATCAGGTTGAAAGCCCGGTTGTCGTTCAGGACAAGCGGGTTGCCATCTGGCACATGAAGCAGCGGATAGGGCACTGTTCCATAGATCACTCCACCTTCAATCAGCATGTTCAGGTAGCCCCATTTTTTTAAGCGAAGTTGGTGTTCCAGTTTTCCTTTTATGCTTTGAAAATCGAAATCACCTTGTAATAGATCTTTGAATCCGGCTTTTACTTGTAGCGATAAAACCGGGTATTTGGCAAAAAACAAACCGCTTTCTTTTTTTGCAAAAGTGGCCGGCAGGTCTTTCTCTCCCCAGGCAAAACGGAGGTTCAACTGCGCTCCTGTAGTGGTGAAATTACCGGGAAAGGTTGTGTCTCCATCGCTTTCCAGTTTTCTAAAAACGTGATCTCCGAATGGCTGAATGTCTTGCCTGAAAAAAGAAACTCGCGATGAAAACCCCGTGAACCATTGTCGTTCCAGATAAGTATTGTAATCCTCAACCAGGGTACGTTTTTCGGCACCACTGATTCGCACCAGGGAGGTTAGGACATGATCGAGCGGAATCATGTTTTCGCTTCTGCCTTGCTGTACCAAATCCTTTCGGTAGTGGGCCCCCAATACCATTTTCCGACTTTGCTTTTTGGCGAAAATTAAGCTGGCTTCTCCACCATACTTAAACTTTTGATCCTTGATTCCATAGGCTCCATAGCCCGCCAACTTTACCTTCCTGCTGAAATCTTCATTGGTTCGAATTCCGAATTTCACCCGTGAGCCTTCCACTTTGTTGTGACTGTAAAAAGTGAAAATGTTGCCCAGGTCAAACTTGCCCCAGGTCAGCCAACTTGTTGCGAGCATCTTAATGGAATTCACCATCCATACCCACTTTTTGTCCTCGTTGATTCGTTGTGCCATCGAGATCAGGTTCTGTTCTTCCAGGCCAAGCGTATCCTGTCGAACCCGCAGCCAAAAACTATCCGGGCGACCGTAAGCATTTTCCTCTTCAATAACCCGATCAATACCGGAATAGAATTTGTCGTCACGGGGTTGGTTGAGTTTGATATCCCGGAATTCGGAAGTTTTTCTGCCAAAGAAACCTGTGAGTTCTGCTGAATTCTCTACAACCGTGAAATCTCCAATCACGTGGCTTTTGGTAAGAAACCATTGCTGGTTTTCAATGAATTTATAGTCCTGCCGTATCCAGTAATTCCGCACGAAATTGATGTTGGCTTCAATACTGAATTCCAGGTCCACCTCCACAACCGCATAAGTGGAATCATGGATGTACATCACCCCGGTGAAAGCCACATCACTCTTGCCTTTGGGTCTGAAATTAATTTTGTGGCACGGGTAACCGTTCACCTCAAAAATGCTGTCCTGGGCAAGGTAGAATTTGTAGTTGCGTTTGTAGTTGTCGTTGATCGGGCTGGGAAAGGGTCTGTCAAGGATGGTGACATAGTTTTGGTAAATGTTGGGGTCAATATACATGTCACCCACAAACTGCATGATCTTTGGTGCTTCAAAGAACTTTGTTGTTTGTCGTCCCTGTATGAACTCCTTTTTGGCGGAAGGGTTTTTTCGATAAAAATGTTTTTCGCTGCTTTCGGTGAGAATTATGGGAAGGTAATTCACCCCATCGACCGTAGTGTTAGTGTTTTCCCAGATGTAGTCGAATGGTCGAACGAAAAAATTCTTTTTAATCTTTTCTGTGAAATGGTTGAGATCGAATTGCACCTTGTGGTAAACCTCATATTCGTAGGCTTCAGCATTCTCTGGCGTGTTTCCTTTTTTTCCAGCAATCACCTTCCGTAAAATTTCAAATGCCGGATTTTCTCCAGGCAAAATTTGCACCTGGCCAAGTTCTATGGCGGTGGGTATGAGTTTGAAATCAATTTCGTCTATGACCCCTGCCGAAACCGCTACTGTTTCTGTTTTATACCCGATCGAGGAAACCGAAAGCGAATCAAATTTGCGTGAAGTTTCGAGGATGAAATTGCCCTGTTCATCGGATACAGTGCCCACAGAACTTCCTTTGAAGGCCACGCTGGCAAATGGCAACTTTTCCAGGGATACAGCATCAGAAACAGAACCATAAATTTTGGTTTTCTGTGCGTGTAGTTCATTGAATGAAACAAAATTCAGACCCAATACAATGAGTAAAAAGAAACGCAATATCTTAGTGTTTTGGTGGTTCAACTGAATCAGGTTTGCCCTCAGGATTTCCGCATATTTGCGGCCAAGTTAGAAAATTCAAACCCTGCAAATTTCCAACCATTAAGTGAAAATCGATCTCGGTCTAAAAGATTATTTCAACTTCTCGTCTCATTCCGCTTATGGATCTAACCTGACGACCTGGCTTAAACTGTTGTGGAAATTCAAAGGAGAAATTGACTGGCAGTTTTACCCGAAAGTAGCGTTTATCACTTGTGCAGTTCTATTCAATACACCTTTCATCTGGTTGGAAAAGTTGCGTTTTCGAAATGCGATGAAGGATGTTAAACTGGCTGATCCTGTTTTTATTCTTGGTCATCCCAGAAGCGGCACCACCTATCTGCATTATCTACTTAGCAAAGACCCGCAATTCGCTTATTGTTCCATATACGAAAGTTTCATGCCTTGGATTTTCCTCAGTGCCGGTTCTTTTTTACGAAGGTTGATGAAAATGGTGCTGCCCGAGACACGGCCAATGGACAACGTGAAATTGCATGCCGATGCCCCCAAAGAGGAAGAATTTGGCTTGGGTTGCATGGGCGTTCAATCCATAGTGACCGGGTATGTTTTTCCCCGAAAAATGCTGGATATTTTCAGAAGGTATGTGTTGTTGATTGCCGATAGCGACAAAAAAGCCTGGCAGGAAAACCTGGTCTATTTCATGAAAAAACTTTCCCTGAAATATAGCTCTAAACCCTTGTTGATGAAGAGCCCTTCTAATACCGCACGAATAGGATCGATTCTTGAAATTTTTCCAAAAGCAAAATTCATCCACATTTACCGAAACCCTTATGTAGTTTACCCTTCGACAAAAAGGTTGTACGAAAAAACACTGCCGTTAATGGCCCTCCAACATGTAAGTGAAAATGAGTTTGATGATGCCATTATCAAGTCATATACTGAAATGTTTGAACAATATTTTGAAGATCGAAAATTGGTGCCCGATGGAAACCTGGTTGAAATTGCTTACGAGAAGTTTGTTGGAAATGAAATGGAGTTGCTGCAGTCTGCCTACGCTGAATTAGGTTTGAAGGGTTGGGAAATTGCCGCTCCGCTAGTCGATAAGGAAATCAGGAAACAGGCGGGATACAAAACCAATGAATATGAGCCATCAGAAGCTATGATGGAAAAGATATATCATAATTGGAAAAGTGTTTTTGACGCATTTGGCTATGATAAATAGCTATCTCTTCACTTTTCCGCTTCCGGTCATCTCAATTTCATCCACTATCTGAATTCGTTGTGGCACCTTAAAGGGCGATAAGTATTTGCGGCAGTGTGTAATAATTTCTTCGATGTCGGCATTGGCTTTGGCAATTACTTCTGCTTCCACAATTTCCCCGGTTAAACGATGAGATCCTGAATAAACACGACATTGAATAACACTTGAGTGCAGGTCTAAAACGTTTTCAACTTCTTCAGGAAAAACCTTGTTTCCAGAAACATTGATCACAGATTTGCTTCGCCCCTCTATCGTGATCAATCCTTCGGCAGATATAGTAGCCAGGTCACCGGTTAAAAACCAACCATTTTGAAGGTTTTCCTCACGGCTTGAGGGCGGTTCAAGATAGCCATCAAACAGGCCCGGGCCTTTAATGGCTAACTGACCCATTATTCCATGGCTATGTGTTTCCTTGTTTCCTTTCAAATTGGCGACTGTGTAATCTGGAAGCGAAAAACCAACGGCTTCTGGATGTGAGGTTGCTTTGTTGAAATTTATAATCGGAAGCCCTACTTCAATAATGCCAAATGCCTGGCAGACTTCAATTCCGAATTTCTGGTTGAATTTGCCACACAAAAGAGGGGGCAGCGTAGCAGATGTTGAAATCACTCTTTTCACCGTTTCGAATTTTTTCTTTTCACGATGTGAGGCCAATAATCTTATGTGCATTGGAGAAGCGTAGAGCATGGTTCCCTTAAAGCGGTTGGCGATCCGAATAATGGATTCTGCTAAAAAGTCTTCGCTGAGAATAATTGCCGTGCCGTTGTATAAATACAAGATGATGGAAACCACAAAGTGGTAAGCAATGGGCAGCACCCACACTACTGCTTCATTTTCCGTGAGTCGCAAGCCCTTGTTGGCTGCTTCTATTCTTTCTATCACAGATTCGTGTGAGATGATCACGCCTTTGGATTTACCGGTGGTGCCCGAGGTGAATCGAATGAATGCGGCATTGGGAACATGTGGAGCGATTCTTTGGTCAAATGCCTTTGGGAATTCAATATTGGCCTTTATTCCGAACGCAGTTAAATCCAAAATTGCATGCAACCCTGCCCTCAAAATCACTTCCTTTCTTTCTGTAGAAGTCAGGTCGGAAGAAATGGGCATAACAACAGTTTCGCACTTAAGGCCGGCCAGAATTGCTATGATGAAATCCCTTGAGTTCTGTGAAATAATGCCAAAACCCATTCCGGGTTTTAGACCGTTTTCTTCAAGGTTCTTGGCGAGGAGTCGTGTTTCCTCGAGAAGTCTCAAAAAGCTGATGGTGCCCGATTTATCGTGGATGGCTGGGTGGTTCTTCCATCCGATTGAGCGATCTGATATGGATTGAAATACGTTCACATTTCAAATATAAACCTGCGCCTCTCTTATTTTTTCGATGGCATGGGATAGCAGCTTCTGTTGAGTGAAGTGAGCCGCCAAAACACCAGCCGCAAAACCTGTTCCCAGGCATGTGCCCATAACGCGGGCACTGGCTATGGCTTCTTCATCTGCAAACATATTTTTACCGGCAAAAAACAGATTACGCGTTACTGCACTTTGCAGACATCTTGCGGGAATCTGGTAGTACTCTTTTTCAGGGAAGTATGTCATTTGAACTTCATCTTCGTTCCCCCAAAATTCTATTGGCCAGGCACCATTTGCGATGCCATCATCAAACTTTTCACAGCCTTTTACATGTTCTCCAGTCAACATAAAATTTCCAACCGATCTGGGTTCTGATCGAATACCTATTTCCGGGGCGATTTCGTCAATTTCCGCATGTTTAAAGGCTGCACACTTTTCTCGCAGGAATCCAAACAATTCGTAAACCAGTTTTAACCCCCGTTTTTGCAACACAAGTTTTTCCCCATCGCGGGCGGTGAATCGTTCGGGAAAATTGATTTTGATTAAAACTGCTCCCGCGTTCAAGGTTCCGGGAACGATGGCCGTCTGGAACAAATCCACCGACAACTCCTGACTATCAATTCCTTTACGGATGGCTCTTTTTACAATCATGTTGAGGCGAAACAGCTCCTCCTCTTCCACATTCTTCAAAGAAAAAACCTGTCCGGGTGCCTGGTATTCATCCGAAACCAACAAAGGTAGGTCACCAAGGGATGAAACAATGGCATTGCCGGATGTGTCGATAACTGCCGCAGTTCTAAATTCGATTTCCGCATCCGAAACTTTAGCAGAAATCCCGTTTATACCTGATTGTGAAACGCCAATAATATTTAAAACCGAACAACCAAAGTAGAGTTGAATTCCGGCCTCTTCAAGCACTTCTTTTGCCACTTTTTGAAAAGCTGAAGGACCATAGGGCAAACACTTCAATCCTTTCAGGTCACTGATTGGTTTGGTTTTGCTGGCCAACTGCAATCTTTCGCAAAATTCCATCGGAAAACCTTTCATGGCAAAAGAGAAATCTGCACTGTTTTCGCGCAGATATAGCCCACACACGGTGCCAACCATTGAGGCGGTGGCCCTACCTCCGAGGTAACTGTTTCGTTCTATCAACGAAACCCTGGCTCCATGCCTCGAAGCACCTACAGCAGCGGCAATGCCTGCGGACCCGCCACCAACCACCAACACGTCAGTCTCAATGATGTTTGAACTCATTGTTTAGTCGTGTCAAAGAGATTGTTTCGCAAATATTTGGTCAGATTCAGAAGTTCTTCTTCTTCAAGAGCGGCTGAATGATAGCCGATCAAAACTTTCAATCGATGGTTATATTTCATGAAGACTGTGACCAAGCCAGGTGGATTGGGAACTGGTGGATAGTTGACCATATCGGTTAATTCCTGGCCCATAAACTTCTTCATTTCGTTTCGATTTTGACCCAAATCTGAAAAAGAAAAACTCGAAATGGCTCCTGCTGTTGGCAGCTTCACCATGTTTAGGAAAAGGCTGATGGGTAGATTTCGAAACAGCCGCAAAAGTTCGGAATATCTTCCAGGGATATTTTGCCTGACTTGCTGTTTAAATTGTTGCACGATCGTTCTGGTTGCCTGGGTTAATGACCCAAATTCAGCTTTCTTCAACTTGAAGAACATGAAAGATAGATCATTTGAAAAAAGATGGCCTTGTTCACCTTTTGGTCTGGAATTCTGTGGAATCGGGAGCCAATAGTAAGAAGGGTCCTCACTCCTGAGTTGAAGAATGCTTTGAACGGCTAAACAACTGGCAGCAAGATAAAATGGTGTGTTGCCCAGAAGCGCTCCATTTGATTTTGCGTTTATTTCAATTTGACTTGTTTCTTCTTTGGAGAAATTTAGTTCGTGGTAGATAGCAGCATTTTCTGAGTTGCCTTTTTCTTTGCTTAGACTTGCCAGTTTCCACGAAGGTGGGAAAAGCAATTTTGCTGAAATCTGAAAAGAGGACTTTACCTGTTTCCAGGCGCTGACGGGTTTCGGAATTGGCCAAAGTTTTTCATAATCAATCTTGTTTTTAGAAAGTGCATAAAGTAGATTAATCATGCCCCGTTGATCGAAAAGTGCATGGTGGGCCGAAATCACCATCTTTTTTTCTCGATTCTCCATTTCTAGCAGATCGATGGCAATAGCGCTTTCATCAAGATTGACTTTCCGATTCAGGATATTGGAATGGAAATACCTGGTGTTCGCATTGCGATGAATTTGTATCTTGGTTTGATGAGCCATTTCCGTAATGGACCACTTTCCGACCCCCCAACTTTTAGGTTTTAGTTTGATCTGATTCACGAGTTTCGTGGCCTTCGAACTTTCGAGTCCGGATTTCATTTTCTCCAGGTTCACTTCATTTCCAAACCTTAACTCCAATCGAACTATATTTCCTGGTTGCCCATTTTGCTTCATGTGCCGATCAAGGAGCAGTTGAAAGTTGTCTGCTCCTGAAACTGAGATTTCACCTTGGTTAGGGAAAGCCATACGAACTAACTATTCAAGAGTGAGAATGTACATACGGCAAGGCTTTGAGCAGATTGCAGGTTTTGAGCCGTGAGTTGTTCGTCAGGAATTTCAACGCCATATTTACGCTCAATCAACAGCACTAAATCTACTATCGAAAAAGAGTCGAGGCCCAAATCTTCGAAGCTTGTTGAGGCTTTGAGAACAACACTTTCTGCCAACACATTTTCAGTGAGGTGATGACACAACTCCTGGGCAATCATTTCAACAGATTCGGGCATTTTTCAAGTTTCTCCTGACTTCAAAGCTACATTAGCCGAATCGAAATAAATACTTTTGAGCTTGGTTTCTGAAGTATTTCTCTTGAACAAACGTATCCAACAAGTCGCAATTATCGGTGGTGGCCCGGCAGGTAGCACGCTGGCCATCAAACTTGCTCGTGCAGGAATCAAAACCGTCATTTTCGATGTGGGGAAACGACCCGAACTGATTGTTGGGGAGTCGCTGATCCCAGCTGTAATGCCCATCATTTGGGATCTTGGTGTTGAAAAAGAAATCAAGGAATACAGCATATTGAAACCCGGTGCATCCGTATGGATGAAAGAAGATGAGGAAGCATCGGGTGAATACACAAGAGCTGCAGGCAATTTGCCTCCATACTCCTATCATGTTCCTCGTGATAAATTTGACGAGACTCTTTTGAAAGCGGCTGTTCGGGAAGGCGCACACTTAATCAGGGAAAGAGCAAAACTCGAAAAACAAACAGGAGATAATGAATTGAAACTTTCGAGTGAATCATTGGGCTTAGCGCGCAATTATCTGGATGGAGAACCTGATTTGATTGTTGATGCTTCTGGTCGAACGAGGGTTGTTTCTAAAATCCTGAACATAACCTATGACGAAGGAGAAAGAAAGGACTGGGCCTTATTTGCACACCTCAACAAAGCCAATTTGACCGATAATGGCCATGTACACATGCACCGTTGCGAGCATGGATGGAGCTGGAGAATCCCCTTGCACGACAGAGCTTCAGTAGGTGTTGTTACCGATCCCAGGCACCTCGAAAGATATGGCTCTACCCTGGAAGAACAATTTGACAATTTCATTAAACAAGAGCCCGGCATTCAAAAGTTTACAAAAGACTCCACGCGGATTTCCGGGGTGTTGAAATACAATAATTACCAACTCATTTCACACAAAATGGTTGGACATGGTTGGGCTTTAACGGGGGACGCAGCAGGATTTCTCGACCCGGTGTTTTCTTCTGGAGTTTATTTGGCAATGAAAAGTGGAATGGAATTGTCGAGTGCAATTGTTGAAGGCACGCCTAAAGCATTTTATCAGTATGAAAAAATGTGGATCAATGAACTCACCTTGTGGCAAAGTATGGTTGATTCCTGGTACAATGGCCGGCTGTTCACGCTCTTCCGTTTGGGGCAGGATATGATGAACAACCCGGTAGGTAAAGCCATTGAGCCGCACATGGCAGGTCAATTGATTCAGATTTTTACGGGTGGCGCAATCGACAGCAGATATAGTAGAAACTTTTTACCATTTGCAACTGGCAAACTCCTCGATATCATGAAATGGATGGGTCTGAACAAACGCAATCCAGAGGATCTGGTTATTCGATAAACTCCGCTCATGAATGTGAGGATTAAACCTGAACATTTTTCATCTTCACTTCTGTTTTGAAAAAAATTGCAGTTATCGGTTCCGGGATTGCAGGATTAGCAACTGCAATCCGATTATCAACACAAGGGCATCAAGTTTCCGTTTTTGAAGCCAACAGCTTTCCGGGAGGTAAAATTGCTGAACTACGGCAGGATGGATTCCGATTCGATATGGGTCCATCGGTTTTAACCATGCCAGAGTATATTGATGAACTGTTCCAATTGGCAGGTGAGAACCCAAGAGTATATTTCAATTATCATAAGCTCGATCCTGTCTTTCACTATTTTTTTGAGGACGGTTCCGTGATTCGAACATTCTCCGATCCTGAAAAACTTGCTGCTGAGTTTGCTCAAAAAACTTCTGTATGCAAAGCCGCAATTCACACCTTCCTGAAAAAATCCAGGGCCAAGTACGATATCACCAACCCGGTTTTTCTGCAGCGGTCACTTCACCAGATTCAGAATTACTTCAATTTCCCAACACTTTACGGGCTCTTGAATTTTGGTAAGATAGAGGCGTTTACAACCATGGCCAAGTCGAATCGAAAGCTTTTTCAGGATGATAAGGTGGAGGCTATTCTTAATCGCTATGCTGCCTATAACGGTTCCGACCCTTACCTCGCACCCGCTACCTTAAATGTGATCGCACACATTGAATTGGGCATTGGCGCTTATTACCCCGAAGGAGGCATGAGTGCCGTCCCTGATGTGCTGCATGGTTTGGCGAAGAAATGTGGTGTGCGATTCTTTTTCAACGCGAGGGTGAAAGAAATCGTTTTGCGAAATGGAAAGGCGACAGGAATAAGATCCAATCATGGTGAAGATGTTTTTGATAGAGTGATCAGCAATGCGGATGTATTCTCAACTTATAGGGATTTACTTCCAGGAGAACCTGCGCCTGACCGCACGTTGGCTCAACCTAAAAGCAGTTCGGTAATCGTATTCTATTGGGGAATGGATCGTGAATTTCCGGAAGTTGGCTTGCACAACATGTTTATGTCTGGTGATCAGCATAAAGAATTCCATGAATTACGTGTAGGACAAATACCTGTGGAACCGACCATCTATGTTTATGTCAGCTCGAAAATGAACTGCGAAGATGCACCTGCTGGCTGTGAAAACTGGTTTGTGATGGTTACTGTACCAAACAACCAGGGGCAAGATTGGCAAAACCTGGTTGCCGAAACGCGAAAAACTGTGCTTCAAAAACTTTCTAGCCGGTTGAACGAAAACCTTGAATTGCAAATCAGGTGTGAGCGGGTTTTGAATCCTGGCTTGATTGAAAAAAGAACTTCAAGCGCGTTTGGATCTGTTTTCGGGAACAGTTCAAACAGCAAATTTGCAGCCTTCCTGAGGCACCCTAATTTTTCTAAAAAAATAAAGCATCTCTATTTCTGCGGTGGAAGTGTTCATCCAGGAGCCGGAATTCCATTGTGTTTGTTGAGTGGGAAAATCGTGGCTGAAATGATAACTGACTAAATCGCTGACTTGTTTTTCATGCGCTGTCACGATTTCTAAAAACCCGTCAGCGTCTGCAAGACCTGGCGGAGTTTGAAAAACTGAATTATTCTTGCGACTTCTTGTTCTTCCCAACACCCATCACAAAACGAATCCCAATGGTGATCCCGGCACTGTTATAATTCTGTTTGAAAGCCAATTCCTCGTTGGGTGAATCTGGGTTAAAGGACGTTTTGTTTTGTTCTTCATTGTTCGATTCGTGGGTGATCTCAGGCTGGTAAATGGTGTAGCGTTCATATTCATCAAGGTCGCCTGTAGTTTCGTCAAGAATGATTGCTCCATTTACATAGGTCTGCATGTCATAATCGGTGAGGATAGTCTCCTTTGTTTTGATGGTAAGTGCTTCCAGGCTCACTTCAGCGAACAAATGAAGGTTGTTGTGCAAATTGTAATCAACCCCCGCAGAGGCCTTGAATCCATAGCTAAATTGCCCGGTAGTTTCTGCTGTAATACTTACATCGGTAGTAGCACCATTTAAAGTAATTCCAAATCTCTCTTTGGCAAGTCGTCCTTCATCATCATCAATTTCAACTGTTGAAACTGTTTTCCCGGTGATGGGAAAAGTGAGGCCACTTCTTCCGTATAAATTCCATTTGTCCAATTGAGTTGAAAAAACGATCAAGGGGCTGGTCATCAATCTATCAGATCGCACATAGTGCGTAGCTTTATATGTTGGAGTGTTCATTTCGCCCAACAAGATGTCCGGACTGCGTGTAAACCAGGTTTCAATCACGAAACCAAAGTGTTTGTTTGTGAATAATCCCATGGAAAAACCGGTTTTGAAACCACCTCCCAAGCTCCCATAAACAGGATTAACCAAAGCGCTCCCCGTTGAATCGGTCCATAAATCCACCATCCCAATTTCTGGAAATGGACTG
>PVBE010258542.1_pt1 | contig 12121 bp, 7 predicted proteins | sample 1631181 | NCBI WGS metagenome assembly PVBE01 (sample SAMN08397723, study PRJNA350692) | Marine metagenome, whole genome shotgun sequencing project. | isolation source: water | place: Pacific Ocean | collected 2012-04 | reverse complement strand
TCCGCGTACGTCTGCTGCTTCTCTTCGTAGTACTCGCGCAGCGTCATCTTGAGGGTCGGCAGCGAGTCTGGCCGTGCGCGGCTGTTCACCACCGGCTTCTCACCCGCGATCGATTGCATCATCTCGTTGAGCGACTCGAGTTTCTTGCACACCGGCCAGCCCTTGTAGCGTGTCCGCCACCTCGCTCCCGGGCGAAGCCATACGGCGAACGACTCCGCGTAGTCTTCCGCGGGGTGGCTTTGCGAGTACCAGTATCCGAGATGATGCACGAAGTTCCGGCTCTCCGGGTCCGGCGCGTACTCGCTCCCGTACTTTTCCGAGAACCGTCCGAACGTCTTGCGCCACTTTTTCTTCCAGTGCAACCGGTACGCGTTGTCGATCGCGTGTCCCGTCTCGTGCCGCAACAACTTCATGCACCATGTCTGGGTCCCGCCCTCGACCTCGAGCATCTTCGTATGCTCGAGTTGCACGAGTTTCTTGTGTGCGAGAAAGAACGGTACCGCGATGCCGCCGACGCCATCCGGCGTGAACCAGTCCGTCGACAACCACACGTGCGGTCGGAACGAGAGACCTGCGCGGCGGAGTTCTTCGTGGAGGCGGTCGATGCGCGCTTGGAGGGTCGAACCCTGCAGCGTCAGGTCGAGGTCGCAGAGCCGAACGTCCAACAGCTCGTCGAATGACTTGCGATCCCACCACAGGCGCTTCCGCCGCTTGCCCCGAGGCGAGGGGTTGACCAGGGAACGGCGCTTCTTGCTCGCCACAACCGCACGGTACGGTGTGGTGCACAGCAAGTCGATGTAAACCGGTACTGGCACGCATTTCCGTGGATCAGCCTCGAATACTCGGAATCTCTGTTCGGTCCGCCTCGCCGGGGCCCCGGGGGCACTGAAACCTGTCGTGGGGGCGCATCCTATTGCCGCTGCACCTGTCCTTTCTGGGAGCGCCGAACTGCTACTGGCGGACTGACAGTCTGATCGAGGTGGTGTTGACGGCAGTCAATGGCAAGGCCGCGATTCCAGCGACCCTCCCGTACGACAAGTCGTTGATCAACGTCCACGTTCATAGCCAGTACCTCACCGCTGAGCCTGGCGCCAATGTTGCTGGCTTGACTGCGACGAATGGAATTACGACGAAGATCGGCGGTCAGAAGTAGTCAACTCGACGGCAAGGGGGAAAGAGGCGGCAGGATCGGCATGGTCGATCCTGCCGTTTCCTTGATCTGGCGAAGAGCGCCTCCTCGCCTAGCAGGCTATTTCTTGAACGTCGCCTCGACCGCCCAGGGTGATGGCGATGCCGGGCACCTGCAGGTTCATGATCCGTGATGTCGGTCGCCGCCGCACGATGCGTGCGGGGCTCCGACAATGCCCGACGCTCGGCCTAGTTGTATCGAGTGATCGGGTTGCTGTAGAAGTAGTTGTACGGACCGTAGCCAGTCGGCAAAGAGTCATGCCGGTAGACGCTCTTCTTCAGGGGCACGGTTGCATTGAACTTGCGAGCGAAGTCAGGGGTGCAGCGTTCCGCGGTCGTCAGCATCGTCTGGCCCGACTTCGAATCCGTCCACGCAGCCTGGGACCAGATGCTCACTGTCCGACCGAGCGGCGCCAGAATGGACAGATCGGCGATTGGCACGTACAGCCATGCCCTGCTGCCCGCAGCATTCGTGGCGATGTTGTAGATGGTCAACAGCTGTGTCATGTCGAACATCAGGTTGTAGCAACCCACCGCCGAGATCGCCAACCCGGGTGTCGTGCCGCCGATCGATACCGATGGCGTGCAACACGAATGAGTTGGGTGCTGTCCTTGCACCGAAGATCTGCATCACGGCCTTGTCCGTCCATGCCGAGTTGCCGGTATATCCCTTTCCGTACAGACCGACTTGAATGGAACCCGAGGCATAGCCGGAGGTGTGCGCCGAATCGGTGCAGTTGGCGGACGTTGTTCCGATGAACCTGTACACATTGCGACCGTAGGTCGTCGCGGTCAGCGTGTAGAGGCCATCGAGGTAGTAGTTCTTACCGGACGTCCCGCTCCAGGCAGCGTTGTTCAAGAGGGTGCCGCCGGTGAAAGTGAAGTCCAGACACAGGCCCGTGTTGGCCGTGTACATGTAGATCCCCGAACCACCACCCGTGCCGAATGGGAATGCGTACTGGGAGCTCCACGGAGCGGGCTGCGAAGTCGGATTGCCCGTGATGTGCGGCCAGGTCACCGAGCCCGAGAACACCATCGACGGCGTGCTCAGCTGGTTAGCCGCAAACGTGGACGACATGGTAGCGTGGTCGCCGTCGGACAGTTTCACCGTGACGTTGCTCCAGTTCCTACCGGCTGCGCTGCTGATCGTGTGATTTCGGTAGTCGGGCCGGAAGCCGACAGACGTCAGGACCTGGATCCCCTTCTTCTTGATCTCGGCGTCGACCTGTTGGTAGTGCTGGACGGAGGTGCGCCCGAAGTAGTACGAGTAACCGTTGTACGTGGCGATGTTCTGCCAGGTCTTGCCCTCGGTCGAGAGGTACCCGGCTGGAGTCGTGAACTGTGCCGCGAGGGGAGTCGAGGATAGAGCGAGCGCGATGAGTGTTGTCTTCAGGTTCTGCATCGATTTCAGGAGGGGTTGCGAAGAGGTGGATCTTGCTGAGTCACCGCACTTCGCGCTGTAGATCAGAGCGTGGGGCGTTGCCGGGGAAGGCGTGGTTATCCGCTCGGCGTATTTCGGCAGCGGGCATCACCGCTCTTCGGCCCGGGTCGCTCAAAACTACTCAAACCGTTGTCCGCACCTCGATTTGATGCTCTCGCCGAGGCGGTCACCTTTGGTTGGGAGGCGCGAGCTTCGGGATCGTCAGCTTGAAGGTGGCACCCGGTCCAGACTCCGCGACGAACTCGAGTCGACCGCCGAGATCCTCCGCCAGCGCCCGGGCCAATGCCAGGCCGAGGCCGACGCCAGGAGCTTCGTTCTCGGCGGGACCGCGTTCGGCGCGTTCGAAGGGACGGAAGATCGCGGTGCGGAACTGTGCGGGGATTCCCGGGCCGTGGTCACGGACCGTGATCGACACGTCACTTCCATTTCCATCCGCGACGAGTTCGATGCCAGGGTTTTCGGCGTTGCTCGCGTATTTGCACGCGTTGTCGATCAGGTTGAACAGGATCTGCGTGATCGCGTCGACGTCGACTTCGAGTTCGACTCCGTTGTGCACCGCGATTTCGAGCCGACCATCCGTCTCCCGAGTGCGCTGCTCTAATATGGGGCGGACGCGCTCGAGCAATTCGCTGAGTCCGATCCGCTCCGGATGCGTGTTGAATCGCCCGTCCTCGATGCGCGCGTAGCTGAGGACGTTCTCGACCAGCCGTGACAGCCGATCGGCTTCGCCCTTGAGCGTGTTGAGGTATTCGGTTTGTTGGGCGGAATCGGTGACCATGCCTTCCGCGAGCATTTCGGAGTACATCCGAAAGGTCGTCAACGGAGTACGAAGCTCGTGCGTGACCGCCGACGCGAAGCGAGCCCGGCGTTGACCGAACTGGTTGGTCGAGTGCAGCGCGAAAGCGACCGCGATGAGGGAGATCAACAGCCCACCCCAGGCGACGCCGAGGACCATGACGGTGCCGGCAGACACGGGGGATGCGATCTCGTGCCTCACCGCGTCCAATCGTGCGGGCACCGTGATGAGCATGCGATCGTGTTGCGATGCGGTGGTCTCATCGAGGTGGGTCAGCGTCGCGGCAGGTCCGTCGGTGTCGAACAAGTCATCGACTTGCGAGAGGAGCGCTGTGCGGAGCCGCGGCCAGTCGGCGACGAAGCCCTGGAAGAACTTCCGGTCGGAGAGCTGCACGTGACGCGCGAAAATCAGCCACGGTTCGGCGGGAGTCTTGCCTTCGATCCAAATCGGGAGCAACGGCCCGACTCTCACCTCTCCTTTTGCAACGGACTCCTGTGGTTCCCACTTCCGACCGGCGGCCATCGACTGCTTGGCTTGATCCATGCTCCGGGCGCGGGACGCGTAGTCGTGTTTTCCACTGATACGCCCCACGTTGTCGATGCACGGAGCGTTCGCCGCTGCCAAGGCATACCGGGTGTCCAGTTCGAAGCCCTGGCCGCGCAACTTGGAACGAAGCCGCTCGAGGTACGCGGCCTTGGCTGGCAGATCGAGGGGGGCCCCGATCTGCGCTTCCGTGAGGTCGCGGTAGTTCCCGGCGGGAACCTGCGGGGAACTCAGCTTGCCGGCGACGATTTGGAAGTGCAGCGGGAAGATCTCGGACCGAAAGGTCAACAGCGGCGATGGCGTCAACACCCAGCCGGGTTCGATCTCACTGAGGACCTTGTTGTAGGCCTGCTCCTGGGGGTAGTACGCCTGGTAGACGAAGTGCGGACGCGCGGCTTCCCGCGCCAGCTTCGGCGCGAGCCAGGAGTCCATCCGCCATAGCGCCTTGCTCATCGCGGTCTGGTGGTCGGAAGCGAGGCGCGCCGCGGCGTTCTCCCGGTCGAGTCGAAGCATCACAGCCGTCAACCACACCATCGCGGTGACCAACACCGCAGCGCAGAGGCCGAAGATCCACCAGTTGCGTCGGGTAGGTCGGATCACGGCGCCAGACCTCCGTCGAGGTTCGGGTTGGCGAGCATGTAGCCCTTGCCGCGGACCGTGACGATGATCCGCGGGGACTGCGGGTCGTCGCCGAGCTTGTCGCGCAACCGAGCGACGTGCATGTCGACGGTTCGAGTGTGGACGCCAGACGGGTTGAAACCCCAGACGCGCTCGAGAAGCTCGGCGCGCGTGATCACGCGACCGGGGTTGCCGACGAGATAGCGAAGGATGTCGCCCTCGCGTTCGGAGAATTGAACCGTGGTGCCGCCCGGCAAGTTCGCTTCGCGCCTTTCGAAGTCGATATGGCGCCCGTCGATCTCGGCCACCTGGACGTCGAGAGGACGTTCGGCGGAACGGCGCAACACCGCCATGACCCGGGCGAGCAGTTCTTTCGCGCTGAACGGCTTCACGACGTAGTCGTCGGCGCCGTGTTGGAGACCGAAGACCCGGTCGGACTCCGCGCCCTTGGCGGTCACGAGAATGATCGGCAGTCGCGGTCGGCTCTTGCGCAGCTCCTTCAGGATCTCGAATCCACTCCGGCCGGGTAGCACCACGTCGAGGATGGCGAGATCGAACTCGGCGCTCAGGCCGAGCTCCAGCCCCTCGTTGCCGTCGCCGGTCGCGATCGGGTCGTAGCCACCGAACTTCAGGGTGTCGACGAGACCCGTGCGGATCGCGGGGTCGTCTTCGACGACGAGAATCCTGAACTGTCGACTCATGCTGGCTTGCAGCCTATCACTTGGATCGCGGCTTCGGCTGCACACCCGGCTTCTTGTCGGTTGTCTTTGCCTTCGGGGGCTTCTTCGCGGACGGGTACTTCAGTCCCTTGGCCTCGGCTTGAGCCCGCACGGACTTGCGCACGGCGCTCTCGAACGACGTTTCCTTCCCATCTCGGCGCTTCTCGAGTTCCTGGGTGCACCAGGCCGATCGCTTCGCGGTCAGGTCGATCACCTTCTTCTGGATGTCTGTGCGCTTCTTCTGCATCTCCGCGGCGTAGACCTCGCGCTCCTTCATGGTCATCTTGCGCATGTTCTTGGGAAGGTCCGTCACCTTGACCTCGCTGATCTTGAGCTTCTTCGTGCGCAGGTTGTCGATCAGGTCCCAGGAACAGTAGTAGTTGCCCGAGGCCTTCGCCTGTCCGCGCTGCGCGGACGCCTGGGAGTTGAGATGGACGGCGTTCCCGTCCTGCACGATCTGATTTCGGTTCCCGCGAGCACCAGCGGCGCCGAGCGGGATGTAGGTCGTGTTGAGTGCAGAGCTGAGGCTCGTGATCTGGGCGTCGAACGGCGACTGCAAGGCGACCGTACCGTGTTGGTTGATCGTGTCGAAGTGTCCATCGGCCAGCTTCGCGACCATGTTCCACGCGGGCGCCAGTTGGTCGCCAGGGTTGCCGCAGTAGATCGAGTTGATCATGATCCCGCGCGAGATCGCCTTCTTGCATTGGGATCGGAAGTCGACCATTCTGTCCTGGTCGGCGCTCTCGTTGCCGGCGACGACGATCAGCTTGAGCGCGTTGCTCGACGACGTCCACCGGAGTTGCTCCAACGAAGCCTGCAGAACGCGACCGACGAGCTCGGTGCCACCGTTGGTCTTCAAGGCGAACAGTTTCTCGCTGACGAGATCCAGGTCTCCCGTGAAACCGGTGTCGACACGCACCCAACCGTTGGCCTTGGAGTGACCGTCGTTGCCGAAGGTCAACAGCGCGATCCGCAACCGCGGCGCCGGCTTGGCGAGGGCCAGATCGTTCACGATCGCCCAGATGCTCTGTCGGGCCGAGTCGAGCAGTCCGCGCATACTGCCGCTGGTGTCGAGGCAGATCGCGAGGTCGACGTAGCGTCGCTCGTCGAGGGCCTTTTGCGCCCCGAGTGTCGTCGAGAGGCCGAGCCCAGTTGCCGTTGCCAGGAAGAGGAGTGCGAGTGGCGTGGTCTTTTTCATGATTCGTTTCGTCCGTCGGTTGGTCTTGGTTTGTCGGGTTGGAATGTGTGGTGTGATCTCAGCGGTTGATGATGCGGATGACTTCGCCATCCACCTTCAGGAGGATGTCGCCCTTCAGGCTCAACGTTGCCTGGCGACCGCGACGGATGAGCAGCTTCAGCAACTCCTGGTACTCGGGGCTCCCTAGCGTCACTGTCCTGTTGTGCTTGAGTTCTCCGCGTCGTACGAGTCGACCGTCGATCCAGTTCTTTCCGCGCTTGAAGAACGCCCGGTCGGAGATCTGCTGCACGTTGCTAACCTCCACGCGTTCGAGTTTGTCGTTGAGGTAGTAGTTGCGCCTGTTCTGTGAGAATTGGAGCTTCTGTGCCCAGAGGTTGGCGCCCTGGTTGACGGCGCCCATGCCGGATCGCGTCCGGATGGCCTTGCTGTTGAGGTTGTTGCCGCACTGGATCGAGAGTGTGTCCCAGTTGTCGAGCCGCGTCCCCTCTCTGGCGAGGAACGACGTGTACTCCGAGAGCACCCCGAACTCGGTCGAGAGCCGGAGGATCTCATCGCGAAGTTCGCGCATCTTGGGGTCGCGGAAAGGGTCGTCCCCGCGCACCATCGGCAACCTGCTCACTGACGCGCCAGCCAGTCGAATATGGTCGACGAGGTACGCGATGTGCCTGGTCGCCCAGAGTCGCGACACGAACGAATTGCGCGTGGTCGCCTTGTCGAGATCGAAGCGGAACTCGAAGGTCCTGGCCTTGCCGAGATAGTTGCCGCTCAGTCGGAATCGGAGCGGTTTGTCGCCACGGTATTGACCGAGAATCACCAGCTGGTCTTGGCCGAACAGGTCCTGCAACTTCTGCGGTTGCAACTCGCGCACCCGCCGCGTGTCGACCTCACCGTTCTCGGCGAGGGTGGCGAGTTCTGGATCCGAGAGCACCGGTCCGTACAGCTTCTGGAACACCTGACCGACCTTGATCTCGACGTCTTCCTTCGGCTGCACGTATGTCGTCGTGGCGCGGCTGAGCTCGGCGATCCGGTCCAGCAGCGGAACGTTGACGTCGTTGCCGACGCCGAACGTGAACACGCGGCGCTTGTGGGGGTTTCCCTTGGCGAGGAGATCGCGAATTGCCGCCTCTCCGGTTTGCCCGACGGTCGGCAGTCCGTCGGTCAGGAAGAGGATGATCGGCAGCGTGCCTTCCCGGGGTTTTGGTCGCAGCGCCTCGACGAGTGCGTCGTGGATGTTCGTCCCGCCGTTCGAGCGGAGGCTGGCCAGGTATTCACGGGCCGCGAGTGTTCTCTTCCTGTCTTTGACGACCGGTTTCGCTGCGAAGCTCGCCACGTTGGTCGCGTAGTCGATGATGTTGAAGCTCTCTCCCTCTTCCATCCCCTCGATGACCTGCAACGCTGCGGTCTTGACTTGATCCATCTTGGGGCCGGCCATGCTCCCGGAGCGATCGAGGACGATCGTCACCTCGCGTTTCAACCCGTTGCTCCTGACAGTCGGTGGGAGCCCGGCGATCAGCAGGAAGTAGCCCCCACCGATTTTCGGATCCGGGTAGGCGAACATCGACGCTGTCAGGGCGTCTGTCTTGGCCAACAGATACGACAGCCGAAACGAGCCGGGGTCGCGCACGCTCTTTGGATGGAGCGACACGGTCAGGTGTCGGGCAGACCGACGCTTGATCGCGAGCTCGTGACTCGGAGAGTAGATCATCGAGATCGCGTGCTTCGCCTGGACGTCGGCCAGGATCGTCCACTTCGCCTTCCCTTCAAGCGATTCGCTGCGCGGCAGCACGTAGTCGATCCGTCCACCGTCGGCGGTCAGCACGTGCTCGTATGTGAGCCTCACTTTCTGCGTCCCGCCCGCGGGAACTGGAAACACCGAACTCCGGATCAGGCTGTGTCCGGCGAACTCGAGCAGCGCCGGGTCGCGCAGTTTCCGCACGATCTGGTCGTAGGTTCGCCGCGCCTCCTCTCGTGATAGCAGGCGCGCGGTGGGTTCGCTGGACGTGCCGTTGAACGCGAAACCACTCACGGCGGCGCCGGCGGGGACCGGAAGCAGAAGCACGGCTTCCTCTTGCTGCCTCGACGGGTTTCGGATCACGATCTCCATCGTCGTCCGCGCGGTTTGTTCGAGGATCTTGATCTGCGCCGTCACCGCTTCGATGCGGACGGGCATCTCCCGAGTCGTCATCGCGAACGCCCGACTCTGCGGGACGATCACGTAGTTGGCCCGTCCGAAGAAGGGCACCGAGCTGGGCTGCTGGGCCGCAAGGACCGATGTGATGGAGAATGCCGGCAGGGAGAGAGCCAGCAGGATCGCGGCGCCGCGGAGTTTGGGATGCATCGTGTGGTTGCCTTCGTGTGGTCAGTGTCTCGGTGAGCGAATGGCCCGGGTGGGGGCTGTGCTTGCTTCGGACCATTGAACGTTCGAAGGCGCCACACTTCGGTAACCGCTGTGTAAAGGGGTGCTTTGACCCCTGGGGGGAAGTGCGCGGATGGGCGGTGCTGGCCGCGAGGGCCGACCGTCGGTGATCGCGCCGTACACTCCACGCTGTTCCTGCAACCCGCTGTGGGAGTGGTACCAGTAGGTCCCTGACTGGCGCAGCTTGAGCTCGAAGACGCGCTTCCCGCCGTGCGGGATCGGCGGTGTTGTCAGGTAGGGCACGCCATCCATCGCGTTGGGCACCAGGAGACCGTGCCAGTGGATCGATGTCTTTTCGTGGCGAAGGGCGTTGCGAACGGTAATGCGGACCACGTCGCCTTCGCGAAACCGCAGTACGGGAGCGGGGATCGCACCGTTGACTGTCAGCGCCTGGACCGGCGGATTGAGATTCCGGTGCTTGTCGAATTTGGACAAACCCGGGTATCCCAAAAACCGAACCGCATTCGGATTATCGTGCCTGCGTGCATTAGCTCGCGCGCGTCTGTTCAGCCCGCTGGGAATGAAAGGCACGGACTTCCGTGACGCGCCAGATCAGGCGATCGAACATTCAGTCGTGGGACACGATCGAGCGGTGGGCGGGCACCGCCCGCACCCGACGGAGTTTCATCTTGTCGGTTCAGGTGGTGTTGTCGCGCCAGCAGCGGGGCTGGCGCGATGGGTTCTGGCGCAGGAGCAGGGCAGACCGAACGGCGTGGACTTCGTCACGAAGCTGCGGACACCGATCGCTCTCACTGCCGATCAAGGACGCAACCCCCTGGAACATCAAACCCGGAAAACAACGGTCCCCTGGGGTCGGGGGAGGGCGAGCCGTTCGTGCTCGAACCAGACGTCTCGGTACCTAGCCCTGCTTGCGTCCGCTGCGTCGCCGGCTCTTTCGCGGTCGACCCTGTTGCTTGGTCCGCGCCTTCTTCGCTTCGCGCCCGAGTTGCAGATGCTCTGGCGTGAGCTCGAGCGAAGAGTGGTACGGGTGGTCGGTGACCGGTTCGATGACCCGCCTGATCAGGCCTTCGATGTCGCGCAAGAACTTGCGTTCGTCGATGGCGCACATCGTGATCGCGATACCCGAGGCGCCGGCACGCCCCGTTCGGCCCACGCGGTGGACGTAGGTCTCGGGAACCTCGGGCACGTGGAAGTTGATCACGTGCGTGATGTCGTGCACGTCGAGGCCACGTGCGGCGACGTCGCTGGCCACCAAGATGCGGGTGGCGCCATCGCGAAAGCGTGACATCGCGTGGTCGCGGCCCTCTTGCGATCTACCACTGTGCGTGGCTTCGGCCTTCTCCTGGAATCCCAGGAGGTAGTCGGCGACCTCTTCCGCGCTCTTCCGCGTACGGCAAAACACCAACGCCTTGGTAACCGCCTCGTCGTTGAGGATTTCGCCGAGGAGGCTCAGTTTGTCGTCCGGCTCGACGTAGTAGATGGACTGGTGCACGCCTTCGATAGTGGCGCCGGGGCGTTCGGCTTCGACACATGTCGGCTTCCAGAGGATCTTCTTGGCGAGCCTGGCGATCGCGTCCGGCATCGTCGCCGAGAAGAGCAGCGACTGGTGCTTCTTGGGCAACAGCTCGTGGACCTTGTGCACGGCATCGATGAAGCCCAGGTCGAGCATTCGATCCGCCTCGTCGAGTACGAAGGTCTCGATGGCATCCAACGTGAGCTTGTCTTGTTGCAGCAGATCCAACAATCGCCCGGGTGTCGCGACGAGCAAGTGCACTCCTTTGGCCAGCTCTTCGATCTGCCCGTCGTATTCGATACCGCCCTGGATTAGCGAGACCCGCAGGTCGAGTCCCTCGGCGTACTCAGAGATCCGTTCCCAGATCTGCGTCGCGAGCTCCCGAGTCGGCGCGAGGATCAGCGCCTTCGGGAGGCCTGATGCCGCCGCGCTCCCCGACTCGTGCAGCCGATGCAGGATCGGCAGGCCAAACGTCGCGGTCTTGCCCGTGCCAGTCTGCGCGATTCCCAGGAGATCGAGACCCTTCACCAGGTGAGGGATCGCTTCGCTCTGGATCTTGGTCGGTGTCGCGTAGCCGAGCCTGGCAGCTGTCGCCAAGAGGGTGTCGTGGAGCGGGAGTTCGGCGAAGGTGTCTGGCATCCGTGGCGAGAGACTATCTCCCAAAGGACATCTTTGCCTTTCCCGGATCCGCCGAACATCACGATCCGCTTGCGCCGCTCGTCGCATCCCAGGACCTGTGGCTACGAGGTCGTAGTTTGTAAGGGTGGCTTGGGCTGGCATCATGTGTCGCCATGAACACCCTCGTCCGCGCCGCACTCGTCTTGGTTTTGTCCAACCTCACGCCTCTGATGGCGCAAGACCGCGAGTCGAAGCCAATGAACGTCGTGTTCGTGCTCGTCGACGACCTCGGCTGGACGGATCTGACTTGTCAGGGCAGTGAGTTCTACGCGACGCCGAACATCGATCGGCTCGCTGCCAGCGGGATTCGTTTTACGGACGCGTATGCAGCGTGTGCGGTGTGCTCGCCGACTCGCGCCGCGGTGATGACCGGTCGCTACCCAGCGCGAACCGGCGTGACCGATTGGATCCGCGCGCAGTTCCAGCGCGGACGCAAGGGCACGCCCGCGAAGAATCCTACGGAGTACGTCGGCGGGCGTAATCGCAAGTTGCTCTGCCCTCCCAATCCGTTCTGGTTGGAGAGCGAGGAGGTGACGTTGGCGGAGGTGCTGAAGAAAGCCGGTTACGCCACGTGCCATATCGGCAAGTGGCACCTCGGCGACGACGCGTGGTTTCCCCAACACCAGGGGTTCGACGAGAACTACGGCGGGTGTGACTACGGGCAACCACCCAGCTACTTCGATCCGTACACGAACAAGCGACTGAAGCAGGGGATTCCGCACCTGAAGCCCCGCAAGAAGGGTGAGTACCTCACCGATCGCGAAGCCGACGAAGCCGTGGGTTTCATCGCGCGCCACAAGGACAAGCCGTTCTTCCTCTACCTCGCGCACTATGCCGTGCACACGCCGATTCAGGCCAAGAAGGATCTCACCGATCGGTACGCGAAGAAGAGAGAAGCGACCGTCCAAAAGCCGAAGCAGAAGAACGCCAAGTACGCCGCGATGGTCCACAGCGTCGACGACGCGGTCGGCCTGGTTCTGGCCGCGCTCGAGAAGCACGGCGTCGCCGATCGGACGATGATCGTGTTCACTTCCGACAACGGTGGCCTCC
>PVBE011321918.1_pt1 | contig 12122 bp, 15 predicted proteins | sample 1631181 | NCBI WGS metagenome assembly PVBE01 (sample SAMN08397723, study PRJNA350692) | Marine metagenome, whole genome shotgun sequencing project. | isolation source: water | place: Pacific Ocean | collected 2012-04 | reverse complement strand
CCTTGTTGAAAGTATGGATTTAATGCCATTATCCTATCATATCAAGTGGTGGGACTTCATAAGTATTGGACATCTGTTCTCTTATAATTTCAAGATCGAGATTGGCATCATCATAGATTTGCCGTCCATTTAACTCTATGCCACCAGGTAATTTAACTCCTTGGAACTTAAGTAAATTTTGACCCCACTGTCTTTTTAAGTTAGCAGTAAAGTATCTTTTTAAGAATGAATCATTCCATACTCTAGGGAAGTCTGCAGGGTTTAATGCTCTAAAGCATTCCATAATAATGAAATCACCCTCATTCACTGCTTGCCAATCTACATCCAAATACAATCCATCCATAACCAGCACGGTCATAACTACAGGCTTTTAAATTATTCTTAGTTAAATCTTTTTGTATCTTAGCCCATTCGAGAGAAAAACCACCAATTCCAGAATCAAAAACGACTGTTGGAGAGCCTTCACCAGTACAATGCATATGTAAACGATGCGTTCCAATATCAATTAGTTTCCCTTTATAGAAGCTTTCTTTTGCTTCCACATATATTATTAGTGAGGGGGCAGTGAGGGTTAGCAGTAACAGGAGTGGTCTGAAATGCCAAAGTTTTACTTTATTTGCATAACATCCGAGCAAGCTCACAGTGTCTATATTAAATTACTAAAAGTAATTTATCCATAATTAGAGTTAAGTTTAATAGCTAAGTTTCTGACTAAACTGTTATAAAAATGCGAACATTATTTTATATTGGGTGAGTTCAGAAAATTTTAGTTTAATTTTATCATATAAATCAATGATATAAGAAAGTGTAATTACAAGGCAATAAAGAATACTCATGGCTGTTTACACTAATTATCATTTTCATTACTCTAGAGCTAATAATTAGAAAGTTCGATCAGTTAAGGGGTAGATTTATGCCAAAAGTACGTTTTTTGTTTGTTTTTTTACTTATTACTACTTCAAAGTCTTTTGCAATTGAGCCAACTATAGATCAACAAACAATGGTTTATTTTAATATGTCCTTTGATGCTGGACACACAAAAAAGTCAACGTACGATTTTGGATTAAGATTTGATCGAGGACTGGTTCAGCCAGGCGAAATGATGGCGATGAATCAGTTGATATCAAAACCAGTAGCGTTTAACTTAAAGCTTAATAAATATGGCGTAAAGGCTCTTGAACTAAATGGAGTTGATTTCGCAGAAGAGCATTATGTTTATCATGGAGCTGAAACTGATCCGGAAGTACCAGCAGATACTGACAAACAAGAAAAGAAAACAAAATCATTGGGAGAATATATCAACAAAGCTCCCGCGGGTGTTCTTATAGGAATTATAATAGCTACAATTGCACTTGCCGACAGTACTTCCTCTAATTAACAGAAATTTATTGATATAAATCAGGAAAATTATATTGTAATAATTAATATGGATAAATTTTGAACGGAGATTATTATGTCGCTAAGAATCAATGATGAAGCCCCAAATTTTACGGCTAAAACCACTCAAGGAGAGATTAATTTTCATGATTGGATTGGCGAGCAATGGGCAGTATTATTTTCACATCCCAAAGATTTTACACCAGTTTGTACTACTGAGCTTGGTTACATGGCCGGTCTTGATTCAGAATTTAAAAAACGAAATTGTAAAATTATTGGCCTAAGTGTCGACCTCGTAGAAAACCATAATGAATGGGCTAAAGACATAGAAGAAACCCAAGGCCATGTAGTTAACTACCCAATGATTGGTGATAGTAAATTAGAAGTGGCTAAACTTTACAACATGCTGCCCGCTGATGAATCTGTTACATTGGAAGGTAGGACAGCAATAAATAATGCAACTGTACGATCTGTTTTTATTATAGGCCCAGATAAAAAAATAAAACTCATGATAACTTACCCTATGACAACGGGACGTAATTTTGATGAAATTTTGCGCGTACTTGACTCGATGCAACTAACGGGAAAACATAAAGTTGCAACACCTGTGAATTGGAAGAATGGAGATGATGTAATAATAATTCCTGCTGTATCTAATGAAGAGGCTAAAAAACTTTTCCCGGATGGTTGGAAAACAGTTAAACCTTATTTACGTACTGTTAAACAACCAAAATAACTTTTGACTAAGTCGCTGATTTAAATGGTGGGCCCGGGAGGACTCGAACCTCCGACCAATGGATTATGAGTCCACTGCTCTAACCAACTGAGCTACAGGCCCATACACAGAAAATATTAAGTATCAAGAAACGTCTTAAGTTGGTCTGAACGGGAAGGGTGTCTTAGCTTACGTAATGCTTTAGCTTCAATTTGTCTGATACGTTCACGAGTAACATCAAATTGTTTACCAACCTCTTCAAGCGTATGGTCAGTATTCATATCAATACCAAAACGCATCCTTAGTACTTTTGCTTCACGCTGGGTAAGCCCTTCAAGAGCATCGAGTGTAGTCCGACGTAATCCCTCAAATCCAGCTGAGTCATTTGGCGACATTTGGTTTGAATCTTCAATAAAATCACCAAGATGAGAATCTTCATCATCACCAATTGGTGTTTCCATCGAGATAGGCTCTTTTGCAATTTTTAATACTTTTCGAACTTTATCTTCCGGTAATTCCATTCGTTCCGATAATTCTTCAGGCGTAGGTTCTCTACCCATTTCTTGAAGAATTTGTCTAGAAATACGATTTAATTTGTTTATCGTTTCAATCATGTGCACAGGTATACGTATGGTACGCGCTTGATCAGCAATTGAACGAGTAATTGCTTGGCGTATCCACCAAGTAGCATAAGTTGAAAATTTGTACCCACGGCGGTATTCAAACTTATCAACTGCTTTCATTAGCCCGATATTTCCTTCTTGAATTAGGTCAAGAAAAAGTAATCCTCGATTCGTATATTTTTTAGCTATTGATATTACAAGTCTTAGGTTAGCTTCAACCATTTCTTTTTTAGCGCGTCTTGCTTTAGCTTCTCCAATAGAAACCTTACGATTAATTTCTTTCATTTCAGCAATCTCAAGTAAAGAATCATTAAATATAATTGCTAATTTTTTTTGACAATCGATTATTATTTGTTCATTCTTCTTGAGATTTTCCACATATGTTGATTGATTTTTTAAAACAGTTTTTACCCACTTTAGATTAGTTTCGTTCCCTGAAAAACTTGCAATAAAATCCTTTCTAGGCATTTTTGATTCCTTGACGCAAATTTTCATAATATATCTTTCGGTATAACGGATATGTTCAATCAAATCGCTTAAATTCTCTACAAGGACATCAATAAATTTTGGTGCTAGCCGAAGCTCAAGGAATAATTGCGCTAGATTTTCTTGAGCTATTTGAGTCTTGTTATGGCTCTTCCCGTTACGCTTAATAGATTTTGTATATATGGTATGAAGTTTCTTAAGGTTTACAATATGTTCTTTAAAATCTTCCGGAGTAAGAAGCACCTCTTCTTCTTCTTCTTCATCCTTATCTGATTCATTTATTTCAGTTGGGTTACGAACCACAATTCCTTCGTCAGGGTATTCTTCATTATCATTAAATCCAACGACTACATCAGTTAATTTTATTTCTTCTTTTAAAATAAGTTCATATGCTTCAAGTAATGTCAGTATGGTCCCAGGGTAGCTAGACAATGAAGCAAGAACTTGATGAATACCGTCTTCAATACGTTTTGCAATTTTAATTTCGCCTTTTCGTGTTAATAAGTCTACTGTCCCCATTTCTCGCATATACATTCTAACGGGGTCGGTAGTCCGGCCAAATTCATTTTCCATGCTTGCAAGGGCCGCCGCCGCCTCTGCAGCAGCATCTTCATCAAGAACATTCGCGGCTTCGGTTATTTGATTGTCAGTACTAGGAGGGGACTCATAAACAGTGATACCCATATCATTGATCATATTGACTATATCTTCAATTTGTTCTGGTTCAATTATCTCATTTGGTAGGTGGTCATTAACTTCCGCATAAGTAAGAAATCCTTGTTCTTTCCCTTTCGCAATAAGCGTTTTAAGTTGTGATTTTTCGCCGTTCTTTATATTTTTTTCTGGCTCGTTCATAGGTGTGTTGGCTCAAGATTCGCTTACGATTATTAAATGATTATTCGATTATAACTGGTTGATAGATAACAGATATTATATTCAGACTCAACGGTCAATCCTAGCATATAGAATTAATTTTCGCTAGATGGTATTTGACGGTATATTAGGAATCTTGTGGAGATTTTTGCATTTTACGATATTTTAGTTTTTCTTCATCGGTAAGTTCAAGCGGGCTATTCTTTGTCTTAAATATCTCAAATTCTTTTTGATGTGCCTCAATTAAACTATCGATAGCATCTATAAAAACTTCACTTGTAACGCCAATTTCGTTAAATCCATCTTCGTCTGATGCAAGTTCACATAGGCGTTTTTCAAATTTTGTATCGCGCCAGTTTTCAAGAATTCCAGCTAAGGTAATATTTGGATTTTTCTTTATTAATGTTATTAATTTACATAGAAAGTTAATTCCAGAAGCTTGCAAAGCTGATAATGATTCGGTTGATTTGATATCAAGAGCGAGGCTTGGTTGGTGTAATAAGCAACGAATTAGCCAGCGTATTTTTTCAATACCTTTGTTTTGAGTATTATTTTCTTTTATTTCTTTTGAATTAGTTTTATTACTGATAGACAATTGATTATGTATGTCTTCAATTTCATATCTGGCGATTTTACTTAATTCTTTTATCACAATGTCTTTATATGGGTCAGGGGGCAATTTAGCTAAAAAAGGTAATGCCTTATTAATCATTTCTGATCTTCCTTCAAGGATCTCAAGATTAATTTTGTTGCCAATTGAGTTAAATAAGAATTCTGATAACGGCGTAAGTATCCCAGGATTAAGAAAAGCATCTTTTCCATTTTTACGAACAAAAGTATCCGGATCTTCATTATCTGGCAGAAAAATAAAATATACCTGCCTACCATTTTTTAATAGAGGTAGCGAGTTTTCAAGTGCTCGCCAAGCTGCTTTCCCCCCTGCAATATCACCATCAAAGCAAAATATAATTTTATTTGTAATACGAAATATTTTTTCCATATGTTCAACTGTTGCGGCTGTTCCTAAACTAGCAGCCACATTTTTAATGCCAAATTGCGCTAAAGCAATAACATCCATATAACCTTCTACTATGTATAATTCATGTAAATCCTTTAGTGTTTTTCTGGCTTGGAATAATCCATACAACTCTCTACCTTTCTGAAAGATTATTGTTTCAGGCGAATTAAGATACTTTGGTTTTTCATCACTAAGCACTCTGCCACCAAAACCAATAACTCGGCCACGTTGATCACGAATTGGAAATATCAAACGATCTCTAAAGCGGTCGTAATATCCACCACGATCATTTTGAATAATAACTCCAATATCAAACAATTCTTTGATTGATTGATTAGATTTTCCTAAAACAGAAACTAAATTGTCCCAACCTGGCGGCGCAAAGCCTAATTCATATTCAACAACAATTTCTCTATTAATATTTCGTTCTTTCAAATAATTAATAACATTAGTTTTGTTTTTATTATTTTTTAGTTGTTCTAAATAGAATTTAGTAACTGATTCCGTTAGGGCATATAATTTATTTGATTGACTAGTTGTATTTGCGCCAGTGCTCATCTCACGCGGTATTTCCATACCACTACGAGATGCAAGATCTTCGATTGCTTCTACGAAACCCATATGTAGGTGTGCCATCAAGAAGGTAATTGCTGTTCCACTTGCGGTACAACCAAAACAATAATAAAACTGCTTATCTTGATTTACGTTAAATGATGGTGTTTTTTCGTCATGAAAAGGACAGCATGCTTTGTGGTTTTTACCGGCTTTTTTTAGAGGCACATATGCATCAATCACTTCGACGATATCAATGCGAGTAAGTAGCTCATTAATGAAATCTTGTGGAATTTTTCCAGCCATAATTTAAAACAGTATAAACAGCACTCGACAAATCTGCGACTGCAAAAGAAAAAATTGAATATCTTTATATTTTAACTGCTTAGTTTAGCCTTGATTAGTCTACTTACTTCTCCCATATCAGCGCGGCCTAGAAGTTCGCCTTTTAATAGGGCCATGACTTTTCCCATATCTTTCAGTGAATTGGCGCCTGTTTCGGAGATTTTATTTTCAATTAGTAAGTTTATATCTTCAGTAGATAATTTTGTAGGTAGATAAGATTCAATAATGTCTAATTCTTGCTGTTCTTTTTTAATTAAATCGTCTCGATTTGCTTGACCAAATTGCTCTATAGAGTCACGGTGTTGTTTAGCCATTTTATCAAGTATGGCAATACTTTGTTCATTGTTTAATTCAATGCGCTCATCAACTTCTTTTTGTTTAAATGCGGCTAGTATCAATCTTAAAGCAGCCAGCCGTTCTTTATCCCTGCTGCGCATGGCCACTTTTACATCGTCACTTATTTGAGTTTTAATGTCAGCCACTGCCGAATGATTGGTATTTTAATATTTGGTTAATATGGGCGGATACGGTGAAGAATATTTCTTGAGGCTTGTTTTTGAGAACGTTTTACAGCTGCCGCAGCTTTACGTTTTCTTACTTGTGTGGGTTTCTCGTAAAATTCACGTCGATGAACATCAGCAAGAGTCCCTGCTTTTTCGCAAGCGCGCTTAAATCGACGCATTGCGATATCAAATGGTTCGTTGTCTCTTACCTTAACTGAAGGCATAGTATTTATTTTCCTATTTTACTTTATGAGAAAAGGCGGACATTTTAGTGAGAATATGTGAAATTGCAATCCAAAAATTACTATTTTTCAAGGAAATAGGCATATAAATGCAAGTATTAGGAATAGAAACCTCATGCGATGAAACTGCTATAGCTGTTTATGACTCTGAAGTCGGAATATTGAGTCACTGCCTATATAGCCAGATTGATTTACATAATAAATATGGCGGTGTCGTGCCAGAATTAGCTTCACGCGAACATGTTTTAAAGGTTTTGCCTCTGATAAAAAAAACACTTATTGAGGGAAAAACAGAGTTTAATCTGTTAAATGCGGTTGCGTACACTATGGGACCAGGCCTTGTTGGCTCATTATTGGTAGGTTGTACGGTCGGAAGAAGTTTAGCTTATGCTTTATCTCTACCATCTATCGGAATACATCATATGGAGGCACATTTGTTGGCGTCTATGCTCGAAAAAAATACTCCAGTATACCCATTTCTTGCATTATTAGTTTCAGGCGGCCATACACAAATTGTTAATGTGAAAGCTAGTGGCATTTTTAAAATTTTAGGCGAATCTGTTGATGATGCCGCAGGAGAGGCCTTTGATAAAACTGCAAAAGTATTAGGGTTGCCATATCCTGGCGGTCCTGCACTTTCAGCGTTATCCGAAAAAGGAGTTGGCGATCGATTTCAGTTTCCTAGGCCAATGACGAACCAGCCAAACCTTGATTTTAGTTTTAGTGGGCTAAAGACTTTTGCTCTAAATACAATAAAATCAGAATATATTGATGAGCAAACAAAGGCAGATGTAGCACGTGCATTTGTTGACGCAATTGTCGATACCTTTATTATAAAATGCCGACGTGCGATTAAAGAGACTGGTATTCGACAATTAGTCGTAGCTGGCGGTGTTAGCGCTAATAAGCAGTTACAGTATGGTTTGATTACTATGTTGAAGGAAGAGGGCTGTGAGGTTTTTTTTCCACGAGATGAATATTGTACTGATAATGGCGCGATGATCGCTTATGCCGGGTATCTAAGAATCAAAAAAGGCCAATATGAACCACTAGGTTTTCAAGCAAAGCCGAGATGGCCAATAGATAATATTTGATTTAGTAGCGTTGCCCACATTTACCAGATTTTATCTTCTTTGCCGTTAAGTAGATTATATATATTAGGCTTATGCCTCCAAAAAAGAATAATCGCAATAACAGCAAAACCAATAGTGTATTGATTATTGTGTTCAATAAAGTAGGAATAAATAGGTATTGGCAACGCAGCAATTAATGCTGCTAAAGAAGAATAACGAAATATTAATGCGCTTAAAATCCAAGTGATTATATAAGACACACCAAGTAACCAGTGCGTCGCAAAAAGGATACCAATTAATGTCGCAACCCCTTTTCCGCCTTCAAACTTAAAATAGATCGGGAAAATATGCCCTAAGAATGCGGCTAAACCGCATATGACAATAATAAATTCAGAGTCCACAATGACTTTGGCGAGTAATACAGGGATAATCCCCTTAAATATATCACCAACTAAAGTTAGGAATGCTGCTTTTTTCCCATACAGACGCATTACATTGGTTGTTCCTGGATTACCAGAACCTCCAGTACGAGGATCAGGCAAACCAAGTATTTTGCAAACTATAATAGCAGTTGAAACAGACCCTAGAAGATATGCTGAAAAAATTAATAAAATATTAATTAACATTGATATATTGAAATCTTTATCAAGCTTAAGATCAACTAATCATTTAAATATATATATAAATAACACTTTTATCTATGGATATTATTTTTCTTAGAGACCTGAAAATAGAAACAGTCGTTGGTATATATGATTGGGAGCGACAAATTAAGCAAACTGTTATTCTCGATCTGGAAATGGCAACTAATGTTTCGAAAGCAGCAGCTAGCGATAAAATAGAAGATGCTTTGAATTATAAAGCAGTTGCGAAACGTTTAATTAGTTTTGTTGGGGGCAGTGAATTTGAGTTAATTGAAACACTAGCCGAACACATAGCAAACATAATCTTAGTAGAATTTAATGTGACGTGGTTACGACTATCGTTAAATAAAATAGGGGCTGTGCGTTACGCAAGAGATGTGGGAGTAATTATAGAACGCGGTAACAAAAAATGAGGATGACGCAAGTCTATATTGGTATAGGCAGTAATATTGATAAAGCAAAAAACATAAATGGCTCTTTAAGCAGCCTTAGAAACTATTTCGGTAAAATTAATGTTTCACCAATATACCAGAGTAAAGCTGTTGGTATGGATGGCGATGATTTTTATAATCTAGTTGTTCAATTTGAAACGAATATGGATATTGAAATTCTGGAATCAAGACTACGTGAAATTGAATATCAATTTGGGCGAAAAAGAAATCAGGCGCCACATACCTCACGAACTCTCGACATCGATTTATTATTATTTGGTAATCTTGTTAGTGAGAAACATAATATTCCAAGAGATGATATAACTAATTATAGTTTTGTATTAAAACCGCTTTGTGATGTTGAGCCAGATCTAATCCATCCTATAATGTGCGAAACAATGAGAGTTTTATGGGGTAAATTTGACTCATCAAAACAGCCAATAATACCTTTAGAAAATAGTATTCTAGAGAATGTATAGATTTTTTTCATAAAAGAGATAAGAGGAATATGTAGTATGAAAAATTTGGGTTTTTTTTTAATATCATTTTTATTAATGATATTACTTGCTTCATGTAATAGTTTTAAAGTTCGTGAACAGATGTCTTCTCTTGAGGATTCAATAACCCACTATAATGTCGCCTTAAGATGGGCAATGTATAAAGAGGCGTATAGTTATCATTATTCGCCTGATGGCAAGCAACCACCGGCGAAACTAGATAATTTAGAACAAATTAGTGTAACTGGAATAGAAGTAACAGAGAAAAAAATTAATACAGAACATAATGAGGCAAACGTAGAAACCGTCGTAACTTATTTTTTTCAGACAGAAGGAAGCATTAAGAAAATAAAGCTAAACCAAAGGTGGTGGTTTAATGAGAAATTTAAACAATGGTTTATTGATAATTCCTTTCCTGAATTTAATTGATTTTATGTTAATAGTGTTTTACCTCCGTCAACATTTAATATTTGCCCAGTTATATAATCGGCATCGTTAATAAGAAAAACTATAGTTTTAGCAATATCTCCAGCATTTCCCTTTTTTTTAAGAATAGTCTGATTTATTATATTTTCTTTTGTCTTATTATCCATGTTATTAGGCCAGGTGATTGCGCCTGGCGAAATCCCATTAACACGAATGTTTGGTGCTAATTCTTTGGCTAGTGATTTAGTTAGCGCTACAAGCCCCGCTTTTGAAATACAGTAAATAGTATGGTCTTTAAGAGGGTTGGATGCATGAATATCAGTGATATTGATAATACATCCTTTGCTCTCCCCCAATGATTTTGCAGCAAGTTGTGAAATAAATAGCGGTGCTTTTAGATTGATATTGATTAACTCATTCCATTGTTCGATATTTAAATTATTTAGTGAGGTTTGATAGAATGCAGAAGCATTATTGATTAAAACATCAATATGCCCTTTAAAATTAAGCGCTGTGTTAACTAAATGAATATAGTGATCCTCTTTTTCAAGATCAGCTTTTATGCTTATAGCGGAATCATGACGGTTAGCATTTAATTTTTTTACAAGCTCACACGCCCCTTCTTCAGAATTATTATAATGGACAATAACATTCATGCCGCAGCTATGGAGTTCTTCTGCTATTGCAGCACCAATATTTCTAGCCGCACCCGTTATTAGTACGGTTTTATTTTTCATTTTAGTGCGGAACCTTTAATATAATTGTGATGTTGATATTTCATTTTCTGTGAAAAGCACCCTTGAATGATTTCCTAAACAGAATAACATGGAATAAGTATGAGACAATCGAAACGATTAGATATCAATTCATCATTACCTATTCCAGACCCTAACGCACGGTCTCATAGCGAAAAGTTAACCACATATATCAAAAATTTGATTGACGAACAGGCAGGGACTATAGGTTTTGATGAGTACATGAATACAGTGTTGTATCAACCAGATTTAGGTTATTACAGTGCAGGATGCCAAAAATTTGGTTCCGATGGAGATTTTGTAACAGCTCCTGAAGTTTCAAAACTTTTTTCTAAATGTTTGGCCTCTCAATGTTCGCAGATACTAGATGATTTTGAAGAAAGCGCTATTTTGGAAATAGGCGCAGGTACAGGCGTTATGGCAAGGGATCTGTTATTAGATCTGGATCAATGTAATTCACTTCCAGATAAATATTATATATTTGAAATAAGTGCCGACCTTAAACAGAAACAACAAAGATTATTGAAACAATCAATTCCCAAATATATAGATAATATTATTTGGCTAGATACATTACCTGAGGCAAAAATTAAGGGTTTAATAATCGCAAATGAAGTATTAGATGCATTACCCGTCAAGCGTTTTAAAAAAGAATCTAATTTATTTAAAGAAGTAAAAGTTACTTTTTCCAATAATGAATTTTGTTGGATTAATACTACTGCTGAACCAGAATTATTAGATAGTTTAATGAAACTCGAAAAGCAATTACCCACATCTTTTCCTAATAATTATTACTCAGAGAAAAATATTAATCTTAAAATATGGCTAGATTCAGTACAGTCAGTTATAGAAGAAGGCGTAATTTTATTTATTGATTATGGGTATGCAGCATCAGATTATTATCATCCTAATAAACCTGATGGCAATTTATTATGCCACTATAGACATAATGCTCATAATAATCCATTTTTCTATCCAGGATTACAGGATATAACGAGTTCAGTTGATTTTACAGCAGTTGCTCAATACGCAGAAGAACTTGGATTGCATGTCAAAGGCTATAACAATCAAACATATTTTCTTTTTGGATGTGGTCTTGAAGATTTAATTCCTGATATGAATTCTTTGGACATAAAATCACAAACAATGATTGCTCAACAATTACGAACGTTAACAATGCCTGACGAGATGGGAGAGCGTTTCAAAGTTATAGCACTGGCAAAAAAATATGACAAGAAATTATTAGGGTTTTCAATAATGAATCAAATAAATCAACTTTAATTTAAAATGTTTTTTGTAAAATATACAATAATAATTTTATTTCTTTCCTTAAGCTATGGTTGTAAGAAAGAAATTGTAAGAGAAAATAAACCTATAAAAAAAGATTCAGCTGTTTCACAAATAGTAAAATCAGATATCGATAATGTATTAGATGTTCACATAGATGAATCGCGTAGATTATTAAAGGAGTTAATGTCAAAATTATACAAACGTAATCCTCGCGAATTAAAAAAATCCTCTTATAAAATGGTTGAAGAAAATATCGTTAGATTATTTGATTT